>Ga0074193_1002359_pt1 | contig 17384 bp, 15 predicted proteins | sample EPASupsiteHSE605_FD_64523 | JGI IMG/M metagenome (GOLD analysis project Ga0074193, IMG submission 64523) | Bioremediated contaminated groundwater from EPA Superfund site, New Mexico - Sample HSE6-05 | ecosystem: Environmental > Aquatic > Deep subsurface > Groundwater > Contaminated ... | reverse complement strand
ATATGCATATTGAGGTTCCCAGGCTGAGTTATACGGAATTAAAGACTAGTTATGATACAGCGCCCTCCGGGGTAGTTAGGGAGCGAGTAATGGCTACTCGATGTCGGCAATGGGCCCGTCTGGGACCTTCAAAAACTAATGCAGAAATGAGTGCTAAAGAGACGAAAGAATTTGGAAAGTTAACTCCCAGCGGGGAGTCTATTTTACGAAGGATCTTTGATAGCCAACATCTTAGCGCCAGAGCACATGATCGAATTTTAAGAGTTGCTCGTACGATTGCAGACCTGGAAGGATCCTCGGATATTCATCCTGAGCATCTGGCTGAGGCAATACAATTCCGGGCCTTGGATAAACGGTTACAAATCTAAAGGTAACCGCTAGTGAACCTCAGAAGTTCGGGGTTCGCGTGGGAGTATCAAAAATTGGGCAAGCCAGAAGCAGAATAAGTCTCTGGCTTGCTCATGTTTTCTTAACTAATTTGTAACTATTATTAAGAACTTTGTAACAAACTAACGGTCCATTAAGTGTAATGTAAAAGTAAACAAGGAAGTCCACAATAGGTTGTGAGATAAAATCCTGGACAGAGTGTAATAATAAGGTGTATGAAAGCCCTACTTAAATTGAGATGCTTCTTGGAATTAAAGAACCTGTAGAACCCTAAAAAATGGAGTGGTACGATGTGAACGAGAAAAAATCGAAAATACTAGTCGTGGAAGATGAAGAATCGATCCGTCGCTTTATTACGCTTAACCTTAGTGTGGCAGGTTATCAGGTAGGGGAGGCCGCTAGTGGAGAAGAGGCCCTCTCCATGCTTAAGAGGTTTGTTCCTGAACTTGTCGTGCTTGATCTTATGTTGCCTGGTATTAGTGGGTTGGAAGTCTGTCACCAGATTCATCTAACCATGCCGGAAACTTTGGTGATTATGCTTACTGCCAGGGGTCAGGATACTGATAAAATTCTTGGTTTGGAGCTTGGTGCAGACGATTATATGGTAAAACCATTTAATCCTTTTGAATTAATTGCCCGGATAAAAGCTGTGCTGCGACGCCGGTCTGGACTCAAAGGTACAAAACAGCTCCTTTGTTGTCACGAGCTTTGTTTAGATATAACAGCGAATAAGTTTTTTAAAAATGAAGTCGAAATTGAATTGACTCCTACGGAATTTGCCTTATTGAAGATATTTATGGAAAATCCAGAAAAGGCACTGAAACGAAATGAAATGTTAAATGCGGTCTGGGGAGAAAATTATTTTGGAGATACTAAAACATTGGACGTGCATATTAGACGTTTAAGGGAAAAAATTGAGGACAACCCATCACAACCTGATTATATTAAAACGGTTTGGGGTTCAGGGTATCGATGGCAGCAGGAGTCTTGAATGAGAGGTATTAGAGCAAGACTGACAGCCAATTTTATGATTGTTATAATAATTACCGTTGCTATACTTGAACTTTTGCTTATTTATACAGTTAAGCAAAATTACTATGGTAGTTTAGAAGGCAGTCTCACCAATCAGATTAAAATCTCTGCTGATTTATATGCTAAGTATTTTTCGGATACCTCTCTTCAGGAAAATGTCCTATATAACGTTGACGCATTCTGGAATCAAAGCAATGCCGAAGTGCAGATTGTCGATAAAGAAGGCAACATTGTGATGGACTCACAGGGTGTTATTTTGCCAGAGAATAAAGATATTGATGATATTAAGGATGCCTTAAATGGCAAAACCGGGAGATGGATCGGAGTTTTAAATGGACAAAAAACAATGGCTGTTGCTTACCCTTTAAAATCCAATAATCAAATAGTCGGGGCCTTACGATTTATCACCTCATTAAGAGCCGTTGATCAAGACATTCAAAATACAGCGTACATTTTTATCTCAATTGGTTTAGTGGTAGTTTTAGTAGTAGGTATCATCAGTGTTTTTTTAGCCAATACAATTATTGTACCCTTGAAAGAAGTGACAGAAGTAGCCCATAAGATGGCTACGGGAAATTTTCAAACGCGCAGTGAGAAAACTCATGAAGACGAGATTGGCAAGCTCTCGGACACGTTGAACTATATGGCCGATGAAATCGTGAAAAAGGAACAATTAAAGAATGATTTTATTTCTTCCGTTTCTCATGAGTTACGTACTCCACTGACATCAATCATGGGCTGGGCAATTACTTTACAAAATGAGAAGTTTCAACACAAAGAGATGCTCAATGATGGTCTAAGTATTATTGCCAAAGAGAGTGAACGATTAACCCATATGGTTGAAGAATTACTGGATTTCTCCAAGTTTGTCTCTGGCCGAATCAAACTGCAGAACGAAGAAATCAACTTAGCCCATCTTATGGACTATATCCACAAGCAATTAACTCCAAGAGCTGTGCGGGAAAAGATTGATTTTACTGTAGAGTACCCAGAAAATATGCCATTTCTTATTGCGGATGTGAATCGACTTAAGCAATTGTTCATAAATGTTATAGATAATGCTTTTAATTTCACATCAGCAGGTGGATGGGTTACTCTTAAGGTTGATAGCCAAACAGAGGGATTTAGATTTGCGATTACAGACAACGGGTGTGGAATTGCAAATGAAGACTTGCCTATGGTCAAAGAGAAATTTTATAAAGGGAAAAGCTCACACTCCAAAAATGGGATTGGACTATCAATATGTGAAGAGATTGTTAATTTAATGGGTGGTAAATTAGAGATTAGCAGCGAACTTAATCAAGGAACAAGCGTTGTTATTACCCTTCCTAAAGGGGAGAGTTTCTATGGCTAGAGCGTATAAAGTTTTCCTCATTGGATTTGTACTCCTCTTGACTGGTGGTTGTACGAATCTCTCTTGGACGACAGCAGGCAAAATTATAGCACCAATTATCAATACCTGTCCCTTAGAGGGAAAGTGGACAGTGATCCAGGACTTGAAGGCTAGTGAGAATTCTAGAGGGGGTAACCAGAATTGGGAAGGAGACAGTGCTCAATTTACCCGAGATGAAGTTATATTAGGCGACTATGTCTGGATTAATCCAACGTATAAGATAAAAAGAGTTAATTCAACTGATTACTTAATGACTAAATACCTAAACCTGTCAAATTCTTTAGTGCCAAGGAGTGAAGAAGTAAATGTTATTACCATCTCTGCAGCAGAAAATTTCTTAGGTGAATTTATGAAAATCGATGATTCTAAGGTCATAGCTTTTGTCCAGAATGATGTGCTTTATCTCCAAAAAGTTTCGGACCAAGTAGATAATTCCCTGGCAAGAGCTGACTATAAAGAATACATCACAAACGATCAAAGTAACTTGAGAACATCTGGTGTCTTGGTAGGACTCAAAGTACCGTCTGGGTCAGATAATCCTGATGGACAAAATAATAACTTCACATACCAGACGTTATGGCTGGCATCTAAAAATAAAAAATTGTACTCAATTCTAACTGATAATGATATTTTTTTCCCACGCAGTAGTGGCTTTTGGAAGCTGCAGGTGAGTAATGAACAAAGTGGTGTAAAGACTGGAGATGAGCTAACGGCTCACGATGTAACGACTAAAATTCTAGCAAAACAAGAACGGTCTCTGAAATCAAACCAAAAGGTCGCTAACAAAGGAACTCTTAGGAAGACAATTGATTATGTGGGTAATGATTACGTAGCAATAGAAAATAATTCGGCTGACATTAAGAGCTTACAGGTATTGCCTGTGGATAAGATCTCTTCTTCGGGGGGAATAAAGCTATCAGACTTGCTTGGAAATAATGGATTGGCTGCTTATAACAGCGCAAGAGCTCAGCCATTACGAGTTCTAGGTGAAGCTGGGACTACTGTGGTCAATGAGGATGAATTCGAGGAGAATTTTGGGCTTACACGAAAAAACGGTCATTGGTATCTCCAGGGAAGAATTAACTATTTAAATGGAAGTACCCCTAATTATATGGATTATAACGTCAATCTGATTCCACCGGCCAAATTGATTTATTACGACACGTTATGTCTCAGTTGGCAGAACATTAAAGACCGAATCCCAGATGCAGTTGATGCGTTTACTTCCCCTAATCGGGATATTGCGCTTGTTATCACCAAAAGCAAATTATATGTCTATGGAATAAGTGCTAATCGATTAGATGGTGAACCATTAGCTAAAATAGACATGAAGGTTGGAGAAACTGTCGTTATGGCAGAGTGGGCCACGGGGTCTTATGTCGATAATTGGGAAAAAGCATTTCTCGCTAACGGTGCTAATGTGATGAATAGTGAAAAGGTGAAGTGATCTATAAAAAGCAACATTTATTGTTAAATGCAAAATACTAGTAGGGGATGGTATATTATGAGTTTTGATTTTTTCGTAACAGCATCCTTCTTTTCGATTTTAGGGTACGGGCTATGTTATATTACTATGGCAAATAATAAGGAAACAATCAACAAAAAATAATTAGTGATTCCGCTGAAGAAACCCCTTGTTATGCTAATATCACGTTTTATTGTCATCCTGAGCGAAGCGAAGGATCTTAAGGCCTAGATCCTTCGCTCTTTTCACTACGTTTAAACGAATTTGTTCCCAGGTAAATTGCGTTCAGCTAGTTCAATAGCCATTTTTACCATATTACCACAATTTCTCGAAGAAACTCCACCAAATCCTTCTTGTTGAAGGGTCCCCGCAAAACCCAACTCTTGAGCAATTTGTTCCTTCAATTTATAAGACATGATGCTTTTTCGCCGTCTTGACATGAGAATCCTCCTTTCAATTGGATAGTATCTTTCAGTCAACAATAGTTGATGAAAGTGTTATTAGTATTACATAATCCTGAAGCTAGTATGTAAAATAAACTTGAATTCTATTGGTAATTAAGACTTCTTATTCCAGTGGCTATTTTATAGTATTCGGACAATATATTTTCCTCATATGATTTTTCTGGTATTGAAGGAGTCAGGAATTTATTCGCGAATGAAACTGAAGGAAAGAGTTTTTTTAAAGGAGTTGATAAATTGGATAACGAAAAGTTTCAGGAATTTATTGCGGATCAATTTTCAAAACTTTTCGGTGAGTTTCAAGGATTGAAGACGGATGTTAGTGAGTTGAAGACGGATGTTAGTGAGTTGAAGACGGATGTTAGTGAGTTGAAGACGGATGTTAGTGAGTTGAAGACGGATGTTAAAGTTTTGAAGTCAGACGTTGCCACAATTAAAGTTGAGCTAGGAGAACTTAAAGAAAGTCAAGTTCGCGTAGAATACGAATTCCATAATCAAATCACAGCGTTGCATGATTTTAGAGTCGGTCAGGAAAAGGTAAACCAAGAAATTAAAAACGAACTAGTTACTATTGGTACAAAGCTTGAAGAGCTTCAGATGGAGACGGCTCATCTGCGGGTAGTCAAGTAACTTTGGCTAATGTAAGAACATGAATGCTAATACGGACAGAATAATAATCTTGGCATCTAACTAGTACTTATCTAAACTTTGTTCAAAAAGGACAAAGTTTTTGTTTTTAATAAGGAAGCCTAATACCAGAATCATTGCATTAATATCTTCTTCGATGTTCACACTAAGTTGGGGAGGAATGTTAAATGCATACGTTATGGAAGGGATCAATCAGTTTCGGTTTAGTCAATGTTCCGGTAAAAATGCATGCAGCGACCGAATCAAAGGAATTTCAATTTAATTATCTCCACAAAGCATGTCAACACCGGATTCGCTCGATTAAAAAGTGTCCTGTTTGCGATCAGGAAGTCAATACTGCAGATTTAGTTAAGGGATATGAATACGAAAAGGATCGGTATGTTGTTTTAAATGATGAAGACCTGGCTTCTTTAGAACAACCCATGAGTCGATCGATTGATATTGTTGATTTTATAGATTTAAAAGAAATTGATCCGATCTATTATCAAAAGTCGTATTATCTTTCACCTGAAGAAACGGCTCAAAAGGCTTATCATTTACTTTGTCAGGCGATGGAGGAAAGTGGTAAAGTCGCTTTGGCCCGTGTCACTATGCGTTCAAAACAGCATCTGGCCTGCCTACGTGTTTTTGAACAAGGCCTTGTACTGGAAACGATGCATTATCCCAAGGAAATTCGGCATATGGATACGGTTTGGGAGCGTGTAGTTCCGACTGAGGCAGAATTGACAATGGCTCGTCAATTAATTGAGAATTTAGCTCATCCGTTTGAGCCTGAGAAATACCACGATGAGTTGCAAGAACAAATGGCGCAATTAATCGAAAGCAGAGTGGCCGGTGAAAACTTTAAACTAGCGGTACCAGAAAAGGGTAAGAAAGTAGTTGATCTTATGGAAGCTCTGCGGGCCAGTATCGCACTGACAGAAAAGGAAAAAGGTAAACTTGAGGTCAATGAAGCAGAGGTCGAGCAAGTCCTGACCGAAGCTCCAAAGGTAATTGCTGACCCAAAAATACCAGTGGAAAAAGAGACAGACTCAGATCAACCCAACGAAGAAAAGCCAAAATCCTCCTTGACGCTTCGAAAACGAAGTCCCAAACGGGCGAAAGGAGCCTAAAATGCACTATTTTACCTAAAACAGGAATGTTCGACAATCTTCTACGCAGGAGAAGCGTTCGTTAGTCCCGAAAAGGAGGGCAAGGGAGGGCGTACGCATGAGGATTGAACAGGAAAAGATCGTTCGAGCGGCATTTCGTTCGATTAAGGGCGTTGGGAGCCAACGTTTACGTCAACTTATTGCCTACTTCGGTAGTGCGGTTAAAGCATGGGAGGCTCCCCAAAGCAATTATCTTCAAGTTGCTAATTCAGAAAAATGGATTGGAGAAATAATCAAGGTTAGGAAAACCATCGACCTTCGAGAGATTGGCGAGGAGCTTAACAAACAGGGAATCAAGCTGATTATTCCATATGAAAGCAATTATCCCCGCTTATTAGCTGAGCTGGCGGATGCTCCACCACTGCTTTATTATCGGGGGCATATTCAAGGTGATGCTGAGGTGCTGGCGGTCGTCGGTTCACGTCAAGCAACCACTTATGGCAAGTCAGCGGCACGGGTATTGGCACGTGACGCTGCGGCTAAAGGAATTGTTATTGCCAGCGGTTTAGCTAGGGGGATAGATACTGCTGCCCATCAAGGTGCGCTCGACTGCAGCGGGATTACTTGGGCTTTTTTGGGATGTGGTCTTGATCGAATTTATCCTTCGGAAAATCGGCGCCTTGCAGAAGATATTTTAGAGCGGGGCGCCTTACTTAGCGAATTTACGCCTGGTTCTCCACCAAATGCGCAGCATTTCCCGGCGCGCAATCGCTTGATTAGTGGGTGTTCTTGTGGGGTTGTGGTAGTGGAGGCGGCGGAAAGAAGCGGAGCTTTAATCACGGTCGATTTCGCCTTGGAACAAGGTCGAGAAGTATTTGCAGTTCCAGGGCCAATCTTTAGTGCAGTAAGCAGAGGGCCTCATCATTTAATACGTCAGGGAGCAAAGATTGTGGAAGGGATTGAAGACATTTGCAACGAGATTCCAATGAGGTCCAAACAGGCTAATCAGGCTAATCAAGCTGATCAAGCTAATCAAGCTAATCAAGTGTCCTGTAACAAAGAATCTATAGTAAAAGAAAATGAGGATCCTGTTCGGATAGATCAGATGTCTATTCTACAACAGTTAAGCGATGTTCCACTTCATATTGATCAAATCACAGTGCACTCATCCTTGCCGGTATCTACCATCTCCCTGACCTTATTGGAACTGCAATTAGAAGGGAAAATTATACAATTACCTGGCCAACATTATGTATTAGCCCGAGAGTGCTAGACATACTATGAAAAAGGCGTTAAGATAGGGCTTAGTTTTACAAACGTTTAATATGCGTACTTATAATCAGGACTTATGCAGTTGTAGTAAATAAATGGAATATATCCATTAAGAATGAATATCGAGTTCAAACTTCGCGCATCGCGCCTCGACCCTCGAAAATAAGTGGGTCTTGAAGTGTATTTGAGGTGAATTTATGTCTAAAACGCTAGTAATTGTAGAATCGCCTGCTAAGGCGAAGTCAATCAGCAAATTTCTGGGGAGTCGTTACACAGTGAAAGCCTCAATGGGACATTTGCGGGATTTACCGAAAAGTCAATTGGGGGTTGACTTAGATCATGACTTCGAACCGAAATATATTGCAATTCGTGGACGAGGAGATTTAATCAAGGAGTTACGTGCAGCAGCTAAAGGGGCAGATAAAGTGTTCTTAGCTTCTGACCCGGACCGTGAGGGGGAAGCCATTGCTTGGCATCTTTCACATCTGCTGGGACTTAACTCAGATGATAAGAATCGAATTGAATTTCATGAAATCACTAAAACTGCAATCCAGGCAGCAATTAAAGAGCCTCGCCAGATTGATATGGATCGGGTGGATGCTCAGCAAGCTCGCCGGGTTTTGGATCGTTTAGTCGGTTATCAATTAAGCCCTTTACTTTGGCGGAAAATTAAGAAAGGATTGAGTGCCGGACGGGTTCAATCCGTTGCTGTTCGCCTTGTTGATGATCGGGAAGAGCAAATTAGGGCTTTTGTCTCAGAAGAGTATTGGAGTCTAACAGCCAACCTTCAAGCGGCCGGAGGAAAGTTCTTGGCCAAACTATTAAAGAAATCCGGACAAAAAGTGTCCATTTCCTCTAAAGCAGAGATGGAAATTATTTTAGCGGATATATCTGGAAATAGTTTTCAAGTTTCTGATGTACGCACGAAAGAAAAGAAAAAGCTCCCGGCCCCTCCTTTTATCACGAGCAGTTTGCAGCAGGAAGCTCACCGCAAATTGAGTTTTTCACCAAAGCGCACGATGATGTTGGCACAGCAATTGTATGAAGGTCTTGACCTCGGCAAAGAAGGAACCGTCGGACTAATTACTTATATGCGTACGGATTCTGTCAAGATCGCCGATGCAGCACAAGAAGAGGCCAAAGAATGGATTCAGTCGCACTATGGCAATGATTATTATCCCCCTGAACCTCGACAGTTCGCCAACAAGGGGCGGGCTCAGGAAGCGCATGAAGCAATCCGTCCGACGCTGCCCTTACGGTCACCCGATTTGTTGAAAGGGATTTTATCCCGAGATCAGTTACGATTATATCGCTTAATTTGGGAGCGCTTTATTGCAAGTCAGATGAGTGTAGCAATCATGGATACGCTGACGGTTGATGTCCTTGTAGGTGAATACTTATTTCGAGCGAATGCGTCAACAGTTCGTTTTGCCGGTTTTTTGGCGGTGTATGAAGAAGGAAAAGACGCAGGAGAGGCAATAGATGAAGAACAAACCTCCTTGACGCTTTCAGTTTCTCCGGGAGAAACACTAAAACTTGTTAAACTTGAAGAAAAACAACATTTTACAGAACCTCCGCCGCGATATACAGAGGCTTCCCTCGTACGCAAGATGGAGGAAGAAGGAATCGGAAGGCCGAGTACATATGCGCCGACTATCGAAACAATACAAACTCGGGGTTATGTTGTTAAAGAGGAAAAGCAGCTTCTACCTACAGAACTTGGAGACATCGTGATTACTTTGCTTAAAGAGTATTTCCCGGATATTCTGAATTTAGAATTCACGGCCAATTTAGAAGAAAAGCTCGATTTAATTGAAGAAGGAAATGCCCCTTGGAAGTCGGTGGTTGAAGACTATTATACGCCATTTTCAGTAACTTTAGCTCATGCAGAAGAGCAGATTGGCAAGGTGAAGATTGAGGATCAAGTCTCAGAAGAAATCTGTGAGCTCTGTGGGCGTAATATGGTCATCAAAATGGGACGTTACGGAAAATTCCTAGCTTGCCCCGGTTTTCCAGAGTGTCGGAATACGAAACCCCTTCTCGAAGAAGTAGGTGCAAATTGCCCGAAATGCTCTAAGCCACTTGTGGTTCGCCGCTCAAAGAAAGGGCGGAAGTTTTACGGCTGCAGTGCTTATCCGGAGTGCGACTTTGTTTCTTGGGAAATGCCGGCACCAGACCCCTGTCCAGAGTGTCAGCAGCTTATGGTCATTAAATCTTCAAAACGACAAAAGAAACATGTCTGCACTAATCGTGAATGTCGGTTCACGCAAATAATTGAAGAATGATTCTGCTGCAGAAACTTCTATTTTGGGTCAAGCAACTATTGCACGTTCGCACACGCTGCATTTGCTACTCACTTGACAATAAAGCTACGATCCACTCGGCCTTATGCTAAATCTGATAGGGTGGCCTCGGGCGATAGTCACCACTGGTGACTATCGTGCCAAAACCCTCTGGTATTACTGCATGTGAACCGTTGGCGTGCTTAACGCTTTCTTGTCTGCATTCGCTTACGCAAATTCCGCTAATGTGCTCTCTTTGCAATAGTTGCTTTTCGCAGTGAAGTCAAGAATAAGCTAAGGAGAGAATGGATACATGGAGCAACCTATAACTGTTATCGGAGCGGGTCTCGCAGGTTCGGAGGCTGCCTGGCAACTTGCCGAACGGGGGCTAAGGGTCGATCTATACGAAATGCGGCCGCATAAAACGACTCCTGCTCATCAGACTGCTCGGTTTGCAGAACTCGTTTGCAGCAACTCGCTGCGAGGGGCTGGTCTAGAGAATGCAGTGGGGTTATTAAAAGAAGAAATGCGCCGTTTAGGGTCCTTAATTATGAGTGCAGCGGATCATCATGCTGTCTCTGCCGGTGGAGCGTTGGCTGTCGATCGGGAATTGTTTTCAAGTGAGATAACAACGCGGTTGGAAAACCATCCGTTTGTACAGGTTCATCGAGAGGAAGTTCATCGTCTTCCGCAAGAAGGGATCATTGTGGTCGCCAGCGGACCTTTGACTTCCGATAATTTAGCGGAAGATATTCGGCGGTTAACCGGAGAAGAGGCCCTTTCTTTTTACGATGCTGCCGCCCCGATCGTTACGTTGGAATCGATTGATTTAAACAAGGCTTTTTGGGCTTCTCGGTATGATAAGGGCGAAGCAGATTATTTAAATTGTCCTATGACGAAAGACGAATACGACCTGTTTTATAATGCCTTGATCCTAGCTGAAACGGCAGAAGTTCAAGGATTTGAACAGGGTAAAGTTTTTGAAGGCTGTCTGCCGGTTGAAGTGATGGCCAAGCGTGGTCCGCAGACTCTGACGTTTGGTCCTCTAAAACCTGTTGGGTTGCAGGATCCTCGTACGGAGAAAAAGTCCTATGCCGTCGTCCAGCTGCGCAAGGAAAATCAGGCCGGGACGCTGTTTAATTTGGTTGGTTTTCAAACCCATCTAAAATGGGGGGAACAGAAACGGGTTTTTTCTTTAATTCCTGGTTTGGAAAATGCTGATTTTGTAAGGTATGGGGTAATGCACCGTAATACTTTTCTCAATGCTCCTAAGGTGCTGAAAGCGGATTTCAGTTTAAAGAAAAAACCAACTATTTTCTTCGCAGGTCAGATGACTGGGGTTGAAGGATACGTTGAATCTGCAGCCAGCGGGCTTCTAGCGGGCCTTAATGCTTGGCGGCGTATGAATCTGAGAGATAGCCTTGTTTTCCCTGCTGAAACGACGTTAGGGGGATTGGCTCGTCATTTGGAGGGTTCTCCAAGTCAGAGCTTTCAACCGATGAACATTAACTTCGGGTTGCTCCCGCCCTTGACGGAACGAATACGAGACAAGCGCGCCAAGAATACTAAGATATCTGAACGTGCCTTAGTGTCTTTTGAGGAGTTCTGTGAACGAGAAGATTTAGGGAGGTAAGCAGGGTTGTTGGTCGATGAAGCGTTAAGCTTATTCGTGGGTTATCAATATTCTCAAAACCGTTCAGAACATACCGTCGTCGCTTATCAGAGCGATTTAGGTCAGTTTTTTGGGTTTGCCGCACTGGAACAGGGTTTGGAACCTGAAAAACTGACGGTGGATCGAATTGATGTCTATATTGTACGTGGTTTTCTTGGCGTTTTAGCAGAACACGGATTGGCCAGAAAAAGTATGGCCCGTAAGCTTGCGGCGCTAAGATCGTTTTTTAAGTTCCTATGTCGTAAGGAAATACTACAGATAAATCCGGTACAGCGGGTAGCGAGTCCGAAATTAGGGCGCAAACTCCCGCAGTTTCTTTATTTAGAGCAGGTTGAGGGGCTGTTAAGGGCTCCGGATTGTACAGATCTGCTGGGCAGCCGCGATCAAGTTATATTGGAGTTGCTCTACGGTTCCGGGCTGAGGGTTAGTGAACTCATCGGCTTAAATCGGGAGAATCTTGATTTAGAGAGTGGGTTGCTGCGAGTGCTCGGGAAGGGGAGCAAAGAGAGGGTTGTCCCAGTCACAAACTATTCAATTCAGGCAATCGAAGTTTATCTTAGACTGCGCTCAGATAACAATCAAGCTCTTCTGCTAAATTATCAGGGGACACGTTTATCGGACAGGTCAGTACGAAGAATTTTAAATAAATTAGTGGCTAAAATAAGTCTGAAACAACATGTGAATCCACATATGCTCCGTCATTCATTTGCCACCCATTTATTAGATGGCGGCGCAGATTTAAGAAGTGTCCAAGAATTATTGGGACATCAGAAACTATCATCAACTCAAATTTATACGCATCTCACGCGTGAACGGCTTAAAGACGTCTATACTCAGGCTCATCCCCGTGCGAATGATCTACCAAGATCCGAGGGATAGAGTTTTCGCAAATAGGCGTTAATTGACTACAATTGACTTGACACGCTGAAAATGCCCGAGTAAACTTCATAAGGGGGGTTAGTGATTATGTTTCATGCAACGACCATTGTCGCAGTGAAGACAGGAGAAGATGTTGCTATAGCGGGTGACGGCCAAGTGACCTTTGGGCAAGCAACTGTAATGAAACATACAGCCCGGAAAGTCCGTCGTTTGTTTCATGGAAAGGTAATTGCAGGTTTTGCGGGATCCGTAGCGGATGCGTTTACACTCTTTGATAAGTTTGAACAAAAGCTCGAAGAGTATCATGGAAATCTCCAGCGTGCTGCTGTAGAGCTGGCCAAGGAGTGGCGCACAGACAAAATGCTGAGAAATCTTGAAGCGCTGCTTTTGGTTGCAGATGCCCAAAATCTTTTGATTTTATCGGGGTCTGGTGAAGTGATTGAACCGGATGATGGAATCGCTGCGATTGGCTCCGGAGGGAACTTTGCCTTGGCGGCTGCTCGTGCCTTAGCTAAACATACTGATCTGTCGGCTGCAGAGATTGTTCGAGAAGCGATGCTTGTAGCCGCTTCAATTTGCGTTTATACTAATGAGCAAATTACTGTGGAAAAATTATAGGGGGTGAGAGTATGGACAGCTTGACTCCACGTGAAATTGTCCGTGAATTGGACCTTTATATCGTAGGACAAGATGCGGCCAAACGAGCTGTTGCGGTTGCTTTGCGTAATCGTTATCGACGTTCCTGTTTACCTGAGCAATTGCAAGAGGAAATTATTCCCAAAAACATTTTAATGATTGGTCCAACAGGTGTTGGAAAGACGGAGATTGCCCGGCGGTTGGCAAAGCTTGTTCGCGCCCCATTTATTAAGATTGAGGCCACGAAGTTCACGGAAGTCGGTTATGTAGGCCGAGATGTGGAAGCTATTATTCGCGATTTGGTTGAGATTGCCTTGCGTATGGTAAAAGTAGAGCGCGCAGATAAGGTAGAGGCTCAGGCTGCGATTAATGCCGAGAAGCGCTTGGTTGAGTTATTGGTTCCCGAAAAACGATCAGAAAGCTCCTCAAGTAATCCATTTCAGATGCTTTTTGGACAGTCGGCAGATCAAGAAAAGAAGATTGACTTGACGCCTGAGATTGAACAAGAACGCAAGTTGGTGGCAGATCGTTTGCAGCGTGGGGAACTAGAAGAACACATTATTGAGGTTGCTGTTGAAGAAGCTACGCCACTTGCTGATATGTTAGGCAACAACAATATGATGGAGATGGGCTTAAATATTCAGGATATGATGTCCGGGATGCTCCCTAAACGGCACAAGAAGCGAAAAGTAACGGTGCGTGAAGCACGAAAAATCTTGATCAATGAAGAGACTCAAAATCTAATTGATCAAGATGAAGCGGTTCAAGAGGCCATCCGAAGAACGGAACATGAGGGAATTGTTTTCTTGGATGAAATCGATAAAATTGCTGGGCGCGAAGGGGCGAATAGTCCGGACGTTTCTCGGGGAGGAGTGCAGCGTGACATTCTTCCGATTGTTGAAGGGTCTACCGTCGTAACGAAGTATGGACCGGTTAAAACCGATCACATCTTGTTTATCGCTGCGGGGGCTTTTCATCTCAGTAAGCCGTCAGACCTTATTCCTGAACTGCAGGGAAGATTCCCGATACGTGTGGAACTTGAATCATTAAGCGTTGCCGATTTCAAACGTATTTTAACCGAACCACAATCGTCGTTAATTAAACAATACAGCGCATTATTGGGAACGGAAGGAATAAAGGTGGATTTCACAGAGAATGCTATTGATGAATTGGCAGAGGTCGCCTATAAAGTGAATTCTACGACTGAAAATATTGGAGCCCGACGACTGCACACGATTGTCGAAAAAGTGCTTGAGGAATTGTCGTATGAAGCTTCTGAGCTGCCCGACGATTATACAGTGACTATAAACCGCGATTACGTTCAGCACCGCTTGGGTGATGTGGTTCAAAACCAAGATTTAGCACGTTATATTCTGTAGATACATGATTTTTTGACATTGAAAAAACTCGGAAAGCAAGTTTAAGGAGGATAACTAAAACTTATGGACAAATCGACGTTGTTAGAAAAAACGAGAACCATTAATAAGTTAATCCAGCGGGCCGCTGGGAATCCAGTTGATTTTGAGGAAATGGCTAAAGTCCTCCAACAGGCTGCGCTTGCCAACTGTTATATTGTTGGACGACGGGGGAAAATCTTGGGATATAGTTTCATGGATAATTTTGTTTGTGGCACCATGGAAGAAATAACCAGAAGATCTGAGCGCTTCCCAGAAAGTTATAATGAAGGCCTGATGAAGGTTACCGAGACGATAACCAATACTTGTCAGGTTGCCAATGGTTGTGTGTTTAATTCAAATGAGCGGTGTCATTTCACGAATAAACTTACAACCGTAGTTCCCATTTTAGGTGGAGGCGAACGCGTTGGGACGCTAGTACTAGCCAAATATGATGTGGAATTTAAAGAAGACGATCTTATTCTTGCCGAATACGGTGCAACCGTTGTAGGGATGGAAATACTGCGTGTAAAGGCGGAACGAGCAGAAGAGGAAGCCCGCAAAAAGGCAGCAGTTCAAATCGCAGTGGGAACACTATCATATTCTGAACTCGAAGCGGTAGAACACATCTTCGCCGAATTGGGTGGCGGAGAAGGACTGCTGGTTGCCAGCAAAATAGCTGACCGAGTTGGAATTACTCGTTCTGTTATTGTCAATGCGCTGCGCAAATTTGAATCAGCCGGTGTGATCGAATCTAAGTCGTTGGGTATGAAAGGAACCTATATACGAGTTCTCAACGATTATTTGCTTGATGAACTTGATAAGCATATCAAACGTTCTAAGTAGGCTGTTTTGCAGGAGGTTGAGTTCATGGATGAACATGATTACGTTTACCAACTGAGACCGCTTATTGTTCCGGGCCTCATGTTTCTGGTCCTCTATCCATTTTTTGTGGGTATTGTACATTTCTTCAGTAAGCTTCCGAGCATGGAACTAAGGGTGCTCATCGGAATCTATGTCATTGCAGGGCTCGGAATTCTGGTCATCTGGATCATTGGGAAGAGTAAACACGTGCAAATTGAAGATCAGCGAATTGTCTTTCATTCGCTGCTTGGAAAACAAATTATAGAGCCTAAGGATATTCGCCGAGTTGTTTTCTATTTCGATGGTAAAGGGCAGGAAGTTGCTCAAATTCGTGCGAACAATGAGTTGTATTATGTCAGTGAATTATATTTTCCTTTTCCAGAGCTCATGAGTGATTTGGAGAGCTTTGTTCAGAAATACGATTTGCGATCTAACTTTAAGAGTTATACTGGTTTGAATAAATAGGTTGGGATAAGATGCATGGCAGTGAACTCGCACCCACTTATGGAAGTGGGTGTCTTGGAATTGATGGTAAGATTGATTGTAAGTTGCAATCAATAACGAAATGTGCTAATCTGTAGGCAGTGTGGTTTAATGACTCACGCAATGGGATTGTTGCGCCAGTTCCTTGTCGGGAGGCAAGGGGCGTTATGAGATGAACTTGCGGAGGTAAAAACAAAAAGAGGGTAGGTAGTTAAATAATGGCTGTAATTTCAATGAAACAATTACTGGAAGCGGGTGTTCATTTCGGACACCAAACTCGTCGGTGGAATCCAAAAATGGCTCGCTATATTTTCACCGAACGTAACGGGATCTACATTATTGATCTTCAGAAAACCGTTAAAAAAGTCGATGAAGCCTTTAACTTTGTTCGGAATCTTGCTACTGAAGGTGGCACCATGCTGTTTGTGGGTACTAAGAAACAAGCACAAGAGTCTGTTAAAGATGAAGCTGAACGTTGCGGCATGTATTTCGTAAATGAGCGTTGGCTTGGAGGTATGCTGACTAACTTCCAAACAATTCAAAAACGTGTCGATCGTTTGCGTGTTTTGGAGCGGATGGAAGCTGAAGGGGTTTTTGAAGTTCTCACCAAGAAAGAAGTTTCTGCACTTCGTCATGAGATGGAGAAGTTGGAGCGCTTCCTTGGCGGCATCAAAAACATGAAAAAACTTCCGGATGCGTTGTTTATTGTGGACCCACGTAAAGAGCGTATTGCTGTTGCAGAGGCACGTCGTTTGCATATTCCGATTGTAGCAATTGTTGATACAAATTGTGATCCGGATGAAATTGATGTCGTTATCCCAGCGAATGATGACGCTATTCGTGCGGTTAAATTACTCACTGCGAAGATGGCTGACGCGATCATCGAGGGACAACAAGGTAATTTAGATGATGTTGAAGAAGCCGGGGAAGTAGCTGAAGCATAAACGAAGCACGAGGTTCGAATACCAAGTATGACGTAGTGAACCTCGTGTGTCGAATACAGTATATATAAAGGTTCGAGGCCCGAATATCGCGCCTCGGACCTCTATACGTGCGTGCAGTCGACATAAAATATTGCGGATTTGCCCCGAATAAAACGCATTGAGTAAAGTGCCTTGAAATATAGCTCAACTAATTATACTTATCGAGCATCATGCCTTGAGCATTGTGCATCGAAAATAGGAGGGTAACCATGGCAGACGTAAGCCCAGCGCAAATTAAAGGACTTCGGGAACGTACCGGCGCAGGTATGATGGATTGTAAAAAAGCACTTACAGCGTGTAATGGTGATATAGAAAAGGCCTGCGATTTTCTTCGTGAAAAAGGGCTAGCCGCCGCCGCTAAAAAGGAAGGGCGTGTTGCAGCGGAGGGAACGGTTGAGTCTTACATTCATGGCGGTGGACGCATTGGGGTGTTGATTGAAGT
>Ga0074193_1002357_pt1 | contig 17418 bp, 14 predicted proteins | sample EPASupsiteHSE605_FD_64523 | JGI IMG/M metagenome (GOLD analysis project Ga0074193, IMG submission 64523) | Bioremediated contaminated groundwater from EPA Superfund site, New Mexico - Sample HSE6-05 | ecosystem: Environmental > Aquatic > Deep subsurface > Groundwater > Contaminated ... | reverse complement strand
AGACAAAGATTATCGAGGATTATACAGTAGAAAGTTTACTTTTAGAGCTTGAGAAAATAAGAAAGATAGAACTACAAAATGGAGAAGTAATAGTTACAGAACTCACAAGGAAACAAAAAGAAATCATGGAAAAAATGAATTTATGCGCTTAAAAAGGCGGAAGTTAGGTTTTAAAGCCTTCTTTTTTTCTCAATTCCTCACGAAGCAGTGCAAGCGACCATCTCTTTCTTCCTTCAGGAGGCTTTGTACATGCTTGAGCTATTATTTCTGCAAAGTGTCTTCCATTATATTTTTCGGGTTGACCTGATCTTGGTTTATCTACCAACGCACTTTGCAGACCTTCTTCAAGATATTTTTTCCTTATCCTTAAAGCAGTGCTTCTGCCAACACCTAATGTGTTAGCGATCTCAGTATCCCCTTTTCCCTTATTTGCCAGTAGAAGAATACGTGCTCTGGTAAGAGATCTAGCATTTTTCTTTCCTTTTCTTATAAAGTTTGTAAGGAATTTCACTTCACTATTTTTTAGATTAATATTTAACATAAGATATAAAAGGTACTCAAACTATATAAGTGACTCATAACTAAATTTTCATGGTACTAATGTCGCGTCAACTAAAAATTATCGAAGTGAATTGGTAATATGTTGGGTAAAATTCTCACGTTTTTATCAGACATTTCAGGATTGACGCGACACTAGAAAATAATTTGAATCTTGGCTTATTTTCTGTGTGTGGCTTGCATAGTCTTTGAAGGCAGAATATCTGGCGTGAACCTAAATAAACGTTAAAAAAGTAGGTCTTATGAGCTGCAGAGTCTTATGAGCTGTAGGGGAGTAGATGCCTGCAGCCTGAGAGACGATCTATTTGGAGAGATGGTCTACTGGACGGTACTGGGAAAAGTCTCACACTCAGACACACAACTACACTATGACGTTTTATTCCAGGATCTGTGTCATGTTTCTGTTATGAGTCATGACCTGCATGCTATACTTGCGGGACAGGTTCTATATAGCTTTTTTGTGGATACTCTAAATAGTTATAACTTGAACTAAATAGTAATAAAAGCAGACTTCAAAAATGTAGATATCGATAAAATCGCCTGTAATAGCAATGTTTTAACTTTAAAAATTGTAGTCGCATATTATCCATAGAACGTTATCCATAGAATGTCATCAATAGTATATCATTAATTAAATAAATCTATTTTTATACCCCCGGGGCATCCTAACTCCCGAGGTAAGCTGATAATGAAAACCCCATTACTTTTCCTAACCCTTTTTGTTGTGCTATGCATAAGCATCACCACCGTCTCTGCAACTTGTACCAATTGCGGAATCTATAATTCAGGACACTACAATTCAGAACACTATAATCACGGCTCATACTATTCAGGTTATTGCAATGGGAATAATTGCAGACCATGCAGTTCTGGATATTGTAACCATGACTACCATCCATACTCCCGATACTGCAATGGTACCGGTTGCTCAGGATATTACAATTGCACCAATTGTACCAATTGCAATTTCCCCAATTGTACCAGTTGCAATTCCAGTAATTGTACCAATTGCAATTCCACTGATTGTACTGATTGCAATTGCACCAATTGCGGAAACAACTATACGCAACCGGTGGCAAACACATCTGTTCCAACTGGATCAGTGACTTCCAATGGAATTATTTCGTATCATCCTTGTATTGGAAACGTTTGTGAAGTAGGAGCCACTGGCCAGAAAATAACTTTGACAAACTATGAAAATGCTACCGATCCCACATATGCCGATTTATTAATCTTTCTCAAGGCAGACAAGACAGACGAGCAAGCATACACAAACGCTTATACATGCGCTGACTTTGCTGAAACCCTGCACAACAATGCTGAGAAGGCAGGTATAAAATGTGCATGGGTTGGATGTCATTTCACGCAGGGCATAGGACACGCCTTTAACGAGTTCAATACGACAGATCAAGGAATAGTATACATTGATTGTACGGGTATTCCCGCACCCAATGGCAATCAAGACAAGGTATTGACTTGTGTAGTCGGACAACCTTTAACTTCCGAGTACCTTTTCAGATCGAATTATTATTCAGTTGGAAACATGGGAATAGTAAAGAAGTTAGATGTTTTCTGGTAAGAAATTCCTTACATTCTTTTTTATTTTTCAACTAATAAGCAGCATTCCTTTCAGTACACTTCAGTTCAGTTTATTTCAGTCCAATTTCTTTCAGTCCAATTTCACTCATAGTTCTGGCATGGTTCTGATGTAGACTTTGAGGACCGAATAATTATTGTGGTTCTTAACAGTTTGTAATCTCAAAAAGATAACTGATTGTAATATGCGTGAAAGATGGGATTGCTTAAGAAGATTTCCTGCAAGACGCAAGGAACATGCTAGTGTCGCGTCAACAGCAAAATGTCGTATAAAATCGATTGCAACTATTCAGAATCGTTAAATCTTTGAAAATTGACGCGACACTAGCATAGGTAAACGTGTAAGAGCATTATGAATCCAAAGGTTAAAACGTAATTCTTTTTTGCCTGGATACCTGGATACCTTGACTCACACAGTACGCGTCGCTTCAAATGAGGGTTAACAAGATCAAAGTCATATCAGGATTTTAATACAATATAGAAAAAAAATAGTAAAATCGAATTCTCATACAATGATCAGTTGATGAGAATTCCTGCACAAAATTGTCTGTTCGCTATGCTACGGTATGTAAACATTAGCCAAAAACGATATATAATTACCGGGAATTAAATTTTGACCATGTGGATATACTGGTTGACATTGAAATTTTTAATGGGATTAATCAGTTCAACCTTGGCCCGGGACTCTCTCCGAGTCATATCAGGATTTTAATACAATATAGAAAAAAAATAGTAAAATCGAATTCTCATACAATGATCAGTTGATGAGAATTCCTGCACAAAATTGTCTGTTCGCTATGCTACGGTATGTAAACATTAGCCAAAAACGATATATAATTACCGGGAATTAAATTTTGACCATGTGGATATACTGGTTGACATTGAAATTTTTAATGGGATTAATCAGTTCAACCTTGGCCCGGGACTCTCTCCGGCTCGTCTTCAGGTTTATTTTTAAGTTGGTTCGTAACTTCTGATGTTGTCGGTTTTGTTTGTTCTGAAACTCTGGGTGTAGAATTCTGCACTATGGGTTTATCCTCGCTTATATTGCCGAAGTGCGTCACTGACTGACAATAAGCTGCTTTTTAGTTAGTGACCTGTGCAGAGCAGACAGGATGGCTGGCGAAAAGCCATGGGGACAGTGACTACCTATAGAAATTATGAATCAGAAGTTGAATTTTTGCATAAGTAAATAAAAAAGAAAAGGAGGAAATTAGCTTAACTCGAAGCATAAGTAATTTGAGAAGAAGCCAAGAGGTGCTGACTCCTTTTATTGTATCCCCAATACAGTTTCTTCGAAATAGTACACTCCCCCAAGTATATTTCTTCGAAGAAGGATCAGCACCTCACAGGAGGTTCTTTATTTGAGAGATGATACCCCAGATCTACTTCCCGACTTCAACATATACTAATAAAGATAAATAAAGATAAATTATTTTAAATTTTTTATATAAAAAATCGTTTTTAAACAAAAAAATAGTTTGACGTAAAAAATTTCAAAAGCATTATAGCACTTTGCTTATGTAGAGCTTATGCACTTGAAACTCAAATCAGGCATATGAGGATTAAGTTGAGGTACATGTATGCTTCATGTAGTGTTTGTTTTTAACGACATTAAAATTTTTCATATAATATAATTCTTCAATTATATTAAAATTTCAAATTAGAAGAAAGCTTTCATATCGATTATAATATATATATCCATTTTATTATATACGTACAGATTAAGAGTAATAGGGTTTCCTCTTAATCTTTGGGTTGGATCGCAGGTAGGGACCTGAGAATAGGGACTCAGCCCCTACCATCTACTTCTTAATTAATTTTCATAATCTGTTGTTTCTTGGTATTCTGTTTTATAATCTAAGATTTCAGATTCTTCAATTTTATTATCCTTCAGGCTGCGAACATTGTCATAATCCACTTCAAATTATCATTTAGAATTCTTAAGACTGATGTATGTGTGGTGGTCACACGCCGACTACTTTCGATAGTGACCTCGGCGAGATTACAACGAAGCAGGAAAACTACTCAACGAATTATTTAAAGAGGAACGACTATGTTCTGTACTAAATGCGAATACGCTTCAAAATGTGCCGCGTATCGAGACAATTCATACACATGCGCAAAAGATTTGAATAAGTCCTTCTGTGGGATCTATAGACAGTTCATACGAGGGATTATTAAACTGTATATAGTGAGATAATATCGGTGACTTTCCTAGTAGCCCCGAAGGACGCCACTGATAATAAGCTATTTTTTCACTTGTGACTTCGCCGGAAGTTCGAGAATGGTTACTGACGAATGACGGACCCTGACGGTATTGATAGTGACCTGTCCAGAAGCATAGAAAAGAGTCACTGACGAAAAGGGAAGGTTTTGATAGCGACTCCTCCTAATATATGGCAATCGAGACAGATCACTGACAATATCCGAACCTTGTCCCATCCTGCCAGTGATCTGCTTAGCAATTACAGTGACTTGCTTAGCAATTATTTACATGTAAGCATATATTCAAACAACATGAACGATGAAAAAAATTCCTGATAATAGCAATTATAATAGGATACTGCAAATTCTTGCCAGTAGAAGACAAAGGCATAACAGCAATAGGGGCTATCAGTACTCATAGGCGCAGCATGTGGTTCGGCAGGCCCAGGGTATGCAGATGAAGGTCTTGAACATAAACAAAATGTCAACTTGGAGCGAGAAGCCGATATGATGGGAATAAGATCTGAAGCCGTTGGAAAACAATCCTTAAATGTCATTCTAATGGCTGAGCATGCTGAAAATTTTCGAAGAATAGATGAGGGTAGGAAAATAGCAAAAAGAACAAATCAGAAAGAATATGAGATATATGCCAATCCGGGTGGACTTCGAGATATTATACCTGCTGCAGAACGAACCAATCAAGATAATCAAGAAGTAAGCGATATGGGTGAGAATGTTATAATAATGCAAGAAATGTTTTATGGGATTCAAGAACAGTCACGTGTGGCTTTAGATATAAAAATAGGGAAAAGTACAGCTTCCAGATCTCAACTATTAGAATCCATGGAAAAAAGCCGACTCGGTGCTTTTTTTAAAAAAGTGAAGATGAAGCTATATGATCGTTATACTAAATCTTCTACTCGAGGATGGCGCGCTATTCCAATAGATGATGGAAATAGGGCGAAAACGGGTAGAAATTCTGAAACCTTCTTACGGGAACAACTTGATAGAATAAATGTGAGTAAAAGTGCTGCGTTAAGAAGTATTATAACTCAACTTAATATGATTAAAGATAGATTAGAGCAAAATCAAAAAACATTTATTGCATCCAGTGTCCTGATTGTAATTGATCTTCAACATCCAGAGAATGCACGTGCAAAATTAATTGATTTAGCACATCCTGTGGATGCGAATAATAGGTCATTTCAAAAATATAAAGAAAATTTTGATGAGGGAATAACTGCACTTATCACTTTTTTTGGAGCTTGTGTAGCAGAACAAGAACAAGAGGTATAAGTAGTACAAGTAGCATGAAATCCAGAAATCAAAGGGTAATTTTAGACGGTTCTCGAATTGAATTTTATAATATAAAAATACTAACCGATATATTCGAAAAGAGGCAATTGATTGTGAAAAATCAATGAAAATAGCGAATATGTCGGTGGATTTGTATTCCCAACATCTCTTTTCTAAAACTGTTTTTATTGAAATTAATCATAGCTGCTTCCTAAAACTGTTTTGTTAAGACAGATGACTTAAAAATGTACGAAAAGAATTCCAGTCAATTAAGGAATCAATTTAAATGAGTTATCTGCAGCCGATTGAATACTTTTGTATTTTTCTTTAAGAACAAATTAGTAAGTGGAATTTTTAAAAATCCCTGGATCTCCACTTTCTTTATTTTTCACTTTCTTTATATGACCAGTTTGTAATCAATTTGGCGAGACTGAAATTTTATCTGTAACGCTCTTAAAAATGAATCTATTTTTCCGTTACATAATCAAATTTTCTATACATATCTATGATAAGGAAAATTAATTCTTATCTATTTTTATATAAATGCATATATGACCTTACTTACGGGTCATTGGTCAAATCTTGATAATCATTGTATTATCTTGATAATCATTGTATTTACACATTTGAGGAAATAGAGGTTCTTGTAGAAATTCTTGTGGTTTCGGGGTGGGACGGTGGAAAACAGGAATTTTGCAAGTGCAATAGTTTGCACTTTCAATGAAGAAAAACACATTCAAACGTGTGTGCAGTCTATCGTGGAATCTGATCCAAGAATTCGGGAAGTTATCATCGTGGATGATAACAGTACCGACCAGACTGGGCAAAAAGTGCTTGAGCTGCATGATAGCCGAATAAAATTTTATACTAAACGTGGTAAAAATAATATTCGGGGAAAAAATGCCTCCATTTTCATAGGTGCAAAATTAGCAAGGTATGACAACTTGCTAATGATTGACGCCGATACTTGTATTGTAAAGATATCCCAGATGATAGATATGCTCATTGATGGAGCAGATCTTGTAGGTGGAATTATTTCTATCAAAGAAGACGGAAGGTTATTGGCTCACTGCGAGGCAGTGGAATATAATGTTGCTATAAGAAAAACAAGACCATTGTTATTCAGAGAAATTAAATACATAAATACTGTAAGTGGGGCTTTTTTTGGTATTAAAAAAAGACGGATAGTTGAAAATAGAATCCCAAATTCAGTAGTGGGAGAAGATATGTACCTCACCCAGAAAGGGATAATTCAGAAATGGAACATCCAGCTAAGTGACAGTGAGGCCATAACATATGCTATACCGAACCTTCGCGCCCTTTTTATTCAGCGTTGTCGATGGGTATACGGTTGCTGGACAGTAGTTCATGCAACAGGGCGTACAGTGCCCCTTATAGAAATGTCAACAATCTGGTATCGTACTCTAGCTATTGTTACCGGGATATACGTATGTTCCCTGTTTACTGTCCATTATTTTGAATTAACTGCTGTAATCCTTACTTTGTACTTTGTGGACGAATATTATGAGACTCGTAGTATAAAGGATGCCTTTCTAATGATGATTTATAGACAGATAAATTTCGTATCTGCTTTATTATTCCCTATTTTTGGGCGTAAATGGAAAGTACTCAGGTGAAACTCCGGGTCCTGGCACTCTTTGTCTCTGGAGTTCGGAATCTCAAAAAACTGTTTTTTACCGTCTTTTTTCTTTAATTTTTTCAAGAAACGCAGGGATCATCTGACTTGCTGCATATGAAGTAAAAAACCAGACTGTGAGGGCGATCCCAAGAGACAGCCCCATTTTCCAAGATGCTCCATGCAAAAACTGGCAGTAAGTACACAAATAGTGCACCCTAGCATGCCTGCACTGGCCCCGAGAGCGATGTCAGCGGCCTGCTCCGAGCTTCCGAAGTGCCCTGCCATGATTACAGCTGTAGCCATAACAGCCGGAAAAGCTGCAAAAATTGCTCCGAGCCTGTTTCATGTGTATTTAACTTTCTTGCCCGTACTTCTCCCTGATCTCAGACTCTTTGAGAACCCTGAGCCCCAGTTTCTCCAGAACTTCGGAGATCCTGTTTCTATCCTCACTTTTCATGGATTTCCGATCAAAGTAAGCAAATTCAGCATTTGATTTCTCAACTGCCTGCCTGATCAAAGCCTCGTCCACGAATTCCAGCTGGTACTTGGGAAAATTATGCCCGAAGGATATCTCGGTTTCAAACAAAAGCCCTGTCTGACGCATTGCATAATGCCCGCCTCCAAAACCAACTGCAACAGGTACTTTTTCAAGAGAAACTGCAAGGATGGCTTTTGCAGCAACTTCGCCTGCTTCCGGGTCTTTCCACTGCACTTCAGTGCTTCCTATTTCGGCATAGAGGGACGGAACTGAGAGTTCTGTCGGGCCGTGGTGGGTCACTTCGAGGGTGACATCATACTTCAGGCCTTTTTCTTCGGTCAGCCGCTTCATTTCCGTAAGTATGGACTTCATTGCAGCCGGGGAAGAGACTGCAAGGGCTTTGGGGCAGCCCCCAAGTCTTGCCTCTTCAGAGGGGTTTCCTGTGCAATGCACGGTAAGGGAATTGATTTCTTCTTTGCTCCTGTGTTTGGATGCGAAAATTATTAAGGAAGCTGGCAGTCCTGCAGCTTCCAGTTTTTTATCAAGTCCATCCTGAAAGACATGAATTTCTTCAATTTCTACAAGCCTGAATTTTCCATCTGAGGATTTTCGGGCTGCAGAGAATCCGGAGTTTTCCGGAAGTTTGAGGGATTCCCATTCTCTCAGGTTCAAAAGGTGGGTTTTGATGTTCTGGCTGGCAAGATCAGGGGCAGAACAGATAATCGTTATCTTCGGCTCCGGGTTTTCTGAGGTTTGAGCCTTTTTTTCTGGACTGTTTATCTTCTCAATTTTCGATTCTGGCATGTTCGTGGGATTGATGTTTTCCTTCATTTATAATCAGTCCGGGTCTTTTTCGCTTTACGTGCCTATACATTTCTTTAAAATAAATAAAACCAACTGCAGATTTTCAGTCATAAGTCCGAAGCTAGGATAGGCTTTTCCTGATTTCAGGCACGACGGCCTCTTTCAAAAATAGTGAGACAAGTTAAGAAGCAATTTAAAAGATTAAAAAGTAGTCCAAAAAGTAATTTAAAAGATTGAAAACAGTTAAAAACTGTTTAGTCAGGGTTCCACTCAAGAAGAATGGAACCCCGGTGTGGTTTTCCGGTAAGAAAAGGGTTGTTTAAGGTCGCTGATAATATCAGGTGACGTGGATATAGTTGTCTACAAGCTTCCTGATTTCTTCGGTCTTGCCGTAGAGTTTCTCGCTGAGCTGGTAGTCATCGTAGGCTTCCAGATTTGCGATAATTCCGTCGAGCATGCCCTCGGTAAAGACACCATACTTCACGAAGATATCCTTCTGGTTCTTCAGGGCCTGGGCTGACTCGTGGCAGCAAGCAGGTAGGTGCTCAAGCTGGGCAAGCCTGTCCTTATGCTCGTCCTTGAAGATATTTACATCAATGTAGAGTTTCTTGGCAAGGTCAAGGGCGTTGTCCATTTCAAGGCCGTGGCGGGTACCGACACAGAGCCCTGCAAGCAAAAGGTAGATGTCAGCAGAACCGTCTGCAGCACGGAACTCATAGGTCTGTTTGTAGGAGTGGTCTTTGAGTTCTTCGCTGTAGTTCGGGTTTGCAATGGTGATCATCTTGCTTGCATCACCGGACCAGCCGAGAGGCACACGGATAAGGGCAGAGCGGTTCCTGTCTCCCCAGCATATGTTGGTTGGAGCTTCCTGGTGAGGGACAAGACGCAGATAAGATGTCGGGATCCTGTTTCCAAAAGCAGTAATTGCCGAAGCAACATCAAGGCAGCCAACAATTGCTTTCTTTGCAGCATCGGTGAGCTTTCCCCCGTTCTCGACAGTTGCAGTCTTGCCATCTTTCATGAGCTTCATGTGAATGTGCAGTCCACTGCCTGCCTTTCCGACAGTAATCTTCGGGGCGTAGCTGACAGCAACTCCATACTGGGCTGCAAGCATCCTGAGCATCCACTTTCCGATAAGCAGGCGGTCAGCAGCATCCTCAACGTTTGTGGTCTCGAACTCGATCTCGTTCTGCTCGTAGTAGTATTTGTCATCAGTGAAGTTTCCTACCTCTGAGTGCCCGTATTTAATTACTCCGCCAGCTTCTGCGATGGCTACCATGGCGTCTTTCCTGAGCTGATCGAACTTGGTGAAAGGACCTGCTTCGTGGTATCCTCTCTGATCAACAGCAGGGAAGTCTGTATCAATCTGATCCTTGTTGCAGATGATGTAATACTCAAGTTCAGCCATTGCATTGAGCTCATATCCGGTCTGCTCCTTCAGGACAGAATGAGCCTTTTTCATGATATTTTCAGCAGAGCTTGCAAGCGGATTTCCGTCCTTATTGAAGTAAGAACAGAGCATGTCGAGAGTCGGAATCTCCTCAAACGGATTCATAAAAGCAGTGCGGTATTTAGGAACGACATAAAGATCGCTTGAGTCGGCCTCTATGTATTTAAAAAGGCTGGACCCATCCACTCTTTCTCCGGTGGAAAGCACAGCGTCTAAGTGTTCTTCGTTTCTAATAACGAAGTTGAGGGTTTTGAGCCTGCCATCTCCACCTATATAGCGGAAATTCAGCATCTTAATGCCGTTTTCCTTAATGTACTTAATGATGTCGTCTTTGGTGAATTCGCTTGCTGGTTTCTTGAGATACTGTACCAGTCTATTCGGATTCAGTTCTACAGCTGATGTTTTCATAGTTATCCCTTCTTTTGATTGAACTATGTTTGATTGGAATATTCGAGTATTCAAAGCCTCATTTCAATACCGAATATTTTTCAGGCTCACTGGTTACCATATAAATCATAAATTTTGTGAATTCTTGCCTGAACAGGAAAATGATAACTTACTGCTGTCTATATAAAGTTTTTCATTTTTTAATTTAAAAAAATACTAAATAATGAAAAGCAGCGCAGGTTGTTCCATCTAATTTTGTCTTCTTCAGAGAATGGACATGTGCAGATAGAGGTTTTGCCCAATAAATATATTGGACGAATACAATATAGACATTTAATAAATATAGTTATCAGAGTGATGGAACAGCCAGAGATTTTTGTCTGTTTCTTGAATTCTATCAGGGAGAACGGAGGAAAAATATGGAGATTTATAGTATTCCAGAGATTGCCAGGAATGTTTTCGCTGTCGGATCAAAAGACTGGAACCGTAGAATGTTTGATGCTTTGATTCCGCTTCCTCAGGGGACAAGTTATAATGCTTACCTTGTAAAAGGAGAAGAAAAAACAGCTCTCATAGATACTGTGAATCCTGGTTTTGAAAAGGAGTTCGAAGAAAAAATAAACCTGATATCCAACCTGGAAAAGCTGGACTACCTTATCATGAATCATGCCGAACCGGATCACGCCAGTGCGATTCGTTATATCATGGATTTGGCTCCTGACTCGGTGCTTGTTACGACGGAAAAGGGAGTAAAGATGGCTAGGCTCTATCACGAACTGCCTGAAGACCGGATCAAGGTCGTTGCTGAAGGAGATAACCTTGAACTGGGGGGAAAGACCCTTCGTTTTATAGAAGCACCCTGGCTCCACTGGCCTGAGACCATGTTCACATACCTGCCTGAAGATAAAGTCCTTTTCCCATGCGACTTTTTCGGAGCACACACTGCCCAGGGAGTTTATGATGAAGATCTGGAAGACCTTATTCCTCTTGCAAAACGCTACTACGGGGAAATTATGATGCCTTTCGGAAAAATGGGGGCAAAAGCTCTTGAAAAAATAAAGGACCTTGATATCGAAATAATCGCCCCTAGCCACGGGCCTATTTACAAAAACCCACAGCGTATACTTGAACCCTATGCAAAATGGACTGCAGGGGAGACCGAAAATAAAGCCCTTATTGTCTATGTGAGTATGTGGGGCTCCACCCAGGAAATGGTTCGGACAATGGCAGAAACTTTGCTAAAAGAAGGCGTAGATGTTAGAATGTATGACCTTTCAGTCTCGGATATAGGAGATGTTGCAAGAGAACTGGTTGACTCACGTGCCATTATCCTTGGGGCACCGACAGTTCTCGCAGGTATGCATCCACTTGCCCTTTACGGCACCTATCTGGTAAAAGCCCTCAACCCACCTGCTAAATATGGGGTTGTACTCGGGTCCTTTGGCTGGGGCGGAGGAGCACTGAAACAGGCAGGAGAAATTCTGGTCCCTTCGAAAATGGAGATTGTGGGAACCCTCCAGGTGAAAGGCAGAGCCAGAAAAGAAGACTTGAAAAAGATTGAGGAAATCGGTCGAGAACTGGCTCAAAAAATGAAGTCACAACCTTAAGAATTAGTGGGTGAAGATTCAGATCAAAAATTCAGACCTGGACCCTATTTTAAACATCCTGTCAGGCTTCTCTTAGGACTCGTCACAAAATAACCTCTGCAATTTTCGATTGAATATCTTGATTTTCAAGATCAAGGTAGCCAATCAAAGTTTCAATGAATAATAAGTTGCATAGGTTATTTCGTTGCGGGCACTTAGTCCGATCGGATTCGGTTAATCTGGCTGAGAAGCCTTACGCAATCTTTTCACTAGCATCTGTAAATATCCGTAAATGGAGATACCTAAAATTGCTCCCCATAAAGGCATTAGGCTTTCGGCTCCTGCCCATCCCCTTAAAGTTGCAGACGAACCTGCACTCAGCAGAGCTGTCAGCTGAGCTGCCTGCATCCGAAGCGGATTTAGAGGAGTTCCTGTCAGATCCCCTCTGGCTTCTATTTTTTGGGAGCTAAAGAACGTAGGAATAAAAAGGAGAGCCACTGCAAGCGTGAATAAACCTGATTGTGCGTTCAGCAAAATGCTTTCTTGTCCTGCAGCTCTTATGAAAGAGAGTAATGAGAATATAAGCGCGGCCCCTCCGAAGATTCGGTTGTGGTAATTGGGTGCAGGGAGGAAAGAGTCCAGGAAGAATGCAAGCGCGGTAAATAAGCCAAAAATCCAGTTTTCCTGCAATGAAATCCAGCCTGAAAGCAGAAGTACCGCAAAAGAATCGGAAGTTTTTGAAGGCAGACCAGTACTCCTATTAATTATACGAATAAGCAGGAGTTCCAGGAAGAGAGCGAGCAGAGAAGGGGAAGAAAAAAACAGGAATCCGGTGAAACCCAAAAAAGCTGCAAAAAAAGCAGAGAGTTCGTTGTCCGGGTCAATCTCCCTTGCAAATGCCCAGGCAAAAAATACAGACGCTCCTGCCCTTAAGCTTGAATACAAAGCCGAAGAAATATCTTTTCCCAGAATAAGTTGAAGGCCTGCGGTTCCGAGGAGGAAAAGCAGGGTAATTATTACAATTGCCCTGTTTGTGGGATAAGCAAGGTCTATGGAGCGAGCAAGGGAACTTATTCTTCCAACCTTCATTTTTACTTCTGTGAGCTGAACGTGTTTAACTTTTGTGTTTTTTAGCAGGAATTAAGAATTATAGTTTCTTGCATAGAATTTTTGAAGTTAAATATAATTTAGGAAATAGTATTTTATGGAGAATAAAGCATTTTATGAAAGAATGCTTTTCGAGAACACAAAGCATATAGATATGGGCCTGGTCTTTTCAAGATCTGGTCTTGGGCCCGGTCTTTTCAGTATCTGGTTTTTCAGCAGGCCTGAGGCTCAATTTTCAAGATGATCTTCATGGCCCCGAATTTCAAGTTTTAGATGCAGAGGTTTTCTTATGGAAGGGAAATCCGAACTAAAAAAGGAACTGAATTTACTGGAAATTACTCTGGTAGGAATTGGCAATATTCTCGGAGCTGGTATCTATGTGCTTATGGGAAAAGCTGCAGGGCTTGCAGGCAACATGGTCTGGTTTTCCTTTTTGTTTGCAGGGATTACTGCTGCACTTTCCGCCCTTAGCTATATGGAGCTCTCTTCCATGTATCCCAGAGCTGGGGCGGAATATGAGTTTGTAAAAAGAGCTTTTGGGGAACGTGTGGGCCTATTTGTGGGGCTGCTTGTTGTCTACTTTGTGGTAATAACCAGCTCTGCGGTTGCACTCGGCTTTGGAAGGTACTTCAGTAACCTTTTTGGGGTCAGCAATTTAATAGGGATAGTAAGCTTGTTTATTGTCCTCAGTCTTATCATGGTTTACGGTATCAAGGAATCTGCGCGGCTGGCTATTTTCATAACTCTGATAGAACTTACGGGACTTCTGATAATTATTTATGTGGGAATTCCTTATCTTGGTACGGTAAACTATTTTGAGGCTCCGAACCTCTCTGGAGTATTTGAGGCTTCTGCCCTGATTTTTTTTGCATTTCTGGGTTTTGAAGATATTGTGAGATTATCCCAGGAAACAAAGGATGCAGAAAAAACAACTCCCAAGGCTTTGCTTATTGCCATATTCTTCACTGTTCTCCTCTATATTTGTGTGGCAATAACTGCAGTAAGTGTACTTAATTATAAGACTCTCGGACTTTCAGGCGTTCCACTTGCCGATGTTGCGGCTATCGCTCTTGGAGATAATGCTTTTGTCCTCCTTTCCTGGATCGCCCTTTTTTCCACAATGAACACCGTGCTTGTGGTTATGCTTGGGGGGTCAAGGATTGTTTATGGCATGGCACAAGCAGGTTCGCTTCCAAGAAGCCTCTCACGGGTACACCGCCGTTACCATACTCCATGGGTTGCAATTTTCGGAGTTGCATGCCTCTCGGTTTTGTTTGTTTTATTAAGAGATATTGCAACCGTAGCAAATATTTCGAATTTTATGATTTTTATCGTCTTTTTTATGGTCAATCTTTCTCTTATAAAGCTCCGTTATTCCGATCCTGAGAGAAAGCGTCCTTTTAAGGTTCCCTTCAGCATAGGTCGTTTTCCATTGCTTCCTTCTCTTGGTGCTCTTTCTTCTTTATTTCTCTTTTCTCAATTAAATGTAGAAGCTATAACTTACGGACTTGCTCTTGTAGGAATCAGCATACTGATAGTGTTGCTTAAAACCAGAAAGAGTATTGCTTAAAACCAGAAAGAGTATTGCTTAAAACCAGAAAGAGTATTGCTTAAAACCAGAAAGAAAGGTCTGCCAACAACATCTGGTATTTTTTTGTTGGGTACTGAAATTTGACCTCCCATTAAAATGATTAATACTGGTTATTTATCAAAATAATTGCAAAGGAAAGACTTTATCTTCAATTAATTATCTAAAAATGCCTTTATTCCTTTTTAAACATATAATATCCTTTTTTGAGAGTAAAAATTGTTAATGCAGATTTCCGAAGCATCTACGATTTCTCGCTTGTTCTACAGGTAAAAAAGGGTTTTTAATGTCTTTAAAGACTAAGAAAAGTTTAATTAGATCTTTTTTGCGAATATGGCTATTTATCTTAAATATTTATTGATTTCAGCTAATTTTGTGTCTTAATATTCAGCAAGAATTAATTTTATATACATAAAATACTATTTGAATCGCTTTATTTTACCCATTATCAAAATAATTGATTATTAATGAATAATTGATACAAATCTGTGAGATACTAAAAATTATTAATCAGAACTAACATATATTTAATTACAGATCAGTTTCAATATAAAAAGGGAGTAGATATGAGAAAAGAGCGTTATGATTTTCCGCTGGAGGACTTCGTTTCAAGAGATGATTTTAACAGAATCAAAAAGTTTTCCCGGGATAAAGAGACACCATTTTTGATCGTTGATCTGCAGAAGATAGAGCGAAGTTATGAAGATCTGGTAGAGCACATGCCCTTTGCAAAGCTTCACTATGCTGTAAAGGCAAATCCTATGGATGAGGTAGTGCTTGCCCTGAAAAACAAAGGCTCTAATTTCGATGTGGCAACGGTTTACGAACTTGATCAGCTGCTCAGGCTCGGAGTGGAATCCGAAAGGATCAGCTATGGTAATACGATCAAAAAGGAAAAGGACATAGCTTATGCATATGAAAAGGGAGTGAGGCTTTTCGTTACTGATTCCGAAAGTGACTTAAAAAAGTTATCTAGAAGAGCCCCGGGTTCCAGGGTCTTTTTCAGGATTCTTACTGAAAGCGACGGTGCGGACTGGCCTCTTTCAAGGAAGTTCGGATCACATCCTGACCTTATATACAAGCTCATTCTGAAGGCCGAAAAACTGGGGCTTGAGCCTTATGGGCTTTCTTTCCATGTTGGTTCCCAGCAGAGGGACATTGGGCAGTGGGACAATGCTATTTCCAAATGCAAGTACCTCTTTGAGGCAGTAGCTGAAAAAGGAATCCATCTGAAGATGATCAACCTTGGAGGAGGTTTTCCTGCTAAATACCAGGCACAGGCCCATGACCTTGAAACATATGCCCGGGAAATTCGCCGCTTTTTACATGAAGATTTTGGGGAAGAACTGCCTGAAATCCTTATTGAGCCAGGGCGTTCTCTGGTCGCCAATGCCGGTGTAATCGTAAGTGAAGTTGTAATGATCTCCAAAAAAGCCAGATTCAATCAGTATAAATGGGTTTATCTCGACATTGGCAAGTTTGGGGGCCTTATAGAAACTCTTGATGAGTCTATTAAATACCCTATTTTTTGCGATAAAAATGGCTGTGCAGAAGAAGTAATTCTTGCAGGTCCGACATGCGACAGCATGGATATTCTCTACGAACATCACAAATATTCCTTCCCGCACACAATGAGAGAAGGAAATCGTGTATACATCTTTACAACTGGCGCATATACTCAAAGCTACAGTTCTGTGAATTTTAACGGCTTCCCCCCGCTAAGATCTTATCTTATTTGAAGAGACAGGGTTTCCTATTTATTTTTTATTTTCCTGATCTCTATCATTAATTTTATCAGGCGATAATAGATCTTAATAAGAAACTATATATCAGGGAACTCAGTTTAAACTTATGTTTATATGTGGCAGACATTACTCAAAAAATTTGAAAAATACCCTGCTCAGGCAAAAGTGCTTAAATTGCTCTTTGAACGTGGGTTTCAGGTGAATGAAGAGGGAAAAGTCACATCTGGAAACATTGAGATAGCACATACTCAGCTTGCAAAAGAAGCAGGCGTTGATCGGCGCGTGGTTGACGCAACCACAAAGACCATTATCTCAGATGAACTTCTGAGCACGATTTTCAGAAATGTTCATTCTATCCCTTTCCTTAAAGATGTAGCCCCTTCTCTTGGCTTAGGCGTAATTATAATTATCCCGGAAGATGCCGCCCATGTGGGCATCCTTGCGGAAGTTGCAGGCCTGATCTCCAAAAATAACGTGAGCATTCGCCAGGCTGTTTCAGATGATCCCTACCTGACTGACAATCCCAGGCTTACAATCATCACCGACCAAAAAGTGCCCGGAGACCTCGTGGACAAAATCCTTAACCTGCCTTCAGTCAAAGGTGTGAGCATTTACTGACAAGTTAGAGGAAATAAAGAAGGGGTTTTTTAAAATAAAAAATGAAACCATGCCTAGTAATCGTTGTTTATTATCCGGTAGAAGAACTTATTCTTTTTAAATCCTGTAGTTTGTCGACTGTTTATCGACTGAAAAGAAATTTGAAGATTCCTTAAAATTTACATTTCGACCCCTCCTTAAAAATTAAACATAATTTATTTTTTATAATATTGATTATGGCCTCAAATGGATTTTTTTGTCAAAGCTTTTTAAAATAATATCTTTCAAATAATATCTTACATGAAAAAAACGGATCAAAAAGCAAAAAACAAAAAATTTTCTCCTTCTGTAGAAGGTACTAAGAATTTTAAAAAAATAT
>Ga0074193_1002355_pt1 | contig 17420 bp, 11 predicted proteins | sample EPASupsiteHSE605_FD_64523 | JGI IMG/M metagenome (GOLD analysis project Ga0074193, IMG submission 64523) | Bioremediated contaminated groundwater from EPA Superfund site, New Mexico - Sample HSE6-05 | ecosystem: Environmental > Aquatic > Deep subsurface > Groundwater > Contaminated ... | reverse complement strand
AAATGGTTAGCTTAGTGTTGTTGAATATCTAGTTAATCAAAAAGCTGATATAGATGCAAAAAATACAAGTGTTGAGTTTTTATATTTAATGAGACTCCTCTTCATTTTGCTGCTAAAAATGGTCATCTTAGTGTTGTTGAATATCTAGTTAATCAAAGAGCTGATATAAATGCAAAAGACAAGGACGGGAAAACACCATTGAGAGTTGCAAGCCAAAAAGGTTATTCGATTTTGTTCAATTCCTCTTCTTGAATCTATTAGTTTAGACCAGATAATGTGATTATCCTTCATGAATGTTGAAAACATCTTGAAGAATAAGATAAACACAACTTCTATTTGAAATTAAATCTGGTGTGGAAACAAATGAACAGTTAATAAAATTAGCATTGGCGATTGTTTTTGATAATCAAAACCAAACAGACAATTAAATACTGTACAGGTGCTAACAAAGGTGTCGAAAAATGTAATGAGCTTGGATATTGAGCATTTCACAAAGATATACTGATTAATTATGTAATTTCTACTAAAATAACAAATTATCAAACCATAATTTGTGTTTTGTGAGCAATTTAATAAATTATTCTGCTCATTTTTACATATTGATGTTAATTCTGCTATATTATAGAAACTAATTATCCCATTTCCCCAACATTTATCGAAAGCTTCTCATGATATCGGTGAAAAAAAGCACTATAAAAATGAACTTCGAATTGGAGAATCAGATAAAAACATCAAAGATGGAATCATCACTTTTCATACACATGTACCAGTAAACAGCGCAGATATCACAAGAATCATTTTCAACTATAAATATGTACGTTTATATTATTCTTTGGCCACTTTTGTTTAATGAATTCCATCGCAACAAGAAGATCAAAGAGAAAATCGGTTCAAAAAATTAATTATAGCGAGAAGAATTTGTGGAATAGAACCCTAGAAGATTCATCGGAGTCGGATTCAGACTCAGCTTCGAAGAAGAGCCAGCAAAAAAAGCAAAGACATAAGTATCAACCCAATTATAAAGACCCATCAACCGATCAGGAGTATGGATCAACAACTGAATATGAATCAAATTATGATTATGAAGAAGAAGAATATAATGAAGAAGAAGAGGAAGAAGATACTGAAGAAGAAGAGGAGGAGGAATTGGTAGTTCAATCAATATTGGGTAAAAAAGATGAATTCAAAGTTAGCATTCACCACAAAGAAGATGTTTCTAATGATGAATCAGAGGAAAAAGAAGACCTTTATTATGTCAAATTCCTAGATAAGGCATTCATTCATTGCAGATGGATGGCTAGAGATGAAATAATACAACATGAAGGGGGCGAGGCTGCTCTTAAGCGTTTTGATAGGAGATTAGAAAAATACGAACTTTCTCCATCAATAAGCATTGAGAATTTGCTAACATTTGAAGATTCGGAGATCAATTCTGTTTGGTTTGAAATTGATCGAATCATTGATGAAAGAGGTGAGAAAGATGATATAGATTATCTTGTGAAATGGAAGAGCCTCGATTATAATGACTGTACATGGGAGAGAGAAAAGGATATTACTGATACAAAAGCAATTGATGAATACCAAAAGAGGATTGCGCATAGCAATCCGAAGCAAATTCCTTCGAAATGGAAGAGGCCTTCAAGCGAAGCTTTTGTTCCTATTGATGAACCACCAGCTGCTAAGAATGGCGATACATTGAGAAGCTATCAGCTTGAGGGGTTGAATTGGCTCCGTCTTTGTTGGTATGCAAAGAGAAATAATATTTTAGCTGATGAGATGGGCCTTGGTAAAACAGCTCAAATCGTGACTATGCTTGATTATCTTGGCAAAAATCATAGTATTACAGGGCCATTTCTGGTTATTGCACCTCTTTCAACACTTCCACATTGGAAAAGCGAGTTTGAAAAATGGTCTGTTTTAAATGCTGTAGTATATCATGGTAATTCTGAATGTAGAGAATTGATTATTCAATCCGAGTTCAATGTTGTAAATCCCAGAGGTCAATTAGTATCATCAAAGGTACAATTTGATGTTATTATTACCAATTATGAAACAGTATTAACTGATTTTAGCGTATTCTCAGAAATTGAATGGCGGTATCTTGTTGTTGATGAAGGACACAAACTTAAGAATCATAAAGGAAAGTTATATAACAAAATTGAAGCACTCGTATTTGAGCATTGCACAATGCTTACTGGCACCCCAATCCAAAATAACATACAAGAGCTTTGGAGTCTTCTTCATCTATTACACCCAGATAAGTTTAATGATTTGGACACATTCCTTGAAAAGTATGGGAACATGGTTGATAGCAATCAAGTATCTGAAATCCAATCAATAATCAAACCTTTAATGTTGAGAAGAAAGAAATCTGATGTTGAAAAGTCTATTGCGCCCAAAGAAGAAACAATTGTTGAAGTTGAATTAACTCGTGTGCAAAAGAAGTTTTATAGAGCTCTTCTCCATGAAAACGCCGGTACTTTATTGCAACAAATGACTGGTGGGGCGGTTCCTTCACTTTTAAACCTAATGATGCAACTTCGAAAAGTATGCAATCATCCTTATTTAATTGAAGGTGCTGAAGAAACAATATTAAAAGAGAAGAAAGGCGAACAATCAAGCAAAGACAAAGATATTGAACAACTTGAGGTAGAGGCAATGATAGAGTCATCAGGAAAGCTTGTTTTTGTTGATAAGCTTTTGCCCAGACTTAAAATGGATGGACATAAAGTTCTGATATTCTCACAAATGGTCAGAGTTTTGTCTATCATTGAATCATTTTTGGAATCAAAAGGTTATAAGTACGAGCGAATTGATGGGTCTGTTAATGACAATGAAAGACAAGCATCAATTGAAAGGTTCAATTCTGATCCTGATAATTTTGTTTTCTTACTCAGTACTAAAGCTGGCGGGGTTGGTATTAATCTAACAGCTGCAGATACTGTTATCATTTACGATAGTGATTGGAATCCACAGAATGATATTCAGGCGGAGGCTCGATGCCATAGAATTGGACAAAAAGCCAAAGTTAAAGTTTACCGTTTAATCACCAGAGCTACATATGAAAGCAAAATGTTTGAACGTGCTTCAAAGAAGTTAGGTTTGGATCATGTTGTTCTTGATGGTGGAGATATGAGCAAAGATAAGCCAATGAAAGCAGAAGAAATAGAAGAAATGTTGAGAGTAGGAGTTGCCAGCATTTTTAACGACGATGATACAGAAGCTGATAAATTTACATCTGCAGATATCGATCAGATTTTAGAACGAAGAGCTAAAGTTACTATTCAAGATGTGGTCTCTGGAGGCGAATCCATTTTTGCTAGAGCAAGCTTCGACGCCCATCAAGATGATTTAGATCTCCATTCTGCTGATTTTTGGAATCAGGTTTTTCCATCAGCCAACCATCTTTCTTATGAGCCACTTACAATGAGAAGGTGCCGTAAGCATAAACTTGATATTGAAATTTCCACAGATATGATGCAGGGTTCAAAAGGAATCATTGGTGTAATGAGAAGTGTAATTAGCAAAGGTTACACTGGATCTCAACAGGAATTATCTATAATTCGTCTAGCTTCGTTTTCTCATAAATCTTCCGATCCGATTGATGAAAAGATTATTGATAAACTCGTTTCTCTTCAAGATACAAGTCAATCAGATTTGGAAAGAGTTTTGACGGATATCCTTGCCCAAGTATCAGAAAATGCAGAGAAAATTATTACTCGAACTGCATACTTCATTAGATTGGCTAATGCTTTGAAATATGTTCAACAGCCAGATATAACATGGCCAGGAGTATTACCAGCATGGGAAGATCCTGTTGCTGAGTATTCTTTAATGCTTGGTGTCTATAGATACGGCATGAGCGAAATAACTCAGATTCCTAATGATGAAGAATTAGGACTTGGAAAAGCGACCCCATTATCTAGAACAGCAATTCAAAAGCGTGTACAAAACCTATTTGAGGAAATTGAAAAATTAGGAAATATTCAAGAATATGATTTAACATTGTCAAGTGAACCATCTAATCCTCAACCATGGAAAGAAGCACATCCAGGTGTTCTGGCTCGCAATTCTCTCTTTGATCATGAAATTCTAATGCTATTTCAAGGGATCCTTACAATAGGTATTCCAATTAGTGATGATAAATCAAATGATTGGACCCGGCTTAGAACCGTATCTGGGTTAAATTTAGTTACTGTTTCAGCAGTTCAAGATATTGGGAAACTATTAATGGAGTTTGTGGAAATTCCAATAGAGGAATCAGAAGAGATTGATTTCAGTTCATATCAGAAATTGAAGGCTCTTCAGGGAAAAGTCAATGCTAAAGATATCAGAAAAGCTCTGCAAGTTATCAAAGATATGAAACAAATACATTTATTTATTCGAAAGCTTGGAAGAAGGAGAACAGACTATATCAAGACATGTCCACCTAATCAACAAGGACCCGTATGGTGGTCATGGGAGCATGATAAAGCCCTGATTCAGTCACTATCACAGTATGGTATTAATATTGTTACAACATGGGTTGCAGATCCTGCTCTTCCATTTAGGCAACATATTCCAAAAGAATTGCTTGAATCATTCGATGAAGCAGCAGCAAAAGAGAAACAGAAAGGAAAATTATTTAAGCCAAATGATATTGGTGATTTTGTGTTCTTATATCGAGAGCGATCCAGAGTGTCCCGCTCACTTGCTGTTATCAATCATGTATCAAAAGAAATCAACAAGAACAAAAAAGCAGCAGAAAAAGAAAAGAAGCACCACAAAAAATCACATGAAACTGAACACAATCAGTTTGTACTGAAGCCAAACCCACATCTTAGGATTGTGTCACTTGGAAAGCTTAAGAATGATAAACAGTTCATACGAAAATCTACACCTTTCCCAGTTGGATTTGTGAGTGAAAGAAAGTACAAAATACCCGGATCAAAAGGAAACTCAATCTGGTTTAAGTGTGAAATCCAAGAACAGGAAGGCAAACCAGTTTTTATAGTCTCATCAGATAAAGCAGATCCTCCAATTTGTCTTACAGGCAATGATCCTGCTGATGTATGGAATCAGATTATTGACCATCTTGTTGTCAAAGCTAATGACTCAACAATTAAAACGCCAAAAGTTATCGGTAATTCGATGTTTGGCTTAGTTAACCCAACTGTACAAGAAGAGCTTTCCAAACTTGAAGGAGCCAAACATATGAAATGCTTCTCAAAGTATAATGAGGAACCCAAATTCCTTGAGTTTAGAATAGATGTTCCACTAATAAACAAATAATATATTATTTCGTTAATTTATTAATGTTATGACTTAACAACCACAAGATCCATTTGCAGATGGATTATCTATTTGAATTGGAGCAGGGGTAATGTTGATTGGAACAGGGGTGGAGTTATCAGGTATGGATTCTCCAATGAGTTTAAAGAGCCTAATCACATTTTGTCCAGTTTTTGCGGAAGTCTCAATCGTAGAAATGCCCAGTGGTTTGCAAAACTCAACAACTCTTTCGTGGGCAACACGATTTTCCAAATCGTTCTTGTTTCCAACCAATATACATATAGCATCATTGCCTCTTTCATTTACAACCATTTTATGCCACTGAATCGCCTCGTCAAAAGTATTTGGAGATGATACATCATAAACAATAATTGCGATTGAAGAATCACGAATATATGAAGGAATAAGAGATTTAAACTTCTCTTGTCCAGCCGTATCCCAAATCTGCAAGTTTACGGTCCGATCCTGTACTTGAATTGGTTTTATAAAAAAATCAATCCCAACAGTTACAGAATAGTTATTTTCGAAGTGATTTGATACAAATTGCTGTATCAATGATGTTTTCCCTGTTCCTGCTGCTCCTAAAAAAACAATTTTGCACTTCGACATTGTCAATGTCACCTTTTATTCTGTTGGAGGAGAAAAAACAACAAATGGAGAGTCTTTTATTCCATTTTAAAACATGGAACAAAACTTTTCTCACCTTATAAAAGTTATATCTAAATCGTGCTATTCTGAATGTTCTCCTGATTGGATTATGGAACCAGATGAAGGGTTTAAAGTTCCTCTATCAGAGGAATCACATGTGATGGCTTTTAGGGGGATTATTTATGCAAAAACCAAATCCAAGATTCCAGGGGCAATATTTGAATTTCAAATGATTGTTGATGATTCTTTTATGGTTTCAACGCCTTCCATCAATTTAAATAAGTACATTTTCCACCCGTATGTATATCCAGCTCCTCCGTATAATTTATGCATTCCTTTTGAAGGAAACAACAAAATTACCGGAGCTACAATCATCAGAGATAATTCTATAAAGCCATTTATGTCAAGAGTCATTGAAACACTCTTCTTATCCAAGAAAATCTGTGTTAATCTAAAAAGAGAAGTGGTTATCAACATGGATGCGAAAAAATCTTATTTGGCAGCTATAGAAAAAGATGATCTAGGAGAGAGCCTCGATAAGTTTTGGAGAGACATGTGCCTATGATACCCGCGGGTAATACGATTAAATAAACATTCGGTTTCGTAAACTGTCAAATAGCGTCAAAACCGGGGACCAAAAAATCAGAATGTTTTTGCTTTTATTACTGAGAAATTCTCTCTCCTCGACTCTAGCGGATCTTATTCCTCCATTTACTATCGAAGAGGATAGAAAAATTGGTTATTGGAGTTTTGGGGGGCAGTCGATAATTCAAGAGAGTCAAGTTATGATGGTTCCTCCAATTCAGTTTACCAAAGGATATGCATGGACTAACGTAGAGATTCCGCAAGGAGATTGGTCAATTCTTTATGAAATGCAAGTCTCTGAAGGAACAACTGGGGGTGGTTTTGCATTTTGGTTCACTGATAAATACGGTGCAGATGGGCCAATTCATGGTGGGCCATCTGTTTTTCGTGGTATTGGTATTGCAGTGAGTGTTGTTCAGCTTAATGATGATACCAGTCGTCTTGCATTTTATTACCTACATAATAAGGGTTCAACATCTTTTGATATCAAAGATCTTCCTGATCCTTTGGATGTTGTTCAATTCAGCAAAAGGAAGAAGATTCTTATCGAAGTTGATTTTAGTGGCAATAAAGTTACCGTTTCTGCATCAACAGATCCTCATACACACATGAAGCAAGTTTTTTCTCAAGAGTTCTCAGTAGATTTGTCCCAAAACTATATTGGTATTACTGCACAATCAGATGTTTATACAAGCAGAATAGATTTGTACTCTGTAAAATTCACTGTTAATAAGATATCAGAAAGTCAGAGAGAAGTTTCTTTTGGGCACAATGCTCCATCAGGATACTATACACCTGCAGATTCTTCTTTATTCAGATCACCAACATTGAAACTCACATCAAAAGAGCTCGAAAAGCTCAATGAAGGAATTGAGAGTGAATCAGATGCTGATACTGTACTTAAAATCATTGACGAATTGAATTCTGCATCTTCATATGTTGCATCATTTAAAGATGTCAACGGATTTGTTAGAAACACTATTCAGCCTTATAGTCAGAAATGGCATAAGAGAACATTGAAGATTGTTGAGAATGTTCGCTCAGCACGTGATGTAATGGGAGCTGCATGGAATTACACAAACCAAATGATGCTTGCATTTAACTCAACTGTGAAACAATCTGTTTTGAAAACCAATATCAAAATCATCGATTTAGCAGAACTGATCGCAGAAGAGAATGAAAAAGGTGTCGATGCAGATGGAAGATTAGAGGATATTAGGAAAGAAGGGCAGCATAACTCTGCTATTAACTTAATGATGTATGTGTCTGTTACAGAATTTGTTGTTTCTGTAATTGCCTTTGCTCTTTTCCAAATTCCTTCTATCAGAGACAGAGTTCTTCACTAAAATCACATTTTCTTTAGAAACAGTTTGTTTAACGTATGACTCTCTCGCCTCCAATAGTTGAAGAGTATTCTGAAGAATTTGGGCTTGTTGAGCATAAGATCAGGATGACACTAGCTTCAGCATATGTTAATGTTGTTAAATTGGAGGATATTAGTCTCAAACCAATCTGTAATGGATTTAAGCAGTATGTTAAAGGACTTTCAGTGAAGAATGTTGTTGATGTCTTTATTAATGTTGATTCGGTGTCGAAAAAGATGCCTGATATATTGAAATATGGAATGAAAGTCGATCCTGTTAAAGGATTTAAGTTTTGTCCTGGAAAAATTGTTTTGGATCAAAATTCTTCTTCAACAGTGCTTATTCATATACAAGTTGCGCTAGGCAATGTATTAAGTAATTTGGATCCAAATTCTGAAGTATCAACTTTCCAATTCTCGAAAGATGATGCAACATCATTAATGATTCCCGAAGGTTACCAATCAATGTGCATTTCTGATAAAGGAGAATTCATTATATTCAGCTCTGTCCAAGTCAATGCTCTTCATATTGTGACAATTGAGTTTTCAAATCCAAATAGCTTTGAATCCGATGGTTTTCGTCGATGTGGTGTCTGTGGTCAGTCCAATGCTTCTATTTGGTGTCGAACAGAGTCAATGAAGCTCTGTGAAAAATGTGATCGAAGCAGGCATATAAAGGCACAAGATCATGATAGGGTGCCAATTCTTAAAGAATTTAAGCAGTTCTGGAAGTGTCCATATCATCCAGAGGAAGAAGTCAACCATTTTTGCACTGTATGCAAAGTTCCTGTATGTTTGAAGTGCAAAGTTACTGGAAGTCATTCAAAAGGTTCATATACGAAACACAAACTTGTTTCTATTTCAAAAGCATATGAAGAAGCATATAATAGTTGCAAGAATTCTACAGAGTTACTAGCAAGTAGAGAGAGAAAAATTATGGAACAAATTAAAAAAGTAGAAGAATCATTAAATGACATTTCCAGGAAAGAAAAAAGCATTGAGAATGATATAATGGCAATTGCTAAAAGGGCCATTGACGAATCCCGAATGTTGAATATTCAACAATCAACCCCTTTGAAGACCTCAAAAAACGAGGTTTCTCGAAAGTTCTCAAGTCTTCTCAAACAAAAAAATCTTTATGACCTTTACGCCGAAAATGCTCATCCACTTCCATTTCTTGAGACAAGTCACAGGTTTGATTTATATCTCCAAGAAGCTGTGTTGGATCCTGTCGATTATTATGAAACCAAATCGGAACCAATTATTGTATATGGACGGATTGAAATTTCTTCGCCCTTAGATCATGAATCAAGTCGGAACAAGCAATTAAAGAAAGAATATGATAGTTATTCTCAAGCTCCAGTGACAACAATGGCAACCCTTGAACCTCAAGATCCCCGCATCATTAAACTATCTAAAATTGCAAGCAAGAGAATCAAGAAACTCAATGCAGCAGGGAAAAATCTAAGTTTTACACCATTTTCTGGTTCTGATATCATTGCAGACTCTGAAACAGCTGAGATTCTGTATCACTGTTTCCCGCTCAAGTCTCTTCCTCAAACCAACATGCTATATTCATCGATTAGAGATGGAAGATCAATTTCCAAAATGCATAGAATGATTGATGGATTAGGAGTGACATGTGTTTTAGTCAGGACAAACAGGTTCGTTTTTGGTGGATTTGCGTCATCAAAATGGAATTGCAGCGGAGAACCTACAGGAAATGATTCATCTTTTCTATTTAGCATATCAAAAGATGCTTTCATCCCATATAATCCTCAATCTGAAGAACCGATCTCGTTAATAGCCACAAAAGACACACTATCATTTGGTGGAAAGGATTTACTTCTCGATAATAATCTCGATGAATGCTCATCAGAACTCGAAAATTCTTACGGAGTTGGCTTCATATATGGAAGTGAAAAGGCAAGATCCTATTTGGCTGGTCAAAACAAGTTCTCAGCAGATGTTGTTGAAGTTTGGGGTTTCGTGAATGTATAAACTAAGTAAAGTGTGCGACATGTGATTTAAAATATAATGAATCTTTCTATTGAAGAACTTGTTAATTCTCAGAGGTACAAAAATACTGTTAAAGAACTTGGAACATGTATTGATGAATGTGTTGGTGTTTTTTCTTTAAATGAACCAACAATTTCCACAATGGTTGATCCAAAAAATGTCGAGGTTCTTTTGAATAAAGAAAAGCAGAAGAACGAACAATTATGGAATAAAATTGTTGATCAATATCATGAAATATTGGAAGACACATTATTAGCCGAATTTGAAATGAGCCCTTTAGAACAAAAGCGGAATGATTTATGGAAGACATTGTCAAAATCACATTATGCGAAACTCATTGAGAAATATGAAGTTCTTGAAAGAGAAGAAGCAGCAAATGTCGTCAGAATAAGAAATATATGTAATAAACCTATTGAGTATATGCCTTTGCAAAAAGCTGTGTATGAAACAGAGACATCTAATAAGAAATTACAAAAAGAAATAAAGGTTTTAGAATTGCAATATAGAAGAACAATAGAAGATCTAGAAAAAGAAAACAGTATTGAGCCGCCTGTTATCCAAGAAAACAATGATTTATTACTGAGAGCTAGAAGTGCAAAGGAACAATTAGAAAAGATGGAGAAACAAATAGGAAACTATTCGAAAATGAAAGAAAACTTACAAATGGAGTGTGATGAAATTGCTAATGAAATTGATAAAATTACTGAAAGGCTCGTGAGTTATGACAAAAGGTCAATTGCTAATCGAAAAGGAAGAAACAAATAATAGAGTGTTTCTCTAACCTAATTGGCTGATTTTCCTCTCTATATATTTGATTCTTTCTTTTAGCCTCTTTTTCTTGCTTTTGTCTTGTTGAAGTTCTGTTTCTCTTGACAATCCTAGAACTTGTAGTTGTAATATATCCTTTTGCGTCTGATTAATTTGCATTGTTTTCCTCTCAATCTGAATTTTAAAAACTCTGGATTCGGATTCTTCTTCAGCATATTTTCTTGTTAATTCATTCATTTCATCCTTGGTGGTTTTCAAAAATGCTTTTAACACAGCAGTATTATTGTCAAAAGATTGAACTTGTTGAAGATAGTTAATTTTCGTTTCATTTCCATTTATTGTATCTTCTTTCGATTGAACTTTATAGTCATTTACATTTTCTTTGTACTTTGCTATATTCAAATCAATTTCTTCATATTCTGTTTCATTTGCCATGCGAATTGATTGATAAGTATTTTGTAATTGTCTGATTTCAATTGTTTTCTTTTCCATTAATTGATTTAACTCATTTTTGCTTCTTCGATTCATAAAATCTATTCTTTTTTTGAGCTCTTCATTTTTTTTCACAAGGCATCCATTCTTATCAAGAAATTCATTTAATGTATTTCGATATTTCGATAACTGTTGTTCTAAATTATAACAATAAGTAACTGAATCTTGGTTTGTTATACTCTCTAATTTATTGTCATCAATACTTTTCTTATAATTCTTTATTATTGATATTTCTTTTTGAATACCAGCAAACAGGTCAACCATCTTACATTCAAATCCTTCAATAAACTGAATAGACTCAACAAGTCCTACTACTGCAGGTACTTTGCTGTTTTTTGCCAGTAAAGTGTTTATCTGGCTCTTGAGTAAAAACACTTCATTTTCTATTGCCTTTTTCCTAATATTCTCATCAATGATTCTCTTATTAATTGATTCTTCTATGGGAGTATAATAGTCGACAATCTGCTTTCTAACACTTGATACAGATTTTGCAAAATGATTCTCTAATCTGTTTATGGTTTCTTTATATCTTTTCATTTCATATTGATAGCTTTCAATATCAACTAAAAAGCTTTTCACTTGTATTCTGCAATCGGAATTAAGTTCCATTGCCTCAATCAATTTCTGATTAGTGACATCTTGAATGTTATTTTTCATTAGTATTTGCTTCTCATTAGAATTATATAATTCTAATAATGTATTATGAATAGAAAAATCCTTTTCAAGGGTATCCAATGTTTTTTGATATTCAGTACATTGAATACAAAGAGAACCATAAATAGATTCTAGAATGGCATTGTTACTTTGAAGAGATACAAGACATTCTTTATGTTCTTCAATCTCTTTTGATATCTCATTCAGCATTGTTCTTATTGCCTGTAATTCTTCTGTTGTTTCTTTGACCCCATTTCTCAAATCATCACCTTGCTCAACCTGTTGATGAATCTCAGTTTTGCATTCATTGCATAAAGACTTAACTTCTTCAAGATTACTAATACTTTTTTCAAGTATTTTGGAGTATCTTTTAACCTCGTTGTCATAAAACATCAGATGATATTGATTGTTAGCTTCTTCTTCTTTAATGACTTTCCCAATCCTCGAAATTTCGAAAAAATCTGCATCGATTTCATCAATTTGCGATCTAATTCGCGATAAATAGTGTTCTGAGCTACTTTTATTCTCTTTTTGGATACCAAACTCAGAATACTTAAGCAATAATTTGTTCTGTAATTCTTTAAGCATTTTGCATTTTTCCTCGATCTCAAAATCATATATATCAAAACAAGGAGAATAAACAAAAGCAATAGGAAATGATCCTTCTTTTACAATGTCATAGAAAAAAACATCCGCTTCGTTAGATTTTTTTGGACAACAATGTGATAATTCCTTAGTTAATTCCCAAAGCATATTTATTTTATCATTAAGTCGATCCCAAATATCACTTTCCATATTTGCTTTGCTGATATGATGGAAAAGTGCCATTTCTCTCCTTGTTGAAGCACCTTATTTAAACATATTTTTCAAGTCTCTATCTAATGAATTTTCATCATTTTGCTCAATATTTGACAAGATCTGGGTCTTGAATATTACAAATTCTCAATAAAAACAATTCAAATATAGTCCATTGTGTAGCTTTTAGAGATTTCTCAATGAATAATGGTTGAAAAGAGATTAATACTGTTTAATAATATTCTTGAGTATCGTTTTTGGGTGATGTTTATGGTATTTGCTATTCTCTTCATTGTGATTCTCTTTGTCAACTTCTTAATGATGATTCATCTGAGAGAGTTCTCTCTCTCCTAATACAAAGCCAAGACCAAAATGATAGTAACATAGATTTCTCCAAATATGAAAGATCAATTACACAAAAGATAGAAATATATTTGAAGAATCCAAGCTTCTGTTTGGTTTCTCTTCCATCACTATGTCGCATTTTTGCTCATTCTAATCAGACTTTCTCTTTATCTTCATTAGAACCATTCTTGATTGGATGTATGAAACATCATGGAACTGGTGCCAAAATCCTTCTTAATAGCATCAAGTATCAAAAACCTTCAGATCTCTCTGAACTGAATAGATTTCTCCATATCATGTCTATTGAAGACACAAATGATATATATGATAGCACTAATCATGTTCTATCATCATTCCAAAGAGAATTTAAATCCTTAAGAGTTGAAAACAAACAACTATCTGCAAGCATTCAGGAAATCGTTTCTGAAATGAATACTAGACTAGAGAATCAAGATAAAGTGATTAAAAGAATGGAATCAGAGATAAATTCTGCAAAAGCGACAAATGGAGAGCTGAATAATAAGATTCTAGAAAAAGATACGAAATTAGCGGAGAACGCAAGATTGATTCAAGCGAAAGATGAAACAATCAATGATCAATTACTGCTAATTAAGAAAGCTTACGAAACAGACAAATATCCATTTTACTCTGATCTTTTTTCGGGTATCTTTGATGGTTTATCTAAGAAAATTGTTAAGAATTTGGCTGATTCTAGTGATGTTGATGTAACAGCATCTAGCATCTATAGTTCATATCTCCCTAAGAATGTTTTGAAGAATGATAGTAGTCGCTGGCAAAGTCAAGATACCCCAAATTCATGGATTCAGTTTGATTTCAAACAAAGAAAGGTATCCATTACATCCTACTCTATGAATGATTATTACAGAGTCAAGTCATGGAAAGTAGAGGGATCAACAGATGGATCAACATTCGAAATCATTGATAACAAAGTAGATACTACTGATTTCGAGGACAGTAATTGTAATTTTGATGATCCTATTTCTCAAAAGAACTTTCAAGTTCAACCTAATAACAAGTATTACAGGTACATTAGAATCACATCTACTAGTCCGAATTGGTGGAACAATGATCTTTTCATTTTATACAGTGTTGAATTCTTTGGTTTTGTTCAATCTGAGTAGAATCCTTTTTTACTCTCTAGATTTAGAGATGTTTCTGCAATTATGTTAATCTTCTTGATTTAGAGCTATTTATTTGTGGATTTCCAGCTCTATTTCAATATTATAATAGAGATCAGACTATCATTGAGTTATTATTGATCAAAGGCCAGAATAATTGCAAAAAGAATCAATTTACTATAAGATATATATTACTCATTGATTCCTCATTACTATTGGCCAACATGAGAATAAGTTTTAAATGAAAGAACAATGCTTTAGAGTTATTCAATGAAAGGATATTGAATATCATTAACTCTACAAAAAGCTTCTATTTCTTCCCTTTGGCCGTACCATTTAAGGCCTTCAATGACCCATTTTCTATGTTTTGTGCTTTGTATAGCAGAATCTGCTATGGAAAGGAAATAATAAATCCCATCAATCCCACTATATGAGTTCTTGCTTAATAAATCTTTTTTCTTTAATCTTAATAATATAAGAGTGTAATGATTTAGTTTCAGATTTTTGCTCTTATAATCAAAATATTCCAGAAATTCAAAGGCTCTACCATACTCCCATGTAGAAAAATGTTCATCATATCCGAAATCATTCCAATACTCTTCATAAGCTTCCCAAAAGTGTGAGTTGTTAAAACATTCTAATTCTTGACTAAGTTTGCAAATATTACTATAACTAAACTTGGGCACCATGTTAAGGAGAAAATCCATATGCCTTTCCCGAAATTCCATAGTAAAAATCCTGTAACTATTCTTTAAACAGTCAAATTCACTAAATTTGAGCTTGAAAATTGTGTATTTCATAAATACAAAATCTAAATGAGTAGGCTTATTCTCAAAATGCTTCTTAATTTTTGGATTAAATTGGTATTTTTTTTATGAAAGAATCCATTTCATTCCTTCTCTTCATACGCTTGACTTTCTCAACAGTATCTGCTGAAGTTGATGCTAGATCAAAGGTAATACCTTCTGAAAGCAAAATCATGAATTTATTCTTATCACATTCATCTTTTATGTATTTACCATATTTAGTTAGAATCTTTGATGAGATATATTCAAACTCGTCTTCTCTTATTCCTGGGGCAATAGGAAAATACTCGAACACCTGCTTTGGAATTATTTGCAAAATATCATTATTTTTCTCAAGCCGCATGTATCCATTCTTAGAGAAAGAGAAAAATGACCACGTCATTAAAAAAAATAACCAGCGTTCTTGGCAAAATGGTTTATTTTGATTGTTTAACCTCCGACCAGTTCCAACTTTTGGGAATGAGAATATTTATTTTATCTCATTAGGATCTTTATCACCTTGATTAGCATCTGGATCTGCAACGCGATTAGCATCATTAACCTCAACTTGAATAGCAACAGCAACAAAACCTCGTTCATTTCTATTTTTCGACAACTTATACATGCCCTTGAACAAGAGACCTGATGACAAAGTTTCTAATCGGAAATCATGTATAATTTTTAAATAATTGCTACAATATTTTCTTAAAACAAATCCAATAAGTGAGATGATAGAATAATACCCAAAGTAGGACAGAAATTCGGTTGAGAATATAAAATTGATATTGAATGTTACAAACTTTGTCTTGTATGTATTGTATAATATGAAGACAATTGATGATGAAAACACAAAATAAGAAAACCAAAACTGCATTGGAACTTCAATTGAGAAAATGAACATTAAATAGAACAAACTTTCTATATTAAGACCAAAAAGAGGTCGAAACCTATTATTGTTGAATTCCATTAAATAAATGACAATAATAATATTTAAACATCAATAAAAACATCATTTGTTTTACAAAAGAAATTAAGAATTTTTTGAATTTGTTGTTTGTTCAATTATTAGTTGCGCACAATGCAGATTTCAACACAATGGATTCTTCATTTTCATTAAGTATGATGATATGACTGCTTTCGACCGAGCTGCAATGAATTGTTGTTGAAAACTATCGAGTATTTGGTCGATAATAATGCAGATCTGAGTTTAATGAACCAAAACATCCAATTGATTACCATAATTTGGCCCCTCTTCATTCTACATCAAGTCATGGTTTCCTTAATGTGATTGAATTCTTGGTTTCTATTAACTATGATATTGATGCCAAAGATTCAAATGTGTTGATTTGGATCATGGAAACACGCCTCTCCACTTCGATGCACAAAATGGACATATAAACCTTGTGCAGTTTCTGGTTGAGCATAATGCAATAATTTCTCTGAGGAATCAATATGGTAAAACGCCTTTAAGATTAGCCCAAATAGCGAAAGAAGTTGAAATAGTAGAGTATCTCCAAAAATTTGAATCAAAATGTATGTGTAGGGTCTCATAGAATAGTATGGGATGTCATAAGGCACTAAATGTCACTTACGGCATAATTAATTATCAGAACATTTTTGTAATCTTAACTAGGTTTGCCTGAAAGAACAATAAAAGGAATAATGATTCCAGATGTATTGATTAATTTCAGAATATAGATATTAAAACAACTGGGGATGCCATAAAAATCATTTCGGGGTTATGAGAAATAAATTGGTACAATCCTTGGGTATGTTGAAGGAGGATGCCAAAATACCATCAAGTAATGGGAATGTAGGGATGTTAAAATGATTAATTTCATCAAATCATAAAAACTTGGGGTGGTTTAGGACAGATTCTTTGGTTTAAAAAGTAATAACTATTAACAACCAAAAAACAGTGAACACCAGTTGCTTCAATCCATGAGAAACATATACGCAATTTATGCCTATTCATTTGATCAATGAAAACATTTTCTTATTATCAAAGTATATTTTAATACAATATCTCTCACATCGAACATGTCTCGAGGAAAGAGGGAATGAGATGATTTAACACCATTTGTATTTTCAGACAGTATTGGTATCTCTTTGCTTGAGAATCAACAGATTAAATTATTACTTACTTTTCATCGAATCCATTACTGATTAAAAAGGAAGAAATTTGAGACTTTGTTTGAGTTAAGATTGGTATTTTTTTGTTGATGACTGAGGTTGTTTTTCAGTGTCAAGACAAGTTAAAACATGTTGAAAAGAGATTTTTGTTGTGTTTAAACAAGTATCTAGATGAATATACCACAAAGGATCGAATTATTTTGAGTGATTCGTGTGATTTTGGAGTTTTTTGTCATTTCATTGATTTTCTTGTGTCGGGATGTATTCCTAGTGATACAAATGATCAGATTGGAGTTATTAATTTGTTGAGAGAATGGGAATCACATTTTGGAATTGTTGAGTGTTTTCGTTTTCGTCTTTGTTGTCAAGAGAAAGATGGAATTGTTGTTTATAATGGAGACAAGTATGAAGTGAATATTGGAT
>Ga0074193_1002354_pt1 | contig 17423 bp, 15 predicted proteins | sample EPASupsiteHSE605_FD_64523 | JGI IMG/M metagenome (GOLD analysis project Ga0074193, IMG submission 64523) | Bioremediated contaminated groundwater from EPA Superfund site, New Mexico - Sample HSE6-05 | ecosystem: Environmental > Aquatic > Deep subsurface > Groundwater > Contaminated ... | reverse complement strand
ACTGTTGCATGATATTGGGGCGCTAGGCTGTTTCCGAGAATATCACGGGGACCCACGTATTTTGGAAAACCATTGCTTAGAGGGATCTTTAGCAGTCGAGCGCTTCCCGGCGGGAGCAATTCTTGCATCGGCGATCAAGTATCACCATGAAACCCCGGATCCCTTGCACGCTGCTCTACGTGCTCCAATTGAAAAAGTACCGTTGATGGCGCGAATTTTGTCCTTAGCTGACAAGATCGATCTATTGATGCTTCGCAAAGTATATCACCGTCAAGAACGGGCCGGGATTTTAAACTATGTCAGAGAGAAATGTGGAATTTTATTCTATCCTGAAGTCGCTGCCGCGTTTGAACAGGTTGCCTGTAAAGAAGCGTTTTGGTTGGATATCGAACAATCGGATTTGCTTCAGATTGCTTTAGGGCTCTTGTGCGGTCAGTGGCATCTTCCGGCGACACGCGAATTAAAAACTGGATTTACGGATGACTTAGCGGCTACGTTTGCCGATTTGATTGACCAAAAAAGTCAGTTTACAGCTCGGCATTCCCGGTCAGTGGCAGAAATCGTGGAACGTCTGGCTAGGGAGCTAGGCTGGACTGAGGGCCAGAGGCATGAAATCTATGTAGCGGGCTTGCTTCATGATTTGGGAAAGCTCTCAATACCGAGGAGAATATTGGATAAACCCGGTCCGCTTGACCCGGTTGAGGTTGATGTCATTCGAACTCATACCTACTATACGCATCGCCTATTGAACGAGGCTGGTTTTCCCACTCGTTTGGTGGAATGGGCGGCTCATCATCATGAACGTCTTGATGGCAAAGGCTATCCCTTTGCCCTGAAGGAGCAGGAGATTGATGAAGGGTCTCGACTGATGACGATCGCGGATATTTTTACGGCGATGACAGAAGACCGTCCTTATCGTCAGGCGATGACTGCAGGACAAGCACTGGCAATGATTCAGAAAGGAACAGGGACAATGGTAGATGCCCATTTGCTGGACATGGCGAAAAAGGTCCTGTGAAAGACCTGTAAAGCAAAAAGACAAGGGACGGTTCCCCTTGTCTTTTTGGCGTTATACTTTAGAGGGTTATGCGTTTTAAAACTATTTGTGATAAAGTTGTATCGAGAAAACAGTGGACTTTAAATACCAAACCTTAGAAAAAGGGGAGATTAATTTTGTTTTACCCTTTTGAGATGGAACGCTATCTTGAAACATTGTTAGGAGACCGGGACCCACTGCTTCGAGAAATGGAGGAGCAAGCCCTTATAGAAACAATTCCGGTGGTGACGCCGATGGTCGGGAATTTTCTTAACTTGCTCGTACATATGGGTAAAGCACAGGCCATATTAGAGGTTGGAACGGCAATTGGATACTCTACGATTTGGTTGGGGCGTGCTGCTGAAATGACCGGAGGGCATGTTACAACGATTGATATGAACAAAGATCGTCGTGCTCGTGCCCTTAAATACTTTGAGCGTGCTGGCCTGCAAAATCGTATCACAGCTTTAGAGGGGGATGCCCGTAAAATTCTCCCAGAGTTAGATTCGATGTTTGATTTTGTTTTTATTGATGCCGCCAAGGGGGAATATTTGGATTACCTGAGCCTCATATATCCCTTAGTTGCGCCAGGAGGAGTGCTGGTGGTGGACAATGTGCTTTTTCGTGGTTGGGTAGTTCCGGGAACTACTTTTGCACCTAAGTATGATCGTATGGTGGGTGGATTGCGTCAATTTTTGCAGAACCTTTGCCGGCATACGGACTTTTCCACGACTGTTTTACCGTTTGGAGATGGGGTGTCAGTAAGTAGACGATTATAGGTATAATGTATCCATTTAATGGAATGATGCATAGAGGACTAAATTTAATTCTAAGGCAAAACTTCGCTAACCAGGAGATGAGTTGGAGTAATGAAAACAGTAAGGCAACCGCTTAACAGATCAAATTCGGATCATCGCTACGGGGAGATTGATGTTCTAAGGGCAGCAGCGATTGTGCTGATGGTCGTATTTCATCTTGTGTATGATCTAAGGGAGTTTGCTGGAGTTAATATTGATTATCAGGCTCCGCTATGGTTTGCTATTGGAAAAGCATCTGCCTTGCTCTTTATCTTTGTCTCCGGTCTTTCAAGCGGATTTAGCAGATCCCCTGTAAGGCGAGGGCTTAAAGTCTTGTTCTTTGGAATGATTATTACGGTTGTAACTTACCTATTCATGAAAGAAGAGTTTATTCGCTTTGGGATTCTGCATTTTTTAGGTGTGACGATGATCATTTCTCCCTTCTTATTAAAACTGTCTTCTCGGACGCTTTGGGGACTATCGGCCTGTTCAGCATTGCTAGGGTTTTGGTTCGCAGATCAAGTGATAGGAACGAGTCTCTTTCTTCCCGTTGGCCTTATGTACGATGGGTTTAGTTCCCTGGATTATTATCCCCTTTTCCCATATCTCGCTGTAACCCTTTTGGGAATCTTAGCATATCGATATTTCTACGCTCATAGAGTGAAACCCTCGCTAGTTTCGTTTCAGCTAAATTCTAAACTGACTAAGTGGTTGAGTCGGAATTCGTTGGGTATTTACTTAATCCATCAACCAATCATCCTATCCATCCTTTTTATTGTCGCTCGTTAGCGGAGAGAAATTTGGTGCAATAAAGTAATAATAAACCATTAATAAAGGGGGGTACGAATATTAGCATGTTTGTTCATGAGCATTTGATGCAGGCAGTTTACTTTGCTCCACGAGGGAAAAGACGACTGCTTTTTTTGGGAACGAATATTCAACAACGTTATTTAAGCCCCGAGGATAAGCTGATCGGCTTTGTGGGAGATGCTGGGGCGGGGAAGTCGTTGCTCATTCGAGGAATGTTTCCGGGACTTGAGCTGACGAATGATGACGATGGCATTAATATTCGACCGTTGCCTTTGATGGAGGATGCTGAGCGTGAGCATTTTCGTTATCACACTTATCATCTGGATGCTCGCTTTGAGTCGGCGTTTACCCAAGCCTGGAAAATAGCGGAAGCTATTCAGAAAGCAATTGCCAAAGGACATCGCGTGGTCATAGAGCATTTTGACCTTGTTTACTCTCAGCTTGGGGTAAATGCTGAAGTTTTAATTGGTGTAGGAGAAGAAGTGATAGTAACTCGTCCAACGGTATTTGGACCAGAGCCGCAAAGCATTGTTGATATTGTTTTTGATTCGATTAAGTACCGCCGCATGGCTCACAGTGCTGAGGACATTACCTCAATGATTCTTGAGGAAATGGGTTTAGAAAAGCCCGAAGTACATAGTGATATTAAGCATGGCTTTGTTTTAGAATTGCCGGAGAAACCAGATATTGATTTAGATTTAGTGGAACGGCGCGTTCTGGATTTAATTGAAGCAGATTTACCTATTTGTTTTGCCGACGATAAGCACATACGGGTCGGGCAAATGTGCTACCCTTGTACAGGTCCGCGTATTCATATTCGGCGAACCGGTGAGATCAAAGGATTTCACTTACTTAAGGAATTTCGATTCGACCCCATTGCTCAGCTTTATACTATAGCTGGTATTGTGGGAGAGGAAACAATGCCTTCCCGTACTGTTGATTTGTTCGGAGGACGGAATACGAATAGCTAGCCACCTAAAATTTGAGGAAGTAATTGGCATTTTTCTTGCGATTCTGGTAAACTGAGATCAAGAAAAGACTTGCGCTAAGAAAGGTTAGGGTATCGATATGCAACGTTCTAATGGTCGCGCTTATGATGAATTACGTCCAGTTAAAATTTCACGGCAGTTTACAAACATTCCTGAGGGTTCAGTGCTTATCCAAATTGGGGAGACTCGGGTTTTGTGTACAGCCAGTGTCGAGGAAAAAGTTCCTCCCTTTCAAAAGGGTTCAGGCAAAGGATGGGTTACAGCCGAGTATGCGATGATTCCGCGCGCGACCCAGTCCCGGACGCAACGTGAGGCAACGAAAGGTAAGCTCACTGGTCGTACAATGGAGATACAGCGCTTAATCGGTCGCGCCCTACGGTCGGTAGTCGATTTAAAGAAACTTGGTGAACGCACAATCTGGTTGGATTGTGATGTGCTCCAAGCAGATGGTGGGACTCGTACAGCAGCCATTACCGGAGCTTATGTTGCCCTGGTCGACGCTATTCAGTATTTATTGGAAAAGAAACTTATTAGGACAAACCCAATTCAGGATACCCTTGCGGCCATCTCGGTGGGGAAGGTTCAGGGGCATGCCGTACTGGACCTGGAGTATGAAGAAGATTCACAAGCGGACGTCGACATGAATGTGGTCATGACCGGTGCCGGAAAATTTGTAGAAATTCAAGGGACAGCAGAAGAAATTCCCTTTGACCGTGCGGATCTGGATGCATTTTTGCTGCTCGCAGAAAAAGGGATTCGTGCTTTAATGGAGGTACAAAAATCAGCGGTGGAAACAAGCTCATGAAGATAATACTAGCCACTCAAAACCAAGGAAAAATTAGAGAGTTTCAAGAACTACTCGAGGATAAGGGGATTGAAGTACTTTCGTTACTCGATATCCCCGACTGGGAAGATGTCGAAGAAAACGGAAAAACTTTTGCAGACAACGCCGCACTCAAAGCCAGAGCAGCCGCCAGAAAAACAGGGCTGGTTGCTCTGGCCGATGATTCGGGTTTAGAAGTTGATGCCTTAAATGGTGCTCCGGGTGTGTATTCTGCGCGTTATGCCGGCGAACCAAAAGATGATGAACGCAATATTGACAAACTACTTCAGCGCTTAGATACTATCTCAGATGACCAAAGGACAGCTCGTTTTCGCTGCGCGTTGATTATGGCGACACCTGTTGGGAAAGAATATCTTACAGAGGGTGTTGTTGAAGGACAAATCCTTAGACAACGTCGCGGACAGGATGGATTCGGTTATGATCCGATCTTTTATCTGCCGGAGTATGCACGCACCATGGCCGAGCTGACCTTAACTGAGAAAAATCAATTGAGCCACAGAGCCCAAGCCTTTCGTAAAGTAATCCCGATCCTGCAAAAGTATGTGGAAGGCATACATGATGACCTTTCCTAAATGGGCCTCAGCTCAAACATAATAATTTTTTAGTTATTTCGTTAATTTTTTTGCGATATATCCTTGACGATTACGCTAATATGAGCTATACTAATCAAGTCACCAATCGGGGCATAGCGCAGCTTGGCTAGCGCGCCTGCCTTGGGAGCAGGAGGCCGGGGGTTCGAATCCCTCTGCCCCGACCATGATTTTCCCAAGATTTCTCTCGACTAAGGTTAACCTGAGTTGGAAATTGTAATCCTTGAAAGCGCCTGTAGCTCAGTTGGATAGAGCATCTGCCTTCTAAGCAGGTTGTCGGGGGTTCGAATCTCTCCAGGCGCACCAGTTAAAAAATCACTATGGTGGGTGTGGCGAAGTGGTTAACGCACCGGGTTGTGGCTCCGGCATTCGTGGGTTCAAGCCCCATCACCCACCCCATAACAAAAAAGTAGCATCGGGAATTTATTCCCGGTGTTTTTTGTTGTTGTTCCATCAGGTCTTATCTTCATTAAAAAGACAAAACAAAAAGACCCTGGCTAACTTCGGGTGAGTGGTTGAAGAAGGACAAAATGTGCCTTAGGTAACAAAGTTACTAATCATTTTACGGATAGATCTGACGAACATTAATTGCAATAGTATAACCTGATTGAATCCAGGATCTATTGGTGATGGTGGATTTACAATATTGATATAGCGTCCACTCTAAGGAGTTTTAGTACAATTTTGTACTTAGATAGGACGAGATATACCATCGAGCAAAAGAATATGAAATGACGAAATGTACAAAATTATTTGCCTGATCATAAGATAATGAGGAAAAACAATAGATATAATCGAATGACCGTGAATAATGTTGGGAATAATTGGTTGATGTTGAGCCTTGCACTATAGTATAATAAGCTCAGTTACTAAAGTATGAAGGATGTACACCTGAATTGATTATCCACGTTAATCTTAGCCATAAAGATTAATAATAGTCGATAGCGGATCTGGCTTCTTACTGAGTCATATCATTCACGACTTCACAATTAGCGTTACAAGTGTGAGACAATGAATTGCAGTTGGAATTGGTCACGATAAATTGCAAGGAGTCAAACGTGAACCCGGCACACTCTATTAGAGTGTGCCTTTTAATATTGTGCCACGTAAGCGAAGAACGTGTTATCTAGTTTTCAAGACCCCCACTTTTTCTTCTATAAGTGGGGGTGGGCTCTTCGTAAACTTCAGGTGGGGTAGAATCCCCATCTGAAGCCCCGATGTTCAGCTTTAGCTGAAGAGTTCACTGTTTTTTTGGCAAATATTACAACAATATCCTAGATTAAGGTTATGCATGTTAGTGTAGGAGGTGGTACCCAAATAATGTCCTTTAATCTATGCTAATAAGGTGTATGCCTTTTAATGCTCTGCAGAGAGGAGATTTAAATGGGTGAGAAAGATGTCCGAAATTATTGATGATATTAGGATTAAATTCAAGAATATATGTGCATATACAAATTACAGAGTTCTTCATAATTTAAACATGAAATCAGAGTCGCCAATTTATGAATTTGTTCAGTTTTATCATTCCATTGAATTTAAAAAAACAAATGAAGTTTCCCAAAAATTGTGTGAGTATATCCAAACAATAACCAAAGTTAGTTCGAATTTCGTATGGTTGGTTCCTCAAGAAGGAGCAAATAGCTTGATTCAGATGACACCAGAAAACAAGCATCTTGAAGAAAAAATTGCTAATGGGCTAGAACAAACTTGGAGAGATCTTCAAAATGAAGAAAAAGCTACAATGGTTCAACTCGTAGATTCATGGTATTATTTAGCCCCGATTAAAACAACAAAACGCTTTTATGGATTTATAGGGGTATCGTGGGATGAGGCTAGTTGTGTCAAGTCTAAGGAAAGGCTCCATAGATATGTTAGAACTCTTGCAGAGTGGAGTACAATCATTTATGAAAGAGTACATACAGAATACTTGACTGCCAAGTCGATGGTTGAAGAGGAACAAAAGCGAATATGTGGGGAAATTCATGACCTTATTTCTGGGCGGCTCTTTAGCGTGGTTTGTGCTACGTCTATCTTAACAAGGTCTGCTGAATTAGAGGTAAAGGATAGGGAACAACTTAAACTTATTGCTTCTACAGTCAATCAAGCCCACAGTGAGCTTCGTTCAATAATCTACTCGCTTAAAGCCAATTCAAGCAAGCAACGGTTTGGACAACAGATAAAACGTTACCTTGATGCGGTAGCAAAACTTCATGGGATTTCCATCTCCTTACGAATCGATGAGGAAAGTGCCAGTATTGGAGGATCTCGGGTTCGAGCGTTGCATCGGATTATATGTGAGGCAGTAAGTAATGCTGTGGAACACGGTCAATGTAAACATTTGAGTGTTGAACTTATTTATGAAGGATCTGAATTACACTTGATTATTACAGATGACGGTATTGGTTTCCAAACGATTAATTGTACCGAGGAACATAAGGGCTTAGGGTTATGTAATATAGTAAGTTTAGCTAATTCTATGAACGGAATGTTATTTGTTGAGAGTCATTCTGGACTGGGTACCAAGATAAGAATCATTGTGCAGAATGAAGAAGTAGAGACTAGCAGTAGACCGTTTAAGGAGGAGGTATCATGACCTTTGTGTCAATTGATGATTACCCATTGGCGAGACAGGGCCTCGTGGCAATAATGAAATTAGAAGAAGGGTTTGAATTTGTAGGGCAAGCTTCCGGTGTTGAAGAGGCGCGTGATGTTATCTTTCGATTACGACCACAGATTATTATTGTAGACTTAAAGTTAAAGAATGAGTGTGGTTTTGATATTATCGCAGCAGTTAAAGATTTAAATCATAATTGTAAAGTTGTTATTTTAACCTCTTCATCAGATCCAAATGACTTTAAGCGTGCGTCGCAGTTAGGTGTGGATGGATATATTTTAAAAGATGCTATGCCAGAAGAAATAGTTAATGCCGTTCGGCTAGTCGGTAAGGGTAGAAAGTACTATGATCCGTCTATTGTGGAAATTGTATTGAAGAGAGAAAAGTTGGACAATATTGAACAGTTGACATCAAGAGAGTTAGAAGTTCTAGCAGAGTTGGGTAAAGGGTTAAATAACAAAAATATTGCAAAACAACTTTTCATTACAGAGTATACTGTGAAAAAACATGTTAGCCAAATTTTTGATAAGCTCGGACTAAGCGGTCGTACCCAGGCAGCACTTTATGCAAATAAGCGTGGGATTGTCAATTAACTAACTCTATACCTGATTAAAAGCCACTACATTAGCAGTGGCTTTTTGGTGTTATGAAACATTTTGAGACTTACATTTATAAACATTGAACTTAAGTGTAATGATTTGTCCCGAAATTTGGTAAGCAGTGAACGTTGGTGTAGTTGAACAATAGTTGTTTGGTTATACAGAAGTTATTCCATTGCGCGACGATTTATATACACGAGATGATGAATAATAGAATTATAGTAAGAAGTTTATTTTTTGGGGCTCTTAGACAAAAACTACAACATTTTGATGTCACGACCTAAAACAATTTAGAGAATGCGATTAGATGAGGGTTAAGTATGATGAGTAAGGTATGTCTAAGATATGTCTAAGATGCTCAGGGAAATCAACATTAAAGAAGGGAGGGAATATGCAAATAAAAATTGTGATGAAGGAAAAAAGTTCCTTAGGAGGATCAAATGCAGGTTGTGAGGTTTGTATGTATAGACGAGTTTCCATTATCCAGACAGGGACTTATAACAATTTTGAATTCAGAAGGTGGATTTGAACTTGTGGGTCAGGCTGCATCTATTAATGAAGCAAGAGATGTTATTGCAAAATCGTGTCCAGACGTTGTCATTCTAGAATTAAGACTTAAGTGCGAATCTGGTTTTGATATTTTGGCAGAAATAAAAAAAATGAATATTTGCTGCAAGAATGTGGTTTTGACATTTTCAAATAAACCAGAGGATTTTATGAGAGCTAATGACTTAGGTATAGATGGATATATCTTAAAAGACGCTATGCCCGAGGAAATTGTTAACGCTATTCGTTCAGTGGTACGAGGGAGAAAATACTATGACCCAGCACTTATAGAATGGGTTCTTAAAAAACAAAGTCAACAGATAGAGCAGTTAACCATAAGAGAACAGCAGGTCTTATCGTTACTTGGAGCAGGATTAAGTAATAAGGATATTTCAGTACAGCTATTCATTACTGAAAGTACAGTTAAGAAACATGTGGGCCGGATTTTAGCTAAATTTGGTCTTAGTAGTAGAACTCAGGCTGCACTTTATGCAAGATTACTTGGGGTTATGTAGAGTTCTTTTGTGGTGATTACTATGATCCTGTGCTCCTCGGTTGCACTGATGGATTTGCATATCAATGATCCGAACACAAGTTCTGTGAAGGGGCGAAAAATCGCTCCTTTTCTATTATGGTCCGAACAGTAATAACGATGTCTGGTACTTTGGTGTAATTCACTTACATCATAAGTAGGTTAAAGGTGCTACTCTTGGATCAAGATAATACATGCTTTCGATTAGTTTAAAGGCGTTCGTTCGTGTGACGAAAAAAATGTAAAAATAAACAATAATTTATACAAAGGTATTGTGTAAAAAGTGCTCTCACATTACCTTAGGAAGTATTTGTTTCTTGGGAGGTTAGTTTCGTGACGGTTATATCCGTAGATGATTTTCCATTATCAAGGCAAGGACTCATGGCAATTTTAGGGATAGAAGAGGAATTTGAGTTTGTAGGCCAAGCTTCTTCGGTGAAAGAAGCTTTAGAGGTCATTAAGCGATCGGATCCTGATATCGTGATTATGGATTTAAGACTTAAAGATGAATGTGGGTTAGATATCTTGTCAGAAATAAAAAAACAAGGCTATGGATGTAAATGCGTAGTGTTAACCTCTTCCTTCGATCCGGAGGATTTTCGGCGCGCAAGTGATCTGGGTATTGATGGATATATTTTAAAAGATGCAATGCCTGAAGAAATTGTTTCTGCCATTCGCTTAGTCAGCAAAGGACGAAAATATTATGATCCTGGGATAATGGAACTCGTTATGAATCAATCAAGAAAGGAAGTTGTGGATTTGTTAACGCCTAGAGAACATGAGGTACTTAGAGCACTCGGAGTAGGGTTAACGAATAAAGACATTGCTCATCAATTGTTTATTTCAGAATATACAGTCAAGAAACATGTTAGCCAAATTCTGGCAAAACTCGGTTTTAGTTGTCGTACTCAAGCAGCTCTTTATTCAAAAGCTCGTTAATTGAAGTAAATAAATAGCTACATAATTAGAGCGTTTGATGCTTAGGTATACCAACAATGAAAATTAAGTGGACATTAGATGATACTATTTGCCAAGTTAAGATTAGCCCTATGACTGAAGAAAAAAACGGCTAATTAACTTCCTTATTTTTGATATTCTAGTCGAAGAAGGAACCAAAAATTCGATTATCTATCGGATAACAAGTTCAAGAGGTTGATCCGTAAACTGTATTAAATACATCAAGGATGTTGCAAGGTGAAAGATTTTTCTAAGAATGTAAATCGCCCCTGATTTTCAATAACTGAAAATCAGGGGCGATTTTTTTATATAAGCTATATACCACTGTATACCTTTCTATAATGCCTAAGCAGTCTATTGTTATCCATATTTGACAGGATTTGTACAGATTGAGTAACATAGATATTATCCTTTTGTCCGATGAAAATGGCAGAGAAACGATTAATAATAGATTAGACTGGCGTTGTAGGATAAAAGGAGGGAGAACCCCATGGTTCCTTATACAAGTTTGAGTCAGAAGGTGAATGAAATTTACTTAGACCTAATAAAACTTTATCCTACTCATCAATACCGAGAAGATACTCTTGAGTTGACGATTGATCGAATCTTACGAAGGCTAGCCGATATGACTCAAGATAAATTCGATAACTATTTCATAGGGCAACAATTTCGAGTAGATGTAACTATTGAGTTAACAAAGATCGCGCTGATGATGCAGCCGAAGCTCAAACTTCGGATTGCATATCAAACTCCCATGCCCCGTGGGGCACAAACTATCATGAAAGAAGGATGAATACTTCCAAACAATTTCACGGTCGGAACGAGTGAAAGTCCATGTGAGCCATCTGTATCATAGCTTTACTTACTGATAAACTCCATTGAGATAATACTCAGGAAAGCAGAAATCACACTATCGACTGAAGGGCTACAGCGAAAGTAGTGTCAAAACTCAATATTACACATCGTCTAAAGCCTTGCTATTCTAGCGGTGGAAAATATTGTCGACAAACTCGTGTTATAAGCATCAATAAAAGGGACTCTGCTGAGTCCCTTTTATTGATTTGCACTATCTGGAATTCCAAGTAGTGTAGCAATTTGTGCTTACCCTTTAACTGTAAAGTCAGTAGCAGCCACCTCTCTTCTCTTGTTGAGGTCTAGACTAAAAGGCCCACCTTCGGCTATGCTTCTATTAAGAACCAGTTCATCACAATTAATAATCTCGGGGTTGTTGACTAGAGAGCGCGCAATAGCTACTCGCTGCTGGTCCTATAAGGTTCTTAACAGATATTATTTCTTCCTAACACATGAGACTTATCGCAAGCAAGTATGTTTAATTAAGTGAGAAAAGATCATCCGATTAATAACCAATCGTAAGTTGGGGGACGATACTGAAAGTTCCATAATGATGTTAACAAAAAGGAGAATGACCGATGACTTGGACTAAGGAAAATAAACGAAATATAGGCAAGTATGGGTGGACTGGAGTGCTTATTGCTGCCTTCGTTTTACTTATTGCAGCGTTTTTCTACTTCGACAGACGCAATGAGATTTCCGTCATCATTCGGGCATGGGGACTGGGGGGCGTGGTTTTTGCTGTCTTCTTGATGGCAGCCGTCTGTATGACCCCAATTCCATCTGAGGGATTGGTGGTTTTATTCCTCAAGATCTACGGGACCTATCAAGGCATCTTTTTAGCTTGGTTGGGTTCAACACTCAGTGCGCTGGTAATCTTCATTATTGTACGTGTCTACGGGCAAATACTGATGAAGCGACTGATTTCTCCGGAACGCTTTCAGGTCGTGGATAATTGGATCAAGGGGAAAGGGGCACTGGGGTTATTGGTGGCCCGTTTACTGCCTATTCCGGCGTTCGCTGTAAATTACATAGCCGGTGCAATGCCCTCAATGAAACTTTGGACTTACCTTTGGACCGCAGCGCTATCGATGATTCCTTATTATATTGGAACTGCTCTTGTATTCTTAGGCGTCGCTCGGGAAACTTGGATTTGGTTGGTTCTAGGTATTGTTGCGCTAATTTTGTTCTGGGGCACGGGATACATTCTTAATAAACGACGAGCAAACAATGTTCCTTGATAATAGGTTCAACCTCTTCCTGAGCAAGAAATATGGTATACTGAATGGTACACCGAGGTCAAAGAATTAGGCTGGGGATAAAGGGGGGGAGATGGTGAGTAAAGCCAAACCGGATGAGAATGATCTGCGTCGCTCGATCGGATATACAATGATTACTTTTATGAGCGTATTTATATTTTTTCCGGTCTTATGGTTTGTCCATTTATTTACTCAAGATACAGGGCTTTATACCCGTTGGGCCATCTGTTCCACTTTTCTTGTCGTTTTTAATCTTCTTTTTTATTATTGGGATTACCCTAAAGACTGGTTCAAGAATTTATTGGTATTAGTAGGAATCAATCTGCTTATCTTAATCGTTGAATATTTTTGGCTTATCCAGAGTCTTAGTTAAAAGATTTGAATTATTTACACTGTTTTTTTACAAGCAGAATGGATATAATAAATGAAACGATGTATGATTATATTAAGTGAAACGCCGTAGATTTCTTAACTTCCTAGTAATTAGCGAAACTGTATTGGGGTGTCGCCAAGCGGTAAGGCACCAGACTTTGACTCTGGCATTCGTTGGTTCGAATCCAGCCACCCCAGCCATTAATCTATTAAATTAAAAACATTAACGTATAGCTGCTTGTAATATGGCGAAAAATATGATATTATACTTTCTGTCGCGACATTGCGGGAGTGGCGGAACTGGCAGACGCACTGGATTTAGGTTCCAGCGGGCAACCGTGCAGGTTCAAGTCCTGTCTCCCGCACCATAATTTCAAAGATTAAAGGTAGCTCGACCTATAAAAAGGTTGGACTACCTTTTTTGTGTTTGCGCGTTGGATTCGGGAGTATCTTATGCGCTAGATTTGCGAAATAAAGGCAGGAGACCTCATATAATGCGGGTTTGAGAGGTTGTTAATGACACTTTCTCGATGCGCTATATTATTTATCCAGTGTGATGTCTAACTGCGTTTATGAATAGAGCGGAGGTGAATTCTGGAGAAATTCTAGGCAATATCTCAGAATCGGGATGTTTTGCGTTGGATTCAAATCTAGCTACGCAGTGCTTCTCGTGGTGCATCATGGCGATTGCTTATGATGAGGTAAGCACCTCGGTATTGAGCGGCTTGCTCATTGATATCCTCTTCTACAACATTTTCTATCATTTGCTCTTCGTCCTCTTTCAAGCTCATAGCGACAACGGCAGTAATCGGCGTAAAGCGTTGTTTGGTTACCACTTTGCCTTTTTTATTCGTGATTTCATAGTGCATCTTCATATAGATATCGGGTACAGCAACGGAAACCAATCCAGAACCTTATCTTAGCATGATCAGGGGGCGCAAGTCGTCCTCTTTGTATATTTGTCAAGATATAACATTATAAGCTAAATTTCACAGCAGGAAAAAGGAAATTATAAGGGGAAATAGATAATTATCAACAGTTGAAAGAGGCGAACTGACGTATTTGGGAAAAAAGGTGCAAAAAAATTCAAAATTTGAAAGGATGTTATGAGAATGAACTATGAGAGCATCGCGAAAACGGTTCACGAACTTATCAAGAATCCTGAAAGATTGTTGTCACTTGAACATGGCCTACCTTCAGCAAAATTAAAGACTAATGAATTTAAGAGCATCCAAACTGTTTTTTCTAAGAACGAGGTATCTGGGGACGTCCTAACGATTACAATGAAAACTTTTGTAGGTTGGGATTAAAAGAGATGAGTATTCATGTTGATCAAGCCTTCCACAACTGAATTCGGAAATGTTACACATTAAGTCTACGCTTAACGCCGAAAGCAAGACTAGTGGTAGCTGACAATGATGATATACTGTAGTGTAAAGATGTTTTAATGGCCTATGCCAGCAAGATTGGGGCAACATCGTGTCAGAAGCTCTAGTCTTGCTGTTAGATCAGTTTGGAATGAAACTTGGGGCAATGAGCTAGATTATAAAGGAGAAGATGATCAAACTTGTGGAAGAAAGTGTTTAGACGGCAAGCATACTATATTGCGAGTGTTGCATTTATCGTATTAGGACTCTTGTATTTTATAGTTACTATCAATCAGCCTTACATTGGTCTTAACATGAAGGACATTAATGGACAATGGTTTGTGACTACTGCTGATCCTAATGGCGAAGGGTATCAAGCAGGGATAAGAGTCGGAGATATCGTCTTAAAAATTAACGAAGATGTTTCAAGCAGGTACCATAATGTCAAAAAATGGAGTCAAGCGGAAGGGGCATCTTCAATAGAATTCCGCAAGTCGGATCAGCCAACAAATATCTTTTTTAAATTACCCATTAGAACGGATTGGCTTAGATACTTCGAAGAAATTCCTCTGAAAATTTTGGGTTTTGTTTTCGGGCTAATGGGATTTATAACTTGGTTTAAACGACCGTTTCTGGTTCAAGCACGCGCTCTATTTTGGTTAAACTGGATTATCGGTTTAGCGATAGTTTTTGCTCCTGCTTCAAGTCGCAGTTTGCTATTTGCTAGGGAGTTAGAGTATATAAGCATGTCATTATTCCCTGTATTTCTAATTAATCTAGTCTCGGTTTTTCCAAAAGACAATAGAAACCGGACAAATCGGTTTAGCCGTCATATATTTGTCATAATAGCTATTATCATAATAATTTTTACTATTTTGCAATCCAACGGTATCATCGACAATGTTAGTTTATTAAGGAAACTAGTAATGTCGAATGTGATTATAGCCCTACTTTTAGCACTAGGGAATCTAGGTTTGCTAATAAAGTTGCCCAAAGATAATCCGGAAAGAAATCAGGCGGGTATTCTTTTTTTAGGTATAGTGATAGGCTTCTTTCCATTTGTTTTATTGACGGCGGTCCCTCAATTGTTTAACTTTCAACCAATAAGGTTCTACATTTCCAGTTCCCTATTTATGTCTTTTGTGCCAGTCGCTTGGTATTATGTCATAGTCAATAAATATTTACCAGATAGTCGGCGGCTTTTTGAAAAAATAATTTCTTTTTTGGTTACAGGAATAATTGTTAGTTTTGTTGTCTCGTATATACTTTACTTTTTGAAATTAGTAACGACCTTAAATCTTGAGGTGTATCTTGCTTTACTATTTTTAACCATACTGTTCATAGCCTGTATTTCCTTTATACGAGTTGTAATAAGTAAGCTATTGGGAAAATCCGGATTTTTCAAAGATACACAAGGTTTAGTCCTCAAGTTAAACGAAAGCCTAAATTTAATTAATGAAGAGGAACGAATATTAGAAGAGGTAGTAAAGAGACTAGCGATTGAGGGGGCTTTTATAGTCATCGAAGATCGTAAAGGAGGGTACCGAAAGAAAGCTGTCGGAAGATTTTTAAGAAAACCAAGCAAGCAAATCGAACTTGAGGAATTTTTTCAAGCGGATCAAAAGATCGATTTAAAAGCAGAAATACTCCCTGAGACTTTTTCTGCTGAGATCTATGTTCCCGTTGTTTATGATAATTATTCTTGTGGGGTGTTTTTAGGCCACCGTTATTCCCGAATCAAATTTGAACAAGCTGAGCTACCCTTAATTACGTTGATCTCTAGTCAATTAGCTCAACGTCTAATCATGATGTTTGTCATAAAAGAACTGACGAAAGAAATAAAATTATTGAATAAAAACTCTCAGGAATCACAACGAAGAAATCAGGAATTACAAAGAAAAGTTCAGGGTCTTCAAGGAAGTATTACTTATTTGTTTAGAATTATTGAGCAAGAGAAGAGAGTAATAGCCAGTGCAATTAATCATGGGGCGTTACGACTGGGGCTGGACTTGAATAGTGGGTTGAAATACCTTAATGATGAATGCCAAATCGGTGACGATAAAGCGGTAAGGGCCATTTCTCATATGCGGGAGCAAGCTGAGAACCTAAATTATGAACTTCGTTTAATAGCCGAAGATTTACGACCGTTAGTCTTGAGATTAGGCTTGTATAATGCCGTTGAATTATTGTGCGATGAACTGATGATAAAAGAGCTGACACAAGTTTCTTTAGAAATAGTAGGTATGGATCGAGAAGATCGCTTTAAAGAAGAAATAGAATTAGTAGCCTACAGTTTTTTACAGAAAGGGATTAGGAATTCCGTGATACACTCGGGTTTTTACAAGGTGTGGGTTAACATTGAGATGATAGGAGCTAACCTTGAACTAACTGTTATAGACCGAAGTATGGGTTTCGATACAAGTAAGATAATTGAATGGTTGATGACAGGTACCCATTTTGGCATTGCCGGAATGAAAGAAAGAATAGAAAGCTTAGGTGGTAATCTTCGGATCACTTCGGGAAGTGATCCGGGTACAACTCTTAAAGCTACTATCCCGGTAATATAGGTTCACTAAACAAGAAAAAACTTCTCATTGTATAGGAATAAGAAGTTTTTTTATTGTCCTATTAAAGATATTCTAGTGTAACAAGTGAACTACCCACTACCCTAAAGGGATAGTGGCTTCAGAAACGGAGCTAAGTTCACCAGACTAAGTATTCAGAAACGGATACTACGATAGTTAGGTCATGATACCTATGGTTGACGCATCAGACCGTTGCTCTATCGCTCACAGTTAAGTAGGACTGAGGTAAGGTTCGGTGCTGTGAGTGCAAAAAGCCTAATTATCTTTGTCGAGATGAGGACGGATTCTCCACTTGGTCATAGAGTAGAGATACGCACATCCTACAGCAATGTAGAGAATTTATCGGAAGGTCTGATTTTATGGTTTATGTTATTAATTTCAACAACACTCCATTAATGCCATGCACTTCTGCCATTGCAAGATTGTTGTTGTGTCAAGGCAAAGCAAAGTGTATTAAGAGGACACCTTTTACGATTAAACTTCTGTATCAAACCACCAACTACACTCAACCAATTACGTTAGGCGTTGATACTGGAAGTGGGAAGATAGGAAGTTCGGCAGTTAATGACAAGGGTGATGTTCTATATATGTCGCAAGTCGAGATCAGAAATGACATTTCAGATAAGCTGAAACAGCGTTCTAAATATCGCAGAAACAGACGCAATAGGAAAACA
>Ga0074193_1002353_pt1 | contig 17428 bp, 20 predicted proteins | sample EPASupsiteHSE605_FD_64523 | JGI IMG/M metagenome (GOLD analysis project Ga0074193, IMG submission 64523) | Bioremediated contaminated groundwater from EPA Superfund site, New Mexico - Sample HSE6-05 | ecosystem: Environmental > Aquatic > Deep subsurface > Groundwater > Contaminated ... | reverse complement strand
ATGTCCACCAGGAGTTTTTATCGGATGCAAGATCCCTTGTGATTCCCAATATTTCAAACTAGACAATCCTAGTTTGTAAATCTTCTTTATCTCAGTTGCAGTTAAATAGGTATCCATAAAACCACCCCCTAGATAATTATACCATGAATCGCCATAGTATTTATAGGTGGTTTTAAATACTTTTGATTAGTTCAGAGGAATTATTAGCAAGCAGTATCTACCTCCTTTGGCCGCAAAAATCAACTGCCATCAGCAGGCGGGGCATTTCCCGTCTGGCAGGCTTTAATACAGGGGCGGATCATACAGATCGGCTGTTGTTGTATCCGTTATTTTTATATCTCTTTTGCCGATCAATTCACCGCCGGTGGTGATAAACATATTTTTGGCAATGATGAGGTCCATAGCGGCCTCAGCTTGCGCGGCGGTCAGATCTTCCCTTGGTGCCGGCAGCGTAAGGGTAAATGTGCTTCCCAGCGTTGTAGCGAAGGTCTGCCGAAGGGTCTTCTGCTGCGTACTTGCCATACCAATATCCCCCTTTATGATAGATTGAACAGGGATCTATTCCTGAGTCAGGTCAAAGCGGTTATTCCGGGTTACGGATACCAACGGGTATTCCAGCAAATCGAATAATGTGGTTGCTGCTTCATAAAGATCCTCATCGGACACGTCCATCTTCAGTCCGGAAAAGCTTTTTTGCCGGATAACCGGGGAACCGTTGACCATACCGATCTGATAACGGACAACCATCTCGGTTTCCACCCCTGACGAAATGATAGCCATTGAAAATCCCCCCTTGGTCTGGATTTTGACTGGCCAGGCCTTGGCCTGTCTTTTTATCTTATGCACTTTGTTCAGCAGGGGTTACCCTTGTCTAAGGGTACTTGTGACAAAATAATGGCAAGACCGCAAAGTGCCTATGCGCTTTGCGGTCTTGTCATATTTTTGTCACAAGTGAGGGCTTGAACACATAGGCTATGAGTAAGGTTGTTCAAATTTCTCTGCATTTTCGATCCCTGGCTGCGTGAGAGCAGGATAGTCCAGGGCTGTGGTTGGCGTACTTGCTTATCCGGACCCTCAGTTGCAGATCTTTCTTGTCTTATGGGAGCTTTTTCTTTAGAAAAGCTTATGAATAAGAAGAGGAGCTCGAAAATTATGGCTAATGCAATAACTGAGCGGACGCCACAGATCATCGCAGCCGAGATCAACAGCATTAAAGATCAGACCGGCAGAATGCTGCTTTACAGCTCCGTCGAGATCGGACGGCGCCTGACGGAGGCCAAATCCATGGTCAATCATGGAGAATGGGGAAATTGGCTGGAGAGCTCGGTGAGTTACTCCCAAAGCACGGCCAACAAACTGATGCGCCTCTTTGAAGAGTATGGGGCCAAGCTGACCGCCGACCACCAGGATAGTTCAAATTCGGAATCGATTACGAATTTGAGCTACACCCAGGCAATTATCCTCCTGGGAATTCCCGAGAACGAACGGGAGTCATTTATCTCAGAGAATGATGTGGCCAGCATGTCTACCCGGGAGCTTAAGCAGGCAGTCATGGAAAAGGACCAGGCCCTTAGCGAGAAAGCGGAGCTCCAAAATGCCCTGGACGCCAACAAAGGCGCAGTCACTAAAATAACTTCTGAGCGCGACGAGTTGAGAAAACAGGCCTCAGGTCTCAAAGCGGCCATCAACGTTAAAGAGTCAACCATCAAGACTTTACAGGAGCAACTGGACGCTGCCAAAAAGGGCGATGCCTCTGCTGCGAAAATCGCCGCCCTGCAAAAGGATATCAAAGCCGCCCAAGCCAAGCTGTCGGCCAACAAAGTCGTCTTTCTCTACAACAGTATATCCAAAGAATTCGAAGAGTTGTTGAAGGAACTGACTAAGTTAGCCCCAGCGGACCCGGAATCTCATGAAAAGTATAAAGGTGAGGTAAGCGTGCTTATTGGGAAAATAGAGGAGAGACTGTAGGGCCGTGGGCGCAGGTGCAATAATAGATAGGACATTAGGGGTGGTTATATGAGTATTCCATTAAAAAGTACGGTTATTCACTTTAATTTTTCAGTAATTTATGATAGGAAGGCCATCCAAATGCGTCACTAGTAACGCATTTGGATGGCCTTCAATGTCGGGGGGGCAATCAGTTTTGTTTCCACATTCTTGGGAGAGCTGCATCAGCCTTTCATTTGTTCGCTGACTGATTCCTTCATATACTTGCTCTATTTCCCCTTGTTTTGGAAAAATATTTCCTTACTTTACCTCCTGCTCTAAATCAGAGAACAGGTCGCTGTCAAAAAAGTCGCGGACACTAATTCCCAATCCGTCACATAACTTTTTAATGGTTACTATTCCTGCATTGTAGGTCGTTCCGTTCACAATGTCATTTACAGTTGATTGCGTTACACCAGAAGCATTGCTAAGGGCATTGACGGTTAGTTTATGTTCTTTGCATAATAGCTTAATACGTTTAACCACCGCCTGAGATATATTCATTTTATCACCTCTAACCGTTATTCCGCTAAATAAAAGATAGCAATTTGTTGTACATATGATTAACGGAATACCGTTGAAATATAATTCGAGGCGATTTATACTAACGATATACACTTAAGTAAGCCAAATTGAATAATTTGGAGTTAATTAAGCATTGGATGCCCGGTTATCTTGTTTTTTCAAGGTCAGCTAAATATAAGGTGGTTATATACTAAAGCAGTTGTTTATTTTTCAGGAGAGACGCTTAAGGATTATCGAAACAGCTTCTGGAACTATGAAATCTATAAATAATAAAATCAAAACGAGGAGATTTCAGCATGAGAAAAATGCCTCTTAATGAAAGACTGAAAAGAGAGCGGGAAAAACTGTACCGATTAGTGGAAGAAGCTTCAAGAAAGGGCACTCCTTTCATACAAGATGAGGCGGTTATGGCACAGAATTGCAAAGTTGACGCATTAGTAGCAAAACTGCAAAAAGAGTTGGGGCAGCACAAGAAGAATGAACCTTAGGCCCAGAACACACAGGTTCGGGCCTCTCATATTGTAGTTTAGAAGGCAGACGTGAGAGGGATACCTTTCACGTCTTTGCTTAATGGAAAAGCTCAGAGATATGCCTGTAAGGAGCAAATGAATTGAAAGTTTCAGGCTCTTCATTGTTAAGGAAAGAACAATGATTAAATTGTCAAATACCAAACTTACTAGTATCATAATAATTGAAGAATTGATATACAGGCTTAAAACGAGCTGTGATTTTCAGAAACAGATAACCAGAAGGATTTGAAATAGATTATGAAAAAATTAGTCCTTGGCATATAGCCCATGTGGATGCGGGTAAGACAACATTATCAGAGAGTTTGCTTTATCTGAGCGGTAAAATTGGCCGACTGGGAAGGGTGGACAAAAAGGATGCCTATTTAGATACCTTTGAGCTGGAAAGAGCCAGAGGAATCACCATTTTCTCCAAGCAGGCCATGTTTGAAATAGGGGAGACTCAGATTACCTTACTGGATACCCCGGGACACGTAGATTTTTCCGCTGAAATGGAGAGAACACTTCAGGTGCTGGATTATGCCATTTTAGTTATAAGCGGTGCCGACGGGGTGCAGGGGCATACCAAAACATTATGGCGGCTCCTGCATACCTATCAGATACCGGTTTTTTAATTGTTAATAAGATGGATCAGAATGGGACGGATAAGGACAAGTTAATGAAAGAATTGAAAAAGCAGCTGAATGATGGGTGTATTGAATTCGGACAAGTTGAGATGGAGGATTTCTATGACCAGCTGGCCATGTGTGAAGAAATAATGATGGAAACCTTTCTGGAAACAGGACAAATTGTAACTTGGCTGATTAAAAGAGCTGTCACGGAGCGCAAAGTTTTTCCGTGCTTTTTTGCCATAATGGGTCAGAGGTCATAGAAAGTATCGGATATGATTCGGAAAGAGACTTAGAAAATCCGACAGGTTCTGTATTTTGTGCCCATGGTGCAGGCTTTTTAGTGGATTGGGATGCAGTAAAGGACTACATGCATCTTGAAAGCTATCTTCAGAAAAAAGATGCTTCGTCGGGAGAAACAGCCTCAAACCAGGCTTCATACACAGAAGAGAAGTGGATCAGTTTAGAGGAGATTGACCAAATTATCAATAACACCTTTTATGCGAACCAAGGGAAGAAGTCTGCCTGGAAAAGACGCAAAACAGCCCGCGAAAGCTATTATGAACCGATTACCTATGTCAGCAGAGAGAAGGAAATCAAAGAAGAGTATCTCCTTGTGGACGGCTATAATATTATCCACGCCTGGCCTGAACTGAAAGAGCTCGCCGATGACAATATGAACGGCGCCAGAATGAAATTGCTGGATAATCTCAGTAATTATCAGGGGATTCGAAAATGTCAGATTATCGTTGTGTTTGATGCTTATCGTGTTCAGGGGCATATTGAGGAAGTAATCGACTATTATAATATCCATATGGTATATACCAGGGAGGCACAAACGGCGGATCAGTATATTGAAAAATTTGCCCATGATAATCAGAAAAAATATGATATAACAGTTGCAACGTCAGACGGTTTACAGCAGCTTATTATAAGAAGGGCAGGATCTTCCTTATTATCCGCCAGAGAACTGAAGATTGAGATCGAAGGGGTTAATGAAAGACTAAAGCAGGAGTATCAGAAAATACAGAGGATAGATCGTAATTACCTGATGGATGCATTGTCTCCAGCCGCGAAACAGCAGGTGGAAGAAATAGTTAGAAAAAGAAAATAATCAGTAAAAAAATCATGTCGTATACTCTGCTGCTTAAGCCACACCAAGCTAATGCGGTATTGACAAAACTACTGGTAAGTATTATTACTTCGACGATTATCGAAATAAAAAACTATCTTAGGGGCTACAAAATGGATACTAAAAAAATGGCAAAGATATTTAAAGCACTTTCGCATCCAAATCGATTAGAGCTGTACCTAAAAATTGCCGTAGCACACGAGGCTAGTTTTCAAAGTGGGGCTGAATGTTTTGTTACAGACATCATTGATTGCCTGAACATTGGTGCTCCGACAATATCACATCATATAAAGGAACTGGCGAATGCTGAGCTGATTACTACCGAAAAAAGGGGTAAATTTTTAATCTGCAAGATCAATGAAGAACTCGTTGACGAAGTTAGTAGGATGTTGGCATTAAAACATAAATAATCAACGGTGGATTCATTTTTTTAAACTACGTTTCGATGGTTGTAAAAACGTTAAAACGTGATAGATAGGAGAAATAGTATGAAAGTCATAATTTTCGGTGCCACTGGCATGATCGGCAGAAGTGTCTTGCAGGAGTGTCTACTTGATGACGAAGTTGAAGCTGTTCTTACGGTAGGACGCAGTGTGACCGGGCTTCAGTATGAAAAGCTGAATGAGGTTATACACAAAGATTTACTGGATTTGTCTCCAATTGAAGGTATCCTTTCGGGCTACGATGCGTGCTTTTTCTGTGTAGGAGTTAGCTCAGCAGGCATGAAAGAACGAGAGTATCAGCGGGTGACTTATGATATCACAATGGCGGTAGCGCAAACACTTGTTAAACTTAATGCTAATATGACGTTTATTTATGTATCGGGATCAGGTGCCGACAGTACCGAGCAAGGACGTGTCATGTGGGCAAGAGTAAAGGGCAAAACGGAAAATGCATTACTTCGCATGCCGTTCAAGGCAGCCTATATGTTTCGCCCAGCATACATTCAGCCGCGCAAAGGAATTGTATCGAAGACTAGGTTATACCGGATTCTGTACTCTGGGCTAGGCATTCTATATCCTATATTTAAGAGGCTTTTCCCACAGTATGTTACAACAACAGAAATATTGGGACGGACGATGATCAAAGTTGCTAAACAAGGCGCTCAAACGTCTATTATCGAAAGTAAGGACATTCGTTTATAACGGAGAAAATTGTTCGCTTAGAGGAGAAATATGAGAAAGAGGAAAAAGATGGTAGTCTATTTGTTCAGTTTTTTACTTCTATTAGGTGTTGGTATTACATTGTTTATAAACATAGACCCAGTGTTTGGTGGGAACTCAAGTAAAGAACAAAAAGAGGTATATGATAAGTTTGATAATTATGTTAACGGAAAATTTGTCAATCAGGTGCCAACAAAGATGATCCGTAGTGTATCTGATAACTTCTCTATGCTTAAGGATTCTATTTCAGGTGGTAAGGACCGTAATCCTGTAGGTCAAATTCCTGTCTCCTTGATTGATTGGAACAAAATTAAAGGTGAAGAAGACAGTTTGACTTGGTTTGGGCATTCTGCTTTTTTACTTAGTATCGATAATAAAAAGCTGCTGGTAGACCCTATGCTGGGTCCTATTGCCTCACCAGTTTCATTTGCAGGAAGTAAACGTTATAGTGAAAATATGTTGCATATTATTGATGAAATGCCGGCTATTGATGCTGTCTTTATTACACATGATCATTACGATCACTTAGATTATCCATCCATACTTAAGCTAAAGAACAAGGTCGATCATTTCTTTGTTCCTTATGGTGTAAGTGCTCACTTGATTCGATGGGGAGTTGCAAAAGAAAAAATTACAGAACTGAATTGGTGGGATGAAACCGAGTTCCAAGGCTTAACCGTTGTATTTACTCCATCTAAACATTTCTCTGGAAGATGGATTTTTAATCTAGATACGACCTTATGGGGTGGTTGGGTTATTCTTGGAAAAAATACACGTTTATACACCAGCGGAGATGGTGGTTATGATGCCCATTTTAAGGAAATTGGAAAAAAATACGGACCTTTTAATATCGCCTTGATTGAGGGCGGTCAATATGACAGACGTTGGTCTTGGGTCCATATGACACCAGAACAAGCTGTTCAGGCTCATTTGGACGTAAACGGTAAGGATATGATGTTAATGCATTGGGGGGCATTTACATTAGCATTTCATAGTTGGACAGAACCTATAGAACGAGCATTAAATGAGGCAAAAAAAGCAGATGTTAACCTAATAGCCCCTAAAATTGGAGAAACTGTCTTATTAGATGCAAACCTACACATTCCTCCTTCTTTATGGTGGAATTTGAATTAAACGTTTTCAAAAAAGCTCATAATTTGAAGTTAACTCCAAGAGTTATACTGACAATGCAAAAATCTTAAGGAAGAGAAACTTATGAAAGTAATACTTCAGAGGACCTGTGAAAGGATTTGTCCGGTAGGCAACATCAAAATGGCGGATATGAAGCCAAGGTGGGGCAATACCTGCGAGCAGTGCGTAGCCTGTATTCAGTGGTGCCCAGCAAAGGCAATTGAATATGCCGACAAAACGGCAAAAAGAAGGCAGTACAGGCATCCGGAGGTAAAAATATCGGATTTTCTATCTTAATCATTTATGGGGACAGTTCACTAAGAAGAATCGGATATTTTAACAACCTTGTGCGAAATTTTCAATATTACAAAAGATTTCTTCCTTAGTTATTTTGAAATCTCTATGCACGGCGAGCGCGTCGTGTTGATAGGGCGGAAGTAGCTTTATATTAAGCCATATAGAGAATTTTATGTGAAAATTGAAGTGTGTTTTTATGTTCTCTCAGACTGATGTTTTGAGGGAACTTTTTGTTAAGGGGGTTGCACTTATTCATGATTAAATAAAAAGATGCAAATGATATACATAGTAGTAAAAGTTTAGTTTGATAAAAATGGGTGTGACGTAAAATGTTAAGAATCGGCGACTTTTCAAAGATAGGTAGAGTATCTATCAGAATGCTTAGGCATTATGATCAGATAGGTCTTTTAAAACCGGCTTGTGTTGACTCCGTATCAGGGTACAGGAGTTATTCCGTCGATCAGCTGCACCGTCTGAACAGGATAATATTTCTTAAGGATATTGGGTTCTCGCTGAATGAAATCAACGAGCTGATCGATAGCAATATTTCTGTTAATGAGATGAAAGCAATGCTAAGGAAACGCCAGAAGAATCTTGAGAATGAAATTGCAATAGCGCAGCTAAACCTAAATACTGTTTAGACAGGCTCAAGACTATCGAGAATGAGAGTGAAATTCCCAAATATGATGTCACTGTAAAAAGTACTGATGGCTACACAATTGCTTCTCTAAGGCAAATAGTCCCTCATATCAGAGATATGGGAACATACTGCTACGACATGTAAAATTCATGCACTCAACGCATGTGGAAACAGTCGTTCTCTTCGAAAGAAAACACAGCTAAAAGCCTTGGTTATCCAATCGAAAAAGCTGGAAAAACATCTTTGGAGATTATAAATAGTTTGTATGAATTAGAAGGGAGCTTGATACATTGAGACCAATGGAATTATTCCTTTTATGCATGATAATCATTACGTTGATAGAATATAGTATTCGATGGTCAAAACGAATCTTGATATTCCTTGCTGGAAGTTCCAGCTGCGTCGGATTTCTCCAGTGGCAAACAGAAGGCTATCGATGGCAAATGCTCCCCGCCTATGTGACCGCTGCTGTCCTTCTGTTACTTACGGTAACGGCGTTGTTCAAGCGAACGCCTAAGAAAGTTCACCGTAGCCGAAGGCAGATTATTCTACAGGTGATATCTATTATTCTGCTGCTGGTGGTATTGTTTATCTTGCCAGCCCTACTACCGGTGTTCGGAACGCTGTCTCCCTCGGGGGAATACAAGGTAGGCACCAGTACATTTCACTGGATTGATGAAACGAGAACAGAGACGTTGACGGAGAACCCGACAGATTACAGAGAGCTGATGGTACAGCTCTGGTATCCCGTAAACGAGTCCAAATGGAAGATAGCAAGACAAGCACCTTACTTTCCCAGGGAGGATGGTTTTCTGAGAGAGCTGTCCAAGAGCTCAGGCATTCCCGTACCTTTGTTGGACTATTTGAACTTGATTGGCACGCATGCGGGGGAAAATATTCCGGTATCGAACAAGGAGAGATCTTATCCGCTTATTCTTTTTTCCCATGGCTTCCCAGGCTCACGATCTTTTTATACATATATTACGGAAGAGTTAGCCAGTCAAGGTTATATTGTTGTGGCGATTGATCATCCCTATCACTCTTTGGCGGTAGCTTATCCGGATGGACGTACTGCTTGCTTGAAGCCCCTGCCTTCTATAGCCAATCTGAGCGAGTGGGACCGATTCATTGATGAAATTTGGGTCAAGGATACGCAGTTTGTGTTGAACCAGATAGAGCAGTTGAATATGTTTGATGCGCAGCATAGCTTTACTGGTAAAATCGACTTGTCCAGGATCGGTATGCTGGGTCATTCGTTTGGAGGGGCGAATGCGGCGCAATCTCTCATGAGAGATAACCGGATCAAGGCGGCTATCAATATGGATGGCACTTTGTTTGGTTCCGGCTACAAGGAGAACAGCTCAGAGAAGCCATTCCTTCTTATGACGGCAGGTGAGAGGATAGAAGAAGTGGAGTTGGAAGGAACGGAACCTTCAATCGAAGAGCTGCAAGCGCAAGGGATTACACGGGAAGAGTTTGCGCTGTTTGCCGAGGAGATTTCCAGGCGGAAAAAGCATGCATTAAGCAATAATGGAGAGGAACTGTTTTTTCCAGAAGCGCAGCATTTGAGCTTTAGTGATTTTTATTTGATTTCTCCCTATTTGGCATGGTCCTCCAAGGCTGGGGATGTCAAGAGGCTGCATCGGGAGATCAGAGTGGCAGTAGTTTTCTTTTTCGATAAGAAGTTAAGAACTATATATGAAAATTGAAGATTGATTCAATTTTCCTTTGGGTAATGAATAAGACCCTCATCAATAAAATGATTTCAATTTTTATTGATGTTAAAGGGAGAAAACGATGTTGATAATGCGTTACAAAACGTTTGCAACGAGAGAAAAACGCATTAAGCGGATAGAGGAAGAACCGTCATTTCCGGAGCAGTCAAGGTCAAAAGTTGGGCACGATCCAGCAAAAGTTCTTCTGCTGATACGGAAAATTTGGTTTTTAAGTAGTTGCGGAAGCCATCGGCAGCGGGTTCGAGCACCGAGAATGCTTCAGATATTTTTAAAGCTGTTGAGAGACATCTTTGAACAGGACTACACGGTATTTCTGAAGACTTTAGAGGAATCTATCCTGGCTTTTAATCAGCTGGAGAACCAAGGCAATGGGCTGGAATACTTCGAGACGTTTATCCGCTACATCATGAATGCCAGAAATGATTTGGAATTTCAGACGGTCTACGAGCTAGCCAAAGAGATTTCTTTGGAAAGGAGTGAAGTCGTTATGACTATTGCAGAAAAGCTAATTACAGAAGGCATGGAGAAAGGTATAGAGAAAGGTATGGAAAAAGGTATGGAGAAGGGTAAGCTGGAAGTGGCGGAAAATTTGCTGAGGCTAGGTATGGGAATTGACATGATTATTAAGGCTACAGGATTGACTGAGGAGGAAATCAGGAAAATAATGAATTAACCATAGAAACTAAATTGCCCTGGGCTGCACTAAGCAGTCCAGGGCAATTTTTAAACTTGGTCGTAGGAGTATCAAGCATGGAACAGCAAGCTGCCTTTTTTCTGAAATACCTGCCGATGAAAATATCATTTGTATCTTTAGAAACAGCCATATTGCCGGCATATTTAGGTTATACCCTGTGTGGGGCGATCGGACAGGCTTTGCATTGCGATCTCCCCGCATACAATTATCTTTATAATAACAAGTTCGGGAAATCGTTCAGTTACTTCGTTCCCATGACGAGTATAATACTTATGTCCATTCATAGTAGAGTAGAGAAAACGAATACCATCTAATTTTAGCTATCTACATAATATTGCACATTACTTTTCTGTACAGAAATAATTTTAATTATACATGTTTAAAAGGAATCGAGTGGTTTTCCCCAAAATGTTATTGTACAAAAATCAATAAGCTGATATTATGGAAAACATAGCATATTAGCTTATTAAGCTTTTCACAATTTTTGTACATTAATCCTTATTGGAGGACAAATGGTCAATTCGTATACATCAAAAATAGGAACTCTTCAAAAATATAAATTTGTTATGATTCCCGTATGGATTGATTGGCGTAAATTAAGCGACGGGAAAGTTATTAAAAAGCAGTTCGCGGTGATCGGACTAAAAAAACTTGATACGGATACCCATATCATCCATCCGGTAACAGATTTTATTTTACATAACTGGCAGGCAAGGAAGTTTAACACTCAAAAAAAACATGCGTTTAACATTGTGAAATTCCTCAATTACTTAATGTTTAACAAGCACAGTATGAGGATACATTCAATGTCTGATTTGAAATTGGCGGACGGGAATAAATACCTGAATACACTTACTTCTGAGGGACATTCCATAGGAACAGTAAAAGACAGCGAAAGGACACTCACTTATTTCTACCTTTGGTTAGTCGATAAGGGTGTTATTGCCAGCATTGATAAAAATAGCTTTGTCAAAAAGGAAACAATACATGGCTCAATCTATTACGAGTCTCCTTTCCAGGTGATATACCCAGAAAGGAGACCACCAAATGTGGAGCATTCATTCCCGGTTAAATACATCCCTCTCCTATTAGAAATTGCGATTCTGGAAGCAATGCCTATTGCACTAGGGGTTTATATACAATTATTCGGCGGACTTCGAGTGGGAGAAGTGGTTAATTTAAAACGGACTCAAGTGAAAAAACGAATAGCCAACGGGGATTTTCTTTTTGAAATTAAGGACCAAAACTTCCGTTCTGACCTTAAGGATAGTGCAGGCAGCAGTTATGTCAAACGGCCCAGAAATCAAAGAATTTTTCAGATCAAGGATTGGGGCGAATCTCTATTCAATAATCATATTGAATTATTTAAAGCAACGGATAATACCAATGCCCTTTTTGTAAATAGGGATGGGAAAGCAATGTCTGGACGGAGTTACCGTCAATATTTCGATAAGTTAAAAAAATGCTTCATTGAATTCTTGAAGACATACGGCGACAGCGAGGATAAGATACTTGCCCACCATTTGAGCATAATGAGTTGGTCCACCCATATAGGTAGAGGAACTTTTACAAATATGTTAGCAGAGGTAGCAGAAAATCCATACGATATTGCATTTCCGCGTGGAGATAAAAGCCTCCTCTCTTCCCTTTCCTATATGGCAAGGACCGAACGTTTACGGAAAAAACTGGAACAAAAATTCAACAATATGCATGAAGTATATATTCCAAAGCTAATTGAAAAACGCCAACAAAAGGAGCAATGAAATATTGCAATCTAAATCGGAATTTCTGACAAAAACTGAACTCGCAAGAGTTTTAAATGTCACCCATAGTACTATCATCAGATGGATATCAGAAGGAAAAGTTCCTTTGATTAAGATTGGTAATAAAGTCCTAATCTCACGGGAATCTATTCCATTGATAAACAAGAATATCGGATATATAAATACTGACGAGTACATGGGGCTCATGGAATTTCTTGATTTTTTTAAAATTAGCCATGAAACTTATTTGAATTGGGTTAAAAGGGGATGGGTTAAAACCAGTGTACAATACGGCCAAAAGACTTACATCCCACTTTGTTCGATTAATGAGATAAAAAAGTTGAGTGGCTACGTTAATGAAGAGGATTATATAAACGTTAAACAGTTAAGCAGTATGCTAAATTTGAGTCCGGAAAAAATTTTAAGATTCATTAAAAGCGGATTACTTGTTAATTGCCATCTGTACAAAGACAAATATTTCTTTAAATCCGACTCTATTGAGGATATTAAGAAATGTATCGGTTATATCGATGATTATAATCCAAATGAATACTTAAGGATAAACCAGGTTAAGGAAAAATTGAATCTCGACTTCGATTTTCAATATTGGAAAACGAAAATACCGTACATCTTACATATGGGAACCCCCTATATACATACTAAGGATTTACCCCTAATTTATGACGTTATAAAACACGAAAAAAGCAAACCGGCCCTTACCGAATATCTAAGGCTTGAAAACCATGTGGACACCAGCAAGGCTGCGGAATTATTAAAAATCAGTAAAGGCACGTTATCCCAACAAATAAATTCTGGAATAGTCAAGGGTGCTATTAAAGTTCCGTTTACTCCAAAGCAAACCAAATGGATGATTCCGATGGAATCAATCGTGGATTATAAACAACGCCGAATTTCTTTGATTAAACACAAAAAAGCAGTTCTCATGCCTTCCAATAAAATAAATCTTAAGACTATAGCTGATAGGACCGGATTGTCATTGCAAACGCTAAGGATAAAGGTAAAAAATAAACAGTTGTTTCCAAATGCCCAAAAGATTAAAGGGTTTTATTGTATACCGATTGAAGAAGCAAATGAATTTATCGCTTCGAGGTCTAAACAACAGTATGATAAAAAGGGCGTAATTTATACGAACAAAGATGCGTTGGATGAACTTTTACGCTTTATGTCTGCTTTCCCTTTGCCCTTTAATTTAAGAAAAACGCAGGATTTATTTGTTGAGTTCTGTAAAATTAAATTAGGCAAATTAAGAGGCAATCCGAATCATGTCCAAACCTTTTTCGGTTACTACCAGTCTGTATTTGAGAAATTAAGGACTTTTAATAAAAATTTGTACGAGTTGGATGTCAGTATTATTGATTCTATTATATACAACGAAATAACAAGCGAGCATAAAAAGCGCATCTTTAATCATTTCTATGAATATTGCTACTCAGTCCAAGGTCTTTCGATTCCAAAAAAATATGTTGTTTCTAAAACGAAAAAAACTAAAAGGGAAAAGGAAATTTACTCCCCTGAAGCTTTTTATTCATTCTACAGGTACGTTAAAGATGTAACGTTGCATTTGCCTAATGCGATTAACAATCAATATTATGCAAATATGTGGGCATATACAATAATGCACCTTACAGACGCATGGAGAGCCTCTGATATTGTTTTTAATATGCCGAAAATCGATATCTCCTCTATTCAAGTTGATTCTTTTGACTGGTTTAAAACCAATGTATTATCAATTACGCAATGTCAAAAGGTTATTAATCAATTGTATCTGCATTTTCGTTCAATCAGAACAAGTAAAACGACCACGTTTGTTACATTCTTAGTCGAGCCGGAACTGGTTGAACCATTATCTACTGCATTGATCATTTCAGAATTACATAGACAAAAGGAAGCTAAATCATTTCTCCTTGAATCATTCTTTAATGGAGAAAGAAAAACTGTGGCTACCTCGGGGAAAGCTCGTCACCAAGACTTTTTTAAATTCAATCCATCCCTTGAGCCCTTTAAAAGTCTGAAGTTTAATAACAGTACGTTGACTTACTTTTTTTATAGCATAGCTGATGAGGACGGCAATGATTCCGATGTGGCTCTGGAACTTACTCAAAGGGTAAGGTCCCACAGTAGGGCGGAAACTACAGCCATTTATGTTCAAGCAACAAATAAGGATGGGAGCTTAAATCAAGTGTCCTCGAACCTATTCCGGCGAGGGCATTTCGGATGGCTCTACAACTATTTAATTTTATTGGCAAGCGAAAAAGTTGATGTTGTCCGAACAATGGAGGAAAAAACTGAAGCGATTTTGACCCTTCGAAATCAATTAGGCAGCCCTAATCAAACTGAAAGGTGGGCGCAATTTCTTTTACAAATTAAGCAAAAGCGAAATTCTGTTATGACAAGATTGTCAAAATTGAGCAAGGAATCTCTAATAGAAATGCTAATAAAAATTTTTGAGGGGGAAATGCCTTCAAAGACCGAAAACGCCCAGTGCATTACGCACCCTATTTGTGAATACCAGCGATTAAACTCGTGTTATTCATGCCCCAACATTATCTCTAAAAATTATTTATTTATCGAACTTGGTGGAGAATTTGACCGTTTAATTAATTCAATTGAAACCACTCAATATGATGCCATTCGGAAAAAGGATTCATATTTTCTTTTGAATTTATTACTCCTGCTTGACGAGGGAATCAAATTTTTCGGAGAGGACTATATTAACGCATATATAAAAATACAACATGTACGCGATAAGCTTAGCCAACTGGCTGACAAAATTTATATTGAATAAGGTGAACGGCTTGGAATTAAAAATTTCTCAGGATTTGTTCGGCCATGCTAATGTAAGCGTAGTCGAACAAATTTATTATGACAAATCAGAAACAGAACGATATTTGAGCAATTTTTTGGCTTTGAAAGAAAATGGGTATATTATTGCGGACTCTTTTAATGATCATACGTGGATTATGTCATGCCCAATAAAGGCAAACGATTTTCGACTGGTATTTGATATAGAACTTTTCGGAGAATTTAACCAAGCTGTTAAAGCCTTTATCACGTTCCGTAGATCAACAGGAGTTAGCCCGCATAAATGTTACGATGAACTCCAACTCCTCAAAAAAACGACAAGGGTATCCAACGGCTTCAAAAAGCCCGACAGGCTGAAACAAACGATGTTATCGATGTCAGAGCCGCGTTCATATAACCTTTCAAACGTGTTAAAGAACTTCATCAGTTTTTTCCCTTGTGATCAGGAAGAGCAAATTATAAGTATTTGTAATACCATACCCTTCTCAAAATCCGGCAACCGTGATTTGCCGCATTTTAACGATGTACTGGTATTCAACGATATCTTAAATGACTTTTTTCAGACTAAGCCGGTAGAAATGACCCTTAAATTTATGCCAATTATGATTTGGTGGCTTATTACGAATATAATACCCCAGCGACCAACAGAATTCCTTTTAATGAATATGGACTGCTTGGACCATAAACCAGATGGGAGCATGTGGCTCAAAGTACCAAGAATCAAGAATGAAAGTGATACACCTGAAAAAGAAATTCGTTACGACTTAATCCAAATTGATCGTAAAACGTACCAGATCATCTCTTCCTATAAATTAAAGCTAATAGAATTGGGAATCGAAGATGATTACCTTTTCCCGCGAGATTTTTATCAAATGTACCGGAAAAGGCCAAAACGTCAAGCATTCAATAGGATAACTCTATACAATTTTGATCTTTTACTGCAAGAGTTTTATACCGAGGTAATTGAAGGCATATATTTGGAAAACAACCTTGAGAAAATCAAGCCGGGGGATACCAGGCACTTCGCGATTATCAATATGTTTTTACAGGGTTTTAACATGCTTTCCATTGCAAGAATGGCAGGACATGATGTAATCGCCACACAGGAGAATTACTACTCTCATGCCGAACATTTTTCCCAATCATATGTCTACATCCTGGCTCAGCACATGCTGGAAGAAAAAATCTCAAATGAAATTCCCGAGGGATTTATCGGATGGAGAAGGGATGCATACAATAGAGGAAAAATTTACAATGACCAGGACACCTTGAAAATGTTAAAAGTAGATTACGGTTTTTGTAAGGAGAAAAGTGAAATCTTCCCTAACTCATGCGTCGAGGATTGCAGGATGTGCAACAACTATATCTTTAAGCCAGATATCGATAAATACGAACAAGGAATAAAATGGTTGCAAGACTTTTCCGCCTTTCTTAATCAGCGTATGAATGAAATCCTTCTAATCATGAGGGAACAATGCAGTTCATCACTTCTATCTAAACACCCTGGTTCAGAGGAATTATTAAAAACAAATTCAAAGAATCTGGTCAAATACATGAACCAAAAAGCAATGGTTGATTCAAGATTGATGGAGGAGGACAGATATGACTAAAGCAAAAGTTGGACAGGCTGGCAAAGGTAGACCTTCCGACTATAGTGATGAGCAACTTAAAGAAATGGCGTTACAGATTAAAAACAAATTCAAAAGGCAGAAATTGACATATCTTTTCTTAGAAAAGGAAACCGGAATTGGCAGAAATACGTGGAGCAGGCGTATACCCGAAACAATCGATGAATTAAACAAACCAATCTCATGGACTATCGGATTAACAGAAAATGATGATATATACTTCCCAAATATTGAACAAATCTTTGAAGTGTACAAAAATGACAAGAACAAAATAATTAACGAGCTGCATTTTATCGAGGCAACCTTCATTGAACTTTATAATGAGGCTAAGAATTTAAAAGAGGAGCTCAATCGAAGAAAAGACGAGAGCGAGGAGTTAAGGCTTAAAAACGACGAGATAAGGCTTTTACGGGAGCAGGTAAAACATTATGAACAATTGTACGATGAGCAAATGATTTCAAGCGCATTCCCTCACCTAAACTCTCAAAACCAGCTTAAAGATAATTTAATTACATTTGACAATAATAATAGGAAACATACAACTCTTGAAAACATGGAATCTTTATTCGAAACCAAGGGCTCTAATCCTGCGGAGAAAAATTCTAACCTTACAAACATAGAAAACAGGTTTGGTAACATTTTTAAAAAGGGGCTGTCTCAAAATAGAAATTAATTTCTATTGAGGGGCAGCCCCGTCTTTCGTGTAATTACGCAAAAAGACGAGTCCAAAGACCCGCCTTTTTGGTATAATTAGTTTATGCTACAAAACAAAACT
>Ga0074193_1002352_pt1 | contig 17438 bp, 18 predicted proteins | sample EPASupsiteHSE605_FD_64523 | JGI IMG/M metagenome (GOLD analysis project Ga0074193, IMG submission 64523) | Bioremediated contaminated groundwater from EPA Superfund site, New Mexico - Sample HSE6-05 | ecosystem: Environmental > Aquatic > Deep subsurface > Groundwater > Contaminated ... | reverse complement strand
ACCGCTTTAAAAGTGAACCAGTCGAAAATGACAGTTACTTTTTAACGGTGCTGAGATACATTCTTCAGAATCCGCTTAAAGCTGGAATGGTAAAAGCAATTGAAAATTATCAATGGAGCAGTATTGGAGAATATAGTAAAAGATCAGAATTAATTGATGTTGAGTATGTATTAAAAATATTTAATGAAGATCGGACTATAGCAATTGAAAGCCTGACAAGTTTCTTAAAAGCCCAAAGCGATGATTGCTGTTTGGATATAGAGGAAAAATGTATTTTGACAGATGAGGAAGGCTTAAAATTAATTAGGGAGATATGTCAAGTGACGAATGCCCCGGAGTTGCAGAGTTTAGGAAAATCGACGCGAGACAGCTATTTAAAACAGCTCAAAGAAGAATACCATCTATCAATAAGGCAGATTCAGCGATTAACCGGTATAAACAGAGGTGTTGTCTTCAAAGCCTAGGTTGACAACAACCCCGTCCCCTTGTCAAGATATTATGTAAGCTTGAGGGTATCGAAAAATTAGATTATATATCAAATTGACTATTATAAGAGGTAGATATGAATATTGAAGAACGGATTAGGAACAAGCTGGCAAGTTGCGGCGTGTATGATGTGGGGTTTACCAAAGTACCGGATGGCCCATCGGGTTTGCAATATGCAATTTCAATTGTGTTTCCACTGTCAGATGCAGTAATAGATGAAATACGCGATACTCCGACTTATTCATACTTTCATCATTATCGCACAGTGAATGCATATATTGATCGTATAATTTTAGAAGTGGGTTTGTTGTTGCAGAGTAAAGGTTATCGCTATATACCGATTGCGGCTTCACAGTCTATGCCGGTCGATGGCAAAAGAAATCATATGGGGCGATATTCCCACAAAAAAACGGCAGCGTTAGCGGGGTTGGGGTATATTGGGAAAAGTTCGCTTTTTTTGCACCAAGTGTACGGTCCACGCGTTCGTTTGGGAACTGTATTTACCGATTGTCCGCTACCTGCTTTAGAACAGATTCCGCCTTCCATCTGCGATGATTGTAATATATGCATGAAGTCATGCCCTGCCGGTGCTATCAAGGGTGTTGAATGGCAAGCGGGTATAGATCGAAGTCAAATACTTGATGCGGATGCTTGTAATGGATATATGCGAGACCACTTTATGAAGATTGGACGTGGTTCTGTTTGCGGTATTTGCATTAAGGTTTGTCCATACAGCCAACATACGAATATCTCTAATTTTTGAAAAGTTCTCAGTCAACCATTCACCAAATTTAGAAAAAACCAAATTATAATTGATTAATGATAAGGGGCAGTACTATAATATACTTTTTAAAAGAATCAGATTCTTACTGACCATTACTGAAAATACAAATCATTTCAAGAGGAAGTTATCCAAACATTTGGAATCAAAAGATCCTTAAGCATGAAGAGCTGTCCGATTGGAGAGGTAATAATGGGGAATACGGATAAGTTTGAAATGATAGCTAATATATATGACACTTCTGAAAGAATTCAAATTGCAAAGGTATCATCAAATGCCATTCGTGAATATTTAGTTGATACTAAAAACAAGAATGCCATTGATTTTGGTGACAAGGGGACGAAGGTGACAAGGGGACGGGGTTGTTGTCAACATTCCAATTCCAGGATATTCTTGGGAGAGGGGCGTATTTTTATGGCAAGACAAGCGAGAAAGAAAAGTGCAACCAGTATGTATCACATAATGATGAGGGGTATGAACCGGCAGAATATATTTGAAGATCAGGATGATTACACTAGGTTTCTTGAGACGCTTAGTCAGTATAAGAAAATATGCGGATATAGATAAACAGAGGTGTTATCTTCAAAGCCTAGGTTGACAACAACCCCGTCCCCTTGTCACCCTTCAGAGACGAGGAGAGGACAGTACTAACATGGAAAACGTATCAAATGTAAATAAATTGGAATCAATAAAATCCTTCCAATCGACAATCAGTAAATCCGAAAAGGCCTTGGCTCAGATGACTCAGAAAGGCGCAAATACTACCTTATTAAAGAAACGACTCATAGCTCTTCACATCGGCTTAGCCATGCTAGAAAACGTTTGGAATCAAAGACCCCATCATTACACCCAGGAAGATTTGGCTGAAGCTCGCAATGTTCTTACTGGTTTATTCCCATCAATTGAGGACATTTATGCTAAGTCAAAGGCAGGTAGTCCTCAAAGAACACTTTTAGAAAGAAGAATTAAAGCATTGGAACTAGCTGTTCAAGCGATTGACGATATTTATAATGAATAACTGTCCCCCTGTTGGGGCTATACCACATTGCAAATATGTGATAAAATACCCGTTGGCCACGCTGATCCTAATGATATAAGAGATAATAATATTTTTGTTGGAGGCACTCATGAGCATTTTGAATGTAGAAAATGTATCCTGTGGATTTGGTTCGCGGAGCATTTTAGATAAAGTATCGTTTCGACTGTTAAATGGTGAGCACGTAGGCCTCGTTGGGGCAAACGGCGAGGGAAAGTCCACCTTTCTCAATATAATCACCGGCAACCAAATTCCTGATGAGGGAAAGGTGAGTTGGTGCAAGCGCATTACGACGGGCTACCTTGACCAAAGCAGCACCCTAACCAAAGGGAAAACAATCCGTGACGTGCTGCGTGAAGCATTTAGTGATATGTACCTGAAAGAACAGGAAATGCTTTCCATGTACGATCGAATGTCAAATTGCAGTGAAGAGGAAATGACTGCACTGCTCGAGGACGTTGGAGAAATACAGGAAATGCTGGAACACAACGGCTTTTATATACTCGATACCCGCATAGAAGAGTACGCCAATGGTCTGGGACTGCGCGATATTGGTCTGGATAAAGACGTGGGAGACCTCAGCGGAGGTCAGCGCACAAAAGTATTGCTAACCAAGCTTTTGTTAGAGAATCCTATGATTTTGATTTTAGATGAACCCACCAATTTCTTGGATGAAAATCATATTGTATGGCTGACTAACCTTCTGCAGAATTATGAAAACGCCTTTATTTTAGTCTCCCATGATATTCCTTTTCTAAATTCAGTGGTCAATGTGGTATATCATTTTGATAATGCAACAGTGACTCGCTATAAAGGTAATTATGATAACTTTATTGTTATGAGTGAGCTGAAAAAACGCCAGCTTGAACAGGCCTATGATAAGCAGCAAAAAGAGATTGCACACCTGGAGGATTTTATTGCCCGCAACAAAGCGAGAATTGCCACAACCAATATGGCCAAGAGCCGCCAAAAGAAGCTGGACAAGATGGATATCATTGAGCTGGGCAGGGAAAAGATAAAGCCGATTTTTTCTTTTTCTTCAGCCCGGACCACTGGGAAAATCGTTATTGATGCCAAAGATCTGGTACTCGGTTATGAGGAGCCGCTCACCGCTCCGCTTAATTTACGGCTGGAGAGGGGACAAAAAATTGCCGTCAAGGGTGTCAACGGCTTGGGGAAATCCACTTTGCTGAAAACATTACTGGGCATTCAACCACCAATAGCGGGAACGGTTGAGCTTGATACGTTTGTTGAAACCGGTTATTTTGAGCAGGAGAAAGCCGCAGGCAGCCATACAGCGCATGAGGAAATATGGCAGGAATTTCCTTCCCTGACGAACGCGCAGGTGCGTGGTGCTCTGGCTAAATGCGGCCTGACTGCCGAACACATAGGAAGTCAGATGAAAGTGCTAAGCGGCGGTGAAAATGCCAAGGTGAGGTTGTGCAAGCTCATGCTTCGAAATATGAATTTATTGGTTCTTGATGAGCCGACAAATCATCTTGACGTGAATGCGAAAGAAGCACTGAAAACTGCGTTGTCAGAGTATCGCGGCACATTGCTGTTAGTGAGTCATGAGCCTGAATTTTATCAGGATATCGTATCAGATATCTGGAATCTAGAGGAATGGACAACAAAAATTGTGTAAAGACAATCAGATAACCACGTTCCGCCTCAACCAATTTCAAAAGATTTTTCTTAAGGATCGTATTTACGGTCCTTTTTTATTTTAGGGGGTTTGTAGTGGTAATGACTGATGATAATGGGGCTGGTTTTTTGTACCATTTGACATACATAGAACAGCTAGGTATACTACCATTATACATAGAAGTATTAGGTATAGAGGGGGGGATTTAATGAATGTATCTAAAGATTTGATTGCCGCCTCTGCGACCCCGCTCATTTTGGCCATTCTCAAGGAAAATGACAGTTATGGCTATGCTATTATCAAACGCGTGAAAGAAATGTCTGAGAATCAACTAATCTGGACGGAAGGCATGTTGTATCCGGTATTGCATCGTTTGGAAGAACAGCAGTTAATTGAATCTTACTGGAATAAATCGGAAGCAGGTAGGCAGCGTAAATACTACAGGATTAAAGATGCTGGGTTGAGCGAGTTGGAATTGCAAAGACAGCAATGGGAAGTAGTTCATTCTGCTCTAGCAAAAACTTGGAGTAAAGAGGAATAGACGTAAGGAGGGTCAGTATGTTTGATTTGGAAACACAGATTCAATCGTGGAGCGATCATTTAAGAGCCCGTGGTAATTTCACCGATGCAGATATTAGCGAGTTAGAGGATCATTTGCGGGACGAAATCGAGGATTTAATAACAGCCGGACTCACCCCAGATGAATCGTTTTTAATTAGTGTTAAACGTTTAGGAAATGTAGATGAGGTTTCACATGAATTTGCCAAAGTGAATACCGAGAATCTATGGAAACATTTGTTCATTGAACCGGTAGACAGCACAGCAAAAAAAGAAAGCAGGCGCGATATTTTTCTGGTAGTAATTTTTGCGCTGCTGGCAGGGACCCTGATCAAAATTCCGGGATTATTTGGATTAGGATTTGATGATCCAGGCGCTGACCATTTCTATATAAAAAATATATCCCTGTTTATTCTGCCGTTTATAGCAGCGTTTTTCATGATTAAGAGAAAAGCTAACCGGAAAACCTGGTCAACTATTCTGGGGGTTTTTATCATTGCGGCACTGATTATTAACATCTATCCGTCATTTTCTCCATATAATACTGAAACTTTAAGCAGTCTTCATTTACCGTTACTTTTGTGGTTAATCGTTGGGGTGGCCTATATAGGCAAAAAGTGGCGAAGCAGCCAGGGCAGAATGAATTTTATTCGCTTTACAGGTGAAATGTTGGTCTACGGTGTCTTGGTATCTGCGGGAATATTCGTGTTAGGTGGATTTACGGTGGCTATATTTGGAGCCATCCAAATTGATGCCGAAAAATTCATGGAGAATTATTATGTTATTTATGGAGCCTGTGCGGCAGTCCTAATAACTGCTTATTTAGTTGAAGCAAAGAAAAGTATAGTTGAAAATTTTGCGCCTATTTTAGCAAAGATATTTAGTCCATTATTTTTGGCAATTATGGTTTCATTCTTAGTAGTGATGATTATTACCGGTAAGAGTCCATTTATGGAACGAGAATTTTTAATAGCATTTGATCTCATGCTTGCTCTAGTATTGGGATTGGTTTTATACGTTATTTCGTCTCGCAATAATCAACAACCGCCCAACTTGTTTGATTATCTGAACTTAGCCCTAATACTAATAGCATTTGTTATTGATGGGGTTGCCTTATCTGCCATACTTTTCCGCTTGTCGGCCTTTGGCATCACCCCTAATAAGCTTGCAGCTTTGGGAGAAAACCTAATTTTATTAGGTAACTTGGGGGGCCTGGCGTGGCTATATGTTGTGTATTTCAAGGGGAAATGTGATTTTATCAAGTTAGAAAAATGGCAGACAGGTTATTTGAATGTTTATTTCATCTGGACTGCAGTTGTAGCATTTATATTTCCAATCTTGTTTGGGTTTTATTAATATGTATGGTCGTTAGGGATTTTTAACCCACCGACTAAGTTTTGACTTAGGTTGATTATGGAATATAAAAAGATACCGATAATGAACAAATAATACCAAAAAGCTTCAAGATTTGTATAATTCTTGAAGCTTTTTTATGGCAATCCGATAAGCCCTGCTTTATAGTACCCTTCAGGCTTCAGGAATTAAAATAAGGAAGCCGGGGATATAAGGTATTATCCCTGGACAATTGCATTAATGGCAGTGCTATTTGTCTCAATTTCATCTACCTTGTCGCCATTGTCTACGTCAATTTTTATTATTTCTACGGTGTATATACAGCAATCTTTATGACATATTAATTCATCATCGCAGTAAGTGAAACTAAATGGAAGTAATTCTACATCATCGAATTCAAGTTCGTATTTCTCCAATATTAAACAATCTCCGTGACATGTTCTTTTTAATGCAATAACCAATTCGACTTCGTTGCCATCCTCGACCTCTATAATCGTGGAAAAATCTATTTTTACAAGTGGTTTATTTGAACCAGATGTATCAATTGCTATTCTCGCAAGCAAAATTGGCAGATCTTTTTCGCAAACATCCTCCAAATCGATGTTTATTCCTTTTCCACAAGTTAGATATAATTGTTGAGGTTTATGATGTGAGGTACAGCAATCATACTCACGAGGCTTCCTTTCAGTATTGAGTTGAGACATTAGAACCTCCTCCTCACGGTGGCGTATAGGTTTTCGGCAGTTTGTATTGTTCATTTAATCACCCCCTCCTTGACTAAGTTAATATATTATATGGCATAGATTCCTGAATGTTACAGAGATAGATAAACATATATGCCTGAATATTAAGCATCTATAGGCAAATAGATACTTATGTGTTTGAAGCCCGAGGAATGGTTTGATTAGCTTTTGGTCTGGTTCAAATATACAAAGAGGCGGGGGAGCGGGGCCATAAACCGAAGCGATATTCATGCTGTGGTTTATGGCCCCGCTCCCCCGCAGACGTAATCTTTTACATATTATGCTAACTTAGTAGTACTAAGGCTGTAAAGAAACTATCCAAATTATCCAAGGTCAACTACAACAATGGCCTAGGGCTCTACCTGCCTCTATGCCTGTGATCACGAGCCGGAGGAATACTCTGTGCGAAATTGAACACATTTTTCGGATCATATTTGGCTTTAACTTTCCGAAGCCGGGCGAAATTATCACCGTAATATTCCTTGCCATAGTTTTTAATATTTAAATCAGGTACATTGACATATGACCCCGTTACATAGGGCTGCAGTTTTCTTCGGGCCTGTTCAACAAGCATAATGTTCTTTTGGGTTTCAGATGCTTTAGTCCATGAGGCGTCCAATTCCATATAATATTTCGTATTGCGCCAAAAAAATGCCGTATCCTTGGGAGGCACCCGGTTCATTACGCCTCCGGAATTCAGGAAAAATAAATTGGATTCGCTGCCAGTTGCTTTTTCCAGGAACCTATGGATTGTATGAATTGCTTTTGCGGGCAGGAATTGCTCCACCCATGCTGATGTCCAGGTAGTATTTTGATCGTCGAAAAGCGGTTCATTTGGAGCCCAAAAGTCTATTGCCTCCAGTAATGTAACTTCTTTAATAAGTACCTTTAAAGGAGTTCCCACATCAATTAAAGGTGCTATTAATTTCTTCAGTTTTGCTTTGGAGCCTAGGAATATTCCCTGCGAACGAAGCAGACCATTCGTTTTCGAAAATGCCTCCAATATCGTACCCAGTCTTACATCAACGGATGGAGCCCATCTTTGCCATGTATCGATAACTTCATCCAATTGCTTCCACGGCCAGATTATTTGGAATATTCCGACTCGAGAAGGAGCAGGACGAACTTTAAAAGTATAGGATGTTATGATACCGAAGTTACCTCCTCCGCCTCCGCGAATGGCCCATAGCAGGTCCGGATGTTCTTTTTTGCTGACGTGTAAAATCTCACCATTGGCATCAACTATTGTGGCAGCCAGAATATTGTCGGAAATCACTCCGGCTGTGCGCTGGATAGCCGTAATTCCACCGCCAGTGCTAATTCCACCTATACCAACAGTGGAACTGTCTCCAAAAGGAGCGAGGATGCCTTCCTTGGCCAGCCTTCTCACAAGGACACCTACTCGTATTCCTGGCTGAACAGTAGCAATTAAACGTTTTTTATCGAGCTTGACCTTTGTCATTTGACTGGTATCTATCACAATTCCACCGTTTGTCTGAGAAAAATCTTTTGCCAGAGCATGCCTGCCGCTTCGCATGCGAATGGGCACATTATTCTCACGAGCCCATTTGACGGCATTTGCCACGTCTTTTATCTTCTGCGCAAAAACAAATACGATGGGAAATGCGTTGGTGAACGGGTTCCAGTTTCTACGAGCCTGCCAGTACTCCGGATCATTCGGGTATATTACCTTACCAGTTAATACTGTTTTTCGCTGCATTCAATCACCCTCTATTTTCAAATCGGTTTCACATAAAAGCAATACCACTTTTTATGTAAAATACCTATGTTATACCATATGCGCTTTACTTGGATTAGTGACATTGACTGGATAATTGATGTAGAAAAGTAGAAAGATGTTATTGTAAAATCTCCCATTTATACATATCAGTAATAGTATTGACCCATAAATGGTATGATGTTACAATAAACTAACAAACGGTAGTTAGTATATGCTGCAGAAGGAGTAAATATTGAAATGATCCTTACAACGAAAGAAAAACTTAAAAAAGCAGCCCTTTCAGCTTTCGCCCAAAAGGGTTATGAGGGCGCTACTATGCAGGAAATAGCCGAAGCCGTGGGGATTAACAAGGCGTCTATCTACAACCACTATAAAGGAAAGGAGGATCTATTTCTAGCCGTTTACGAAGATGTAGCCAACAAATATGAAAAATTGCTTAAACGTATGGTTAAAGAATCAGAGAATATGAGCATACACGATAAGCTGCTATACATGTTTAAAGAATACATTCTTTTTTATTACAGAGATTTACACATTTCCTTGTTCTGGACTCAGACTTTGCTGCTTACTCCTTCGGAGATACGCAAAAAGTTATATTCTGATATTTTAAAACGTGAACAGCCTTTTGAAAAAAAGATGTTAGAAACACTTTCCGAAGGAATGCAGCAGGGAATAATCCGCCGGGATATTCCTTCTAAGATGCTCATGTCTTATCGAGCCATGCGGGATGGCCTGCTGCTCTGGATGCGGATAGTTCCTGAATTATCCGGTGAATGGATCGAGGTATTTTGGAAAGATTTCTGGCTGGGAATATCCGAAAGAAACGCTTATGGTGATGCACGTGAAGAACCTCAAAGCAGCCTCGACCTGAAGGGTGTTCTAAATCCGCCTTTATCTACAAGTCTAGAAAAAATGTACACTACTACGTGCTTGATTTGCAAAAAGGAATTCGGGATACCATTTTCTGACTATCGCTATAAAGACATTAAGTACAAACGCGATGTCCATCATGTTTGCGATGATTGCGGCAAAAAGGTCCAGGAGGAATGCCAGAAGATAACCGGACTTACTCCGGAGCTAATCGACCTTTGGGAAGTAATATTTAATAAGAAAAAATAAAGGTTAGTCGTTTTAGACCAGAATAAAAGGAGCGGACTAATTTGAAGAATGCTAAGAAGTTTAAACTCATTGAGTGCAGCGGCACACCTTATGAGATCGGCCGGCAGTGGGGAGAAGGGTGCAGGGAGAGCATTTTGAAGGTTTCAGAGAATGCTTTTAACGGAATGAGCCTTATGTACCAAGCCCCCAGGGAAGAAGTCATTTCCAAGGCTATGAAGTTTCTCCCTTTAGTTCAGGAGTTTGATCCCTATCTGGTTGAAATAATGAGGGGGCAGTCGGATGGTACAGGGATAAGTTTTGAAGAAATATTTACTCAGAAGTGCATGAATGAATTGACTTTTTACTACAACGGCAAAATTATAGGTTTATGCACATCTTTCGCGGCAACAGGAAAGGCGACGCAAGACGGAAAAACACTCCTGGGCCAGAACATAGATTGGCTTGATGGAGCCCCGATAGATTTATTGAAAATTAATCATTCTAATGGCCTCGTACAGTTCATTCTAAGTTTTGCAAATTCCACTGAATTTACTTTTTCCTCAGCCGGGCTTGGTATGAGTATCAATGCTACCTTAGGGAAAGATTACTCTTTTAATATTCCTTTAGCCTGTTACCTTCCCAAAGTGATGAGGCAGAAGAGTATCCACGATGCTTTGGACCTCCTAAAACAGGTTGCCCGCGGTCTGGGTTACTATCATCTGGCTGATGCAAACGGACAAATGTATGGTATTGAAAGTATTCATAATGATTTTGAAATCATTTATCCGGAAAAAGATATGCTGCTGCATTCCAATAATTATATTACCGAACGTTTCAAAGCGGGTGATACAGCCTCCGTATTTCAACCTGACAGCTATCATCGTTTAGATAAGATTCGCAGCTTCATGAACCAGCATTATGGCCGCATAAATCCTGAAACAGCCATGGAGATCCTGGCTGACCACGACCATCATCCCTATTCCATATGCCGGCACATTGATCCCTCTGTTCCTATTTCATCGACAACACTGGCATCGGTTATCATGGTTCCTGCCGAAGGGGCTGTATATATAGCCTGTGGCAATCCGTGTGAGCATGAGTATGTTCGCTATACGTTTTAAGAAGCCATAGGACACGGCAACCAGAGCTTCTGTTGTCGGGTCTAAATAGAAAGTAAATCAGGGGGAAATCCATAACCGTCAATTCCAATTGACAACCTGAAATGGATTCATGCTTCGATCATTATCGCCTGGCGCATTATCGGAATATAAATGCCAAGGAAATCTGCAAAAGGAAGGTGGAGCATTTTTAGGGGATGCGAATAATCGAGGTTACTAATAAAAACCCATGAGGAGGGGTTAATGTGTATACTACCATATGCCTAATTTGCAAAAAGGAATTTGCCATTCCTTTTACAGATTTCCGGTATAAAGATATTAAGTATAACCGTGCTGTTAATCATTGCTGTGATAAGTGCAACCAGATGGTCCAAGAAGAATGCCAGAAAATTACGGGACTGACTCCAGAGATGATTGACGTTTGGGATAAAGTTCTTGCCAAATACAATAAACTCTAATACCAGTATGCAACTAGATTTTCCCCTTCTCTTGGGCAATTTGTCTGAACTTATCATTTGAATTTATTGGAGGAGTGTGTAGGACAGGTCTGCGTGCCAGGGTTAAAGAGCCATTTGGGCAGGCCGATACACATACCCCGCAACCGATGCACATGTCTTTATTCATTTCGGGAATTTCAATTTCATTGTTCTCATGCATGGTAATTGCACTAATAAGGCAGCTATCAGCGCAGATACCGCAGCCAATACATATCTCTTGATTTAATACAGGAATAAAATTACTCGGATGGGTAGAATATTGTCCATATTGACTTATGCTGGTCATCACTACGCAGCAGCAACCGCAGCAATGGCATATATATGTGGGATTATTCAGGATGTTGTCGCAGTTATGTACCAGCCCCAATTCCTCTGTTTTATCAAGTACCTTTAGTAATTCTTCCACCGTTGCAGGTCTGCCCATACCTCTCCTTATAACCCATTCTGCTGCATTTCCCAAGGAAGTACATACCTCCAGAGGGGCATCACAGGATTTTCCCAGGTGACTCGCTTTATGGCGGCAAGCACACATAGAAAGTGCTCCACCACCTGCTTGGCGGATTATCTTACTAGCTCTTTCATAAGTTAAAACCTCAGTTTCTACAGCTACCGGTATAAGGTGCTCATATACCAATGTCCGCATCATCCTTGTATCTAGACCTGAGAACTCTTTTCTGGCCTCTTCATTATGAAAATAATTATTAAAAAGCTCTGCCAGTTCTTTCATATCTACTTCGTTACGTACCCGCATAAAGGTGTACTCGAAAAAACCAATAACCATTGGCGCCAGCATGTAAAAAGAAGTTTCCCGTCGAGGAAAGTCCATTACCAATCCTTTGTCGGCCATACTATCTAGAATAGGTTTTAACTGTTCTGCATTAGTACCAATAATTTTGGCGATTCTATCGATCTTCATTGGAACCATAGGGAATTTGCTCCCTATAATAGCTTCGCTTTCAGTATAAAGTCTTTGAAGAATTGCAATAAGTGTATCGTTTAACGGTGCTCCTATTGGCTCTCTATTTAAACGTTCGGCCAATGCCCGATAAACCTCATCTTTAGAATGAATCAAGTGCCCCATTAAGAATACACCCCCGTCATAGATCTCATTAGAAAATAATATACACTTTAATTCTAGTCAAAAGTATACTATTTTTATTATCGCTCTTTTTTCCAGGAAAAAAAGTTTTCAGTTCTTGTTGGGGGATTTGCACTCCGCGCATTAATCATTTTTGCAGCGTTATCGATCTGGGATGGAATTAAAATTCCCTAAGTAATTAGGATATGATCGGTAGTAAAGTTTTTTGGAAGGGGGGGCGACTCCCCCTCTCGCCTCCACCAAATAAGCGCCATAATTTTAACACATATAAAGTCACTGGTTTCAGTGCCTTCGTTGTTTTCTGGGGTTAAATGAGGTCTGGAATTTTAGTATAAAAACAGTGGAGTTATAAAAGAAGTTTATTCGTACGATATTAATGATATTGCATATAATCGTTCTATTTGTTATAGTGATCGTACGAGGTGATTGATATGAATAATACCACAAAAGTTATTACCGCGACCGAATTGAAGACCAACCTGGGTAAATACATTGACTATGTTATTGATGACCACGAGGTCGTTATTACAAAAAACGGCAAAAAGGTCATAAGAATTACCCCTTACATCACAGAAATCGAACGATATTTTACAGTTAAGGAAAACGCATTGGATTATCAATACGGCGGCAAAAAGGTATCATATGAAGAATTCATGGAGATTTATGAAAAAAGCGAACTAAGAATGGAGTATATCAACGGTGAAATAGTCCTTTTGGCTTCCCCCAGCACCTATCATCAGGATATATCCGGGAATTTGTATACCCATCTGCGATCATATCTAAAAGGCAAAAACTGCAAGGTTTTCTATGCCCCTTTTGATGTCCATTTCTACAAAAAGGACCTTAAAACACCCGATATAATGCAACCCGATTTGCTCATAGCATGCGATTTGGAGAATAACGTTAATGAAAAAGACCGATACATGGGTACACCCACGCTTTGCGTTGAAATTCTATCAAAAAGCACCCGTTCAAAGGATATGGTAGATAAGCTCAATACTTATATGTTATCCGGTGTAAGGGAATTCTGGGTTGTCGATCCTTTTAAACATTCAGTCATGGTCTATAGCTTTAAGGACTTTGAAATTGACGAGTATACCACCTGTAAACTCGGTGATACTCTAACTTCGTATTTTTTTGAGGGTTTGGAATTTCTTATAAATGAAATATTCGAGTCGTAAAAGCGGCTGGGGAGCTGCTGTTCCGTAATGATTGAAATACGATTGGCCAAACGTTATGGATGCTACGATAAACTTCCCGTATCCTTCAAGTAAATAAACCAAAACCTAATACAAACAAAAGCCCAGTAATCCTGGGCTATCGGTTTTGGATGTTTGCCGGTTAAAAAAGTACTGGTTTCGGCCGTCTTAAAGACGGACTTTTACACACCTCAACCTCCGCCGTTGAAGCCGATAGTTACCTGTTCATTGTTCACGATGACCGGAACCTTGGTATTATTCGTGAGCTACTTGTCAGAATGAACCGATAAATTTACCGAGGGAAGAATCGAGCCTCTGTCATGCTATTCACTTACCGGCAAAGTAGATGAAGGACTCTATATTCAATAGTTCCAATAGGGACAAACCATAGCATGACTCAGCTTCCATAGCGTTTTTATGCTGGGATTGTTGCTTTTCCCGGCCTCAAAGACGAGGGGACGTTTCGCTTGTCTTATTTCAGAGCCCTTTCTATAATATTCTTCCCAACTCCTAATACCCGAGCAAGTTGTCTAATACTTGCCTGGGTAAGTTGATGAATATCTTTAATTATTTCGCTTCTCTTGTTCTTTGGTATCTCTAATATGTCGTTTATGTTCAAAGACTCTTTAATAATCTGCTTTAAGGTTTCATCTGAATACTTTGCTGACGGTTTATACTCCAAACACTCACTATCAGTAGTTTCATTCATGTATTGTTCGAAATCTGGTTGGTGTTTAAAGTATTCCATTATTAGAGGGCTATCAATATTGGAGGTTATTCCTTTATAAGCATTTAAATACTGAAGGTAGCTGCTCCACTTATAATCTGCAAGTTGCGTTACTATTCCAGCTTTTAGAGGATTTTGGTGAATGTATTTAATAACGGTTAATAGATAACTTTCCGTTTCAACTGGTTCACTAAGAAACCTGTTTTGAAATAAATGACCAGTTCTGGCATATTTATTATTATGCCATTGTACATAGCCAACTGTTATTCGTTTAATACTTGTTCCAATCTCTTCGCTTTCTTTAATTAAAAGGTGAACATGATTATCCATTAAACAATAAGCGTATAACTCAAAAATCCCTTTCTTACGAGCCTTTATTGTATTTTGAATAAATTTAAGTTTGTCCTCTTCATCCAGAAAAATATCCCGACCATCAATTCCTTTCAGCATTACATGATAGACACCGGTTAAACTTCTTTTCCTGGGATATCGTGGCATTTCATCACCCTGTTTTAGTATAACAAAAGAATATAAATAAGACAAACGAAACGTCCCCTCGTCCCCTTTTATCTTATATTGCCATTAACTGTAAAATAAAACATAGTGATTGACAAAATACGGTCAAGTGGGTATATTTATTTGTAATTGAAAACTACAAAGGCATTGACGGAGAGAGTACGTTTCAGCACGAACGTTTTCAGCGAGCCGGGTTTTGGTGCAAGCCGGTACTATTAGTCTGAACCCGAAAATCACTCCTGAGCTGCGGACCGAACGAATAATCAAGTAGGCTCCGACGGTTTTCCCCCGTCATAGGGAACGCATATGTTGGTATGTTTGTATTAATGGGTGGTATAGCGAATGTCTTTCAGGCTTTCGTCCCTTTGCGGGACGAGAGCTTTTTTATTTTTATTAATCATAATGAACGGAGGGAAAAGCAATGGCAACCAATGATATGGTAGAAATTCGTTGGCACGGCCGGGGCGGACAGGGAGCCAAGTCAGCCTGCCTGCTGCTGGCGGATGTGGCTGGTTTAGAAGGGAAATTCGTGCAGGGATTCCCGGAGTATGGACCGGAACGTATGGGAGCTCCTATTACGGCTTATAATCGCATCAGTGAAAAACGGTGTAATATCCATTCCAACATTTACTATCCGGACTATGTGGTTGTGGTAGATGAAAGTCTGCTGGACAGCGTCGACGTTACCGGAGGACTGAAAGAGGGCGGAGCGATAATCATTAACACTCCCAGCTCTCCTCAGGAGATGCGCGAGAGGCTCCGGGGATGGACCGGAAAAGTATGTACCATAGATGCCCGCCGCATTTCGGAAGAATTCTTAAGCAAAAACTTACCGAATACCCCTATGCTGGCCGCTGTGGTTAAGGTAAGCGGCGTTTTGGAATCCGAGCGTTTTTTAGTGGATATAGAAGAATCCTTTAAACATAAATTTGCTGACAAGCCCCAGGTTATCGAGGGAAACATAGCAACACTGAAGAAATCCATGGAGGAGGTGCAGGTAGGATGATTTATGCGAAGGATATCAACGAACGTACCCCTTGGCAAGATCTGACCCCCGGCGGGGAGATCTACGAACCAGGAACCGCACGGGACTTCAATACTGGTACTTGGCGGACCAATACGCCCGTTTTTCACGAGGAAGCATGTAAACACTGTATGCTTTGTATTCCGTTCTGCCCGGACAGTGCTATTCCGGTGAAAGATGGGAAACGTCTGGACTTTGATTATATGCACTGCAAGGGCTGCGGCATATGTGAGAACGTGTGTCCCTTCCCGGCGATTACAATGGTGGCTGGAGGTGAGGCCATATGAGCAGCCGCCTTTCCGGCAACGAGGCTGTAGCTTATGCTATGAAGCAGATAAATCCTGATGTCATGGGAGCGTTCCCTATCACTCCCTCCACAGAAATTCCTGAATACTTCGCCCAGTATGTGGCCGACGGCGAGGTAAATACTGAATATGTAACTGTGGAATCTGAGCATAGTTCCATGTCCGTGTGCATTGCTGCGGAAGCTGCAGGAGCCCGATCCGTCTCTGCTACTTCATCCTGTGGACTGGCACTGATGTACGAGCTTTTATACGTGGCGGCTTCATGCCGTCTGCCTATTGCACTGGCCTGCGTCAACCGGGCCCTTTCGGGACCAATTAACATAAACAATGACCACTCCGATTCTATGGGAGCCCGTGATACCGGCTGGATCCAAATCTATGCCGAAAATAATCAGGAGGCCTACGATAATTTTCTCATGGCCATGCCTATCGGCGAGACCCCGAGCGTACGCTTGCCGGTGATGACCTGTATGGATGGCTTCATAACCAGTCATGCCGTAGAGAATATAGAGCTTTTGGAGACGGATGCTGTACGCAAGTTTATCGGGGAATATAAACCTGAAAACTATCTGCTGAAAAAAGAAAATCCGCTGGCGGTAGGACCATATGATGTAAGTCCCTATTATATGGAACACAAGGTTCTGGAGGCTGAGGCGATGAAGGCGGCCAAGGCCCGCATACTGGAGGTAGCCGCAGAGTTTGAAAAGATTTCCGGTCGGCGCTATGGACTGTTTGAGGAATATAGGATGGAGGATGCCCAACTTGCTCTGGTTCTAATCGGATCGAGTGCCGGAACTGCCAAAGCAGCTGTAGATAAGCTGCGGGAGGATGGAGTAAAGGCAGGGCTTGTTAAAATCAGAGTATTCCGTCCTTTCCCAGGCGAGGAACTGGCCCGGGCGTTGGCGGGCACCAAGGCCGTAGCCGTTATGGATAAGTCCGAGGGCTTTTCGGCAAACGGAGGTCCTTTATTTGCCGAGACCTGCAGTGCTTTATATGGTCTGAAGGAACGCCCGTATCTGATTAATATCGTTTATGGTCTGGGCGGCCGTGACGTAAAGACCGAGGATATTGAAAAAGTGTTCGGCCGGCTGGCGGATATTGCTGTGACCGGCGAGATTGGACCGGTATATACCCATATGGGACAGAGGTCAAAGGAGGATATAGCATGAGCACGGTATATAACCTGAAACGGGAAGTAGAAAAGCCGGTACGCCTCACCGGAGGGCATCGACTCTGCGCTGGCTGTGGCGCCGGGATCGTTGTGTCAGGGGTTCTGCGTGCCCTGGATAAAGAGGACCGGGCAGTGGTGGTTAATGCTACCAGTTGTCTGGAGGTCTCTACTTTTATGTATCCTTACACCGCCTATATGGACAGCTATATTCATTCTGCTTTTGAAAACTCCGCGGCTACCTGTTCCGGAGTGGAAGCAGCATATAACGCTTTGAAACGCCGCGGTAAGGTGGAAGGAACCGTCAAGTTTATTACTTTTGCAGGTGACGGCGGCACCTATGA
>Ga0074193_1002350_pt1 | contig 17445 bp, 14 predicted proteins | sample EPASupsiteHSE605_FD_64523 | JGI IMG/M metagenome (GOLD analysis project Ga0074193, IMG submission 64523) | Bioremediated contaminated groundwater from EPA Superfund site, New Mexico - Sample HSE6-05 | ecosystem: Environmental > Aquatic > Deep subsurface > Groundwater > Contaminated ... | reverse complement strand
GTACATAATATTTCGGTCTGTAGGTTCAACACCTAGTGCCATGGCCGGTAAGCCATCTGTCACCAAGTTAACCCACAGAATTTGGATCGGCATAATCGGCAGAGGCAATCCAGCTAAGGTGGCGATAAACATCGTTAGTACTTCACCAATATTACAGGCCAATAGGTATCGGATAAATTTGCGAATATTATCATAAATACCGCGGCCTTCTTCGATCGCTGCCACAATGGTGGCAAAATTATCGTCAGCCAGGACCATCGCTGAAGCTTCCTTGGTTACTTCAGTCCCCGTACCACCCATGGCAATACCAATATCAGCCTCTTTTACGGCCGGAGCGTCATTTACACCGTCCCCGGTCATAGCCACAATGTGTCCGATACGTTTCAAGGCTCGCACGATCCGCAGTTTGTGGGCAGGGGATACCCGAGCATACACCGTAACTTTATCAACTATTTTTTCCAGTTCTACATCGCTTAATTTTTCTAATTCTGCTCCAGAGACGGCTTTTCCTGCTCCATCCAGCATATTTAGTTCGCTGGCAATGGCCAGTGCAGTGTTCTTATGATCGCCTGTTATCATTACAGTTTTGATGCCGGCATGTTTGCAAATTTCAATGGCTTGCTTGACCTCTTCCCGGGGCGGATCAATCATCCCGGCGAGTCCCACAAAGGTAAGTTCCTGCTCTACTTTTTCCGGGCTGAAATCAACACGGCTGTCCGTCAGTCGACGATAAGCTGTGCCCAAAACCCGTAATGCTTCATCAGCCATCTGGTCATTGGCCGCAAGTATCTGTGCCTTCCACTCTGGAGTGAGGGGTATTTCCTTCCCATCAATGAAAATATGGCTGCAAAGATCCAGCAAAGTATCCGGCGCTCCTTTTACATATACCCACTTAGTATTCGCTTTGTTCCTGTAGACAACAGACATCCGTTTCCGATCCGATTCAAAAGGATTTTCGGCAATACGCACCTGTTCCTTTTCCAATTGATCCCGCCATAAGTTCGCCTTAGCTCCGGCCACTACCAACGCACCCTCTGTCGGGTCACCGAAAATCGTCCACGTCTCCCGGTCGGTTAGCTTACGCCATAGCCCGGTCACTGAGCTGCCGCCTTGTACTAATTGACTGTTGTTGCAAAGCGCGCCAATTGTTAATGTCCATAAAACCGATTTATGTTTACGAGGTTCAAATTCAGTCTCCTCGTGAAAAAATTGACCGCGGGGGTCATAACCCCGTCCTGACACCATAAAGGTCCCGCCGCCGGTCCATATTTTGCGTACTGTCATCTCGTTCTGGGTCAAGGTGCCGGTTTTATCAGAACAAATAATTGTCGTACATCCAAGTGTTTCTACCGCCGGCAATTTCCGAATAATGGAATTACGCTTAATCATACGTTGGACCCCCAGCGCCAGAGCAACAGTCACAATTGCCGGAAGGCCTTCAGGTATCGCGGCTACTGCTAAACTAATCCCAGCCATCGCCATCAGGAATATGGATTCTCCACGCAGTACACCCATAAGCACCACGACACCGCAGATCCCGAGGCATCCCCATACCAGATAGCGGCCCAGTTGGTCCAAACGCCGTTGTAATGGCGTATCTTCTTCTTGCACCTCCTGGATCATGCCGGCAATACGCCCCATTTCCGTAAACATGCCGGTGCTTGTAATCACAACCAGCCCGCGACCCCTAGTTACACTTGTGCCTACAAAGATCATATTTCTGCGGTCACCCAGTCCGGTTTCCAACGCATAGATCTTATCGGCGTTTTTGCGTACAGGTACCGATTCGCCAGTGAGTGCCGCTTCTTCAATTTCCAGGTTAGCCGCTTCAATTAAGCGCCCATCCGCTGGAATCCTGTCACCTGCTTCGATGACCACGATATCGCCAGGTACCAGTTCCCGAGCGGGAATACGCTGTTCAATTTTATTACGAATGACACGGGAAGTAGGTGCTGTAAACTGTTTTAGCGCAGCTAGTGATTTCTCCGCACGATATTCCTGCACGAACCCTAATATTGCGTTTGTTACAACGATTGCCAAAATTGTGACGGCATCACTAAATTCTCCTAACAAGGCCGATAATAAAGTAGCGCCGAGTAACACCACCACCATAAAATCCTGAAACTGTTCCAGTACCATCTTCCAGAGGGGAACTTTTGCTTTCTCAATAAACTCATTAAAACCTACCGTTTCCAGCCGATTTTTTACCTCCCGCGGGGAAAGTCCATCACATAAACTGGTTTGCAGTGAGCTTATCACCAAATTTTTGTCCAGTGCATGCCAATTCCGCTCTTCCATAATTTCACCCCACAACCAATAATTTCTTCTCCAAATTTTATTCATTGCAGAGCTGTTTCATGACAAGATTGGACCAGGGAGTAGGGAATGGGGAGTAGGGAATAGGGAAAAATATTTTCACCGCCAAGAACGCCAAGAACGCCAAGGAAACATCAATATATATTTATACTCTCTTTTCTTGATTACCGATTACTGATTACTGATCACCGCTTACTGCTTACCGATTACCGATTACCGATTACCGATTACCGCTCCATATATGTTATACTTAGAAAAAAGTACCAGATAGGAGGTATCTTTTGTGGCGCTTGATGGTCTCGTGTTAAGTTCCGTCGTATATGAACTACAAACAGCCCTAATTGGTGGGCGTATCGATAAAGTGTCTCAACCGGACCCGCATACAATCATTATTTCGGTTCGGCAGCCCGGCGAAATTAGACGTATCCTCCTGAATACCGACGCCCAACAGGCTCGTCTCCAACTAACCGGGAACCTGCCAGAGAACCTAGATACGCCACCCCCTTTTTGTATGCTGCTTCGCAAATATTTGGAAAACGGCCGTATTGCGTCTATCGCCCAACAGAATCTAGACCGTATTGTTCATCTGACAATCGAAAATTGGGATGAGCGGGATGGTCTCACTGCCTATATCTTAGTGGTCGAGGTTATGGGAAAGCACAGCAATATCACCCTCGTGAATCAACACGGGATCATCCTGGATGCGCTACACCGCATCCCCGGCTCGATCAATCGACACCGGGAACTCTTACCGGGTCGGCCCTATATCGCTCCGCCTGGTCAGGATAAGCAAAATCCTCTTGTTGAAGATGAAAACAGTATCGAAAGCATCCTTATAAAAGCCTCTCCCCAGCAGAAACTGACAAACATCCTGGTAAATTCCTTTATGGGTATCGGTCCCGGCAGCGCCCGGGAACTGATTGCGCGCTCGTCGATAGCACCTGATGCGACCTTCTCAAATATATCCAGAGAAAATACAGACGCCCTATCCCGTATCTTTTTTGACTTTATGCAGGAACTCGCAGCACACAGGTATAAACCCACCGTGGTCTTACCCCCGGAGGAAAAGGCAGTCATTGACTTTGCTTGTTATGATTTAACACAGTACCAGGATGCGCGGCACGAACATTATCAGACTATGAGCGCAGCTATGGACATTTTTTTCAAAGCGGAACGCGTGAAATTCGCGCCAGGTAAGGATGAACTGACCAAACGGATTCGCACCGAAAAAAACCGGGCTGAGCGCAAACTGCAGGCGCTGCAGACTGAAGTGGTCGATGCACAACAGGCAGAACACCTAAAAATAGCGGGGGATCTGTTGACCGCTAACCTGAACTTGCTCAAGAAAGGCCAGAAAGAGATTACCATTGTAAATTTCTATGACCCTAACCAACAGGAGATTACCCTCGCTGTAGACCCTAAACTGACTCCTGTGGAAAACACCCAACAATACTATCATCGTTATGCCAAAGCAAAACGCAGTGTCGAAATCCTGGAACAGCAAATTATAGAAACCGATATGGAGATTGATTACTTAGATGCCGTCCTGCTGCATTTAGAAGCGGCCGCCTCCAAATCCGAACTGCAGGAAATCCGTCTTGAACTAAGTGAACAGGGTTATTTACCACCCATCGCCCAACCAACCCGCAAACATAAAAAACAGCCCAAAAAGATTGCCCCGGTATTCAAACCGATGCGGTTCACCTCCCCGGATGGCTGGGATATCCTGGTCGGTAAAAATAACACTCAAAATGATTACATCACCTTTAAAGTGGGTCGCACATATGACTTATGGCTGCATACTAAAAACATCCCGGGCTCCCATGTTATTGTTCGCATGCAACAGCCTGATATCCCGGTGGCTACTTTAGAAACAGCAGCAAAGCTCTCCGCCTACTTTAGTAAGTCCCGTGCATCCAGTAATGTTCCAGTGGACTATACCTTACGCAAACACGTGCATAAACCTTCCGGCGCTAAACCGGGCTTCGTAATTTATGAACAGCAGCATACGCTCTACGTTACACCAGATGAAGACATCGCTCGATTAGCTAATCAGCCTCAAAAATAAAAAACACCCAAGGTGAAGGCGCTCAGCCTCTCCTTGGGTGTTTTAGTATACAACTTTATTTCCTTCGCCTAGGATTGCGTTAAAATTAGTTGACGGTTTTCAATATCATATAGCAGCCTATTATTTGTGACAATGCTAATCCGCGCAAAACTGCTATGCTTTAAACTTCGTTTTTCAAGCTCAGCTTTTAAAATGCAGATCGTTTCTTCAGGCTGAATAAATGTGGAAACATAAGTATTGTCAAATATCAACAGTTCAGTCTCATCAGTTCCCTTAAAAGTTCCCTTCTGCAAATTTACTATTTTCCGTTGTATTGTATCAGCTTGTATCTTTACCCATTCCCATTGGTATTCATCGCCAGACCACCCATAGCCGATCAACCTCTCTCTAGGTCGTAAGGATATAATGTCTTCATCATCTATACCAAAAGATGATTTAAGTTCCCGTTCACGATGTTCACCGTTTCCTATTTGGGTTAGGTAATGAGAATCTAATATCGGTTGAAGGGTCGGCTCAGGGGCCCATGCTGAGGCCATTGTTTGTTCAATTCCAATGGTTTTCCCCTTGATACTTATTATAAAATCCGGGGTTTCAGTATTTTTAATCACCATTGGAAAGGACAGTAGTTTCGACTCGCCTAACAATTCAAGATACTTAATTAAACAATAACGTCGGTAACTCTTCTTGGTATTAGTTTGCATCGGAACCATATAATGCAGATCTTCCAAATTGCGCACGTCCATAAGTACCAGATTGCCTGTAAATAAGGGGCTCATTCTTACCATCTCCAATGATCTCTTTACCCAGTAAGTAATATCTCGATCATACTACACACAGCTATTGTATCATATCGCAAGATCTATTATTTTCAAAATATTGCCATAAATAATATAAATACCACCACTAAAGAAGCACAGCTCCTGCTCTACTCTTTAGTGGTGGTATTTATACAATTTCGTTTTAGTAATATTTTATTTATTTTTCTTTGCGGAAAATGAACAAAGGTCGTAGAAACGTTCTAACAATTTTAAGCAAACTCACCGCTGCCCCGATAATCGCAAATAGCAAGTAATATCCACCCATACCAATATCTATCTTAAATAATTCCTTCACACCCTTGATAATTAAAGGATCCAGGTTAATAAAGGTAAATGCGTAGGCGATAAACATCCCGGTAACAAATCCGCCAATCATCATCCGCGAAATTGCACCCACTAATCCCATCAACAAAAAGTAGCCGTTAACACCGATATCCAGCTTAACAAGCTCTTTTACGCCCGCAATAATGGTGGCATCGATATGAAAAAAAGCGAGCACATAAGCAACAACTAGGCCCAGTAAAAACCCGACGATCATTATTAATCATTCCTTTCTCCAAATGAAAAATATGGTATTTTACCCATTATATCACACAAGAAAAACTTGCTCATAACTGTTATCAACAATCTCGTTTAGCTCATGGGTGGGTTTGCACAACGCCCGAAGGGGGCTTATCAACGGTCTTCCACTAAGCGGCCACGGCATTTACCGCACAAGAACCGTTTTGTATCAACTTTCCTGCGGCGTTGATACACATGCTTACAATGTACACAGGTATATATGCGTACCGTGTGTTTCTTATTGGCCAACTCCGGGCTTGGTTTTGCATAGCGGCAGCCACCGACCCTGCGTAACAATGCACGAAACTCACTGGACCGATGGTCAAAGGGCTGCTGCTCCAAGGCTAGGTGATAATGGCATAATTCATGTTTGATTGTATCTACCAGCTCAGCTGGGCCATGTAAACGGCAGTAATGGGGGTTAATTTCGACGATATGCCCACGATGTACATAGCGTCCCGCAGTTGTGCGCAACCGGGTATTAAAGACAGCCTGATGCAAAAAAGGTTGCTGAAAACTTTGAAGTGATATTTCTTCGACTAATTGTTGGAGTTTCGCGTTGTCCATCTCTGATCTCCTTATCGTATATAGAAAAGCCCTCGAATTATTGTTAATTCGAGGGCTTAGGCTTAAAATCCTACAGGATGTTTTCTAATAAGCTCACTAATGCCTTATATTTTGCATCGCGATAGGCGGTATTAGTGTCCACAATATACCATTCACCATCAATTTTCTCTAAACCAACAGCCTTAACGGTAATTCTGGTACTGTTGAGCCCATCTTGCAGCGTAGCAAGAACCACCGCAAACCCGCCTTGTTCCGCAATCGGTTTAGCCATCAGTAAGTTGGAACTTAGAACATCACTAAGCCCAAGATCATTTTTCAAGAACCCGCCGACCCCACTAATCGCGGTGAGCGACGTTGGCGCAATATACAGGGCCGCCTCCTCTAGTTCTTGACTTTTAGCCCGCTCATAAAACGTCGAAACTACCTTCTCCGGGGCCAGTCCCTTCACCCTATGTAAAGTTGTCCCATTACCGCCACAACCAGCCATGATCCCAGCTAGCAGTATCAAACCCAAGCATAATCCAACTATCTTTCGCACAACACCACTCCTTTTGTAAATATACTATGTAAAGTTTAACACAAAAGTCATGATTAGTCAGATTGACTGACCGGTCACCTGCCTGAGAAATGAAGCAAATAATGGACCAGTCTTACAATTACCCCGTTTTACATATGACTTCAATTTGTTTAAAGCGGCATTTATCCGATAGCTAACCGTGGCTTATCTTCTTCAGCCGGAGATAAGCTACAGTTAGCTATCGGATAATATCTTCTGAGATTCAGACAGGGTTAAAAACCCTCCTCAATCAAGAATATCTTTTCCCCTTGTATCGATCCAAAGCCAGCTCAATCAATCGGGCTACCAAGTCTTCACCTTCTATACCAGAAGCTGCCCAAAGTTTTGGATAGATACTATGCTTAGTAAACCCCGGCATTGTATTAATCTCATTTACGTAAACTTTATTACCGCGGGTCACAAAAAAATCAACTCTGGCCAGTCCACTGCAGTCCAGCGCTTCATAAGTTTCAATCGCTAAAGCCTGTATTTTTTCTACGACCCGTTCTGACAGCTCCGCAGGTATGTTTATTACTGCTCCGCCATCGGTGTATTTTGCTTCATAGTCGTAAAAACTCCGGGAGGGCACCACCTCACCAGGCATAGATACCACTGGATCCTCGTTGCCTAATATTCCGACTTCGATTTCTCGTCCTTCAAGCATTTCTTCCACGAGCATACGCCGGTCATAGGTAGCCGCTAGTGTCAAAGCCTCCCCCAATTCGTCCTGACAGCTTGCTTTGCTAACTCCGATACTGGAACCGGAGTTGGCTGGTTTGACAAAGCACGGATAATGTAATTTACTCTCAATATATCCGATGACTTCCTCCGGAGATGCTTCCCAATCAGGGCGCGAAACCAGTAACCAATCACAGACAGGTATGCGGTGGGATTTTAATATTGCCTTGGTTATTGCTTTATCCATAGCTAAAGCTGAAGCAAGGATATTACATCCAACGTAAGGTACATCCACCTGCTCCAAAAACCCCTGTATGACGCCATCCTCACCATTGCGTCCATGTAGCACCGGAAAGATAACATCCACATGCTGTTTTAGTATAATCAGCGTCTGAGGAGAAACAGTGGGTAATTCCGCCGTAATATCCTCAAAAGACGCTCGTTTGTTCCTTTTCAGCTCCATAATAGCCCGTTTTACATCCTCAGCCATCAGCCATTGCCCCTCGCGGGTAATCCCGATGGGAACAATCTCGTAGACCTGGGGATTTAATAATTCCATGATATATTTAGCGGACATCACCGATATATCATGCTCAGCAGACCGCCCTCCATAAACAACGCCAACCCTCAACTTTTTCGCCATACTAACCCCTCCCACACTCCGTCAAGCACACCTATCAAAAACTTGAGATAAGCCAAAATTCTTGATCCTCTACCTAATTTATTCAATAGCCCCCACTTCATGTTCCATTTAGACAGATTAATTACACCACAGAAGATACATTCTGTTCCTGTGCCTATCCTGTAAATAATTAAACGCCAAGAACGCCAATAAATAAATAACAAAAACATCCGTTGCAACAGCAACGGATGTTTTTACTTACTTTATGTTACTTTGTATAGCGACGAGCGCCGATATAACGTTCCGTGTAATATTGCTCGTCAAGAGCTGAAATTGCAACTTGTCCAGCAGCAGAGCTGGCATGGATAAACTGATTATTCCCCATATAAAAGCCAACGTGGGATGCTCCAGCCTTATAGGTTGTGAAAAAAACAAGGTCGCCAACCTGTAGGTTCGACTTTGCAACCGAAGTACCAGTTGCATACTGTTCAGCGGCTGTCCGAGGAATGGAAATACCGTTCTGTTTCATAACATACTGCGTAAAACCTGAACAGTCAAAACCCGCAGTGGTACTGCCACCCCATACATAAGGTACACCCATATATTTTTTGGCGGTGGTAACAAGGGCCTTGCCGGTTACCGTGCCGCTTGTAGCAGAGGGTTGTGTGCCTATGTCATTTCCGTTACCGAGAATTTTTCCCATTAATAATCCCAAAAGCATATTTACCAGCCCACCGCCTGATGAAGCGGAAGTGCCGGAAAGGGCTGGTAGTAAATCAGCAACTGAAAAGGCATAAACAGGGGCTGCGGGTGCGATAGAGGTAAAGCAAAGGGTCAATAAAAGTACCATGGTGATAAGTGATTTGTTTTTCAAGATGGTCAGCCTCCTTGTTTAGTAGCGGATAAATTATCCCAACAGAGCTTTGACCTCCGGGGAATGAGCATACTCGGCTCCAGCCGTTGCCAGAGGCTTGTCCGAAGCCGTAGTTCTCTTAATGATAACATAATTTATTTATTATGTAAACAATATAGCCCAGTTACCCTCATGTTTGAAGGAAGGACTAAAGGCACTTAGGTATCGTCATGACAATGCTATGAAAATACATTTGAGTATTGAATAGCCTTTGGTATAATATAGTTGTTACGACAACAAAAAAAGGAGAGCAGATATGAACTATAATTACGGTGATTCTTTTGGATTCGCTTTGAGTCGCGCATCAGGAGTAATGAAAAATCGTTTTCATCATGTTTTACGAGACTATAAAGTTACTCCCGATCAGACAGTTGTATTGTTGCGTTTATCTTCAATTGAAGGTGTTTCACCAACTATTTTAGCTGAAGCCATCGCCAAAGATAAACCGAATACGATTAGGATTATCGATAAACTAATCCAGAAAGATCTTATTTCCATTACAGAAAGCTCAAACGACAAGCGATCATATTTAGTTTTTCTAACGGAAAAGGGAGTCAACTTAAAAGAGCAACTAATTCCCATCGCTGAAGCACTAAAAAAGCAAGCATTAAAAGACTTTCAACCTGAAGAAGTGGAGCAATTCAAAGCATTTTTGAGAAAAATGTACAACAATTTACTCTAAATTTTTGTTAACTTAGTTGTTATGACAATAAAAAGGAGCAATCATATGAGCAAACGGACGAAAAAACATCCACATGAGGACCATGTAGACGAGGCTTGGCTTATCCCCTATGCTGATATACTAACTCTACTACTTGCCTTGTTTATAGTGTTATTTGCAACATCTAAAGTGGACGAACAGCGATTTCAACAATTAGCAAACGCAATGAATATGGCTTTTTCTGGCAACATGTCAATTTTAGATGGGATGAGTTCTGCTTCTACTATTGCAACTTCCCAAGTACAAACAGATGGCTATACCAAAGAAAATGAGCAATTAACTAATACCAAAGGCAATTTAGATCAGTATATTGCAGCAGAAAACCTTTCCTCAGTGTTAGAGACACAGTTGTCGGAAGAAGGTTTAGTGATAAGAATTCGTGAGACAGTATTATTTCCCTCAGGAAGTGCCACTCTACTTCCTGAATCAAAAAAAGTTGCAAGCGATATTTCTAAAATGATAGAAACTTTGCCACAGAAAATTGTGATTTCAGGACATACAGATAATGTTCCAATTAATAATAGTGAATTTCAATCTAACTGGGACCTAGGGACTCGAAGAAGTGTAAACTTTTTAAAACTAATGTTTAACATAAATACAAAACTTAGACCTGAACGCTTTATAGTTGCCGGACAGAGCGAATACAACCCAATCGCAGACAATACTACAGAAGGCGGACGAGCAAAAAACAGAAGAGTAGAAATCTTAATTCTAAGATCGTCCAAGTCAATTTAGATGGTCTGATCGCCAATTATGCCATAAATCCACCGTACTAGGCAACAGACTCTGGGGGCAAATTGGGTATATAGTATTCTAGCGATCCTACTTTCTATTTCATAAATGGGTTTGGCTGAACCCCATATTCCACCATTCATCAAAAAAACGAACCCGAACTTGGTGTCAGGCTCAAAATAGGCATCCCCCACGAGTCCCTCCGCTTCGCCGGGATGTCCGACCAAACGCTGACCTGGTACAAGATCATCGGTGATATGAAAGCCCAGCCCAGCTTGTTTATACAACCCTTCTAGGCCGTTGCCGAACCACTGAATCTGATGCATCAAATCCGCTGTATCCCTGCCCAAAATACCTACACCGCTATACATACCTCCGTTCATATGCGCAAGCATGAATTTTGCTAAATCAAGGACACTCATACGTGCACCCCCAGTAGGTGCCCACCCCAAAGCGCTGCCCAACGGAGCGGTGACTATCCTTCTTGCTGGTTTTTCCCCTCGGTAGTCATCTCTGGACGGTACAAAGACGCCCTTGTCCTTAGCAAATTTGTACAATACAGCGAAGTTTTTCCAGTTTCTAATATCAGCAGGGTCAAAACTGGCATCCATTTGCAAGGGGGCAAAAATATGCCTGATGGTGTACTTATCAAAACGCTCGCCTGAGATAACCTCCACTAATGATCCTATTAGGTTAAATCCCAAGTTTGCATAAGTAAAATCAGTCCCGGGTGGATATTTAGCAAAGTTTGCAGGGCTGTAGTATTTACCGCCGGGGACTAAAAAATCTTTGATGTTGATTGTTTTTAGCAAATCAGGGGTTTCCGCAACAACCCTATTATAAGTACCTTCATCTACAATACTGGATGTATGCGTCAGCAATTGCCGAAAAGTAATTTTTAAATCTGGGTATTGAGGATTTCTGACAGGATAACCCAGATATCGGCTAATATCATCATCCAGTTGGAATCTTCCCTGGTCAAAAAGTTGCATCAGCGCCGTAGCTGTAATCATTTTACTGATTGAGGCAATTCTATAAACGCTTTCAGTCGTTGCTTTCCGACAGGTTCTTAAATCAGCATAACCATAGCCACTACTCCAAATAATGCTGTTATTCAGAAAGACTGCCGCCGTGAGACCCACAATGTTGCTGCTCCACATTGCAGCCATTATTTTTTGATCCAATTCAAAGCCCTGCCATAGCAGTGTTCTAGAGCAGCTATGGTGCTGTACCTTCCAATTTGCTGCAGTCATCGCCTGAGATTTGTCCATTGATCGTTACCCCCTGTTAGTGCATAGATAACCTATTACACTATCTTATTCGGGCTGGGGGAAGTCGGCGACGTACTAAATGCGTTATGAGCGACAAGGGACGATTAGGAATATGTTCCTAATCGTCCCAAACTAATGCAAATATCCTAAACCCTTCCGTTTATCGTCCAAAACGGTGGTTTCTCATTGGTTCCTGTTCAAAATCTAACCATTATTACATTTTAGATTATTTTAGATAATATCCCTCAATGCTGGTCTTGCTTATAGACTTCTGTATGTTTATCCCAGTCCAGGACTCCCTCTTCTACAAGTGGTAGTCATACGAATTGGATATACACGAAATGCAAAAAAGGTGACTGAACCCATATACAACAAGGGTTCAGTCACCTTTTAATAAGATTTAGCTGGTTTTTTATTGGAGTAATTACCGGCATAAGCCATCAATTGCAGAAACTTCTCAACCAAGTTTTATTTTCCAGGAGTTGCGACGATGAACGAATGGTACACTAAAATTAAAAACGGGAGGTAGAGCTTGTGAACAGAAAATCAGCGAGACATAAATTACTTCGTCGCAAGTATAAGCGTTACGCCGCTGCCGTAGCGGGAGCAGCTATTATTTCCGGTGCACTAGCTGGCATGCCTGTTAGTAAAGCCATTGCTGCCGAGAATTCAGTATCCCCGTCTACACACATCACCCAAACAGCATCAGTAAATAAAGATGCTCACCATCCGATTAAACAAGTTATGGCAGATAAAGCTAATACGGTGCGGGAACATAAATACGAGTCCAGCGACAAACAAGCGACGTATAGAGATCGTACCGGTAAGGATCGCTATGATCGCTATGACCGTTACAGTTATAACGCCAACGGTGTCACTGTCCGTAATCTTAGCAGTCCCGTAGATACGATCAAAGAGAATGCCTCTGTATACGGTTTTGACGCAGACCGGGATACTTTCACCTTTCTTTCTCTATCAAGCCGAGAAGCTTCGATTCAGGTAACAAAGTTTGCTACAGGAGAGCGGTTTATTGTGCATTTAGTAAGAAGCCGCCACCAGGACTGGAGGATAGTTTCTATCGGTAGTTTGAGTTAGATAGAATAAAGAAAACCCCAGTTCGAAAACTGGGAACGATGGACTATATAATCTTAGCATTCTGCATACTTCCCTTATCTAGGGAAGTATTTTTTGTGCGGGAAAACTTTATCGAATATTCTTTACTTAACTCTCTCCTCTGCGCCTACTGGCTTGCTTGGTTATCCTTATTCAGAAACACGTAGTTAAATCGAACTGTAAATTCTGTCCCATCTTTATCTGTCTTTAATTCAATGGTAGCTTGATGCCTTGCAGCAATGCTATAGCAAACTGATAATCCTAGACCTGTACCATGGTCCTTGGTAGTCACGAAAGGCGTGCCAATTTGCTCCATAATACTTTCCGGAATCCCTGTCCCGTTATCACGGACAACCAACATCACATGCCGGTCATCCCGCCCTGTTTTAATCGTTAGCTTGCCTTTGCCCGTCATCGCCTCTAAACCATTACGCACGAAATTAATGATTAACTGTCTAATTTCGCTTTCATCTACGTTGATGGGTGGAATATTATCATCAAGCTCCAGACAGATGCTTTTATTTTCAGCTATGGCGTCAACTTCTAATAACGGATAGATTGCCGTAATAATGCTATTCAAATTCTTTGGTTCTAATTTGACTGCTTTGTTTTTGGAAAGGGCCAGAAATTCCGTAATAATCGCGTTTGATCGATCCAATTCGTCAATCATGATATCAAACATTTCGGCATGGTTCTTAAACTGCTCTTTACCAGAAAGAAATTGCAGATATCCACGGACTGTAGTTAACGGATTTCTAACTTCATGACCAATACCAGCGGCCATCTTACCAATTAAGTCCAGGCTATCTAAGCGCTGGAGTTCCCTTCTGGCCCGATAGAGTTTAGTTTGGTCCTGAATAATCACAAGGACCTCTTTTTTGTTAATCGCTGCTGTCCGCATTTGCAACGAACAAACTATGCCATTTATGGGGTCCGCATACTCGGCCAGCTTAGTTTTGCCTAAGTTTACCGATGAGATTACCATTTCTTTGACCCGCTGTGCCAGTGGTAGCGGCAAAATATCGTAAATGGTGCTGTATTTAGCTGTCGTCTTTACTAAATAGCGCCAATATTGGTCAGGTATGCGATAATCCAACAGTATTCCTGCTGGATTGATGCGGAACAACATATCGGGCAGGGCATTCAAGATTGCGTTATGGCGTTCCTCGCTTTCTCTCAACGCTTGCTCCGCCTGTGTCCGCTCGGTGATATCCTGGTTCGCCCCATAATACTTTATGATCTTGCCAGCGGCGTCTCTGATGACACGTACCCGCACAACGATCGTGCGCACTTCGCCATCCCGGCGGATGATGCGGTGCTCCAACTGATAAGGTTGTCCTGAGGACAAACGCGCCTTTTGTTTCTCCGCTTCAAAAACCCCTAAGTCATCCGGATGCACAAACTCCTTGACGTAGACATCTGTGGCCATAAAACGGCCTTCCCTCGCCACGTCCGTACCGTAGATAGCATAAAACTCGTCACCGAATTCAAAAAGCTTTGTCTCCAGATTATATTCCCATGGCCCCAGGCGCGCCAGTTCCGCCGCGAGAGATAGTTTTTCCCTGCTGGCCCGGAGATTTTCTTCCATGGCTTTCTGCTCAGTGATGTCCTGGTTCACCCCGTAATACTTGACGATTTTACCAGCGGCGTCCTTGATGACATTTCCCCGTACCATAATAATGCGCACCTCTCCGTCCCGCCGGATGATACGATGCTCCAACTGAGCAGAATAGTAGCGCTCCGTTAACAAAAGAGCCTTGGATATCTCTAAGTCGACAATCCAGGCATCATCCGGATGCACGAACTCCCTGGCGTACACATCTGCAGCCATAAAGCGGCCTTCCCGCGCTACGTTGGTGCCATAAATGGCATAGAACTCGTCGCCGAATTCAAACAGGTTTGTCTCCAGATTATATTCCCATGGCCCGAGGTGTGCCAGTTTCGCTGCCATCGAGAGATTTTCCCCGCTAGTCTGGAGGGCCAGACCCATCGTCGTACGTTCGGCAATGTCCTGCACCCTCCCAACTGTATAAGCGACTTCGCTGTTTGCTTCCCTTTGCGCTCGCATACAGACTAACGCAGTCCGTTGCTCACCTGTAGGGCGTATTAGTTGTACATCAATCTCGGAACTATCTCCCCTCGTTGTCAATGTCTGCTGATTGACGGCATCCCATAATTGTCGATCATCAGCGGAGGTTATTTTTTGAACAGGATCAGCCCCATATAACTCTTTTGATTTCATTCGTCGCCCCCTTGTGTCAATAAATAATCCATCATTAGTTCGTCTTATTTTTCCATATTCCTCCTATGTTGGTAAAATAAACAAATTTTTGCTTTAATATTCAAAATTCGATTATTGGTACACCTAAATCCGCTTTAGCAAATTATGCATATGATATTATGAAAACACTACAGGAGGTTATGGTAATGAGCATAAAAAACAGTCTACTGCCTGACAAACTGGAAAAAGAGTACGAGGAAGAACATCATGTAAAAGAACACGGACGCACCTGCTTCCGCCTGGAAGAACAGGCTCCTTGTTTCCGCGCACCCGCATTCTATCGGGGCCAGGAAGTCGAGGTGTCTCTTGACGTCTACCGTGGTTACTGGCTGTTTGTTTTTTTCTACTCTAGCGATTTTACCTTTGTCTGACCGACTGAACTGGCGGCAGTTGCCGACGCCTATTCCTATATCCGCGAATTAGGTGCTGATGTTATCGCGATCAGCACCGACAGCACCTATGCCCATAAAGTGTTCCATGAGATTTCTCCCCATGCCAGTCGGGTGCAGTACCCCATGCTCTCAGACCGTAATGGAGCCATATCCCGCGCCTACGGGGTGCTGGATAAAGAAAAAGGCGCTGCCTACCGGGCAACCTTCATCATTGATCCTCGGGGACGCATTCGATACTATTCGGTGTATCCGCGCGAGGTAGGGCGTAATGTATGGGAGATCATCCGTATACTCCAGGGCATCCAGTATAGTGAAATAACCGGCGAGGGGGTGCCAGCTGGCTGGGAACCCGGCATGCGCGGAATTAAACGCGACTTTAGGATGGTGGGAACGATCTAGGATTTATTCCTCTTTCACTATAGCCGCGCGCCAAATCTATATCCGTAACTTGCAGCTTTCCGTAAATAAATCAATAAAGCAACAACTCCAGTTCAGTGTGAACTGGAGTTGTTGCTTTATTGATTTAAACGTCGTTCACTTACCGGTGCGGCCCCGTTTGGTAATCTCCACCCCAGCTTTGCATAACGGACACTGGTCCGCCGCGTAGGTTGGTACCTCCAGGGTCAGTAGGGCCTGTTTCGGTACGCCAAAATCGGCTTTGCCCCCACTGCGGTCTACCAATAGCCCGATACCTACAATCTCCCCACCTTGCGCTTTGACGATATCCATAACTTCTACCACGGAACCGCCGGTGGTTACGATATCTTCCACAATTAGCACCCGCTCACCGGGTGCAATGGCAAAACCCCGTTTCATAACCATTTTTCCGTTTTCCCGTTCGGTGAAAATAGCTCTGGTGCCTAAATTTTTACCGACTTCATGGGCGAGCAGGATACCACCTGTAGCGGGTCCCACCACTAGCTGCACGTTATCTTCGGCAAATATCTCCGCGAGATCTTTACACATCAGCGAGGTGTACTCAGGATGCTGCAGTACCTGGAATTTCTCCAGATACAACGGACTGTGATTGCCCGAAGTTAATAGGAAGTGACCTTCTAAGATCGCCCCTGTTTTTATAAACAGTTCTTTTACTTCTTGTTCAGTTAGCATAAGCTTCCTCCATCTCTGCAAGTATTGCCTTAGCTGCCGCCACCGGATCCGGCGCCGCAGTAATCGGTCGCCCAATCACAAGATAATCGGCCCCGTCTTGTACTGCTTGTCCAGGGGTGGCAGTACGTTTTTGATCGTTGGCATCCGCACCGGAAGGGCGGATACCTGGGGTGAGAATTACAAAATCCGGCCCACAGGCCGCACGGATTTTCTTAATTTCCTGCGGTGAGGCTACAACTCCGTCCAAACCAGCCTGCTGTACCAGACGAGCCAGATGCACGACCTGTTCTTCCGGAGTCACAGATACATTGATACTATTTAAGGTTTGAGCATCCATACTGGTCAGCACTGTAACCGCCAGCAGAATAGGCTTCGGCAGTCCTACGTCCTTAGCACGCTCACGGGTGGCATGAGCCGCCTGACGAAGCATTTCAAAGCCCCCGGTAGCATGCACATTGAACATAAACACCCCGGGCAGCACCAAAGCATCACAGGCCCGTGCCACTGTGTTAGGAATGTCATGCATCTTTAAATCCAGAAACACCTGACTACCCTTACCGGTCGCCATGGCAATCACCCGATGGCCCTCACTATAAAACAGTTGCATCCCGATCTTAAAGGCACCGACATAAGGTGCTAACTTCTCTATTAGTACTTCTGCTTCATCCATGTTAGGCACATCTAAAGCCACAATTAATTTTTCTTTCACATTCGACACGGGTTTTC
>Ga0074193_1002348_pt1 | contig 17463 bp, 17 predicted proteins | sample EPASupsiteHSE605_FD_64523 | JGI IMG/M metagenome (GOLD analysis project Ga0074193, IMG submission 64523) | Bioremediated contaminated groundwater from EPA Superfund site, New Mexico - Sample HSE6-05 | ecosystem: Environmental > Aquatic > Deep subsurface > Groundwater > Contaminated ... | reverse complement strand
ATAACTTAATGATTATTTAATTTATTTATCTCGGCACTCCTTATCTGGCATATCGATTCCAGCCAGACGGTCTTATGTTCAATACCCGTCTCGGAAATTGTTACTCTTTCCCTTATATAATTAAAGAGAGCCCGAAATCGAGCTCTCTTTGTCCTACCATATCAGCAGCTTCCACAACTCCCGCAGCAACCACCCTCGCCACAGTCTCCGCCATTACCTGTCTTTGCCGTACGTATTTCAAAACCTCCACCATTATTTGACTCGACAAAGTCAATGATGGCTCCCTCTAAATAAATAGAAAGTTTTTTATCCGTGAGTATTGATACACCATATTCTTCATCAAGAATATCTTCCTCTGTTTTTGACTCATCCATAGTCATGCCGAAATTCGGCCCACTGCAACCCATCCCTGCAAGATAGAGACGGATAAATGCATTTTCTTTCTTCTGCGCTTTTAGCACTTCTTTGACTTTTTGGGCTGCAAGTTCTGTAATTTTAACCAATCCATTGTCACTCCTTTTTAAACTATGCAATTTTTGTGATTTGTGAATAGCTTTCTTGAGCTTCTGAGTTTTGCGTAAAAACATTATAAGTGGGCAATCCTAAAAAATCACCGACCGTTGTTTCTATAAAACAATGAATTGGTGATCTTTTTAAACATTTGGTAGCCCCAAGGGGAATCGAACCCCTGATTTCGCCTTGAGAAGGCGACGTCTTAGCCGCTTGACCATGGGGCCTTGTGGTTTGGCTCCGGGACTAGGATTCGAACCCAGGCTATATGTTCCAGAAACACATGTGCTACCACTACACAATCCCGGAATACTGAAGGTCTTCGAACAAACAATCATCACTAAAACGATATATATATTTATTCATTTTAGCTTATGTTGCTTATTATAACTCATAAGCTAGTTATTTGCAAAACCATTTTTATAAAGAAAACTTGGCTGGCGCCCGAAGACACTGTCTTCGCACGAATTAACCTTCTTGCAACCTTAGCGAAGGCGGCCGCCTAGTTACACTTATGCTTAGAAAGTATATAACGTAAGTTTATACTTTCTGACAGTACGAATAACTTCAATGGCTTTATCTAAGCGTTCAATACACTTCCTTTTCCCTAAAAGAGCCATGACCTCAAAGAGACCAGGACTGACGGTACGACCTGTTAACGCTAATCTTGTCGGGTGAATAATAACGCCGCCTTTGATCTTGAGTTCATCCATTAAATGACGATATGCGCTTTCAATACTTTCTACATCAAAATAATTCAGAGTCTCTAGACACTCTCTCCCCTTAGAGAGCAAAGCTTCCACGCCCTCTTGTTTAAGAAAATATTTTTCTAGGCCTTTGTCATCATAGCTAACAATATCTTGAAAAAAGTAACGGCTTGCTTCCGCCAGTTCTCTCAAAGTTCTTACTTTTTCTTTGACCACACTTACGACATCACGTAGGTACTCTCGCTTTTCTTCCACTTCGCTAGGACTGATCAAACCCGCCCGAATGAAAAATGGTGTAGCTTGCAGTGTCAGACTATCCGAATCATAGGTAGTCATATATTGTCCGTTAAGCCAAATTAACTTTTGAACGTCATACACTGCAGCAGTTTTCGAAACTTTTTCGAGCGAAAAGGAAGGAATGGTTTGGTCTGGAGAAATCAGTTCACTTTGCTCCTCTGTCGGGGACCATCCCAATAACGTCAAATAGTTAACTAAGGCTTCAGGTAGACAACCCATCTCCTGGAATTCACCAACAGCAGTTGCTCCGTGCCTTTTGCTTAACTTACTTCGGTCTGGTGCTAAAATCATGGATAAGTGAGCAAATAAGGGGATCTCATATCCCAAGGCGCGATAAATAAGACACTGCTTAGGGGTATTGGACAAATGCTCCTCAGCTCGAATAACATGACTAATTTGCATGGCATTATCATCGACCACACAAGCAAAATTATAGGCCGGCGTTCCATTCGATTTAATGATAATAAAATCATCGAATTGCTCGGATTCAAAACTCACTTTGCCTCTAATAATATCCTCAACCAAAACTTGACCTGCGTCCGGCACTTTAATCCGGATCACTGAAGAGAGGCCCTGCTTCAGCCGTGCTTGAACTTCCTCTGGAGATAAGTTTTGGCATGTCCTCTGATAACGAAAGGGTGTGCCCTCTTGCCGTTGTTTTTGGCGTTCCTCTTCTATTTCTTCCACGCTACAAAAACAATGGTAGGCCTTGTTTTCCTGAACTAACGTTTGGGCTGCCTTAGTGTATAGTTCTTGTCGTTGAGATTGAAAATAGGGACCAAAGTCACCGCCTTTTTCCGGTCCCTCATCCCAGTCTATTCCTAACCATTTTAGACTACTAAGAATTTGATTTATAGAATCTTCTTTAAATCGTTCTGCATCAGTATCTTCTATGCGGAGAATTAATTTTCCATTGTATTTTTTGGCAAACAACCAGTTGAACAATGCTGTCCGCGCTCCCCCGATATGCAAATAACCCGTAGGACTCGGAGCGAATCTAACTCTGACCTTTTTCATGAATTACTCTCCCAACCTAAAATTAAGTTAATTTCTTTGGCGCAATAAGTTATTTCGTTTTTGTTCTTCAAGGTAATTACATAATGCCAAGAAATCTTCATATCTATTAATTTTTGCCAGATTTCTCAAATCAAGCATAATGCCCGTACTCAAGTGTTTTATGAATTCCATATCCGACAGTCTTGTTTCTTCAAACAATCCACTTTGCCAGTTATAGACACATGGTGCAAAATCGTCCCAGTTTTGATCAAAATACTTCACCTTGGCATAGCAAAGTTTATAGAGGTGAAAGATCATTCCCAAGGGCGATGCTTTTTTGGCGCATTTATGACTGAACTGTTCTTGTACTGGGTGGTGCTCATGGTGCCGTTCCCAGTAGAGGTCAGTGTTACTTCTTAGCTGATATTTGTCTAATATCTCACACTTTTCCATTCCTAGTTCTTGTCTTAAATAGTTGTCCCTATTCTCTTGGGTAGCACTCTTTAATAATTGGTAATTCACTCAGGTCCCCCCTTCAAGACTACACCGCCTGAATTCTTGGTGAACGGACAAGATCATAATTATAAGATTATGATAATAGATCATTTACTAATTATATATTGCTACCTATCTGTTTTTCAATCAGTAAATACACAGAGAAGGCTGGAAACTGTGCCCATTCCGAACAAACAAATAAGCCAGAACGTATAATTTCCGATCTGGCTGGCAAACATCGATTGAAATTTTACCTTTCCCAAAAGAAATAATGATTCCGCTGCAGAAAGTCTAAAAACGTTATAAAATATCAAGTCACTGCAATTATTTTGGCGTCATCCTGAGCGAGAGCGAAGGATCTAGGGGCAAAAGATCCTTCGCTTCGCTCAGGATGACAATAAAACGTGATATTAATAGCATAACAAGGGGTTTCTGCAGCGGAATCAATAATATATTATATTGAAGCAAGTTCTCTATAAAACTACGGGGCGAATTTTTTCTTGAAGCGCTTCATCATCGAGTAATTTATTTGCTACCCAGGCCGCAACCTCCCCGGTGATTTTCACGCAGTGCGCTTTTCGTTCAGGAGAGTCAAAGACTAATTCTTTAGTAATCACCCGGCAACAAGTACTCTTATATAATTTTTTAATATGGTCATGAAGTTCAGCTGCAATAGGAAACATTCTACTGTTCATTGCATTGCCTGGATCCCTGCCGTAAACCAGCCCTAATGCCATTACGCCACCACTGATAGCTCCACAAACACATCCAGACCTACCGATTCCTACCGGGAAACCGGCGGCCAAGCGGACAATTGAACGATCCAAGGGCCAGCCAAGAAATTCATTAAGCGTATGAATCACGGCTTCGGAACAATAAAACTCCCCTCTTTGGAAATAAAGTGGTCCCCATGTCAAGGACATTTGAAAAAAACCCCTTACTAAAAGTTAATATTTCATGTATCTTCTCATTTAGGAGGAGATATGCCACCTAAAGCACTGGATGACATATCCTCAAAAGGATAATATCCGGTGCTTTAAATTTTGTAGCATATCTGTTTTTTGGATGGATAATTGTTTCATGAAATCGCCTGATGTGTTTAAAGAATTTATGGCTGGCTCTAATGTGCCAAATTATGTAAGGCGTTATTGCGAAGGTCTAGATGAATTTAAATGGCAGTGGTTCTATTTCCAGATGAAGGAACCCATCGAGTTTGTTGCTGATGTGGATTACCTGTTTTATATCCTGAAGTGGATTCTGAAAAGCAATTTTGATGATCTTGGTTATGAAGTATATTTTCAATCGGTCATGAATCCTGAGATGTACCCGGAACAGCTCATTAAGGACGAATGGTGGTCTATCCTTCAAAAGAGGTACTCTGAACGCTTTAACAGTGAGATATCCGAGATAGATTGTAATAGTACGGATTGGGCTGTTGCAGAGACCATTGAAGGAAGATATACCCATCAATAACACAATGCAATTCCGGTTCCATAAATTTAGAGAGGAATTATCTAAAATGCTTTTTGAATGTGTAAAGCAGTCTGGAAAGTGTAAGGAAAAGTGGCCTGGCAGGATTACATATCTTAGGAACTATGGCAGCCACTTTGAACTTAATATCGTAAGCCGTTCAAGTTTAATGGTTCTATTCGGGAAAACATCTAGGGGATTTTTTGCGAGTATACCTGATTTCGGTACCGGGTGCCACTTGGTTAATCCTGATAATATTTTTTGGAATACTGAAAGCCTTTCCAGAGTTCTCGGAAAGGTGGATGGTATTACGGTTGCTACCGCATTATATACTGTTGCAGATAAACTAAAGGTTTTAGAAAACTCAAAATCACTAAGTTAGCATAGTCCAACCCACGTTTTATTAATTTGAACTGAGGCCTGGCTCTGTGTCGATAATGCGCTCTGCAGGGATGCAACGCCTAACTCCACAACCAGGCTAAAGGATAAATCCTTTCAGGATGCAGTATGAAAATCCTATAAAAGTCACTATATGAAAGGAATATGTTATGTTCAACTTCAGCGCAAACAATCTGATCTTTGTTTCGAAAAGTCAGCATGAGAAGTGCAATATATTCATTCTAAAAGATAGGGATACCCATCGATGTTACAAGGTTTATGATTTCTTGAAATCAGCTATTTTGGAGACAGGTAAACCATATTGTATATCTGGAAAAGTCAACTCTGCCGATAAACTTTATCTGGTTCTTGATATGGTTAAGGAAGATAAAAAGAATGCCGTAAAAATTTAATAATTTTAAACATTACTATGGGTGGGAAAAATTTTCCTCACCTTTATTTTACTGTCAGAAAGTATAAACTTTCGTTATATACTTTCTAAGCATAAGGGCAACTAGGCAGCCGCCTTCGCTAAGGCTTGGCCCAGCCAAGTTTTCTTTATAATCCATTAACTTAAGTGGCAAAGATTCCTGCTAACATGGTGCCAACCAGATCTGCCGCTGGCAGGATAAACGGATAAACAGGAATTCGCAGCCCGGTCTGATGAACATGTCGCGAAAATGGTGCAGTCATTGTACGTTAATAGGATATTCGTCGGTATGGATATATTTTTCATACTGATTAGGCGACAACTTTGCCAAATCCCACTGGTACCGGTCATTGTTATAGTAATCCATGTAATCGTCCACTTCAAAATTCAGCTTTGCAAAGGTATCGCATCTTTCTATGTGAATTTCATCCTTCATATGTCCAAAAAATGATTCCTGAGGGGCATTATCCCAGCAGTTTCCCCTTCTCGACATAGATTGGCGTAGTTCCTTATCCCTGATTAATTCCTGAAATTTTATACTTGTATAATGGCAGCCTTGGTCTGAATGGATCAGTGTTTCACTGCTTAATGAAATACCATGGGTATTGATAAGGATATTGACGGTTTCTAACACAAAATCAACTTCAAGAGACTCACTCAGGACATAGGAAAGCACCTGCTTTGTAAATGCGTCTAGGATGGTTGACAGATATGCTTTACATCCGTTTCCATAAAACATATATGTGATATCAGTAAGAAGTATTTTGCGGGAACCCTTTTCCCTGAATTTGCGGTTGACAAGATTCTCGGCAACATTACTGGTCTTAAGGGCTTTAGCCATGCGTCTGTATGGATTGGCCTTCCTGATTGGACAAAACAGGTTGAATTTGTTCATCAGACGGCTGATTTTTTTCTGGTTCATACGGATTCTCATGTTTAACAGTCGCATATATATCCCGCGTCTTCCCTTGTCATAGCCCCTGAATTGATATGCTTGAAGAATGAGTTCAAAATCTACCTTGTCCTGTAAATCTTTTTCTGAGCGTTTATAATCTGAATCAAGCCAGTTATAATAGCCAGATCTGGAAACGCCGGCATTCTGGCACAGCCATGAAATATTTAGCTCATTGTTGTCCCGAAGCGTCATTTTACGGATGATTTGGAACTTATCTTCCGGTTTTGCTTGTGCTGTGCCTTCCTGTCTAAAAATCTGATTTTTTTTAAAAACTCATTTTCTTGTTCCAGATACTTTATTTTGTTCTTTAACCTTTTTATTTCTTCTTCCGGGGTTAGGTCTTTCGTCAAAGGTCTTCCTGAGTTACCCTTCCTCGTGTCAGCGAGCCCTTCAGGACGTTGTTCCATTTTTCTAAATCTTTTAGATAGGCCGTGAATTCTTTCTCTACCAAGTACACTCGTATCAAAGCCTGCAGTTCTCAGTATCTGTGTCGGCAGCTTACCCTTCTGGTACTCACTAACGAAAAATTCTCTGAACTCCTGGGTATATGTAATTGATTTTTTACCCACCTTCTGCACGTATGGATTTGCCTGCAAACCTCTAATTTCTTCCTGACTAAACAATTTTTTAGCCATTACATTCCCCCTCCTATATGATGGACAATTTTAATGCAAAAAGACCCTATAAACAGGGTGCAGTTAAAAATCGAATTAATGGGTCTTTTTTTAACTGTCCAATTTATAGGGTCCATTTTATTAATTGAGAGGTCTTTTGCATAAATCTGTAATTTATTTTAATATAGTAACCTTACAACTAGCGGTTTTTTTGCCATCGACAGTTGTCACAGTGATAACGGCTGTTCCTGCTTTTACTCCAACCACATTACCATTCGAATCCACCGTAGCTATGGCTTTATTACTCGATTTCCAAGTCACATTTTGATTTGCGGCATTAGTTGGAGTTATTGTAGCGATTAAGGTTTCATTTGCTCCTACGTTCATGGAGGTTTTTTTCTTATTTAAGCTGATTTTTATTACCTTTACGGCTTTTACTGTGACTTTACAAGCAGCTGTCTTTTCACCATCTACACTAGTTACGATGATAGTTGCTGTTCCAGGACTTACTCCCGTAACTTTACCATTTGAATCGACTGTGGCTATCGAAGTGTTACTTGAATTCCAAGTAACCTCTTTATTAGTAGCTTTAGTTGGGAAAATAGTAGCAATTAATGTTATATTTGCACCCACATTTATTGATGTTGTCTTCTTGTTTAAACTAACTTTTGTTACCTGTGTAGTTTGAGGAATCTTGATCGTCACATGGCAAGTGGCTGTCTTACCGCCATCCGCTGTTGTGACGGTGATAACTGCTGTCCCTTCACTGACACCAACTACTTTACCATTTGAATCAACTGTGGCTATAGCTGTATCACTCGAATCCCAAGTAACCTCTTTATTAGTAGCATTGGTTGGTGAGATTGTTGCACTTAAAGTTTCACTTGCCCCTACGTTTATAGCTGTGGCATTTATGTTTAAGCTTACTCCAGTTACCGTTACATCAGGGCCTATAACCTCAAACTTTCTGTTATATTTTTGAGCGTAATTTTTTGCGGTAGATGGGTCATAGCCGAGAATCTTTGTTGAGGCCGGAATTGTGTACTCACCATCATATATGAATGTTGTTGCAGAGTTAAACGTAATACTAGTTAAACTTTTGCAACCGCCAAAAGCCCTGTTGTCGATACTTGTTAATCCTTTTGGAAGGTTAATATTGGTTAAGGCTGTGCTATTAAAAGCAGAATAGCCGATACTTGTTAATTCTTGTGGAAGGTTAATACTGGTTAAGCTTGTGCACTGGCCAAAAGCATATTTGCCGATATAGGTTATTCCTTGCGGGAGACTAACAGCTTTTAAGCTTGTGCAATTACCAAAAGCATAGTATTCGATAATTGTTACTCCTTGTGGGATACTAATGCTAGTTAAGCTTATGCAGTCTCCAAATGTCCCTATGTTGATCTTTGTTATTCCTTGAGGAATGGTAATACTCGTTAATCCTGAGCAATCTTCAAAAGCATAGTCGCCGATACTTGTTAATCCTTGTGGAAGGTTAATAGTGGTTAAGCCTGTGCAACGAAGAAACGTTGAATAGCCGATAGTTTTTAACTCTTGTGGAAGACTAATACTATTTATGTCTGTGCACTTTTTAAAAGCATAGTCGCCGATACTTGTTACAGGAAATCCACCTAATGTACTTGGTACTGTAACATCTCCTCCATCCCCTGAGTACTTTGTGATTTCTGCTTTTTCATGGGTTACAGTGTAAGTATAATCTCCTGACTGGTCTGCTTGAACTTTACTGCTACAACACAATAAAATAGTCATCATCATAATGGCAACAAGAGCTGTATTCACTTTGCTAATTTTAAGTATTCTCATGATATCTCTCCTCCTCTTCCTAATTTTACCCAATATCACTATACCATCTGCCATGAGAATATTTTGGCGGAATGTGTAGTTTTTAAAGGTTAGTTTTAATAGGGGCAAATTAGGGTGAGATATGTATTTGGGACTTATTAGGCGATTGTGATTTCCGTAACTATTGGCGATTTCGTAGTCGCCTATTTCTATTGTGTTGGTGACAGAGCCTCGAACTTAGCGTCGACACCAAGCCCATTCTTGTGGCCGGTGTCCCTATGACAATTGTTGCACCCTACGCCGTTCTTAAGATACTTTGCGTGATTCTCTGGAATAAGTGGTGCCTGACTTTCAGGTTTGAAGTCTCCCAAATGGCAATTAATACAGTTAGAATCATAATATACAGACTTCATCAAGAAGGAATATTCACCTTTAAGATGAAGGCCAATATCTCTTATGCCACGAAAAGTCGTATCTAGTCTGTGGAAAGGGCCTCGTGTTTCGTGACAGGCTTAGTAACGTTCCCTCAAGATGCCCAAAAATCCTTTGGTTTAGCAGTTGTAGAAAGTGCTGGAACATAGTAAAATCGTTAGTAAACCTTATAACTTAATAACTAGAACCATCAGCGACATAAATAGGGGTATAGGGGCGTTTAAATACGTTAGGAGGTTATGATTTTCGTCACTTTTGGCGACTTCATAGCCTCTTGTTTGTGTTACATAAGCAAATGGGTACGTTTTGAAATTGAGAATGCAAATCTACTTTTGAGAAATAATAAGAGAGTAGTATAATAGTAATTCGGTATGAGTAATGAACGTAATATCGTTTAAAATCAATTTGGAATTTAGCTTGACATTTCGCAAATTTAATTTCTTATGATACTCTAAGTATTAATACCAGAATTAGAATAATGATAAGGGTTAGGTGAGTAATATGCCATTACCTGAAAATAACTTGTTATTTGGATTTGCGCCAAGATTAACGGTTGAACAACGTGAATATGTAGATGCAATATTTGATAATCAATTAGTAATGGTAAACGCTAAAGCCGGTACAGGAAAAACTACGCTTGCGGTTGCCTGTGCAAAGATATTAAAAAAGCCTTTGACATATATCTTTAATCCAGTACAAGAATCTTTAATGGGATTTAGACCCGGAACTCAATCTGAAAAGGAAAGTATCTATCATCAACCGCTTATTGATGCTCTCCTGGAGATTAATGAAAATCCCGCACAATGCATATATAATGAAGAAGCATTAGTAAATGAAGCACTCCGCAGGAAGGTAAGTATTAAACGAGTAATGGATAGCATTTGGTGCTACCCTAAAAGTCCATTATTCCTCAGAGGAACTAACCTCAAAGACATGACAATAATTATTGACGAATGCCAAAATTTTTCTGTCTCGGAATTAAGAAAAATCTTAACTCGTGTCCATGATTCATGTAAAATAATATGTATTGGACATTCAGGACAGATTGATATTCCTGTTTCCAAAAGCGGTTTTGTCCCGTATATGGAACACTTTAGGGATCAACCGTATTGCAAGATTGTAACCTTAACGAAGAACTTTCGTGGGGAACTTGCTAACTGGGCAGATGCATTCCCAAAATAGTTAATGTGTAATCACTTTTCATTTTTATGGTAAATATGCAGGAATATAACCAATTGATCTCGAAGATATATATTTGGAAGATTGACTTCGGATCTTAGGCAAATAAGACACCATCTCTAGCATGGAACACTAATACTAATACTAATAGAAAGTGAGCTGTAATTATAAAAAACTGAAGATTTTGAAAATATAAGCTGAATTAGTTAAGTAAGATTGTGTTAATTATTTGTCCAACTATTAGGTTAAGGTCGACGAGAGTGGGAGGAAAATCATGAAACATTCAATTGAAGTCAGTGGAAACCATGCGACTGTTTTCTTAAAGGATAAAATACATGTTAATGATGCGTCGCTACTAAGAGACGATATGTTGGAAGTTATTAGCCAAGGTATTACGGATTTCAGAATTGATCTTTCGGAACTTATCTATATCGATAGTTCTGGATTGGGTACATTGGTGACTGTTAATAAACGTACCAAGGGTAGGGTTACGCTGATCGGCGCTCAAGGACTACCTTTGGAACTAATCAAACGCACACGACTTGATAAGGTTTTTAATCTTGAATAATAAATGAAATCTAATCCATTGTTCCCACAGAAAATCTCGTGGGAACTTTTTTTGTTTTCATGTAGAAGATGACACAATTGATGAACGCAAGATCTAACGTTTGATTTGCTGAATATTCTGCTAATTATAATTATTTTTTGGCGTCTATTTCTGGTATACTTTATGAAATAAAGAAGGAATATTAAACAGTCATGTCAAATAAAGATTATAAGTGGTTTTCACCTAATTAAGGAGATTCATAACAACTGATGCCATGAGTTTATAAATGACTAAATTGTAAGGGAGGCATCTGATTTTACATGCGTAGAATCAGGAAAAGAATGCAAATGACATTAGCAAGAAAGATGGTAGCCTACTTTTTACTTGTAATCTTAGTGGCGATAGCGGGATTTATGTATACTGTTTTTGCATGTGCTACTGCTCAGGTTTCAGTAGATAATCTCAAAGGAAAAATTCCACGAATGCAAAAAAATAACGATCTTGCCTATAATGCCGTGGCTCAGGCCTCAAATGTCAGGGCTTATTTGCTCTATGGAGAAGAACAATATCTAGATGAATATAAAAAGCTAGCCGATTTGAATGTGAAGCTTGAAGATGAGCTAATCAAAGATGCGACGACAGAAGAGACCCGGAATTTAACCAACGACATTAAAGCCTTAAATGAAAAATATGTCGATATTACGAATAATAAATTAATTCCGTTGTTAAGGGCTGGCAACAAAGATGCAGCCATGGAAGTTGCTGTGAACGAGTTAGCGCCGTTAGGAAGCCAAGTGCTTGCTAAGATCGAAGAATCGAAAACTCTACGCTTTAGTACGATTAATCTAGCTATGGATAATACGTATAATGCAACAAATAAGGCTAAGCTGGTAGTGATAGTGGCGGCAATCCTCGTTGCAATTATCGGAATTCTCATTGCTATGTTCGCTGCTCGCAAGATTACAGCTCCGATCAAGGTGATACAAGGGTTAATGGCTGAGGCGAGTGCAGGAAATCTGCTTGTAAAAGCTGTTGTTCAGACCAAGGACGAAATCGGGCAACTTTGCGAGTCGTTTAACCTCATGATTGCCTCGCAACAAGAAATTGTTAAGGCAGTGAAAAATAGTTCAGTAGAACTTGCCGCAGCATCACAGGATATGGCATCTTCTTCATCACAAGTATCGGTGGCAACAACGACTATTTCTGAAAAAACCCAAATGGTTGCTCTGGCTATGGAAGATGCCTCCAACTCAAGTGTCGAAACTTCACAGGTACTCATCGAACTTTCTGCACTTATTCAGATTGCCAAGGATAAGGCAGCGTCGGCCGGCATCAAATCAGAAACTTCAATAAATGCAGCCAAGGAAGGGAAGAATACGGTAAATGTAGTTATGCAAAGCATGGATACAATTTATAATAAGACACGAGAAGCAGAAAAAGTAATCATGCTCTTGAATGAATACTCTCAACAAATTGGTATGATTAATGAGACTATCACTGGTATTGCCAATCAAACGAATCTGTTGGCACTTAATGCGGCGATCGAGGCTGCTCGAGCTGGCGATTCAGGCAGAGGCTTCGCGGTTGTTGCCGAAGAAGTCAGAAAACTGGCGGAACAATCCAATGCTGAAGCTAGTAATATTTCAGAGCTTATCTCTAAGATCACTCTAAACACAGATAGTGCGGTTGTGGCTATGAAACATAGTCTGGCCGAAGTTGAGGTAGGTGTGCAAGAGGTTAACAAGGCGGGAAAATCGTTGGAAAATATTTTATCAGCCGTTGCCGAGACGGTCAGCGATATTGATGGGATTGCCAAGGTAACTGATGATGAGGTCGCATCATCCGACAAAATCGTGCAACTAATCGAGGTTGTAGCTGAAGATATTGAGGGCACAAGTCGGCAGGCCCAAGAAGTGTCATCAGCACTCGAGGAGACCACAGCAACCATCGAAACTATGGCAGCAAGCTCTGAACAGACAAGCGCCATGGCACAAAACCTGCATGATCTTATTACTAGGTTCAAAGTTGAGTAAAGGAGATAGATTATGAAGCATTCGATCGAAATCAGTGGTAACAGCGCGTTGATATTTCTAAATGGCAAGATATACGTTAGTGATGCGTCGTTACTAAGGGATGATCTATTAGAAATAATAGACCAAGGAATTACTGACTTAAGGATGGATCTCTCAGGACTAACCTATATCGATAGTTCGGGCTTAGGAACGTTAGTAACTATTAATAAACGCACTAAGGAGAAAAGAGGGCGGTTAGTGCTGACGGGTGTGCAAGGGTTGCCTATGGACCTGATCAAACGTACAAGGCTTGACAAGGTTTTTAATATCGATTAATTGATCTCAAATTTGGAATAAATAATTACCATATTACGACAAATAATCACCTAATAATGGATTATATATTCTTGCTATTTCATCATAAAAGCAATAAAATTCCTACTGAGAAGACATTTCAGGAGGAATCTGGATGGAAAAGAAGCTTTTGAAAAGAATTGAGGGGCTACGTGATAGACTCAATAAAGTCGGCCTGACTCGAAAACTTATCGATAGCGAAGTTGTTGAAATTAGTCAGCAGTTAGATAACTTACTTAACCAATACCAAAAGTTAACTTCTTATCAACAACTAAGGTTTTGGCAATCCTGAAGGTCCTTGAATGAGCGTGTCGCCTAGGATGGCCTATTTAAGTTAGCTACTGCGTGGTCATGATTTACCTAGTGGTGAAATCATGGCCTCTTTTTTGGGTCAGATCCGTCGTGGTTGTGCCGATCTTAGTGAATTCTTAAAACTATGTCTAATATTTATGAGAATTGGGGATGGAATTTTTACAATGGCTTAAAATTAATGTATCCTTATGGTTAATCTGACTTATGGTTTATTCACAGAGGTTCTAGTTGAGCTAAAGTCCGTTTCGAAGATGGGGGTCATGTATTTATTCTGTGTTAATCTGTGTTAATCTGTGGTTGATTAACTGAGTACCTAAATAGTCACTGTTAAAGGATATATTCCATTTATTTACTACAACTGCATAAGTCCTGTACTTAATAGAGAGAAGGATAAATTCTTACAACAGGGAGGAGGATGTGGGTTAGGTATGCGTAAGGCATTCCTCCACTACCCCAAGAGGTAGTGGTTTCCTGCCAAGCTTTATGGACTATATTGTATTTGATTTGGAGTTTAATATGTTTTTTAAATTTAAAGAAGGAGATTCGGCTAATCCCAATCTAAAAAATGAAATCATTCAAATTGGAGCAGTCAAATTAAATGAGAATTTAGAGACCATTGGAAAATTTGATATGTTAATTAAACCCACAATTTACAAAAGAATGAATCCTTATGTAAAGAGAAAAACTAATATAAATTCAAGACAGATCGCTCAAGGAACACCTTTTATTAAAGCAATTGGGAGCTTTAATTCATGGGTTGGCAATGAATATATCTTATGTTCATGGGGGCATGATGATATATTAGCATTAAGAGATAATTGCCTGTTCTTTGATTTTGACTCCTTATTCTTTAATAAATTTATTAATATCCAACAAATTTACATGGATTTGAAGTGCTTACCCAAACAACCCAGTTTAGAGAGTGTAGTAGAAGATTTAAACATTGAAATTAGTTCTCCGTTTCACGATGCCTTAAGTGATGCATCCTATACTTCTCGCATTTTTAGAGAGGTCTATGATTTTACTTGGGATCCCATAACGGATTGGGAAAAAGAACAAAAAGAAAATGAGTTAAGAATACAAGAGCTAACAAAACAAATAGACCAAGTTAATATTTGTTGTCCAGGATGTGGGGGATTTGTCCCAAAAAATGGAGAAGTGACTAAAAGAAAAAAATATTTCGCTTTTGGTTACTGTGGGATATGTAATATTCAGATCAGGCATATTTCAAGAATAATTCACAAAAATGGTGACTATAGTATTCTTTCGAACAATACGATTTATAATACAGATCAAGCATCTGGTGAAGAGCAAGCTAGCAAAGAGAATAGTTGAAAAATTGGAGATATTTATTTAAAAGGAGCTTGTCAAACTCTTGTTTATTGATTATAATGTTTTTAGAATATTTAGATTACAGGTGCCTCGCTTAAGAGGAGAATAAGGGAAGTCGGTGTGAGTCCGACGCGGTCCCGCCACTGTAAACGGGGAGCAAGAAGTTATACCACGGGGTGATTCCCGGAAGGTACTTCAATTGTATTGATCCGTAAGCCAGGAGACCTGCCTGTAGTCATAAAAAAGCCTACCTTGTCGAAGAACCAAGAGTAGTGTTGACGAGATTATGGAAAAGTCTCTAGTCACTTTGTGATTAGAGACTTTTTTTATTTTTGCTACGTCATCTAGTTCTTAACGAGGTACTGGAACTCTAAGAAATGAGAGGAGATTTTGTGTTTTGTCTATTATGGAAATGGCCCAAAAAGGTCAAGAAACACCACTTTTTGCAATGATTGCCCACAATGAGCAAATGAAAGTCCATCTTCTTATGGAACGGGTTGCGACCGGTCAGATTGTGATCCCCTATAACATCCATCACGAGCCAAAAAGAGCGCAAGGGTTTGGGTTGGGTCTTAGAACCAAGGTTAGTGCCAGTATAGGCTTGGATTCTGACGAGGATCTATTAGTTGACGAACTATTTAAAGCCGATGAGGCCATTAGGGCAGGAACACATGCGGTTATGGATTTAAGTACTGCGGGTGATATGGATGAAGCAAGAAGAACTATTCTCGCAAGAGTACCTTTGCCTTTGGGTTCGCTGCCTATTTATCAGGCCTTTGCTGAAGCCGTGCGCACGAAAGGTTCAGCCTTGGCGCTTGAGCCAGAAGATTTTTTTAAAGTGATGGAGCAGCAAGCGGCTGATGGTGTGGATTTTATGGGTCTACATTGCGCCTTGCACACCGGATTATTACAGACAGCCAAGCAAGATCAGCGGATTTTGAATCTAGTGAGTCGAGGTGGATCGTTACTGATGGGCTGGATGTTATATCATGGTCGGGAAAATTTTTTATATACGATGTTTGATCGCATCTTGGAAATCGCCAAAAAACATGAAGTTACCCTAAGCTTAGCCGATGCCATGCGACCGGGTGCAGGGGCGGATTCATTATGTCGTTCACAAATCGAAGAACTTGTTGTTTTAGGCGAGTTGGTGAAGCGCAGCAGGCAAGCCGGAGTACAAATCATGATTAAAGGACCCGGCCATACTCCGCCTAACCAGATTGCGACAACGATTAAATTAGAAAAACAAGTCTGTCAGGGTGCCCCGTATTTTGTCTTTGGACCGGTATCGACGGATGTAGCGCCTGGCTATGACGAAATCACCGCTGCAATCGGTGGAGCTATGGCCGGAGCAGCCGGAGCAGATCTTCTCTGTTATGTCACTCCGGCTGAACATATCGCTTACCCTAATGCTCAGGATGTTTTCAGGGGAGTTATCGCCTCCAGAATAGCTGCTCATGTGGCAGATCTAGCCAAAGGATACCCGGGAGCAGAAACCTGGGATCGACAAATGAGCCAAGCACGACGTGAGCAGAATGTTGAAGCCCAGAAAAATTTAGCGTTAACTCAGGAACGGCTTGGAGATTTTCGCTCAACTGAAAAGCCTTTCTGCAATAAATGTCAAAAGGAGTGCGCTATGGCAGTGGCTGGTGAGTTCTTTCAAGAGCTGCCGTGGGAATGTTAATAATAATATAAATTGAGAATGGAGAGATTTGAAATGACTCAACTTATCAATGCAAGAGCAGGAATTATTACTCCTGAAGTAGAAAGATTAGCAAAAGAAGAGGGTTTACGTGCTGAAGAATTAGGTGAGAAGGTTGCCCAGGGTCGGGTGGTGATCATGAAAAACAAACTTCGCCAGAGCTCGGTCGCAGTGGCAGTAGGGGAAGGACTCCGCACTAAAGTAAATGCTAACATTGGTACTTCGCCAGATTGTGTGGACTTCGAAGATGAGCTTCACAAAATACGGGTTGCCGAAGCCGCCGGTGCCGACGCAATTATGGAGTTAAGTACCGGTGGAGACATTGATGCCTTCCGCCGCAAGGTTCTTGTTTCTACCAACTTACCTGTAGGCTCTGTCCCAACTTATCAAGCAGGGATGGAGAGTATTTTCAAAAACGGAAGCGTTGTAGGTATGAAGGTTGACGATATGTTCGAAATGATAGAACGTCAAGCCGCGGACGGTATCGATTTTATGGCTATTCACTCTGCGTTAAACAGATCGATTCTTGAGAGACTAAAGAATCAAGGCAGAATAACAGATATTGTTAGTCGGGGTGGGGCTTTTTTAACGGGTTGGATGTTCCACAACGACCAAGAGAACCCTCTTTATACCCAATTTGATCGTGTGCTGGAGATATGTAAAAAGTACGATGTAACCCTTAGCATTGGAGATGCAATTCGACCGGGTTGTATTGAAGATTCTTTGGACCGCGCCCAAGTCCAAGGTGTGATTGTGGCTGGAGAAGTGGTAAAGCGGGCTCTGGAAGCCGGAGTTCAGGTGATGGTAGAAGGTCCGGGTCACGTTCCCTTGGATCAAATTCCACCAACCATTTTGCTTCAAAAACAACTCTGCCATCATGTTCCGTATTATATCCTGGGCAATCTCGTGACGGATATCGCCCCGGGCTATGACCATATTAC
>Ga0074193_1002347_pt1 | contig 17474 bp, 15 predicted proteins | sample EPASupsiteHSE605_FD_64523 | JGI IMG/M metagenome (GOLD analysis project Ga0074193, IMG submission 64523) | Bioremediated contaminated groundwater from EPA Superfund site, New Mexico - Sample HSE6-05 | ecosystem: Environmental > Aquatic > Deep subsurface > Groundwater > Contaminated ... | reverse complement strand
TTGGTTATCATGTCAAGGTAATGAATATTATCAAAAGTGTATTATCAAAAGAAGTATTGAAGTGTAGGCACTTATGCTAGAATATTGGAGTGAACTTTGGATAATTTTCTACTTTGGATAAGAATATTTATCACAAGTTGTGATAAACTTTCTGTCGATATAGATTTGGATTTTACAAAAAGCTGTAGCAGGGAAGAGATGCTTGAGGTTAGGGATAGTATAAATACAAATATAATTAACTACATGAGTACTCAGGGATATAATCTAAGTCCATCTACAAAAAATCCTCATACTCTGGATTCATGGGTATTCTACTATAGAAATGTAGCCGGAAATAAGGACAATATAAAAATTGAGATAAATTACTCAATGAGGAATCATGTATTGCCAATAGTTTTCCATAATGTCAAGCTTAAAGATATACCAATCTCGATATCGGTCAGGGTGTTGTCACCTGTCGAACTGTTTGCCTCGAAAATTAAAGCATTAATTGAAAGGACAGCCCCAAGAGACCTTTTTGATGTATATAACATGATAGAAAACAATGTTATACAAGAGAGTGATTACCCGCTTTTAAGAAAGATAATATTATTCTATTTGGCAGTTGGAGGGAGTACGCCCCCATCTGTTGAATACAAATTGGATTCTGTTGAAAGTATGAATTATCTTCAAATAAAAAGAAAGCTAATTCCGGTTCTCAAAAAAGGAGAGCATTTCAACTTTGAAAAAGCAAAAGTTGAAGTAAAAGCTTTTATAGCCTCTTTAATGATATTAAATGAAGAAGAGAAGGCTTTTGTTAACAAATTCCAGGCTAAAATTTACGAACCCCATTTGCTTTTTGAAGACAAAGATATTTTAGAGAGAATAACAAGCCATCCAATGGCAATTTGGAAATGTACTCTAAGGTAGAGTAAAGAGTACACAATGTGCGTCCCCATATACCACCCATGTATCTGTTTGCAAAATCGGAACGAATAGCTACTTTTGTTATATGCATTCTGATAAATCCATACCGACCGAAAAAGAGCTGCTCCTTGAAGTTGCCAGTGGTGATCCAGAGTCATTCAAGTATTTGTTTGACAAATACAAGAACAAAATATACTCGATGTCTATGTACATCACCCGCTCAGAATATATTTCAGAGGAGATCACCCAGGAGGCCTTCTACAAAGTATGGCAACACAGAGAGGAGCTAGGAAAAATCGAATACTTCAATTCTTATCTGAGGACAATTGTAACTAATGTCGCCTATAACTATCTGAAGAGGTTAGCAAACGAAAAGTTTATACTTAAATCTATATCCAAGGAGTCTGCCGGCAGCAGCAATTCAACAGAACACACCGTATTGTTTAATGATTATCAGGCAATTCTGGAACAGGCGATTCAGAAGCTCCCCCCTCAACAGAAAAGGGTCTACATACTTAGCCGTCAGGAAGGTCTTAAGCAAGAGGTGATTGCAAAAAAAATGAACATTTCCATCAATACCGTAAAAGAGTATCTGAAAAGTGCCACTATTTCAGTAAGAAAATTTGTAGACAACAAGATTCAGTTTTCAATCATAGCTGCGGCACAAATCTTTTTTAACAACTAAAAAGAATACTTTCTAAAATTATTTTTCTGACTGACAAGGAGTTGATACTTTTCTTGTAAATCTTTTATTTTGCCGACCCCCACTTTTTTTTCTACCAATTGTCTTTAGTGCCAAAGAATCACCCGTAATTATGAAAAAAGAGAGATTACAGATACTGTTTCAAAGCTACCTCGAACATAATTTATCTGAGAGCGAAGAGACAGAGTTTATGCAGATACTGTCCGGAGCAACAGATGATGAGTTAAAGAGATTGGTAGAAGAGTGCTATGACACCTTACCGGAAACCTACAAACTGGACGATGAAGGCTCCGACAGGGTATACAGGCTTCTTGTGAAAAGAACAAATACAAAAGTATTCACGCCATCCTTCAGAAGAGGTGGATATTTCACCAGAATTGCCGCTGTGGCTGCGGTCGCACTTATCTTCATAACTGCCACGCTGTATATTTTCAATACTGACAAGGAGAACCCTGCAAAGGAGATAAACAAGATTGTGGAGATTGCAAAGTCGATGGAGAAGCCGCTCTATAAGAACGACATAAGGCCGGGCGGGAACAAAGCCGTACTAACATTGGCCGACGGGACAAAGGTAGTGCTGGACGATGCCAGGGAGGGAAAACTTCAGGAGCAGGGAAACACTACAATTATAAAGCTGGACAGCGGAAGACTGGCATACAATACCAAATCGGGATCACCAATTCTTGAGAAGATTGTTCAATACAATACCCTGACTACTCCTCGCGGGGGAAAATACTGCGTCACACTTCCCGATGGCACAGTTGTCTGGCTGAATGCATCCACTACCCTACGCTTTCCTGTAGCATTTGTCGGCAAGACCCGCAAGGTAGAGATAAAGGGTGAGGCATATTTCGAGGTAGCAAAAGATGAAGCTATGCCATTCATAGTAAAAGCAGGGAATTCAGAGATAAAGGTACTTGGTACACATTTCAATGTTATGGCCTATGCCGATGAGAAGCTAGTAAAAACCACACTGCTGGAAGGTAGCGTAGAGGTATCAATCTTAAAGAAGGGAGAGGGAGAAGAAAGCACTCCGGTTATGACTCTGGAACCCGGAGAGCAGGCTCAGCTCGATCTAAGCAATGCTCTCACAGTTGTCAAGGCAGATCTGGAAGAGGCAATCGCATGGAAAAACGGGTTCTTCATATTCAAAAATGAGCCAATTGAGAGTGTGATGCAGAAGCTGTCACGCTGGTACGATGTGAATGTGGTTTATGAAACTACAGATGAATCCATTCTCTACAGCGCCAATATTTCAAGGGCTAAAAATATCTCAGAAGTTCTGCGTAAGCTGGAGATGACTGAGACAATACATTTTAAAATTGATGGAAAAATAATTACTGTTTTGCAATAAACCAGGCACAGAAGAAAAAAAGGCGAAGTCCCGTTGGGCAGGACCCCGCCCCGAGTTCGGAAGTGCCATTTAAAAAATCGACGATAGACAATCAAATTCACTAACCAAACAGACAAATGTATGAAAAATTCCACATTCTTACTAAAAATGAAACTCACAATTATCCTTCTTTTAGTAGCCATGATGCAGGTTCAGGCAAGGGGCTATTCGCAGATGATTACCCTCAGGCAGCAAAACGCTCAGCTTGAGGATGTGTTTGTAGAGATTATGAAACAGACAAACAGCAAGTTTGTATACTCTCCTACTATGCTAAAGGAGACAAATCCTGTTAATATTAATCTTACAAATGTAACTCTCGAAGAGGCATTGGAACTATGCTTCGAGGGACAACCAATCACTTATATAATTGACGAAGACAATACTGTGATTGTTAAGATGAAGGAGCTCCCTCCACCTCCAGTAAAAGGAAGAATAACCGACGAACAAGGGAGGCCCATACCTTTTGTAAATATTTTGATAAAGGGTACTACCATTGGAGTGGTCAGTAACGATAACGGAGAGTTCTCAATTAATGTAAAAAAAGGAGAGATTCTGGTATTTTCGTTCATCGGCTATCAGACTGCAGAGGTAACTGTAGGAGAAGGTCCGGTTAATGTAATACTGAAATTAGGAGCCAATTTACTGGATGAAGTTCAGATAATTGGATACGGAACAACTACAAAACGAGAAAATACAGGTGCCATAAGCTCAGTAAAAGCTAAAGATCTTAGCAAACAGCCAGTATCTAATTTTGCAATGGCTTTGCAAGGTAAAATGACGGGTATAGTGGTTAATAACAGTGAGGGAGTAGGTAGTGGTGTCGACATCATAATCAGGGGATTGAACTCTTTTGGTTCTGGCACCAGACCCTTGTTCATAGTTGACGGTGTAATTATAAATGCTGCTAATTCAAATGCAGTCTATTCAAGCTATGTTCATGGCACTTCACCATTAGGCTCCATTAATCCAAATGATATAGCCAGTATCGATATTCTTAAAGATGCCGATGCTACGGCTATCTATGGCTCGAGGGCAACAAATGGTGTAGTTCTCATCACTACAAAAAAGGCTGAATTAGGCAAAACCAGGGTGAACCTGGATATGTATACAGGTTTTAATAAAGCCACGTATATGCCAAAATTATTAAATACTGAACAATACATAGCATTACGCAAGGAGGCATTTAAACTGGACAATAAGGTTCCTACAGAAAGCAGGGCGGCCGACCTTACAAATCTTTCGCCTTGGAAAGAAAATGCATATACAGACTGGACAGAGTATGAATTTGGGAATAAAGCTCCTATAATGAATGCAAATCTGGATATGTCCGGAGGGACCAAGGGTTTAAGTTATTATTTCAGCACCGGTTATCTGAAACAATATGACATACAACCTGGGGATCCTTATCAGGAGAGAATCTCGACTCGTCTCAATCTGAATAGTGTAAGCATGAACGACAGACTCGAATCATCTTTGTCGGTTCAATATTCAGTAGATAAAATAAAACCTACTCAGGTTGCGAATAATATTGTTGGTGGTGTTCGCTTTCTTCCTCCAAATTACCCGTTGTATACAGATCAGGGTGATTACTACTGGGGATCATCAACATCTTTCAATGTTGCCAACCCTGAAGCTTGTATGACTCAAAAGATTAAGTCATTAAGCTCAAATTTTTTGATGAGTGCAGATTTTAGCTATTTAATCTTCAAGGGGCTTAAAGCAAAGGTCTCATTCTCTTATGGCAATCAGGGTAATGAGTCTGAGAAAACAATCCCTTCTACAGCTATAAATCCGAAATCACAATACGTTTCAGTTCCATCAAGCTCTTCATCTTTTGGAAATTACAGTTCACTTAATATGGAGCCTCAGCTAACCTATAATGGTAAAATATCAGAGGGAAACATCTCAGTTCTGGTGGGATCGACCTGGTTTAAAGGTTCCAGCAACAATAGGTCACTGGATTTGACAGGCTTTCCTGGAGATGACTTTATGGGTTCATGGGGTTTTGCAAACACAGTGCAATATAAATCCAGTTCAAGGGCAGATGAACGGTTCCGTTCATTCTTTGGCAGGGTAAACTACAACTGGGATCAAAAATACTTTTTGAATCTATCCTACAGACGGGATGGCTCCTCAAAGTTTGGAGATAATTACAAGTGGGGTGACTTTGGTGCCATTGGTGCTTCCTGGATATTTTCCGATGAATCATTCGTAAAAGAGGCTTTACCATTTCTAAGTTTCGGAAAATTAAGGGCAAGCTGGGGAGTAACAGGAAACGATCAGATTGCAGACTACCAGTATTTAAACTTATACTCTGCCGATAACGTTTACTATGGTACTACAATTGGTCTGAATACTCAATATTTATACAACGAGGACATACATTGGGAACAAACAAAAAAACTGGAGGCTGCTCTGGAGTTTGGATTGTTTAAAAGCCGGGTTTCTGGTTCGGTTTCCTGGTATAGAAACAGAACAACCGATTTTCTGGTATCTGAACCGATAAGTTCTCAATCGGGCTTTAGTTCATTCGTAAACAATTTTGATGGTATTGTACAGAACACAGGATGGGAATTTGAACTGAGAACCAACAATATACAAAACAAAAACTTCCAATGGAAAACCAATGTCAATTTTACCATTGCTAAAAATTCACTATACAAATATGACGACTTAGCAGGATCTGCATATGCCGGTAAATATGAGATTGGAAAACCACTTGATATAATCAGGAACTTTTATGTTGATTCAATTTCTACCATTAACGGTTATGCCATATTCAGAGATGTAGATAATGATGGCTCGCTTACCTCTCCAGGTGATTTAGTAACACTAGGCTCTCCTTCACCAAGAAATTACGGTGGCATGGAAAACATCTTCTCTTACAAAAATTTTGAATTTAGTTTTTCTGTAACATGTGCGCAACAACTGGTTACTAACTGGTTCATGCTCTCTTCTCTTCCAGGCAGGGCAAGAAATCTTCCTGTCCAATTGCTGGGTAACTACTGGCAAAAACCGGGAGATCAGGCAACCTATCCAAGGGCAACTTCCGGTCAGGTTTCCAATGCTAATGTCATGCAACTAACCTATGCGACTACTTCAAATCTAGCATATAATGACATCCTGTGGTTCAGACTGAACAATGTGTCGCTTACTTATACTTTGCCTTCAAACTGGGTCGAAAAGGTTGGTTTGAGCAGAGCTTCTGTTTATGCGCGCGGACAAAACCTTCTGTTTTATTCCCCTGTAGATTTAGGCAAAGACCCACAGGCACAAAGTGCGTCAAGCGGTACTCCTATAAAAAGCTGGGTCTTTGGTGTTCAACTCTCCTTTTAATTATCTTAAAAAATGAAAATCATGAAATATATATATAAAAACATATCGCTTTTTGCTATAGTATCGGTACTATCATTATTTACTACTTCATGCGAAGACTTTCTTAAAGCACCCCTTCCTCCGGATAAAATAACCACCGATAAAGTATTTGGCTCTGCAAGTACCATAGAAATGGCCATGCTGGGTACATATTCCAAGGCTTCAGATTTTTATGGAGCAGGGGGAATTGTCTATTCTACAGAATCTTTAGCTGACAATTTAAGTAGAAATCCCCCTTTGGCTATGGATATTATGTCAAATTCCGAATACGATCTCAACACTTCAGACTCATTCAGCTCTTTATGGAGTAGACCTTACTCTGTAATTTACGAGGCGAACGTAATGCTGGAAAATTTACCCGTATCTACAGCGAAACTCTCCACTCAGGTTATTGATCAATATTTAGCTCAGAATCTTTTCATACGGGCATTAATGCACTTTGAACTCCTCAGGTTATTTGGAGATGTGCCATTGATTTTAAAATCTGATCCTGCTGAGTCAAAATTGATAGCCCGATCACCTAAAGCCGAAGTGTACGCATCCATTATCGCTGACCTTAAAGATGCCATAAATAAATTACCGGAAACCAATATAAGCGGTATGGATGCCAGACGTTGTGCCAACAAGAATGTGGCTAAAGCATTGCTGGCAAGAGTCTATCTACATATGGGCGATTGGGCCAATGCAGAAACATACGCAACAGAAGTTATAAATAGTGGCAAATACACGTTAGAAACAGATCTGGCCACAGTATTAATGAGAAGAAGCAAAGAGATAATTTTCTCTATGGATGGAACTATGGCAGATGCGCCTAATAGTTGCTGGTATTATGCAATGCAGGGAATGCCTATGATGTATTCTTTTTTCCCGGAGCCATATGCGTGGGAGTATTCAGGCTGGGGATGCTTGACACAGAGTGCCATAAATGAATTTGAGCCTGGGGACAAAAGGTTTTCTACATTGTTTACTTATTCAGCCGAAGAGAATGTATTTACTCTGAAATATCCTCATGGCATGTTAGATCAGGAGTTGGCCGATGAAGATCCACAGGATTTCTGTGTATTAAGACTTGCAGAAATGTATTTGATACGGGCAGAAGCAAAAGTCCGTAAATCCTCACCAGATCTTACAGGTGCTGCTGCGGACCTTAATTTGATAAGAACAAAACATGGAAAACTAGCTAATACAACCGCTAATACTCAGGCTGCGCTTCTTTTAGCTCTTGAACATGAAAACAGGGTTGAATTCATGTGTGAGTCACATCGCTGGTACGACATAGTACGAACAGGAAGGGCCGATGCCATATTAAGCAAAGAAAGCAACAAAACTGGTTGGAAATCACACAAATCGCTATTACCTGTTCCTGCCAAAGAGATTATCATCAATAAGAAATTAGTTCAAAACCAGGGTTACTAAACCTACATTATATCCTTTTAAGATATAAAAACAGCGCATGAGAAATAAATACCTTACAATGCTTGCATTTATAATCACAAGTGGATTATATGCACAAAACAATTTTAAAATAATGCCTGAGAAGCCACATCCTGGTGATAAGGTGAAATTTTCTTACACTCCTCCGCAGGAATTTGCCGGTGAAAAAGCTTCCTTGCAATGTACCGTTTATAAAATGGGAAACTATGACGACTTCTACGGAGTGTTGACTCCTCTGGGAAAACCGGTAGAGATGGAAATTAAAAAAAACGGTAATGAATATGTCGGAGAATTGACTACTGAAGAGAGTGTTTGCGGGCTTGTTTTTCGTTTTACATGGGGAGATTATAAAACTAAAAACAATAACGGTTATTTCGTCCCTTTTTACACAGCGGAAAACAAACCTTGTCCCACTGCATATGCAAGGATGGGAAAGCATTTGTCTGATTCGTTCTTCAATAAATGGCAATCCAGGAACCTCCCTTTGGCAAGGGAGTATTATCTTAAGGAGATGGAAAACTATCCTAAAAAAAGCTCTGCTATTGCCGTTGATATTTATCGGACCTACAATCCTAAAACTGATTCTATTGAAAGTAAAAAATTAGCTATAAAGCAATTAGAGAGGATTTTTAAAGATAAACCAACCACAGATGCCGATTTTCTGGCTTGCTATACATTTTTTAATGCGATGGGGTTAAAGAGAACAGCATCCTATTTCACGGAATATGCTGCACAAAACAATGTTGAGGGATATTTCAGGACATCAAATTTATATGAGAAGACAATTGCCGAAACAAATTTAACCAAGAAGAAGATCCTGCTGGATTCATCAATTGTCAGCTTTAAAAACATGGATTTTTACATTAGGTACAATACAGCTATGGCTGGCGGTTTCTTATCTTCATTGATAGATAATTATCTGGTAACAGCTTATAATACACGAGATAAAAAGACATTTGACGAAGCCCTTAATTATATTCAAAATGAGATAAACTGTGGCTTTGAAAAATATTTCCCATATATGGAATTATCTAACGCTGAGATGGCAATCAAAAATTATAATGCTGCTCTTAACTACTGCAATACCTTATATTCAATTTGCAGACAAAAATTTGATTTACTTAGAAATAACCCTGCCAGCTTCAGTCCCGGTGATAAGAGCGAGGCCTATTTTACCAAGCAGGAGATAAAGTTTAATCTGTTGAGGGAGATGATTCAGCTGGCTAAAACACAAGCGGTAATTTATTCACAAAGCGGAGATTGTAAGAATGCGCTGTCAAAATTAGATGAATGTCGCAATTATGCCACCTATCCCGAGGCACAGGAGATGGGATTTACTGAGAAATCCATGGAAATTGATTTAATGTCAACTACAGCTGTTGTTGTACCTAAGTGCATGCCATTAGACGAAGCCATCAAAGCAATGGGGAAAATTATTAGTAACGGGCAGTATAGTCAAGATATTGTTGAGATTCTAAAAGAGTTGTACGTGAAGAAAAACGGCAACGACAATGGGTTTACCGCATTTATGACGGAGTTTAAGAAAACAGATGACACTGAAATTACCAAAAAACTGGAGGAAATGAAAGCCAATGAAACAGCTCCGGATTTTTCATTAGTGAATATGGATGGGAAAACAGTGAAACTTTCCGATTTAAAAAGAAAAACCGTGATTCTTGATTTCTGGGCAACATGGTGCGGACCTTGCCGTGCAAGCTTTCCTGCCATGCAACAATTAGTAGATCATTATAAATCCAACCCCGATGTTGTTTTTCTTTTCATAGACACATTTGAAGGTAACACCGGTGGAACCACTGTCGACAAAATGAAACCGGGAGCTAAGAAAATTATGGAAGAAAAAAATTACTCCTTCCAAGTTGTCTTTGATTCAGGTGATGAGGTAGCTGCAAAATACAAAGTAAAAAGTATTCCTGCCAAATTTGTAATTGACAAAAATGGCATTATACGCTACAAAGCCGTTGGCAGTGGCATATATAGCCATTTAATTGATGAAATGATGGCTATGATTAAAGAGGTGGAATAGTGACCAAGTCATTCAAGGGATATAGCAGATAATCAACACTTTGTAAAAAGTCACCAAATATTACAACGCCTTGATTATTAATGCTATCCCTTGAATGACTTGGTCACTACTTTTTCTTGCTCCTGTCTATCTTAACGTCAGTATATTCCAGCCCCTCATTGTAGACGCTCATTGCGGCCTTGCTCATTCCCATGCTGGAGTATCCGCCGTCGTGGAAAAGATTCTGCATGGTAACCTTACGGGTGAGGTCGGAGAAGAGGGTGATAAGATAGTCTGCGCACTCCTCAGCGGTGGCATTTCCCAGAGGCGACATGCGGTCGGCAAAGTCAAGGATTTTGTCAAACCCCATTATCCCACCTCCTGCTGTTGTCATTGTAGGTGATTGAGAGACAGTGTTTATCCTGATGTTTTTCTCACGTCCGTAAATATAGCCGAAACTTCTGGCGATTGATTCCAGCAGAGCCTTGGCATCTGCCATGTCGTTATATCCGTAGAGTGTTCGCTGAGCAGCAATATAAGAGAGAGCAACTACCGATCCCCAGTCATTTATCGCATCCAGCTTATGGCATGTCTGCAATACCTTGTGAAATGAGAGAGCGGAAATATCAATGGTCTGATGCAGGTAATGATAATCCAGGTCGTCATAAGTGCGGCCCTTTCTCACGTTCGGTGACATACCTATTGAGTGCAGGATAAAGTCGAATTTTCCACCGAGATATTCGGTACCCTTATGAATCAGGTTTTCAAGATCCTCAACGTTTGTGGCATCGGCAGCAATAACTATTGTGTTGCATTGCTTTGCAAGCTGGTCAATTGTGCCCATCTTCATAGAGGCAGGAGTATTTGTCAGAACAAATACGGCACCCTCTTCATAAGCCCTCACCGCTGTTTTCCATGCGATGGAATTTTCATTCAGGGCACCAAAAATGAGCCCTCTTTTTCCTTTAAGTAAATTATAAGACATACGTATGTTTTTTATAGTAACACATCTTTTGTAAAAATGTTTATGGGTGGGTACTTGGGTGGGTATTTGGGGACGCACATTGTGTACCCTGTTATACGGTAAGGAGCGGGATTTTCAGATGCGTGCCCCGGCTTTACCCACTATGCAGTTGCAGTGCTAAAAAACAAATGCGGAAACTGATTATGCCAGTATAGAAAGCTGCAAGTTTCCGCCGTTGTTTTTTTCAAACGCACTGCTCCTTAAGTGGGTACCCAAAGCCTTTTGACAAGCATCTTCAAATTCCGCTCCTTTTCCTTTATGGGTACACAATGTGCGTCCCCAAATACCCACCCAATTGCAATATTTTTTGTACATTTGGAAACCTAAAAATTTCGCTTAAATTGCTTCAAATGAAAACTTCTGTAAAGACATTACTTAGGGTGGTCGTTCTGATTGCCATTGCTGTTTCTCTGCTCCTGATTATTGACAAAACATCCCAAAAAGACTCCGGGGGAAAACTTCAACTCGCTCTCATCCAGTATAATGATTCTCCATTGTCGGAGCTCTCACAAAGCGGGATCGAAGATGGGCTGACGCAGATTGGGTTAAAGGCAGGAGAGGATTATGACCTCACAGTAAGCAATGCACAAGGCGATATGGCAACACTGAACCTAATGATAGATGCAGTTGCCGGCAGCAAACCGGATCTTATTTTTGTCACCTCCACCCCTACTTTGCAGGTTGCGGCCAATAAAATCAAGGATATTCCGGTAGTTTTTTCAGTTGTAGCGGACCCTATAGTGGCAGGAGCAGGAACAAGTTTCACCGAGCATCTGCCAAATGTTACAGGAATTTCCACCCTTGGCGATTATGAAGGAATGGTCAAATGGATAAAGCTGATACGTCCGGGCACAAAAAAGATAGGAACCATTTACTCCCCCGCAGAGGCAAACTCAGTAAAAAACATGAGCGAACTTAAGAAGTATTCCGATCTTGCAGGGATTGAACTTGTGACCGTCCCTGTAAATTCAACAACAGAAGTTACAGACGCAGCAATGTCACTCATAGAGAACAGGCCAGAAATAGTCTGTCAGATTGTGGACAACCTTACATCTTCATCAATTGCCAGTATAATAAAGGTCTGCCAAAGCAACAAGGTTCCAATGTTTGGCTTTGTAAGCGATCAGTCTAAGAAAGGAGCAGTGCTGGTTGTTTCAAGAGATTATCATCAGGCAGGGGTTGACGCAGTCAATCTGGCAAAGAAAATATTTGACGGTGCAAAACCGGCAGATATACCATTTGAATTTGTAAGCAAAACAAATATCCTCATAAATATCAAGACAGCATCCCAGTACGGAATAGTTTTCCCAGATGAGCTGCTTAAAAGAGAGGGAGTAATAATAGCAGAATAAAGACAACTATGGACGAAAAACTGGTTATTACCAATGAGACCAAACAAGGCTACCTTTTATTGCACGTAAGCGGAAGAGTCGACGGATACTGGTCCAAAATGCTGGACGAAGCCCTCGATGCTGCCATACGCGCCGGGGACCAGAATATTGCACTAGACCTCGAAGAGGTTGATTATCTGAGTTCTCTGGGAATAAGGGTATTCGTAAAGTATGTAAAGCTCTTCAAGAGCATAGACGGGTCATTCGGCATCACAAAAGCCTCACAGAATGTTCATTCAATATTGGATATGGTTGGGTTGGACTCCATGCTCAAATGGCAGGAACCATCAGTCACAATAATAGAATCAGAAAATCCTTCTGCATGCAAGATCGAGAATGAGGGATTCTGCTTCAAGTCGCAACCATTGTCAGAAAACACGGCAGAAAATCCGGAAAGGAAACTTCTCAAATGCACATTAGTCGGATATCCAGAGAAGTTGCTCAACAGCAGCTTTACCGAAAATGACATTAAGAGTGTACGATTTGGAAAGGGAAAATATGGATTGGGCCTGGGAGCTTTCGGTACAGGTTTCAAGGATTGTGAAAGTAGGTTCGGAGAGTTTGTTGCTGCTGGCGATGCTGTAGCTTATATGCCTTCAGGAAAAATCAACAGTCCTGACTATCTTGTTACAACAGGCGCCTTGATTCCAGAAATCAATCTCCTTTATGGTATATTGTTCGAAGGGGAGTTCAGTCGGTTTATAAGATTCGCACCTCTGGCCCCGGGAAAACGGTTGCCTTTAAGCTCAATAATAAATACAATTTCATCCCTCACAGGATATGAATCCTTTGCCATGATTATGGTTGGGGAGAGTGCAGGAATTGTAGGGGCCTCTCTTCATAAATCACCTGCATTGTCACAAACCGGAGAGAATCCGCTAGGATATCCTGAGGTTAAGGAGAGCGTCAACTTTACCACAGAACCAGAGTTCCGAGGCAGTGTTGCTCTGACTACAGGTGTAGTTACCAAAAAGGTGAGTGGCGATATAACGCGGTTCACCAGACCTTCAGCAGAGGGTGGAGAGCTTCGTCAACATATGCACTCCGCTATTTTCAGCTACTTTCCCCTTAGCAAGTCAGACCAGGATTTAGATAAAACAGTATTTTCCCTTTTCGAAGATGACAAGATTGACAGCGTAATGCATCTTCTAAACGATCAGCGAGAGACTGTAGGTATAGGAGAGAGCGAGTTTTATCAGGGCATTTGCTGGGTGGGTCCTTTAGATTTATAGTATGAACATTAATTGACAAAAGTATGTCTTTACTAGTTGGAGCAATCACAATAGGCTTGATATTAGCACTGTTGGCATTGGGAATATTTATCAGTTTCAAGATTTTCAACTTTGCAGATATCACTGCAGAGGGTTCAATAACTCTGGGAGCCTCAATTGCAGCGGCACTTATTGTAGCAGGGGTCGAACCGGTTACAGCTACAATAATTGCAATGTTTGGCGGTTTTGTGGCAGGTGCCTTAACGGGCATAATCCACACAAAATTCAACATCAATGGATTATTATCAGGAATTTTAGTAATGACCGCCCTTTATTCAATAAATCTGCATATAATGGGAAAGAGCAACCTTCCCCTTCTGTCGGAGGATACAATAATTACAAAGATAGAAGCTCTCAACCTGATGGCAAACAAGGAGATGACTATACTTTTATCTACTCTTTTGATTGTATCGGTATTTGGAATTGTACTCTATCTGTTTTTAAAGACAAATCTTGGAACTGCAATGCGGGCAACAGGCAACAATCCTCAAATGATAAGAGCCCTTGGGGTGAATACAAACCATATGATAATTCTGGGTCTGGCAATTGCCAATGCTCTTATAGCACTATCAGGGGCCATACTTGCACAATTTCAGGGGTTTGCCGACGTTCAGATGGGTATAGGTATGTTGGTCTGGGGTCTGGCGAGCGTTATTATTGGAGAGGCAGTGATAGGAGACAAATCCATCGGTTCGCTCATTGTTGGAGCGGTTCTCGGTTCGTTGATATTCAGGTTATTGGTTGCCATAGCTCTTCGTTGGGGCATGAATCCTAACGACCTTAAACTCATTACTGCCATATTTGTATTCATAGCCCTTGTCCTGCCAAGTCTGTCTAAAAAATTTAAAAAGAGAGGAGTGACTGTAAAATGATAACAATTACCAACTTATCAAAAACTTTCAATGCCGGTACCCCAAATGAGGTTTGTGCCCTTGACAATGTAAGCTGTACTATTGAACAGGGAAGTTTCGTAGTTCTTCTTGGCACAAACGGGTCGGGAAAATCCACCCTTTTGAATGCTGTAGCGGGAAATTTTTTCCCCGATAGTGGAAAGATACTTCTGGATGGTTCAGATATTACAGATTTGCCTGAACACAAAAGAGCAAAATATATTGGCAGGGTTTTCCAGAACCCTTTCAGCGGTACCGCTCCCGATATGACAATTGCAGAGAACATAACCCTAGCTGTAAGAAGGGGCAAAAGCAGAGGATTACGGTGGGCCCTTCCCCTGAGTTCTGTTGATGAGTTCAAGAAGCGGGTAAAATCGTTGAACATGGGTCTAGAAGAGAGGCTCGACAGCCCAATCGGAAAGCTTTCCGGGGGGCAGAGACAGGCGCTTACACTGTTAATGGCTACATGGCTGAAACCTAAGCTTCTGCTGCTTGATGAACATACCGCAGCATTGGACCCAAAGACAGCAAACAAGGTCATTCAGCTCACAGAGGAGGTTGTAAGCAAAGACAACCTTACAACAATGATGGTGACACACTCCATGCAGCAGGCGGTAAATATGGGTGACAGGATTTTAATGCTTAACAACGGAAAGATTGTCTATGACATTAAGGGAGAGGAGAAGAAGCGGATAAAGACTCATGACCTGCTTGCCCTATTTGATGAGATTCGTAAACGGGAACAGGTCGATCCGACAACTGCCGAGATGCTTATCAGTAATTACGTCTGATTTTTCTTTCTTTTGCAGACGCTGATTACAATATAATGTCTGCTCTTTTAAGAATAGAGTCCGACACCGGCAACCCCTGCTTTTCTGCAGCATCTTTGTTTATTACAAGTTCCAGCTTGTCAATCGGTTCAATTTTTTCTCCGGCAAGCATCCCCTTTAACAATCTGACTGTTTTCAGACCAGACATATATCCCCATTGCCAGTAGTTGACTCCAAACCCTACAGCAGCACCTTTTCTTGTATGCATTGGATCAGATACGAACAACGGTATTTTGGCTTCCGAAGCCACCTTTGCCATTACGTTTATTCCCAAGTACATAGTATTGTCCGCAGTCACAAGTATCGCATCAACATCTTTTCCTGCAAGGTATTGCCCGGCCATAAGAATGTCATTTGAACTGGCTACCGACGTTTTAACTACCTCTACTCCCCTCTTTGAAAATTCTGCAGTAAATTTTCCTGCCGAAAATTCAGCATTGGGTTCTGCATTGTTGTATGGTATGCCTATCTTCTTAAGGTTTGGGATGAGTTCAAACATAAGGTTTACATATTCTACCTCATTTAGGGGATCGTATATACCGTAAAGGTTCTCAGGAACTGCTTTAAGACCCATGGCTCCTGGCTCAAAAGAGACTGTGAATACCACCGGAATATCTTTTACAATCTGAGCAGCAGCAATCATGCATGGGGTTCCGCATGTGACAATGACATCTACCCCGACGGATATGAAACTTTGAAGAATCATCGGTATCATAGACAAGTCACCCTGCGCATTCTTCTCAACAAGCCTGAAGTTCTGCCCGTCAATGTATCCGGAATCCTTAAGAGCCGTAAAAACTCCCTCCTTTGCAATATCAAGTACAGGGTCCTGGGTTATTTGCAGATAACCAACCGTCAGAATTTTTTCTTTATTGCCACAACTGATTGCACCAACAGCAATTAGTAAAATTGCTAAAAAATTTACATACTTTTTCATGTTTAAAGGTAATAAAATATCTAATTTATTTGGTTTATATTACAAACTTGTTTATGTTTGTGCGAGAATTTTTCACGTAAATTTATAAAACTTATAATCAAATGGAAGAGAAGAGTTTAAACAGCAAAGAGAGTCTTGAGCTTATTGCTCATATGATTCAATCCACCAGATCAAAACTTGAAAAAGGTGGCAGTATCTATTTTCTGATATGGGGATATATATCATTTATCACCACAATCGCAGTTTATGCTGCGCTTACTTTAAGCGGTAATCCACACTACAACTGGCTTTGGTTTGCAATACCAGTAATTGGAGTACCAACGATGGCATTTTTTCAAAGAAGAACTCCTGAAAAAAACACTACTTTTTTAGGTAGGATAATAGGTTATGTATGGCTTGTCATTGGAATAGTCGTTATGTTTGTTCCTGTTGTTTCAATATTTCTTGATTTCAGGTTTCCAATTCTTGCAGTAATAGGGATACTCCTCTCGATTGGTGTGACACTGACAGGTCTGATAATTGAGTTCAAGACATTCTGGATTGCCGGTCTGATATGTATTGCCTTGTCATTTTGCACATTATTTGTTAAGGGGATGGATCAGATAATTATATATGGCATTATAATAATTGTAAGTATGATCATACCGGGACATATCTTAAAAAGAAAGGAGAGCAGACAATGAATTTCAAGGAGTTGGACCCACTTCTCCATTCTGAACTCCGGCTGTCTATAATCTCTATTCTTATAAGTGTAGAGAGTGCCGACTTCAACTTTATAAAAGAGACCACCGGGGCTACCAATGGAAATATCAGTGTTCAGATAGAAAAGCTTAAAACAGCTGGTTACATAGATGTAGAAAAACGATTCAGAGGCAAAATGCCTCAGACTGTCTGCAAAATAACCCCAAAGGGGGTTACGGCTTTAGAACAATATGTAGAGGCTCTCAAGAGTTACATAGATTTGTAGCCAAACTCTGCGTCCAATATATTTTCCATTGGAAATTTGTTTTTATGGAAAATGTATTTATCTTTGCATCATATTTCTTACGGAGAAAAAAAAATGGAAAAATTGCTTAATTATATAAAGATTAACTGGCTCACTTTTGCGGGATTAGGAGCAGGCGCCATTGCAGGTTACCTGTACTGGTACTTTATCGGTTGTCAAAGCGGTACTTGTCCCATAACGTCATCACCTCTCAATAGTACAATATATGGTACAATTATGGGAGGACTCCTTTTCAGCATGTTTAAAAAAGAGAAAAAGAAAAGTTAGTTATGACTGATAATTTTAAGAATA
>Ga0074193_1001954_pt1 | contig 17491 bp, 17 predicted proteins | sample EPASupsiteHSE605_FD_64523 | JGI IMG/M metagenome (GOLD analysis project Ga0074193, IMG submission 64523) | Bioremediated contaminated groundwater from EPA Superfund site, New Mexico - Sample HSE6-05 | ecosystem: Environmental > Aquatic > Deep subsurface > Groundwater > Contaminated ... | reverse complement strand
ACCTTCGCCATGCAAGCACCTCGCAGTGCGGATTTTTACAAAAATCCATGCAGAACAGACAAACATGTTCAATGTTGGCCTGCTCCAGCGGTGACCGTGAGAAACAGGCCAGCTTGAAGCCAAAAAAGGCAGACCGGCCACAGGCTGAGGCCGCGAATTTTCAAGATATATTGTAATGGGTATCAGAACTTCCCGCTATGTCAACAAGGCGGGACAAGCGTTGTTTTTATATCCGACTGAAATCTGAGGCCAAATTGGCAAGGGGCAGCGGATTGGAGGAGGGTAGGGGCTGACTGGCGGGAACCCCCGCCATGGAATAATTGTGGAATTTTGGCTGGCAGGGATTGACCGCGTGTTTCCAGCACGTCCTTGATGTCTATGCCCATGCGCTGCATGCGCGACAGCAGGGTTGTGCGCTTGAGGCCCAGCATGGCGGCCACCCCGCGTGAGCCAGCCATCACGCCATTACAGGCCAGAATGGCGGCCACAATGCGGTCGCGCACGCTGAGGGTTTCGCCGGGCTGGGGGTGGGCATCCGTTTCCTGCAAGTTGCGGTTGGTGGCGGCCACAAGGCGCACATCCACGGAAATGACCTTGTGCCCGCCCAGGCGTTCATTCTCGCGCGATTGCAGTACGCGCAGCAGTTTAGGCTGCAATTCAAGTGGGATGTCGCCAACTTCGTCCAGCATCAGGGTGCTGCCGTGGGCCAGCTCAAAGCGTCCCTTGCGTTGCGCGCCAGCCCCGGTAAAGGCCCCTTTTTCGTGCCCGAAACGTTCGCTTTCCATAAGCCGCGCTGGCACTGCGGCGCATTGAATACTGAATGGCATATTCAGCTTTCGACAGACAGGTAAGGTAAAGAACTCGATACAGATATCAGGGCATCAGCGAAACAGCTCCGGCGCCCTGTAGAAGGCAATAAAAAAGGCGGAACCCTAAGGTTCCGCCTCAAAAGCACGGTATAAACCGAACTTACTTCACTTCGACGGTGGCGCCGGCTTCGGTCAGCTGCTTCTTGGCTTCTTCAGCTTCATCCTTGGACACGCCTTCCTTCAGGGTAGCGGGGGCGCCGTCAACCTTTTCCTTGGCTTCCTTGAGGCCCAGGCTGGTCAGAGCGCGCACAACCTTGATGACGCCGATCTTGTTGGCGCCAGCTTCCTTCAGGATAACGTCGAACTCGGTCTTTTCTTCAGCGGCTTCAGCAGCGGCAGCGGGGGCAGCCATCATCATGGCGGCGGCAGGCGCAGCGGCGGAAACGCCGAACTTTTCTTCGAGTTCCTTGATGAACTCAGAAAGTTCGAGAACGGTCATATTGGAGATAAATTCAACAACTTCTTCTTTGGTAACGGCCATGATAAGTCTCCTGATCTTTGGCTTTAGTGCAAATAATTCGATGGTTGCTTGCTATGCGGCGTTGGATTTCTGATCTTCGATGCCCTTGAGGGCATAAAGCAGACCACGCACCACGTTGGCGAACAGCGAAACAAAGTTGGTGGGCACGGCGTTCATGGTGCCGAGCAACTGACCGAGGAGCTGTTCCCTTCCGGGCAGCTTGGCCAGTGCGTCAATCTGGGCGGCATCCATAGCCTTGCCGTCCAGGCTGGCGCAGCGAAGCTCAAAGAGCTTGCTTTGCTTGGCAAAATCGCTGAGCGCCTTGGCCACCGCCACGGGGTCATCGAACCCAAAGGCTACGCCGCAGTTATCATGGAAATTATCCTTGATAGCGTTGTGCGTACCGTCGGTCAGAGCAATACGGGCAAGCGTGTTTTTAACGACGAGATATTCGCCGCCTGCATTACGCAGAGAAACGCGCAGGTTCGTCAGCTCTTCCACCGTCATGCCCTTGAAGTCCGTGATAACCGCAAAAGAAGCCTTGTCGGCGCGGGCCTTAACGGCTTCAATAATTACGGCTTTTCCAGACCTGTTCACGTGATACCTCTCACGTTCGGGGTTGCCAGGTGGAATGCCGAGCCAAAGAAGAAGTGTCTGGACAGGGTATTAAGAGCTTGCGCCCACCTGTCGTCTTCGACTCGAATTCCGTATCCTTAGACAGATTGTGGGCGCACTGACATACAGTGCGCCCACAGCCTTGAGAGCTTAGCCCTCAAGAAATTTTTTAACCTGAGTCATGTCAACCTTGAAGCCAGGGCCCATGGTGGTGGACACTGCCATGGAGAGCATGTAGCTGCCCTTGGCGGCGGAAGGCTTAAGGCGGTTCACGGCGTCAAGCAGGGCCTTAAGGTTGCCCAGAATCTTTTCGGGGCCAAAGGAGACCTTGCCAAGGGGAGCGTGCAGCACGCCAGCCTTGTCAACCTTGAAGTCCACGCGACCGGCCTTAAGTTCGGTAACGGCCTTGGTCACATCAAAGGTGACGGAGCCGGTCTTGGCGTTGGGCATAAGGCCACGGGGGCCAAGCACGCGACCGATCTGGCCCACAAGAGCCATAACGTCGGGGGTAGCCACGGCGGCGTCAAATTCGAGCCAACCTTCCTTGACCTTGGCGACCAGGTCTTCGGCACCCACAACATCTGCACCGGCTTCGCGGGCTTCTGCCTGCTTTTCGCCCTTACAGAACACGGCCACGCGAACGGTCTTGCCAAGCCCATGGGGCAGGGTCACAGCGCCGCGAACCATCTGGTCAGAATATTTGGGGTCAACGCCAAGGCGTACGGCCACGTCAACAGTTTCGTCAAATTTGGCAAAGGAAGCGCCAAGCGATTTGCTGATGGCGTCTTCAATGCTGAAGCGGTCCTGAAGGTTGCTACCTTCAAGCGCCTTGCGGAAATTCTTGCCATGTCTGGGCATGAGATAATCCTTTCGTTTTGCATCTCCTGCCGTACTTTGTCTTGCGCAAAGGCGGCAGTACAATTGATTTCAACGATGGCTGCCAAGTATATTTAAGCTTTTGCAGCCGTAAGACCAATGTGCCGTATATGCAACGAGCGCCCTTGGGCGCTCACGGCTTTAAAATGGGCCTTACTTTACGTCAATGCCCATGCTGCGAGCGGTACCAGCGATGGACTTCACCGCAGACTCAATGCTTGCAGCATTCAGATCGGGCAGCTTCAGCTTGGCGATTTCTTCAATCTGCGCCATGCTCAGGCTACCAACCTTGTTGCGGTTGGGTTCGCCGGAACCCTTTTCAATTTTGGCGGCTTTCATGATCAGCACCGAGGCCGGAGGGGTCTTGGTGATGAAGGTGAAAGAGCGGTCGGCGTACACGGTGATGACCACAGGAATGATCGTGCCCTTCTGTTCCATGGTGCGGGCATTGAATTCCTTGCAGAAACCCATGATGTTCAGGCCGTGCTGACCGAGGGCAGGACCAACCGGCGGCGAGGGGTTAGCCGCGCCAGCGGGGATCTGCAGTTTGATTTTGGCAACTTCTTTCTTGGCCATTTGAGTTATCCTTCATCGCTGCTCGCGCAGTTCAAGGCAAAGCCCTGTCGCGCGGGGGGCAAGTCATTAACCTTTGGATACCTGCACGAAATCCAGTTCCACAGGGGTCTGACGACCAAAAATGGAAACGGAAACGCGCAGTTTCCCCTTGTCGTAGTTGACGTCTTCCACAACGCCATTGAAGCCGCCAAACGGCCCTTCAATAACGCGTACTTCGTCGCCTCGGTCAAAGTTGAACTTGGGCCGTGGCGTTTCCTGGCGAGACTCCATCAGGGAGAGAATGCGCTGTGCTTCACTCTCACGCATTGGGGTAGGACGGTTTTTGCCGCCCACAAAGCCGGTGACCTTGGGGATGGACTGTACCAGATGCCAGGAAAGATCCGTCATGGTCATACGCACCATGACATACCCGGGATAGAACTTGCGCGTAGAGGTGCGCTGCTGTCCACCCTTGGTAGGTTCAATAACCTTTTCAGTGGGAACAACAACTTCCTCAATAAGCCCTTCATCCTGCCCGGTGCGGCGCAACTCGTTAATGGTCTTCTGCACACGCTGCTCGAAACCCGAGTAGGTGTGCACGATGTACCAGCGAGCCTTTTTGCAGAGCTCGGAAGTTTCGTCGATAACAGGGTCTTTCATATCGGCCTTCAGGACAATAGGGTCTTGATCAGGGAAGACAGACCAAAGTCCACCAGCCCCAGGATGACAGCCATCACGGCTACAAAGCCCAAAACGGCCAAGGTGGCTTTGCGCGTTTCCTGCAACGTAGGCCAGGTGACCTTGCGCAATTCGGCCTTGGCGTCCTCAACGTAGCGAGTAAACCGTACGACAGGGTTCGGGCCTTTGTCCGCCTTAAGGTCGGCAGCTTGAGCTTGTTTTTTTGCCATGGTGTAATCCGGAGATAAAAAATGGCAGGGCAGGAGGGATTCGAACCCCCAACATGCGGTTTTGGAGACCGCCGCTCTAGCCGTTAGAGCTACTGCCCTGCACACCGTCCGGGGGGCTTATCGCCCCCCGGCGGAAGTTTATTTTACCTGGTTTCGCGATGCACAGTGTGCTTCTTATCCCAGGGACAATACTTTTTCATTTCCAGCCGACCGGTAGTGTTTTTCTTGTTCTTCCGGGTGCTGTAGTTGCGGCGCTTGCACTCAGTGCACGCCAGTATGATATTAACTCGCATATGCTACTCGATGATTTCGGTCACCACACCGGAGCCAACGGTGCGGCCGCCTTCGCGAATGGCGAAACGCAGGCCAGCTTCCATGGCGATGGGGGCGATGAGTTCAACGATGAACTGGGAGTTATCGCCAGGCATAACCATTTCCACGCCTTCGGGCAGGTTGATGATGCCGGTGATGTCAGTGGTACGGAAGTAGAACTGAGGACGGTAGCCAGAGAAGAACGGGGTATGACGGCCGCCTTCTTCCTTGGAGAGAACGTACACTTCAGCCTTGAACTTCTTGTGGGGCGTGATGCTCTTGGGAGCGGCAAGAACCTGGCCGCGTTCCACGTCGTCACGCTTGGTGCCGCGAAGCAGGGCGCCGATGTTGTCGCCAGCCTGACCCTGGTCAAGCAGCTTGCGGAACATTTCCACGCCGGTGCAGATGGTCTTCTGGGTGGGCTTGATACCCACGATTTCCACTTCGTCGCTGACCTTCAGAATACCGCGTTCCACACGACCGGTAACAACGGTACCACGGCCGGAGATGGAGAACACGTCTTCGATGGGCATCAGGAAGGGCTTGTCGATGTCGCGTTCCGGTTCGGGAATGAAGTCGTCGCAAGCCTGCAGAAGGTCAAGAATGCACTTGGCTTCGGGCGCGTCGGGGTTATCGCATTCCAGAGCCTTAAGGGCGGAACCGCGGATAACCGGAACGTCATCACCGGGGAAGTCGTAGCTGGAGAGCAGTTCGCGAACTTCAAGTTCCACGAGTTCCAGCAGTTCTTCGTCGTCAACCAGATCGCACTTGTTCAGGAACACCACGAGCTGGGGCACGCCGACCTGACGGGCAAGCAGGATGTGCTCACGGGTCTGGGGCATGGGACCGTCAGTGGCGGCCACAACGATGATACCGCCGTCCATCTGGGCAGCGCCGGTGATCATGTTCTTGATGTAGTCGGCGTGGCCGGGGCAGTCAACGTGGGCGTAGTGACGGGTAGCGGTTTCGTATTCCACGTGTGCGGTGGAAATGGTGATGCCGCGTTCCTTTTCTTCGGGGGCCTTGTCGATTTCGTCATACGAAATGAACTTGCCCGAGCCCTTCAGGCCGGCGATCTTGGTGATGGCGGCGGTGAGGGTGGTCTTGCCATGGTCGATGTGGCCGATGGTGCCGATGTTTACATGGGGCTTTTTGCGTTCAAATTTTTCCTTGCCCATTGTACGTCTCCCTGGAGAAAAAAATGTTTGCGTTTTACCTGCGTTACTAAATTCGTTTTGAATTCGTAGAGCTGTAACGCCTGCTCCTCGCGTAACGGCTGCGGTAGTGGGAAGTTCCGTTGGGCGGCCCGCTATCCGCATTCAGTCCCTGGACACCAGGGAACGTGCATTGGCGGACAAGGTGACTGAGGGGGAGGCGGAATCAGGCAGGATTTTGGAGCGGGAAACGGGATTCGAACCCGCAACCCTCAGCTTGGAAGGCTGATGCTCTAGCCGTTGAGCTATTCCCGCACGCTACCGTAGTTCCCCGACAGGCGTCCTGTCTCCTACAGCCAAGGCAGTTTATTCAAACCAGCCACCAACCGTCCAGTATTTGGCGACGGAAAAGTGGTGGTGGAGGGGGGTGGATTTGAACCACCGAAGTCTTACGACGACAGATTTACAGTCTGTTCCCTTTGGCCACTCGGGAACCCCTCCACTCTTGCCGAAAAGTCGGAAAGTCCGATCTTCGTTCAGCTTCTTGTGGAGCTGGCGATGGGACTCGAACCCGCAACCTGCTGATTACAAATCAGCTGCTCTGCCAGTTGAGCTACGCCAGCGGCAACACAGCTTATTAGCGATTTTCATTCTGCTTTGCAAGCAAAAATTTCGCTTTGGCTCAAATTTTTTCAAATTATAGTGAGCCGTGCTGCTTTTTACCGTTTTTCGCGCCTTTGCGCGGAAACGATTTGGCCTTATAGCCCTTTCCTCGCCAATGTGCAACGGTTAAGTTGGGCAATGTCCCGTTTATTTTCAATTTTTTTGAAAATTCCCGTGGCAGCCAGCATTTCGCGCACGGCATCCGCTTGGTTTGCGCCGTGCTCCAGCAAAACCCAACCGCCATTTTGCAATGCAAGCGCGGCTGCATCCACGGCTGCTTTAAGGTGGAGCAGACCGTTGTTTTCAGAGAACAGGGCGCTGTGCGGCTCGTTGTGCAACACTTCATCCATAATCATGTGCCGCTCGGCATCAGCTATATATGGAGGGTTGCTCACAAGCAGACGCAGCGATTCCGGTTTGAGCGGCGGAGTACGCATGTCTGCGCGCAGCGCCGCAATTCTGCCATCTACACTATGCCGCTCCGCATTCTGCGCGGCAACGGCAATGGCATTGGGGCAGATATCCAGCAGAACGCCACTCCAGCAGGGGCGCTCCGCCGCCAGGGTGATGCCGATGCAGCCTGTGCCGGTGCCCAGGTCTGCAAAGCTGAGGTGTTCTTCCGGCAGCAGCTCCAGAGCATTGTCTACAATGAGTTCTGTTTCCGGTCTGGGAATAAGGGTGTGCGGCGTAACCGTAAAGTCGCGGCCATAAAATTCCTTGCGCCCGATGATCTGGGCCAGAGGTTGCCCCGTGGCCCGGCAGGCCACCAGCGCTAGAAAATCATTCTCTTCTATGGCCGTCAGCTCCCGCCCCGCCTCCAGAATGCAAAAAAGGCGGGCGGATCCTGAAGGATCCCCCTTGAGCGTTTCGCGCGCCAGCACTTCTGCGCAAAGGCGGGGGCTGTCCACCCCCGCCTTTGTCAGTTGTTCTGTCGCTTCATCTATATATTGCTTGAGGCGCACGAATGTCAGGCTCCGGCTTCTGCGGGCCGCTTGGGCTTTCTGGCGCCAGCGGTTTTGGCTGTTGCCGTCCCATTGGCAGCTACGCCTGTGGATTCTTCCACCTTGCTTTTGCCGCCCTTGCCCGTTGCGGAACTGCCGCGCCCGCCCTTGGTTTCAAACACGATGGGCAGCAGCTCGTCATAATGGTGCACAGGGTGCACGGTGATGCGCTTGAGCAGTTCCTTGGGCACATCCTCGAGGTCTTTGACGTTCTGGTGCGGAATGACCACATGCTTGAGGCCGCGCGCCACGCCCGCCAGAATCTTCTCCTTGATGCCGCCCACAGGCAGCACCCGGCCTTGCAGGGTGATTTCGCCGGTCATGCACAGGTCTGCGCGCACACGCCTTCCGCTCAGGGCGGAGATGATGGCCGTGGTCAGCGTAACGCCTGCCGAGGGGCCGTCCTTGGGCGTTGCGCCCGCAGGCACGTGCACGTGCACGTCGTATTGCGACACAAAGCCGGGGTCAACGCCAAGGTCTTCCGCACGGCTGCGGATGTAGCTCAAGGCCGCCTGGGCGCTTTCCTTCATCACATCGCCAAGCTGCCCGGTGAGGGTAAGGCCTCCCTTGCCCTTCATGACAGTGGCTTCAACTGTCAGCACTTCGCCGCCAGCGGGCGTCCAGGCCAGGCCCAGAGCCATGCCGGGCATGAGCTTCTTTTCCTTTTCGTCTTCAATAAAGCGGGGCGCGCCCAACAGTTTTTCCACATCGGCCACGTCAACCATAAAGGGCGGCTTTTTGCCCTCGGCCTTACGGCGGGCCAGTTTGCGGCAGATGGAGGAAAGCTCGCGTTCAAGGTTGCGCAGCCCGGCCTCGCGCGTGTATTCGCGGATGATCTTTTCCAGGGCTTCTTCCGTCAGTTCCACATCCTTTGGGGCAAGGCCATTGTCTTCCACCTTCTTGGGCAGCAGATGCTTGCGGGCGATCTGGGCCTTTTCCTGCAAGGTGTAACCGGGCAGGGAAATGACTTCCATACGGTCGCGCAGGGCCGCCGGGATGGTTTCCAGATGGTTGGCCGTGCAGAGGAACATAACCTTTGAAAGATCAAAGGGCACGTTCAGGTAGTGGTCGCTGAAGGTGTAGTTCTGTTCCGGATCAAGCACTTCCAGCAGGGCGGATGAGGGATCGCCCCTGAAATCCGCGCCCAGCTTGTCCACTTCGTCCAGCACGATAACGGGGTTGCGCGTGCCGGCCTGCTTGAGGGCCTGAATGATGCGACCCGGCATGGCGCCGATGTAGGTGCGCCGATGCCCGCGGATTTCCGCCTCATCGTGCATGCCGCCCAGCGAAAGCCGCTGGAATTTACGGCCCAGCGCCCGCGCAATGGAGCGCCCAAGCGAGGTTTTACCCACGCCGGGAGGGCCCGCAAAGCAGAGGATGGGCCCCTTGGACTGCGGATTGAGCTTGCGCACGCTCAGGAATTCAAGGATGCGGTCCTTGATTTTGTCGAGCCCGCAGTGGTCTTCGTCAAGAATTTCTTTGGCATGGACAATATCCAGCCTGTCGCGCGAAAGCTTTTTCCACGGCAGTTCCACCAGCCAGTCAAGGTAGGTGCGCACCACGTTGGCCTCGGAAGAGTCGGCGTGCATGCCCGAAAGGCGGCGCAACTGCTTGTCGGCTTCCTTGCGCACGTCCTTGGGCAGGCCTGCTTTTTCAAGGGCCTGCTTGAGGTTTTCAAGGTCTTCCTCGCCGTCTTCATCCTTGTCGCCAAGTTCGGTGCGGATAGCCTTGAGCTGCTCGCGCAAAAAATAATCCTTCTGCGCCTTGTCCATGCCTTCGCGGGCCGAGCTCTGTATGCGCGCCTGCACGGTGGCGACTTCCACCTCGCGTTGCAACTGTGTGTTGACCAGCATGAGGCGGTCAATGGGATTCTCCGCTTCGAGAATGCGCTGTGCATCTGCGGTTTTCATGCGCATATTGGCGGCGATAAGGTCGGCCAGGCGGCCCGGATCGTCCACACCCTGCAAAACTGCAAGCACGTCTGGCGAGGAAAGACCGCGCAGGGTCAGCACCTTTTCGCTCTGCTCGCGCACGGAGCGCAACAGAGCCTCCACCGTGGCATCTACCACAGGGATTTGTTCGGGCAGGGTTTCGATGCGCGCTTCAAGGAATGGTTCCACCTGACGGTAGCCCGTAACCCGTGCGCGGCTGACGCCCTGCACAAGAATTTTCACCCGCGAATCGGGCATCTTGAGCATGCGCATAACCTGCACCACGGTGCCGACCTCGTAGAGGTCTTCCGGCTTGGGGTCTTCGGTGGCTTCTTCTTTTTGCGCGCACACAAGCAGGTGCCGTCCGTTTTTCAGGGCTGCGTCCACGGCCTGCACGGATTTGTCGCGCCCGATAAAGAGCGGCAGGATCATATAGTTGAAGATAACCACGTCTCGAACGGGCAACACGGGCAGCGTGTCGGGAATGCTCTGCGCCGCCGTATTGAGGCTGCCCTCGTGATCCAGCGTCTCGGGCGCGTTCATTTCCGCCTTGTCCGTTTCGCTGTCGATGGCAGGTTCTGCCTCAATGGGTTCTTCCTGATGCAGCAAAATGTCTTTTTCATTGATGTCAGCCATATATATTCTCCCCGACTGCTTTCGATTCAAATGCGTTGCGATTGCGTTATGCTGTAGCAGTCTCCATCAGTAACGATGACGTGATCCAGAAAGCGCAGCCCCATGCGGGGCGCCAGTCTTTGTAGTTCTTCTGTCAGCAGGCGGTCTTCCTGCGAAGGCCCCGGGTTGCCGCCGGGGTGGTTGTGCACCAAGATTATGCCGCTTGCCTTACGGAGCAGGGCCGCTTCAAGAACGTCCCTTGGGTAGATTGAAACTTCTGCAATGCCGCCCCTGCGCAGGCGCTCCCAGGCCATAAGGCGGTTGCGCCTGTCTACCAGCGCCAGCCAGCATTCTTCGTGGGGGCTTGTGCCAAGCCGGGCCTGCGCCATGCGGGCTACGGCCTCGGGTGTTGCCAGAACTTCCTTTTGCCGCAGCTCTGCCGCTGCGTAGCGCGCCCGCGTTTCGCCCAAAACCCGCCATAAGGCCAGCAATCCCGGCCCAAAACCGGGCACCTGCAAGAGTTCTTCGGGCCTTGCGTCCAGCGCCCCGCGAATGCTGCCAAACTTCTGTATCAGTTCCTTGGCGAGGGGCTTTGTGTCCTTGCGGGTCAAACCATAGCCCATCAGCAGCTCCAGCACTTCATAATCCGCCACTGCTGTGGGTTCCAGTTCCAGTCTTTGCCGCAGCCGTTCGCGATGCCCGAGGCTTGTGGGCGGGGTGGATGTTGGCTTTGCTGTCATAAAATAAGCAGTCTTGGAGGTTGCGCAAGGGGGCGGGCGGATAAAGGCGCATGCATCCCGCAAATCCTTTGCCGTTTTTTACGTGAGCGAAAATGATAAATGCGGATCGCAGCGGAATCTGGGTCGCAATAACCGCATTTGCACCGCGCGAGGCTGGCGCGGCGATGTTCTGCCTGGCGGTTTGCGTCAGGCGCGGGTGCGGCCTGCGGCAAACAGGTCTGTCATGCGGGCCGCGAGATAGTCCAGGCTCTGGCTTGGTGATCTGCGGCCGCTCTTTACCTGCAACTCCGCATCCATAACAGTGGACATGCACTCCGCAAGCACTGCTGGGCCGAGCCGGGTTGCCAACTGTTTTTTGAAGGCAGCCTCGTTGGGATGCACGCGCACCTTTTCGCCCGCCCATAGTTGCCAGAGCAGGCGCAACTCCCGCGCCAGCAGGGCCAGCAAAGAAAACAGCAGGCTGTCGCCGTCCTGACTGCGCGAAAGTTCCTTCCACACGGCGGTGAGGTTGCCCGCCTCCATGTGCCGGATGCAGTCAAAGACGTTGCACTCTGGGTTCCAAGAAGCCGTGGCGGTCATGGCCAGAGTAATGGTGCCCTGGTCGGGAACCTGATCCGCCCCGTGAGAATCTGCCTGTGATTTCTCCCGGGCATCATCCTGTGCGGTATTGCGCAGCAGTTGCAGCTTGATCAGCTCGTTTTCAATGGCCAGAGCATCGGGCGGCACAGAGGCGCAAAACTGCTCCAGAGCGTCCTGTTCAAAGCGCAGGCCAAGCTCGTGCGAGCGTTGCAGCACATGCTTTTTGACCGCCCGTTCGTTCAGGCCGTCCTGCCGCCATATCCAGCCCTGCTGATCCGCAAAGGCCATGCAGCGCAGTTTGGCAATGTGCGCGGGAATCTTGGGCTGGCCTTTGTCCCAGGCCACTTCCATACAAAAAAAGGGCCAGCACTGTTCCGAGGGCCGGGCCAGCGCATGCGATACCTTTTTCCACACCGCTGCGGGCCACAGATTGGCCTGACGCACCACCAGCACACGCGGCGCGCCGAACAGGCCTTGCAGTGTAAGCTGCTCCCAGAAGCGCGGCGAGGGTTCCTCATCGCCCCAGTAGACGTGCCTTTCCCACTGCCCGCTGGTGGGCGGAAAGGAAGAAAGCAGTTGCTCCATGCGCGCGCGCAGCAACTGCCCGTCAGGGCATACAAGAAAACTGAATCCGGGATGTACCGCGCTCATGATATTCCGTGGTTCTGAAAATTGATAAAAAAAAGACTGCCGTAGCAGCCTCGGAATAAAACCCGCCCGGAATAAATTCCGCCTTGGAATAAATCCCGTAAATCCAGGTTTGTCATCTGGTGAAACTGCCAACGCAGTCAGTATAGGTACAAAAGTGGGAACGGGGAAGGGGTATACAGGCGGAAGGGGCGTTTTTCATCTGCGAAAAACAGCCCCTTCCACCATGATAATCAATTAGTTGGCAACGATGTTGACCAGTTTGCCGGGAACCACCACCACCTTGCGCACGGTCAGGCCGTCAATGTGGCGCTGCACGGAGGAATCAGCCAGTGCGGCCTGTTCCATGGCGGCTTTGTCGGCGGCTGCGGGTATCTGCACCGTGCCGCGCAGCTTGCCGTTGACCTGAAGGGCCACGGTGAGCATGTCCTGAACGGTAGCGGCATCGTCCCATTTGGGCAGAAGTTCGCTGGCAAGCTGGGTGCCGTGCCCCAGATGCTGCCAGAGTTCTTCGCAAACATGGGGCGTGATGGGCGAAAGCAGCGTAAGCACGGAGGCCATGGCCGACGAGAATACGCGGCGGTCGCCTTCCGTGGCGCCAAGCTTTTCGCGCGAAAGATACATGGCGTTGACCAGTTCCATTACAGCGGCAATGGCCGTGTTGAACTGGAAGCGGTCGCCCATGTCTTCGCTGCATTTCTTGACCGTAAGGTGTTCGCGGCGGCGCAGGTCGCGGGCTTCCTCGCTCTGAGCGTCCTCAGCCGTGGACTGGCAGGCCTTGAGGGGCAGCAGACGGTCTTTTTCTTCATCAAAAAGACGCCACACGCGGCCAATAAAGCGCGACGCGCCTTCGATGCCAGAATCCGACCAGTCAAAGTCGCGTTCGGCCGGCGCGGCAAAGAGGCAGAACAAGCGCACCGTATCCGCGCCATACTTGGCGATCATGTCGGAAGGCGCAACAACGTTGCCCTTGGATTTGGACATCTTGCTGCCGTCTTTCAGCACCATGCCCTGAGTGAGCAGGTTGGCGAAAGGCTCGTTGAGTTCGGCAGGGAAAAAGCCCAGATCGCGCAGCACCTTGGTGAAAAAGCGCGAATAGAGCAGATGCAGGATGGCGTGTTCCACGCCGCCGATGTACTGGTCAACGGGCAGCCAGTACTTGAGGGCCTCCGCGTCAAAGGGGCCATCTTCCTTGCGGGCGCTGGTGTAGCGGGCGAAATACCACGAGGATTCCACAAAGGTATCCATGGTGTCGGTTTCGCGCCGGGCGGTTCCGCCGCACTTGGGGCAGGTGCACGAGGCGAATTCCGGCGTTTCCGGCAGGGGAGAGCGCCCGTCTTCGCGGATTTTCACGTCCATGGGCAGCAGCACGGGCAGGTTTTCTTCCTTTTCAGGCACCACGCCGCACTTGTCGCAGTAAATGACGGGGATGGGCGCGCCCCAGTAGCGCTGGCGCGAAATATTCCAGTCGCGCAGGCGGAACTGCGTGGTGGCCTTGCCCTTGCCTTCCTTTTCCAGCGCCTGCGCCACGGCTTTTTTACCGTCTTCGTTGGCGGTGCCGTCAAAGGGGCCGGAATTAACCATGAAACCTTCAGCGGTGTACGCTTCGGCCATGGTTTCAGGAGCAATCTGCTCATCCTTGGGGCTGATGACCACGCGCACGGGCAGATTGTATTTACGGGCAAATTCAAAATCGCGCTGGTCGTGGGCGGGAACGCCCATAACCGCGCCAGTGCCGTAATCGGCCAGAACAAAATTGCCCAGCCACAGCGGCACACGCTGCCCGGTAAAGGGATGCACGGCGTAGGCGCCGGTGAAGATGCCTTCTTTTTCCAGCGAATCAGACTGGCGGTCGATGCGGTCCATATTGCGGATGCGCTCAACAAAGGCGCGCACTTCATCGGCTTTTTCGTAGCCTTCAATGAGCTTTTCCACCAGCGGATGCTCGGGGGCCAGCGTCATGAAGGTCACGCCAAAGAGCGTGTCGGGCCGCGTGGTGAACACGTCTATGCCCGTGACGCCTTCTGCCTTGAGGGCCGCGTTTTCCAGACCAAAAGTGATGGCCGCGCCCGTGGATTTGCCAATCCAGTTGCGCTGCATGGCGATAACGCGGTCGGGCCAGTCGCCTTCAAGGCTTTGCAGGTCTTGCAGCAGTTCATCGCCGTAGGCCGTGATCTTGAGGAACCACTGGGTCAGATCCTTCTGCTCCACGCGGCTGTCGCAGCGCCAGCAAAGGCCATCGACAACCTGCTCGTTGGCGAGCACCGTGTGGCACGAGGGGCACCAGTTCTGCGCCGCCTTTTTGCGGTACACGAGCCCTTTTTCCAGCAGGCGCAAAAAGAACATCTGCTCCCAGCGGTAGTACTCGGGGCGGCAGGTGGCGATTTCGCGATCCCAGTCGTAGGAATAGCCAAGGCGCTTCAGCTGCGCCCGCATGTTGTCTATGTTGGCGTATGTCCACTTGGCGGGATGGGTATTGTTTTTGATGGCCGCGTTTTCCGCAGGCAGACCAAAGGCGTCCCATCCCATGGGGTGCAATACGTTGAAGCCCAGCATGCGCTTGCTGCGCGCCACCACATCGCCAATGGCGTAGTTGCGCACATGGCCCATGTGGATATTGCCCGAAGGATAGGGGAACATTTCAAGCACATAATACTTGGGCTTGTTGCTCTTGTGGGTGCAGGCAAAAGCGTTTTCGGCCTGCCAGCGAGACTGCCACTTTTCTTCGATAGCTTGCGGATTATAGCGTTCGTGCGTCATGGGGCTTTACCGGATTACTCGGATATGGTTGAAGGATCGGCAGCGGGCCGGGAGATTCCGCCGGTTTCCAGAGCCTTGGCCACGGCATCAAGAATGCCGTTGATAAAGCTCTTGGCGTTGCCTTCGCCAAACTGGCGGCTGAGTTCCAGCGCCTCGTTGATGGCAACCTTGGGCGGCACATCATTGCGGTACATGATCTCAAAAACGGCAAGGCGCAACAGGGTCAGCTCCACGCGGCCCATGCGGTCTACGCGCCAGTTGCGCGAAAAATTGCTGATGGACGCATCAAGCTCATCGCTCTTGCTCCAAACGCCTGCCACCAGTTCCCAGGCAAAGCCCGAGGGATGGCTGGGCGGTTCCTGACCTTCCCAGCGGGCAAGATAGTCCGGAGAAATGCGAAAGATGCGCCGCAGATCGTCAATATCACGGGCCGGGGTGAAGGAAAGGCCGTACAGAACCTGAAAGGCCAGTTCGCGTTCGCCACGGCGGGTGGCTGATTTGCCTTTTGCCATGGGTTACAACTGCTCCATAACGCGGATGGTTTCCAGCATGGCTGCCGCAGCTTCCACGCCCTTGTTGCCGCCCTTGGAACCGGCGCGTTCAATGGCCTGTTCAATGGTGTCGCAGGTCAGCAGACCAAAACCGATGGGGACGCCGGAGTGCATCATGGCCTGGGCAATGCCCTTGCTGGCCTCGGCGCACACGTAGTCAAAGTGGGGGGTGCCGCCGCGAATAACCGCGCCAAGCGCCAACACGCCGTCATACTTGCCGGAATTGACCAGCTTCTGGCAGACCAGCGGCATTTCGAATGCGCCGGGAATACGCACAATGGTGATGTTGGCGGTATCAAGGCCGTGACGTTCCAGATAATCCTGCGCGCCGCCCACAAGGCGATCTACGATAAAATCGTTGAACCGGGTGGCCACAATGGCGATCTTGAGGCCCTTGGCGTCCAACTGTCCGGCGATGGTGGTAACAGTGCTCATGGCAACTCCTTGGCGCGTTGGCGCAAGTGCCCGCGCTAACGCGTTTTTTGTAATATTTCTGTAAGCGGAAATGTTCAGATAAAGCCGTTGCGCAAGAGCATCTCGCGGCTCAACCCGCTGGTCTGGGCGGCGGCAGTATGCTCTGCCGCGCTCTTGCCGCCGGGAGCCCAGGCCCCCAAAAGGCTGCGTACATATTTGCCGATGAGGTCGGTTTCCATATTCACCAGAGTTCCCGGCCGCCAGTTGCGCATGGTGGTGCGCTTCTGCGTATCGGGAATGATGTTGACCTCAAGAAAATCAGGCCCGCAATCATTGATGGTAAGGCTGATGCCGTCAAGGGCCACGGAGCCCTTGGCAATGACCTCCACCCCATATTCTTTGGGAAAGGCAATACGGCAGCACAGGGACTGCCCCGCGCCCGTAACGCTGCGCACCGTGGCAAGACAATCCACATGCCCGCTCACCAGATGCCCGCCAAGCCGGTCGCCCAGGGCCAGCGCCCGCTCCATGTTCACGCTGTCGCCAGTCTTGAGCCTGCCCAGCGTGGTGCGCGAGAGGGTTTCTGTGGAGGCATAGGCTGTGAACACCCCCTCGCCGTGGGTTTCCACCGAAAGGCATGCGCCGTTGACGGCAATGGATTCGCCATCGACGATGGAGGGCAGACTGAACAGGGGGCGCAGGGTGAACCTGCGTTCCGTGCCGGTGTCGCGCAGGGCGAGAACCTCGCCCTGGCCCTGGATAATGCCGGTGAACATGCGCCCGCCCTATGCCTTGGCGGCTTCAAGAGGCCGCAAGTGAATGTGAATGTCTTCGCCGCACAGGTGCGTATTGCTCACGCGCATGCGCAGGGCGTCTTCCAGGCTCAGGGGCGCACGGCCGGAAAAGAGCGGCAGGGCGTCTTCGTCGCCCAGAATCATGGGCGCAAGGTGCAGGCGGAAGTCGTCCACAAGGCCCGCTTCCAGCAGACTCAGGGCCAGATGCCCGCCGCCTTCGCAAAGCATGTAGGGGCAGTTCAGTTCTTCCCACACTGCGCGCAGCAGATTGGGAAAGTCCGGCCCACCGTGCATGCCGGGGCCAAGCGCCAGAACTCTCACGCCGATGTCGCGCAGGGCCTTGGCAGTGGTGGAGGCCGCTGCAGCGGGCGAAACCATAAAAACGGTCTGTTCCGGGCGGTCTTTCAGCAGGTGAAAATCCGCATCTGGCTGGGGCAGGCGAGAGGTAAGCACACAGGCCAGGGGTTGCGGCCCGGCATTTTCGCCCCGCACGGTCAGCTGTGGGTTATCGGTGCGAAAGGTGCCGCCGCCCACAAGAATTGCGCCGCCGCACAGGCCAATGCCCGCGCGCAGCTCCTGCACTTCTTCTCTGGATTTATCGCAGCTTATCCATTTGGACTGGCCCTTGCGGGTGGCGATGCGTCCGTCAAGGGTGGCGGCCATTTTCAGCATTACATAGGGGCGCTTGTGCTGCTGCCAGATCAGAAAATCGGCCACAAGGTCGCGGCATTCCTGCTCGCAGACGCCTTCAATCACTTCAACGCCGCTTTCGCGCAGCTGGCAAGCGCCGCCGCAAGCAACAGGATTGGGATCAGCAAGGCCCACGACCACCTTTTTGATGCCCGCAGCCTTGATGGCCTCGGTGCAAGGGGGTGTTTTGCCCTGATGGCAGCACGGTTCAAGTGTGACAACCAGGGTGCACTCCGCCGGATTTATGCCGCGCGAGGCCGCATCCTTGATGCAGTCCACTTCTGCATGATCCTCTCCGGCGGCGTGGTGCCAGCCCCGAGCCACGATCTGCCCATCGCGCACCAGTACCGCCCCCA
>Ga0074193_1002344_pt1 | contig 17493 bp, 19 predicted proteins | sample EPASupsiteHSE605_FD_64523 | JGI IMG/M metagenome (GOLD analysis project Ga0074193, IMG submission 64523) | Bioremediated contaminated groundwater from EPA Superfund site, New Mexico - Sample HSE6-05 | ecosystem: Environmental > Aquatic > Deep subsurface > Groundwater > Contaminated ... | reverse complement strand
TGACAGTTGGGTTGAGTTAATATCTACTACCGGAACTCTTGCGTCTACTGTAGGAGAAAAGAATCCTTACAGATATAGAGGATATAGGTATGATACCGAGACTGGATTGTACTATCTACTAAGTCGTTACTATAACCCTGAGTGGGGGAGATATATTAATGCTGATGCAGCTGTAGGGCAAATAGGAAATATTCAAGGGCATAATATGTTCCAGTATTGCTTTAATAATCCTGTAAACATGGATGACCCAAGTGGCCACTGGCCAAAGCTAAGTACAATATTAACAACTGTGGCAGTTGTGGCAACGGTGGTTGCTGTAGCAGCAGTTGTTGTGGCAACAGCAGGAGCAGCTGCGCCAGCATTTGCACTAGCAGGAGGAGCTGTCATTGGAGGCTCTGGAGCAGCTGCAGGTGTAGCTATGGCAGCCGGAATTGTAGCAATTGGTGCAGGGGCGGCGGCTGCTACTGCTAAAGCAGCGGAATCTGTATCAGATAAATTATCACGACGAGAGCACACTGTTTATAAGTTGGTTGACAAAAGTAGTGGGCAAACAAAGTATGTAGGTAGAACAAAAAATCCAACAGTAAGAAAAAATGCTCATAATGCTGAAGGTAGTAAAACAGCAGGGTTAGAGTTTACACCAATAGCATCGAATTTAACTTATTTTGAGGCAAGAGGTCTAGAACAGATAGCTATGCTAGAGTATAATACAAAAAGTTTTTTAAATTCTGTTAATGGTATTAGCCCCAATAATCCTAGAAGAGATATTTATATGGCAGCAGGAAGACAACTTGCACATTATGTAGGTAATCAAATATCAAATGAAATATTGTATTGGACAGGAAAGTAAGGAGGGTGACAAATGGCATCTTGGGGACCAAAACTATATCAAGATGATGTAGCAGAAGATGTAAGAGATTATTATAAAGACCAATTGAAGCGTGGAAAAGCAAATGAGGAAGTAACTAAAGAATTAATACAAGATAATGAAGATATTATTCAAGATGAAGATGAAGCACCAGTGTTTTGGTTTGTACTAGCTGATACTCAATGGAATTTAGGCAGACTTTTGCCGTTTGTGAAGGAAAAAGCTCTTGAATATTTAAAGAGTGGCACAAATTTAACTAGATGGGAAAAAGAAGCCATTAATCAAAGAGAATATAAAGTTAGAGTGAAAGTATTACAGGAATTGGGCCAGAAACTAATGTCACCAATGCCACCAGAAAAAAAGATATCTCAATATAAGCTGTATAAATGTGAATGGAATATAGGGGATATTTATGCCTATAAACTAGAAAGTGATTATGCAAAAGAAAAAGGATTAAGTAATAGATATTTACTTATTAGAAAAGCATATGAGGATGTTTGGTGGCCGGGGCATACAGTACCAATTATATATGTTCAAATAACAAAAGATGAAAAAATACCATGCTCAAAAGATGAAATTTCAAAACTAGAATATATTCAAACATCTAGATCAGAAGGATTACCAAAATATTTAACTACAATGATATCTACATCAAAAAGAGTAATTCCAACTAAGGAATTAACTTTTATAGGAAATTATGTTGACTTACCTACACCTAAGGATGAATATATTCCAGAAAATAAAATTAGTATACCAGCTTGCCATTGGTCTGCTTTTGAAAAAACATTAATTGATGATTATCTGATGTTTAATAAAAATAAGTAAAATATATTTTCTTAACAGTTAACCAACCTATTACCGCCTTTGTGAAAGCAAGGGCGGTTTTCAAATTATAGGGGTTGGGGATTAACCAATTTCATCTATTTGGCTATACAAATATATATTACAAAAATCCATTATTGAATAGTGAAGGAACAGAATATTTCCCACTAAACAATTCAACCTTAGGATCAAGAGGAACAAAACCTTATAGCATTGCTGGAGAAAGTTATGAAAAAGACATTGCAGTAACTGATGCAGAAGTAAAACAAAAAAGGGTGCTTACCACTAACTCAAGTACAAAAATTCTCTATGACTTAGGCTTAAAGCAAAGTCAAGGAACTATGGGAGTATGGTTTAACACTAAGGGTGGTGCAACAAATAGATATATTTTAGCGTCAGAAGGAAATGGATCATTATTAACTACTTATCTAGACAGCAACAGTAAGCTTAATTTAGCAGTTAGAAATAGCAGCGGCAGCTGGTTAACTCTAATAACATCTACAGATATTATTACTCTAAATACATGGAATTATGCAGCCTTTACTTGGAGTGTATCAGGAACGACCTTAAATGTAAAACTATATCTAAACGACAAAGTTTATTCAGGAAGCACTACAAGCTTTAAAGACTTTACCGGAGCAAAAACAGCTATAGGAGGTACAGTATCTGGAAGCAACCAACTAAATGGACAGTTGGAGGGTCTAACATATTATAATACAGAACTAAGCAGTGAAGAAATAAGCCAAGCATACACAGCTGGAAGAGGAAATAAGGTAAATTATAAATATGACGCCATAGGAAGAGTAACAGATAGAACTCTAAATACAGGTGTAATAGATTTTATAACAAAATACAGCTTTGAAACTGGAAAGACCGTAGGTTCTGTAGTAAATACAACTACAAAAGTTAAAGAAATAGATAACAATGGAAACAAGATAGCTTACACTTATGACCCTAATGGTAATATAGCTACAATTACTGAAAATGGGAAAGTCATAAATTATACTTACGATCAATTAAATCAGCTGACAAGAGAAGACAACCAAGTACTAAATAAAACCATAACCTATAGTTATGATGCTGGGGGAAATATTCTAAGTAAAACAGAATATGCATATACAACAGGAGACTTAGGTGCACCAACTTCTACAATAATCTATGGATATACAGATTCAAACTGGAAGGATAAGCTTACAAGCTTCGACGGTAAAGCAATAACCTATGATGCTATAGGGAATCCACTAACCTACGACGGCTATACCTTCACTTGGGAACAAGGCAGGCAGCTGGCTGATATAAATGGAAATGACAAAAATATAAGCTATAAATACAATGCAGATGGCATAAGAACAGAAAAGACAGTAAATGGAGTAACAACAAAATATCATCTTTCAGGAGATATAGTTACTTTAGAGGAGAATGGCACTGACAATATATATTATACTTATGACAGCAGTGATAACCTTGTATCCATGAACATTAATGGTGTAGAATATTACTATATAAGGAATGCTCAGGGTGACATCATTGGATTATTTGATAAGAATGGAGCTACAGTTGCCTCTTATATCTATGATTCTTGGGGAAAACTTATATCCATAAAAGATGGTAGTGGCACTGACATAACAAATAATATATCAAGTGTAGGATATAGGAATCCTTATAGATATAGAGGATATAGGTATGATACCGAGACTGGGTTGTACTATCTACAAAGCCGTTACTATAACCCTGAGTGGGGAAGGTTTATCAATGCTGATGCAATAGCTGCTGTAACTGGTGAATTATTATCTGCAAATATGTTTGCGTACTGTAAAAATAACGCTATAAATATGATAGATTCAAATGGTTTCAGACCAGTTTCAATGTACGGAGATGACGACCTTGAATTTGAAGGATATAATCAGAACGCAAGAGATAGAGCTCGTGCAAAAAATCCAATGCGTCCATCCGATGCAAAGAAAAAGGAAAAACGAGATATTGATAATGCACTAGGCAAGAGAGGCTCGAAGGAGCGAGAGCAGAAATCTCAAGAATTGCATAATGCTAAAAAGAAAAATGGTGATGCGAATTATAATAATAAGGATTATGGAGATTTAGTTGATGGTAATTTTGATAAAATTAATATTAGTCCTATAGGAAGGATTGGACTTGCTGGTGCTGGTGCAATAATAATAATTGGAACTATCGTTGAGGATATAGTCACTGGTGGAGTTGGTATCATAGATGATGGAGTTACAATAACTGGTGGAGGTGGCTTAATAATAAAAGCATTTGGAGGATATTAGATGATTGGGAAAGAGGTGTTTATAATTGAACTTTGAAGAGAATTTTAATATAGGTGAGAATTATTATGTCGATGGAGAGTATGAAAAAGCAATAGTATATTTTGAAAAATGTCTTAAAATAAATAAATCCAATGATTGCTTAAACTATATAGGTTGTTGTTATTTAGGACTTAAAGACTATAATACTGCCATTAGAATATTTAATTCGATAATAGCATCTTGCCCTGATTCAGAAAGACCAGTTTTTAATTTGGGCAGAGCTTATCTAAAATTAGGCGAATTAGATAAGGCATTAAATAGCTTCGAAAAAGCAATTAGTATAAATCCATGTAGTGAAGATGCTTATTATTACTTAGGAGTATACTATCAGCAAATCGGTGATTTAGAAAGGGCAAAGATGTACTATGAAAAATCACTAGAAATAGATAATAAGCAGTCAGAAACTTATTTAAATTTAGGAATATGCTGTTTTAAATTAAAATTATTTGAAAAGGCATTAGAGGCATTTAGTTATGCATACAAATATGACAGCGAGTGCATTGAAGCTATACAAAATAAAGCTTTAGTATATGTAAATATTAAAGATTATGAAAGTGCATTAAAAAACTTTCTTACTTTTAATAATTTTGAGCCAGAAGATATTGATAACGTACTAGACATAGCACATTGCTATTATAAGATGCATGACTTTGAAAATTCCTATATTTGGGTTAAAAAGGCACTGGCTTTAGATCCACAAAACGAATTTGCAAATAAACTGTTGAGTATTTTAAGTTTAAAATTGCAAAGATAGAATTAGTTAATAAATAAAAGGAATGCCTTAACAGCTGTAATTGTAAGTGTACGAATAAAAAATTGAGAATAACACTTTATGGCTATATGTAATTTAGCTCTTTTAATTAAAATAATGAATGATAAAAGGTAGGCGTTTCGCCTACCTTTTATCGTATTAATCAAAATAAGAAATATACATTATATCTATGATACCTATGCTAGATAGGTAGTTATAAAGTAAGCAGTTAGAAATAGCAGTGGCAGCTGGTTAACTCTAATAACCTCTACAGATATAATTACTTTAAATACATGGAATTATGCAGCCTTTACTAGGAGTGTATCAGGAACAACATTAAATGTAAAACTATATCTAAATGATAAAATTTATTCAGGAAGCACTACAAGTTTTAAAGACTTTACTGGAGCAAAAACAGCTGTAGGAAGTACAGTATCTGGAAGTAACCAACTGAATGGACAGCTGGAGGGTTTAACATATTATAATACAGAGCTAAGTAGTGAAGAAATAAGCCAAGTATACACAGCTGGAAGAGGAAATAAGGTAAATTATAAATATGACGCTATAGGAAGAGTAACAGATAGAACTATAAGTACAGGTGTAATAGACTTTATAACAAAATACAGCTTTGAAACTGGAAAAACCGTAGGTTCTATAGTAAATACAACTACAAAAGTCAAGGAAATAGATAACAATGGAAACAAGATAGCCTACACTTATGACCCTAATGGTAATATAGCAACTATAACTGAAAATGGGAAAGTCATAAATTATACTTACGATCAACTAAATCAGCTGACAAGAGAAGACAACTAAGTACTAAATAAAACTATAACCTATAGTTATGATGCTATAGGAAATCCACTAACCTACGACGGCTATACCTTAACTTGGGAGCAAGGAAGACATAAGCAGAGAACCCAAATCTATGATTTGCCGTGAATCGCTTAGCTCTGAAATGAAAATTTCAGAGCTTCCTTAAATTTAATGGGAATGGTAAAAATATAAGCTTTAAATACAATGCAGATGATATAAGAACAGAAAAGACAGTAAATTGAGTAACAACGAAATATCATCTTTCGGGAGATATAGTTACTTTTGAAGAGAATGGTACTGATAAGATATATTATACTTACGACAGTGAAGATAACCTTGTCTCAATGAATTTGAATGGTGTAGAATATTACTATATAAGGAATGTTCAGGGAGACATCATTGAATTATTTGATAAGAATGGAGCTACGGTTCCTTCTTATACCTATGATTCTTGGGTAAGACTTATATCAATAAAAGATGATAGTGGTACTGACATAACAAATAATACAGCAAGTGCAGGATATAAGAATCCTTAGTTACAGATTATCAAACAATAAAAAATTATCTTGGCATAAGCACAAACAATCCAAATGCGATTGCAGATAGTGCAATGCAAGCAGCACCAAGAGCGATTAAGGATGCGTACAATAGAATCACTAGTTATTTTACTGCACTTGGTTCAGGACGTTAATCTAAAAAATGTAATATATAATATTAAACATTAAGAGAAAAATAACTTCAATTTTTTATATCAATTTATTCGGAGTTATTTCTCGATGATTCTTAAATTAAAATAAAAAGAAGGTTGGTTATGAAGAAAATAAGAGGTGTCTTAATTATGGTGATTATTGCTCTAGTAGAATCTATAGTCTCAGCTTGCGGAATTTCAGATGGATTATTAGGTAATAAAGATTATGATATTAAATTATATTCAGGAATTATGGATAATAATCTAGAACTTATGAATGAAGCACTGGAAGATGGAGCAAATATAAACAAAATTGAAGTAAGTGGGATGTCAGAATCTAATCCAATTTGGATTGCTATTAAAACTCATAGGGATAAAAGAATTATAGAATATCTTATAAATCGTGGAGCAGATGTGAATTATAGGGATGAAAAGGGCCAGTTGCTATTATCTTTCTATGCATATAATATAGAAGTTGATTTTTGTGAGTTACTAATAAAGCGTGGTGCTAAAGTCAATGAGGAATATGAGGGGGATACTGCACTAGAGTATGCCTTAGGATATCGTGGAGGAGATAAGTCTACTGAGGAAAATGTAGATTATTTAGTAACAATGTTTTTAGAACATGGAGCTAAAATCAGACCAGTAACTTTAAAAGCTGCTTTAGATACTACAAAAGGTTCATTTATGAATCTGTATAGGATTAATAAAAAAATTCTAGAAGGATTAATTAAATCAGGATATGAATCGGGACTAGATACAGCTGTAGAGGCAGCAATACTTGGAGAATCTTCAAAATTAGACAATCTAATTAAGAGTAATAAAGTGAGAAAAGAAGATGAACAACAGATTTTATTCTATACAGCAGCCTATGGTAGTGTAGAAACAATAAAACTTTTGGAAAGTAAAGGCATCCAATTAGAATCAAGTAATGAGTATAAATATACACCTCTTATCCTGGCATCATATTATGGTAATCTTGATGTAGTAAAATATTTAGTAAGTAAAGGTGTAAATATAGAAATAAGGACTACAGATAATAGTGATAAATCAGCCTTAAACTATGCAGCAGAAAATAATCAGTATGAAGTAGCTGAATACTTAATTAAAAAAGGAGCTGACGTAAAACCTTTTGCTCTTACAATAGGTTCAGTTGACCTTTTAAGTGAAGCAGCTATAAACGGAAATGTAAAGATGATTAAATTAATATTAGATAATGGATATCCAATTTCTAATAATGCAATTTGGACAGCAATACTATCGGCACGAGAAAATCGCCTTACAGTTATGAAATATTTTTTAGAATCAGGATTGGATATTAATTTTGAGAGTTCTGATGGGACTTTATTAGATTACGCTTGGGATGCTGACTCAGTTAAATATTTGCTAGATAAGGGAGCTAAAGTAAATGGGAAGAATTCAGAAGGAGCACCTTTAAGAAATGCTGTTGAAGCTGGAAATTCTAAGGTAGTAGAATATCTAATAAAAAAAGGTGCCAATGTTAATGCGGTAAAAATTTCACAAGATGGTGAAAAAGCTGGTCTTAAACTTGAATCTGCACTAATGATAGCTGTAAGAAGAGGGTATTTTGATATAGTAAAGCTGCTTGTAGAGAATGGGGCTGATTTAGAGCAGCAATATGAGTCTGCAAATTATGATACAGCCATTATTACTGCATCTATTTACGGAAGAGATATATTAGAATATCTTATAAAAAAAGGGGCAAATATAAATTATCAGAATAGTAAGGGTGAGACTGCTTTAATGAATGCTGCACGTAAAGGATGGATAGATAATGTTAAAGTATTGATGAAATATGGGACAGATAAAGAGCTAAAGGATAAAGAAGGTCATACAGCACTATATTTTGCAAAACAATATAAACATAAGGAGATTATTGAATTTATTAAAAATACTAAATAAGATAATAAAATGTAGAACACTTAGTAGTAATTTAATGGAAGTGATACTATCAGATGGTATGCTTTTGAGTAATAGTTTATATTAAAACAAGTATGTACCAATTATTTTTTAACCAAAACTATATAAATTTAAAGGTAAGCGATGCAGAAACAGGCGCATATAAAAAAGCTAATGATATAATAATCTACCTTCATCAATAATTTGTGATGGAGGTATTTTTATGGCAAAAGCAACTAGTAAAGAGATTTTAACTTGGCAAGAACGTGCCAAAGCCTGCTAAGCTAGTAAATTAAGCATGAAAGGTTGGTGTATAAACATAAGAACATGCCCATAAGTATAGCATAAGGTTCATAGCAATGTGTATATCGCACGTTGCTATGAACCTTATTTTTATGATGAATTATATAAGAATTCTAAAAAGAGACCATAGGTATAACCATCCAATAGAATACAATGAGAAAGTTACAATCATATTAAATATTAGAATTATAGAGTATAATTTCTTAAGAATTTGAAAATTTAAGAATTTAAGAATTTTTATTCTTATAATACAGCTAAATTATCCTCACAGGTGTGCCAATTGAAACCAAGTTAAACACTTCAATAACATTAGCATTGTGCAATCTAATACACCCGTTTGATACAGCCTTTCCAATAGAAGAAGGATTATTAGTTCCATGAATTCCATAACCTTTTTTAGATAATCCTAACCATCTTGCCCCAAAAGGGCCTCCAGGATTTACAGCTTTATTAATAATTGTAAAGTTTCCCTTAGGAGTTGAGGTGGAAGGTTTACCTACTGCAACAGGATAACTTTTAAATACTTTGCCATCTTTAAATAAAGTAAGTCGACGAGCTGCAACATTTATGGTGATGCTATAACTAGCTGGAGATCTGAGTAGTGTTAGAAAGCTATAGACATAAGGAGATAAGTACATATATGCCTCCAATAGAAAAATTAATCTTACATATAGTATGCAGAGTCATGACATAATGATATTATATAGATTATAAATCTATATAAATGGGGGAATTTTAATGAAATATAAATACATTTTATTTGATCTAGATGGAACACTTACTGATCCAAAGGTAGGAATAACAAAATCAGTAAAGTACGCATTAAATAAGAATAATATTGAAGTGGAATCCTTAGATGATTTAATTAAGTTTATTGGACCCCCATTAAAAGAGTCCTTTATGGAGTTTTATTCCTTCGATAAAGAGAGAGCAAATAAGGCAATTGAATATTATAGAGAATATTTTAAGGATAAAGGCATTTTTGAGAATGAAGTGTATGAAGGTATGCCTGAATTGTTAAGAGATTTAAAAAGTAATGGATTTATAATTGCCATTGCAACCTCAAAACCAACAGTGTTTGCGGAAAGAATTGTTGAGCACTTTGCTTTGAAAGAATACTTTAACATAGTAGTAGGTAGTAATTTGGATGGAAGTAGGACAAACAAAGGAGAAGTAATAAGTTATGTATTAGAGCAATTAAATATTAATAATTTAGAAGAGGTTGTTATGATAGGTGACAGGAAACATGATATAATTGGAGCTCATAAGAACAACATAGATTCTATTGGAGTTCTATATGGATATGGAGATTTAGAAGAATTTCAGGAAGTTGCACCTAAACATGTGGTGGGTTCTGTAAGCGACTTATATAAGTTAATAATAAATCATCATAAAATCTAATACTATAAAATTAAAAAAGGATATTACTACATATCTCACATTATTCAAAAACCTATGCAAATGCATAGGCTTTTTTTAAGTCTATCAATTTTTCCATTACTTTTTTCATTACTAAAGAATTTAGGAATTCTATGTTTAAAAATAAAATGTAAAAGCTTTTAAAATTAGGAAACTTTTTTAGACATGGAAAGATATATACATATGAAAGCAGTTAAAAGATATATTTGCTCCAAATAGAACTGTTGAAGAAAAAATAGAGGGCATTGGGGAAAAGAGAAATGTTTCTTTACATGAGGGTAGTTCCAAATATATAATTTATATTGATGAAAAACTATATACAATGAAAACAGTAGAAGGCAAGGATATAATAACTCCAAAGGCTAAGGCAGAAAATCTTCCACAAGTATTCATGGAAATTCAGCAGTAGAGGGAAAAGCTCCAGAAGCTTTAGCAGCAGAAAAAGAAAAGGCTCTTAAAGGGAAATACAAAAGAGTTGAAAACATGGGAAAGGTCAAAGCACCTATTAATGGGATTTTAATATATGCTGATGGTGGTTCTAAATGGAATGACACAGTGGAAAAGTATTATTTTGTAGACAACACTAAGGGTGGAACAATAATAATTAAACAGCAGTTTTTGGTTGAGGCTTCAGAGGGCCATGGAACTAGATTTGATAACATGCTTAAAGAATTTAAAATATTAAATGAATAACTTTAGATGGGGGAAATTTTATATGATAGAAATTTTTCAAGTAGATGCTTTTACAAATAAAGCTTTTTCAGGTAATCCAGCAGCAATCTGTATACTAAAAGAGCCCAAAGAAGAAGGTTTTATGCAAAGCCTAGCTAAGGAAATGAACTTATCTGAAACTGCATTTCTATTAGAAAAAGAAGATGGATACAGTTTAAGATGGTTTACTCCAAGCATGGAAATTGATTTGTGTGGACACGCAACCTTAGCAAGTGCTTATGTTTTATGGGAAAATGGCAACTTGAGTAGGGATAAGGAAGCAAAATTTTATACAAAAAGCGGGATACTCAAGGCAAAGATAGTAGATAACTGGATTCAATTAGATTTTCCAGCATTATCACAGGAGCCTTTTGACCCTCCAAAGGGTCTGATTGAAGCTCTTGGAATAGAACCAATTTACATTGGAAAAAGTAAATCCAATTATTTAATCCAGGTTGAATCAGAAGATGAAGTAAGAAATATGAAACCAAATTACAATGAAATTATGAACATTCCTATGCATGGGGTAATGGTTACAAGTATTTCAAAATCACCGGAGTATGACTTTGTTTCCCGCTTTTTTGCTCCAGAGGCAGGGATTTTTGAAGACCCTGTAACTGGTTCTGCTCATTGCTGCTTAGGACCTTTCTGGAAAGGTAAATTAGGCAAGGATACTTTTATGGCATATCAAGCTTCTCATAGAGGAGGAAGATTAAAGGTTCAAGTTGCTGATGATAGAGTTTTGCTATCTGGTGAAGCGGTAATGATATTTAGGGGTGAATTATTATAATATTTGTTGTTATATATTAATAAAATCTCGTTTATATAATCTGCTTTCCAAGTTTTGAAAACTGTATATAAGTTCATAGAAGGTGCATTCTGCATGGCAGCAGGTGGTATACCTTTTGTTCCAGGAACTCCTGCGATATAAGGTACTGTAATAGGTGGTACTACGGCTTGTATTTTATCGGGAATCTGTTTTGCTGCTTCTACTACAAAGTTTATCATAATATTAGGTGAAATAGTTACTCCTATGGAGCCCATGCCAAACCCAATATTTAATATAAATTAATTAGGTTACATAATTCATCTATGGTCATATAATTGTTTTGTGCTATATAAATTATATTGAAAACAATAAATTGAGAAAGTTTATTAGAATCAATATTCTTACAAGCATCTTTTTTATCTTTTTCGCTCTCAATGATTTCGCTTACTTTAGAAAATAATTGGGTAAAGTGAGGAGAGTGATCATAGGTATTTTTATTGACTGAAGCAATCTCATAAAATATATTTATGTAGTTAGCTAAAAACATGTTCAAGATATTGTAAACTTCTTTGATTTTTTCTCTTAGAGATATATTTTTTAGCTTTATATCATCCATGGAAGCTAAAAGTTCGTTTAATTCAAATCTAAATATTTCACTTATTAATTCTTTTTTTCCAGGAAAATAATTATAAAAAGTTCCTGTTCCAATATTGCAGGCAGTGGTAATATCCCTTATGCTGAGGCCTTTGTACGACTCTTTAATGAGTAGCTTTTTTCCTTCTTTAATTATGTTTTCTTTAACATTTTCAATAATTTTTGGCATAAAGAATTCCTCCCTGAACAATGTTCATTATAACCTTACAATAGATTTCTGTCAACTTCTAAGTACAGCCAATATACAAAGTTAGCTTAATTATCTATGAATTATCACTATTTAAATACGAACCTCATAGTATATATTAGTCACACTAGAAGTGACTTTTAAAGTAGAAAAATTCTTTTATTATATTTAGGAGGTATCCCATGAACAGTAATATAGAAAACAGTTCAGGTGAAGACTATATTGCAAGAGAATTAAGAGAAATTAAAGAAACTATAAAGAGATGTTGTTGTGCCTTAGCATCTAAAGAGTGGAAAGTAGATTGTAATTGCAAATGTCAATGTGGAAGGAGACAATGCTTATGCGTAGCAAATTCTGTTTGCGAAAGTGATGATGACGGAGTTGCTACAGTTACTGTTCCTGCAAACTCTTGTATTACAAAGATATATGCTTCTTTTGTGCAAGAAATGGGCGAAGCTAAATTTGCTCTAATTGAAGGAATTTCAGAAGAAACAATATTTTTCTGCCATAGATTTGTTGAAGATTCAAACTTTGGTGGAGAATTTGATACAACCTTAGTTCAACCTCTATGTGTAGGAGATGAAGATGTAACATTTACTGTTACTGCTTTTGCACCTAATGGGGATATTCAAGATAATGCTTTAGTAACTCTAACAGTTGTTTATTGTGAGGATTGCTGTACTCCAGTAGATTAAAGATAAAAATAAAGTAGCTATTCAGTTAATGAATAGTTACTTTATTCATTTAGCAATCAAATAACTAAGCTGCTGAAGCTATGGAATTCCCTAGATAATTTACATTAAAGACAGGCTATGATAGGATAAGTGTTAAAAGTACACAAGGAGGAAATTAAGTTGAAATATATTGATTGTAAATTAGAAGGATTTAAAATAAGATTTGCAGAAAAAGAAGACACGGCTACTATATTAGATTTTATAAAAGATCTAGCAAAGTATGAGAAGATGGAAGATGAAGTGGTTGCAACAGAAGAAATATTGAAAGATTCTCTTTTTAATCGTAAGGTAGCAGAGGTTATAATAGGAGAATATGAAAATGAACCTGTATGCTTTGCATTGTTTTTTCATAACTTCTCTACTTTTCTAGGTAGACCAGGCATCTATCTAGAGGATTTGTTTGTAAAAGAAAGCATGAGAGGAAAGGGAATAGGAAAAATAATGCTATCCTTTTTAGGAAATTTAGCTATAGAAAGAGGATGTGGAAGGTTAGAATGGAGCTGCCTTGATTGGAATGAACCATCCATCAAAGTATACAAGCATTTAGGGGCAGTTCCTATGGATGAATGGACTGTATATAGAATGTGTGATAAGCCATTAGTAAATTTAGCAAAAGAATTCGAGAAATAGGCTATGTTTTAAGAGATTAAAAATCATGTATGTATTTATAGGATTATACAAATACATACATGATTTATTATCGTGTCATTCCATAGATTGCACCAGATACAAAAGGAAATAACCAAATGAGCCATACAAAAATGCTTAATTTGTGGAAATTAGCTTTTGCTTTTTTATCGTTTTTAATCAATACAACTGTAGCCCAAAGTGCATGAGAAAGCATTAAAGTTATTGCTAAAAAACCTGTTATACTGTGAAAATTTAAGCCAAAACCTTGTCCAGCTAGTTTGCCCATAATTGTTGTTCCAAGGGTATCAAAAGCTAGTCCAACCCAAAATACTGCTAAATGCCACTTTTTTAATTCTCCCTGTTTTTTTTCACTCCAAACTCCGATTGTATAAAATAATAGAGCTAAATTGATGAATAGTACTGAATACTTAACCATTAAATATCCCCCCAAAAAAGTTAAAATTATTATTAAAAATGAACAATGTTCATTTGCGTTCAATTTAAAATCATATGTTTCCATATGATTATTTTAAAAATTCCTTTAATAGCTTTTCAAAGCTTTCATATTTGAAAAAAGGCATTTGGATCATTGATATAAAATTTACCACTATAAAGCTGGCTATTTCATTCGAACTTATTCTTTTCTTTACTTCACTATTAATGTAATAAGCATCTAGGACTAAAATATCTTCTACAATTCTAATCAACTCTGACATATATAAATATTGTTTTTCAAGTCCACTTTGGATAAATTCTGGAGTATCGCAAAGTTCAGGCTTTAACCATACCTCTTTAAAGGTTTTGATAAAGTTAGAAAGTTCGTTAAAAATTTTTTCTAGTTTGTAATAAAGATCACCATCAGAGTGTTTAATAGAATCCAATATTAAAAAATATTTCTTCCAATAATCAATCATCATTTCCATAACTAATTCTTTTTTAGTTGGGAAATAATTATAAATAGTTCCAAGAGCTATTTGGCATGCTTTAGCTACATTTCTCATGTTTAGTGCGGAATAGCCTTCATTATATAATATTTCTTTTGATTTACTTAAAATTAATTCTCTAGGATTATCTATAATTCTTGACAAAATTAACACCTCTAGTTTCAAATGAACTATGTTCAGTATAAGCTTTTTATATTTTATTGTCAACATTGTTTTTAAATTATATGAAATTAACAACTTCTTAAAGCTTGCTTAATTATAAAAATTACATTATCAAATAAATTTTTTTACATATACTAAACGGGAAATGATTTTGCCTTATGTTTGTCTAATTATAACTGATTGAAAGGAAACGAAGCTAATGAATAAGAGAAAGTTGTTAACATATGTGATTATTTTTTTTATTTCCATGGGGATAATACAAAATAATTTTACAATTAGGACAAATGCCTATACTTTTATTGAAGAAAACAAATTAGATTACGATATAATTATGAAACAGGACTTATTGTGTATTATGATAGCTTATCCAGAGCTTATAGTAAAGGTAGAAAAAACTCTAGATGGGAAAGTTTATTTAGTTACAAAAGACAGTGCTAAATTACTATATGATGATAAAAAACAAAAATCTCCAAAGGATAAACTTTTATATCCTGATTTACAGGATATGTTAGAGACAAAATATCCTCTCCAAAGAATAGATAAGCTTATGGATGAAGACTATGACCCAGGCCGTAGAAGGATATATCCATTGTTAAAAGAGGTTTATGGCGGTTCAAAGGAAAAGGTACAATCAAATCTTGTTAGAGTTAAAGTAGGATATACTTACTTAGATTTCAATAAAAATAATAAGGCAGCGGAATCCTTAAAAAACGCTATGAGTGAAATTTCTAGTATTATTGAGAAGAGAGGAAATATAGGAGCATGTATATTTCCTCCTAGTGGTACTTTTAATTATCGTTTAATTTCAGGGACAAATCAATTAAGCGCACACGCCTTTGGAATAGCAATTGACCTTAAAAGCGATAAAAGAGATTACTGGAAATGGGCTTCAAGACAGGATGGAGAAAAGAGAATGCTTTCTTATCCAAGAGAAATTGTAGAAGTCTTTGAAAAAAATAATTTTGTCTGGGGAGGTAAATGGGGGCATTTTGATATATTACATTTTGAGTATAGACCTGAAATTATATATAAAGCTAGGTATTTTAGTGGAGAAAGTCAAAAAGAAAAGCCTTGGTATTTTGGAGCTCCAATAGAGGAGTCAAATATAAATAAATTTATTAAAATTATTGATGAGGGTATAGGGAGTTAGTATGAAGCAAATTGATAAAAATAGAGAAACGGTTTTAATTACAGGGGCATCAACAGGTATAGGCTATGAGCTTTCTAAAATATTTGCACAAAATGGGTATGAGCTTATTATTGTGGCTAGAGACTTGAGAAAGTTAAAGGAAGTAGAAAAGGAATTGAAAGAAAAATACGGTACACAGGTAATTATTATTAATAAGGACTTGTCATACCCTAATTCTGCTTATGAATTATATGAAGAAGTATTAAAGCTTGATATCAATATAGATATTCTTGTAAATAATGCTGGGGCTGGAGCCAGTGGATTGTTTCATGAAATTGATTATGATAAAGATATTAAAATAATTCAATTGAATATCACTTCTTTAACTAATTTAACAAAATTAGTTTCAAAAATGATGATTGAAAATAAAAGCGGAAAAATATTAAATGTTGCTTCAACAGGTGCCTATCAGCCAGGTCCCTATACAGCTGTATATTATGCTACAAAGGCATATGTGTTGTCTTTTTCAGAAGCTATTTACAATGAACTAAAGGATTATGGCATAACTGTTACTACCATATGCCCAGGAGCTACCAAATCTGAATTTTCTAAAAGGGCAGGAAAAACACAAATTAAAGGCTCAATGGAGGCTAAAAAGGTTGCATTGGCCGCTTTTTTAGGATTAAAGAAAAACAAAAGGCTTATTATACCTGGAATACAGAATAAAATTGCTATTATAGCATCAAAGCTTTTGCCAGGGAATATTACGGCAAAAGCTGTAAGAAAAATTCAAGACAAGCTTATTAATGAGGTAGATCAGAATTAGAAGGTAATTGGTTTTAGATTTTTAAACTCAAAGGCAGGAATTTCTGTTTCTTCTAATATGTCAATGGCTTTAAATGGATCACTTACAAAATCAACATTGTTATCCATTAAGGCATATTTTAATGTGTCTGAATAATAGTTGCAGTAAGAATAATAATCCTTTCTCTCTTTAGAAAATTCTTTATACTCTTTACCACAGGCATTAATCACTTCTCTGCATAAGTACAGGTTACATGGGTGTGGTCTTAAATCAAAGGCTATACTACAGCCCTTAGTAGTAGCAAAGGGACATAACCTAAAAAATAGCTTTTGGTCAAAGTCTGAAGCTTCAGAATCCTCTTGTAAAGTTTCTTTTAAATATTCTTCATATTCTTTCTTATTAAATTCACCATTGACGTTAATATAGTATTGATGAAGTTCTGCATTGTCCATATTTAAAAGACTATATATAAAATTTTTATTTCCAGAATCAATAATATTTTTAATATCTATTAGAGAATATTTGGGGAAATACCAACAACATCCTCTGGTTTTTATGCTTGTATAAGACGTAGATTCAATAAATGAGCTGCATTTACCGCAGAAGCTACATTTATACACAGGTACATTACTGCAAAATTCATATCCTAATTTATCCATGGCAACACCTCTTTAGAAATATTTTTCAATAAGCTTATTATAGCTCTTTATTATTTTAATTCAAATATATAATTTATTAATTTTAATACGCCACATACAATTCCAGAGGCTATTAAGGGGCCTACAGGAACTCCCCCTAAAAAGGTAACACCTATAATTGATCCTATAAGAATTCCAGGCATTGTATCAGAGTTC
>Ga0074193_1002343_pt1 | contig 17500 bp, 18 predicted proteins | sample EPASupsiteHSE605_FD_64523 | JGI IMG/M metagenome (GOLD analysis project Ga0074193, IMG submission 64523) | Bioremediated contaminated groundwater from EPA Superfund site, New Mexico - Sample HSE6-05 | ecosystem: Environmental > Aquatic > Deep subsurface > Groundwater > Contaminated ... | reverse complement strand
GCCCACATTTTGGTGTTAATGGAAATCCGGCACATTTGGAGGTGGATTATAGAAATCAAAAATCAGGATGGGTCTGTTATCATTTTCGAATCACTCAGGAAATGTTGAATTCAACCGATTTCTATGTCATGACGGACCCTATCTGTGTAGAAGATCCCGCAGCCGTCTGGATGATGGATAGGCCAGAAAATAGAACAGAGAATATTCAATTCTTCCGAAACACTCCCATTCGGGTTAATGACATTATAAGGGAAAGCGTGGGCAATAACAGTACTGCTGTACTCTGGTTGCATGTATATTCTTCTGGAAATCCTGATAAAGCTTTCAATACGTATCTAGCGGGGTTTCCTAAGGGAACCTCTTATGAAAAGGTTAAAGTTCAGTATCTGAATCCTCAGCCATGCTATTTTGTTTTTAAAGTATGGTTTTGAGTTTTTAGGTGGCTTATTATTCTTACACATCAAAGATTTCAGTGAATTAATATCAATAATATTATTATAATTCAATTGGATATAATACTTAAAATAGGCACCTTTTTTGAATAATCCATATGTTTTTTAAAGAATTTCAAATTTTTAATGATTTAAAATGTTATTTTTAATGATTTACTCCTTAAAGGCATGATTTAACTTCTGAAAGTCCTTGAGATTGGTTTTGAACAACTTGATTAGACTCATTTCCCTATGGGTAATCTTCCAAAAAATACGAATAATTTGGGTAATCTTCCAACATCTTTATAAGCTGGGTGGTAGGATACTAACTATAATAACATATTCGTGGTGAATTTGAAATGGACGAGATAGACTCGGAAATTATTCGTTCCCTGGTCAAGAATTCAAGGATAACTCTCTCCCAAATGTCAAAGGAGATAAACGTACCTGACGCAACCATCTCGAATCGGCTTAAAAAGCTGGAAGAAACTGTGATCAAGCAATACACCCTGATTCTGGACACGGATGCAACTGGCCTAAAGGTCACCGCCATCATCATCATTCAGACAGAATCGGAAAAACACGAAAACGTGGAAATGGAACTATCCAAACTGGAAGAGGTCTCTGAAGTTTACAGTGTCTCTGGAGAATATGACATTCTCATTAAAGTATGGGCCCACAGCATTGAAGAGCTCAATAAGATAGTAACCAGTAAAATCCGCCAGGTTGATGGTGTTGAAGATCTGACTGAGATGATTGTGATGGAACGTGTTAAAGAAGGAGTCATACCTCCAATCTGAGTCATACCTCCAATTGACCAACTAAATGACCCACCAATCCCAGGAGGTGAGAGAAATGTACCTAAGTGATTTAATAAAAAAACCAGTGATAAACCCCAGCGGAGAAAAAATAGGGAAACTGAAAGATGTTATAGTGTCATCAGAAACTGCTTATCCTATAATAAAAGCCATAATGGTGAATACTTCTGGTAAAACTGTTAAAAATATTCCCTGTAATTACATTGGAGATATTGGAAAGAAAATAATCCTAAAAATCCCAATTAATGATATTGAAGAGTATACAATTTTAAATAATGATATTAAGCTTATTCATAATGTTTTAGATCGGCAAGTGGTTGATATTGAGGATAAAAAGATCAGACGGGTTAACGATCTCAAATTATCAGCCAAAAATGGTCATTATCATGTTATTGGTGTTGATATAGGTATTCACGGTATTTTGAAAAGATTAAGTTTGACCCGTATTGCCAAACCTCTAGGTATAGATTCCAGGGAAGATCTCATCTCCTGGAAGGATATTGATGCATTAAACAGCGACTATTCTAATTTAAAACTAAAAGTCCCTAAACAGAAGTTGAAAAAGCTTCACCCTGCAGATATTGCGGATATTGTGGACCAGCTGGGACTTAATGAATCCATAACAATTTTGAATTCCCTGGATGATGAGGCAGCTGCCGACACCCTGGAGGAAGTCTCCCCTGAAAGACAGGTTATACTCCTGGAAGGAATGGAAAGCCAGAGAGCGGCTGAACTTTTAGATGAAATGTCTCCGGATGATGCAGCTGACCTTCTCGCTGATCTACCTGATGATAAGGCAGAAGAACTCCTGGATCTAATGGAACCTGAAGAATCAGAAGACCTGCGTAAACTACTGGAATACCCCGAAAACACCGCCGGTGGTGTTATGACTACCGAATTTGCTGCTGTGGAAGAGGGCCTCACTGCTCAACAGGTCCTGGACTCGCTTCGAGAAATGGCTAAAAACGTTGAAACCATTTACTATGTCTATGTTCTTTCAAAAAATGGCGATTTAGTGGGAGTAGTTTCTATAAGGGAAATTTTACTCTCTGATCCTGATATAAACATATCTGATTTCATGCAAACTGATGTCATTAAAGTTGACGTAATGGAAGACCAGCATGAAGTTGCCCAGAAAATTGCAAAGTACAACCTCATAGCCCTCCCTGTTATTGAAAAAGATAAAATAAGGGGAATAATCACAGTTGACGATGCAATAGACATTGTTTTACCCACTGCCTGGAAAAAACGGGTCCCAAGAATGTTCGGAAGATAAACCGGGGGAATAGATTTAAGAAGGTCTAATTATGGATTATTCAATTTTCCGCAGGGTTTTTAAGAGCCCTGCTGTCATAAGCTTCATAATATTCCTCTCAGTAATGGGACCAGGTATCATAACTGCCAACGTGGACAACGATGCCGGAGGAATCACCACTTACTCCCTGGCGGGTTCACAGTTTGGATACGATCTTCTATGGACCTTCATCCCAATGATCATATCACTGGCCGTGATCCAGGAAATGGGGGTCCGTATGGGCATAGTTTCCGGGAAAGGCCTGGCAGATCTCATACGTGAGAAGGTGGGAATTAAACTCACCTTCCTCATGATGATCGCCCTGCTTTTAGCCAACTTCGGAAATGTACTGGCTGAATTTTCAGGTATAGCAGTAAGCACAGGCATATTCAACGTTCCTCGTTTCATAGCCCTGCCACTGGCCGCCTTTTTTGTCTGGCTCCTGGTGGTTAAAGGGACATACAAAAGTGTGGAGAAGGTATTCTTACTGGCATCTGCCCTGTATTTTTCATACATTGTGGCTGGATTCATGGCACAACCCGACTGGGGATTAGCAGCCCAGAGCATGATAATGCCACAGATAAGTCTTGATGCAGCTTACATAACCATGGTGATAGGTCTGGTGGGGACCACCATCGCCCCCTGGATGATGTTCTACATACAGTCCTCGGTGGTGGAGAAGGGAATCAGCTTAAAGAATCTCAAATATTCCAAGATGGATGCGGTATTGGGAGCTATAATAGTGAATATTGTGGCATTTTTCATTGTTATTGCCTGTGCAGCCACCATATACCCCACTGGAATCCCGGTAAATGATGTGGCTGATGTTTCCATGGCACTTGCCCCACTGGCAGGTCAATACGCCAGCATATTATTTGCATTTGGATTTTTAAACGCGTCGCTTTTCGCTGCTAGTATCTTACCTCTGTCAACAGCCTACTATGTATGTGAAAGCTTAGGATTCGAAGCTGGTGTTTCCAAAAGCTTCAAAGAAGCTCCAGTATTCCATGGATTGTATTTGGGATTGATTATAACTGCCGTGGCCATAATACTCATTCCATCTGTTCCCCTGCTTTCCATTCTTTATCTTTCCCAAGTGGCAAATGGCATACTCCTACCCTTTGTACTGATACTAATGTTACTCATCATAAATGATAAGAAAATCATGGGAGAACATGTCAACACCAGACTTTTTAACATAATAGCCATTTTAACGGTGATAATTGTAATGGGGTTGAGTATCGGATTGCTGGTGACTACTTTCCTTTAATGGGAATATCTGGCCTAAAATTAGTTGGGGCCGATTTTGAGGAAATCATGATTGATGAATAAGTATTATGGTGCTAGATTATTTCTATTTTTTCAAGAGTTGATAGAGTTTATTTCAGGTTTTGACCATTTTATTGTAGTTTGTTTGTAAAAGTACATTCATAACTTGTATTTTATCCATTTTTAAGAGATTAAAACCGTAAAATTTATATTGTGGGAAGCATATAGCTTCCCTTGGTGTAATAAATGAAATTTCCGTTGATCTATGACCAAAAAGACTCCAAATGGAAATTGTTGGGCGATATGCTTAAAATTTTGCGGTTCTCACAACTCATCGTTGTGAGTTTGCTGAGCTTCGCTCAGCAATTCGCGCAGAGTAAATTAGGGAATAGCTAAAGGAATAAAACCAGCGGCGAAAGCTGGATTTATGTTCCGGGGTGATGATGGTTGCTTTATTTTTCTCTTTAGAGGTTTCTTATGTTCTTAGGGAGTTAAAAGAGCGTGAAGAACTTCGTAAGTTTGCAAGTATAGATGACATGCCTTCGGAATCGCAGTTGTACGAGTTTTTATCAAGGTTTTCAGAAGAACAGATAATGAATTGTGTTTTAGGAATATTAAACTCGTTAGCATCACATCGTAAGCGTGGTAAAGCTGTTATATTAGTTTGATTCAACTGATATAGTTGGATTTGAATTGGAATAAAAAGAAAATTACTAAAAAATCTTTGGAAGATCTGCCCTATAACTGGTGTTACAGCAAATCTAAAGGTTTTTATATTGGATTTAAGCTCATTGTAGCCGTAGATTATCGAACATTGCGTCCGTTGGCTTTTCTTTTGCATCAAGATTGTGCTCATGATTCAAAATTATTTGAACCTGTCATGGATGGAATGAAAGAAAGCGTGTTATTCGAAAAGGAGACAAAGTAGTTTTTGATAAAGGATATTACAGTTATAAAACTATTTAAATGGAATTACTCTTTATAAAATTGTTCCTTTAATTTTTCCAAAAAAGAATATGAATTTAAGAAGGGTTTTAGACAGAATAACTTACCCTATTACAGTATATAGTAATGGTAAGTTACCTAATAAAGTTAGAAGCTTTTTTGAAGGATTAGCATCGGAATTCAAATATAAAATGAGGCATTGGCAAGAATATCAGAGTATCCGGGCTTTAATTGAGGATATTTTTACATTAGAAAAGGAAGGGCTTTCTTTGAATCTTTACATCATTATCCTTTGCGTTCTGTTCATAAAATCGTTTCTCTAACTGCACTTTTAGCAGGTATCATCACAGGACTTGGTTACAACACCAACCAAAAGCTACAAAAGCTCGCAGCATCATAAAAAATCTAGGACCCTAATATATTTATTTTTATCTGGTGTGTAAAGTTATTAGATGTTGGTGTTTTTTTATCCATTTTTGCATTTGTTTTTGTAGGTAGTTGTTTATTCCGTTTGTTGGTTTGTATTTCTTTTTAATTCGTCGGGTAGAGTTTGTCGGTAGTAATTTTCGTTGCAGCTGATTGTTCGTAGGATGTTTTGGTTTTTGGTGAATTTTGTGAGACTTTGAAAGTCAAGTAGTATATTGTTTTTGATTATTTTCTGTAAAAACTTAGGTATTTTGTGGAATTAAAGTAGTAGTTATTCTAATCTTTGTGTTGCGATTTCTTCTTTCTTTTTTTTATCATTTTTAGCTGGTGAAAAATGTATAATTGGTTTACTACTCCTAATTCATCGGATATATTTTTATATCCTCGTAAATCATCTGTGGTTAGTGAATAAAATTTTTTATCTTTTGTTGATGCTTTTATAAATTCTTTTACGGTATTTTATTCTTTATCAGAGGTTCTTTCTTCTGTTACTGGGATATTTAGTATGTAGTCGTATAAGGTTAAAACTGTAGTGTCTTTGTCCGCCAAGTTTAATTCACTGCACATCATAGCAGTAATAATCCCGAATAATCAGATTTATGTTTTCTATTTTGTTTTCCAGCTTTTTAGTTTGCCAGTCTCTTATTAAGGTGAAAGATGGAGAGAGACCCAAACGTTTGGAAGTCTGTTGTTGTTTTACGCAGCGATCGATAACCTGTACATAATCTCGAAGAAAAAATAGACAAAACAAAAAAGAATAATTAAACTTAAAACCAAAATAAAGATACTTAGTTGATATTGAATTTGAAATTATATCTTATGTCATTGAGGGGTCAAAATGGGAAAAAATGCAAGTATTACAGTTTTTATGGGTCTTTTGATTTTAGTAGTGTTTGTTTCAGGTTGTACTACTAGTAACAATACTGCATCCAATCAAAGTGGCCAAGATGTTATAATACATATTAATTCAAACTCCCCATGGAATGGAACTCTCACATATAACGGTACAAATTATAACGTAAAAGGGACAAAAACTAAAAATTATAATTTAGGTTCCACTCCTGGTGATGTTAAAATTGATTTACAGAAAAATAGTGATATTAGAGGGAATTTAACTGTAACATTACTCCAAGGTAGAAAGATTATTGAAACTCAGAGTACATCTACAAATCAAGAAGTTGTAATTATAAGCCACAATTTTTAATTTAAATAAATTATAAGTGAAATAGTAATATAGTAAATTCTTATGATGATCCTCAATGAATTGATGAACGGACTAATTATCATATAAATTGGATTAATCTACTTTAAAAATAATGTTTATACGTTATTACCTCTTCTTTTTGATTAGGATGGGTGTAATTAATAAATAGGCCACGTTACTTAAAATTGGTAAGAGAAATGCGATCAATTTGGCAATAATTGAAGCAATGGGTGTGGATAAATTTCTGTAAGTAATAATTGTATTAGTTCTAGAGATTATATTCTTTCTGAGAAGATACTTTAACCCATTCCAAATTTTATAGTGTAGTGAGGGAATATAATCTTGTTTTTAGTGTTTGATATATTAAATTAATTCAGTTTCTAAAAGTGCAATTTTATGCTTGATTAAAACAACTTTTAAGTTACATATAACCGATAAATTTAATACAACGGAATTATATACTTCCTAGTAATTAAATCTCAATTGATCTATGACCAAAGAGACTCCAAATGGAAATTATTGGGGACCTTTGACAGGAAGGTGTTCAATACTCAGGTAGGTTTTTCTTAACTGGTCGGAGTCAAGCTAGGAGTATGCGTCACGAACTATATCCTTTAACTTATGACCCATCATGTGCGCCCTAATTTCCTCAGCCATTCCTGCATTAATTAACTGGGTGTTGGAGTTTTTGCAGTATTATTATTTTAATTTGTATGTTTAGACAGATCGATCATTTGAAATATTATGTTTCTTTCTAAATTGCATATAAACCTCAAAAATTGCTTTTAAAAAGTTTGATAAAGCTGATGCAACTTCATAAATCCCAATTAATTGAATTAACAATAAAAATAATGATATTATACCTTCCCAACTGAAATTTAGAACTATATGAAATTGGCCAAGAAAATGTTTAATAAGTAGATTTATTAATAGAAACAAACCAAAACCGGCGATGAATTGGATAGTAGCCATAAAAAAGGACTCACCAGCAAATATCATTGACTTTTTTAAATCTTTATTCAAATTAGTCATTGAAGATATGTAAGTAAATGTTACTAGAGCTAGAGCAGCCGAACTTAAAACAAAAACTCCTACAACAATTATAACTTCACTTAAGTCCTTAATTGCAATCTGCCAATAAATCCATGGCACTAAGAAAGATATAAGTAATATAAGATTTAAATGATGTATTATTAAATTAATTAATTTGATTAAAAATCTTTTAAGAATATCTTTCTTACGAGATAATTTAAGGTTAATCATGTTTAAACACCCTTTTTACTTATACTTAATTTAATAAACCCCTATGGGACGATTATATCTCCTTATATTTTAAAATGGATAACACCATCCCTATGCCCAAAACCATGCTGATTATAAAACCAATTATTCCTAAAAAAACACCTTTGTCAGTCTGCATTATGATTGCTGAACCAATTAAAAGTGCAGCTAAGATTAAAGCAGTTGAAAGCTTATTGCTTATTCTCTCCAGGCCTTTATGCTCCACTTCTATGTTTATTTTTCCTTCTTCAAATCTATAAAGGATTTTACTCAAACCTTGAGGCAGTATTTTCATTAAATGTTCCACTTCAAATATATTATCCTTTATAAAATCAATTGTACGCGAAGGACTAATTTTTTTGCGCATAACGCTTCTTGCCATGGGTTTAAACTCTTCAACCGGGTTAAAATTAGGATCTAATCTTTCACCAGTATCCTCTACCAATGTTACTCCCCTAATCAGAAGAGAAATCTCTCCTGGTATTTGGACATTATACTTTCGCATAAGAGAAATTAACCCATTCAATCCTCCATGCATTTCATTTAACTCTACTCCATAAAAACGGTACATGACACCGGTTAAATCATTTTTAAAAGCTTTCATGTCTATGTTTTCATTGATTATTCCCATGTAAACAAGCTGATTCATCACACCCTTAACATTATTTTCCAGGTAATGGATTACTAAATCTGCAAAATCTTCTCTAAGTTCCTGATCAAGGATTCCCATCATCCCATAATCAATGAAACAAACCACATTATCATCTAAAATATAAACATTGGCTGGATGAGGATCTGCATGGAAAAATCCATCAATCAAAACCTGTTTAAAAAAGGAATTTATCTCTCTTTTTGCAATTAATGGTTTATCATAAACCTCATTAGAGTCAATTACATCTGAAACCTTTTTTCCTTCAATAAATTCCATAGTAAGGACTTTTTCAGTTGAATACTCTTTATAAACCTTGGGAACATAAATAGCTTCATTTTCTTTGAAATTGTTATCAAAACGTATAATATTTATGGCTTCTTGATTATAATCGATTTCTTTTAGAATACTACGTTCAAATTCGTCCACTATTCTTGGAAGGTTATAAATTCGAAATTGAGGCATGTAATCATGAATTCTTTTTGCTAAAAATCGCATTATTGTAATATCTTTGTGAATAATTTCTTCAACGCCAGGTTTTTGGACTTTAATAGCCAATTTATCCCCATTTTTAAGTATTGCTTTGTGTACTTGACCTATGGATGCTGATCCAAGTGATTCATCTTCAAATTCTGAAAATAAATCCTCTACTGAATTACCTAATTCCGTTTTTATAGTTGATCTTATGATTTCAACATCTACCGGAGGAACGTCATCCTGGAGTTTAGTTAGTTCTGCTGCAATTTCATCACCAACGAGATCTGGTCTTGTACTTAGCATCTGCCCTAACTTAATAAATGTAGTACCTAATTCCTGCAAAGCAAGTCTTATTCTTGATGGTAATGTGGAATCAAGTTCTTCAATAGATTCATATTTATAATCGCCCTTAAAAGGGATTTTAGTTTTTAATTTTGTTTTTTCTGCAATATAGCCAAATCTGTAATCACTAAAAACTTTAATAATTTTATTTAATCTTTTTAAATTTGGACTTTCATTAAATTCTTCAGGTATCAAGAAAATTCCTCCTATTTTTTAGGTATTGTATCATTAGACATTGTCTGGATCAGACATTGAATGGAATGCAGTTTTAGAACTTTTAATACTTAATTAGAACATATACATCTAATCACGACAATGTCTGTATTTGACATAGTCGGAATTGGTATATAAATATTTTGGTTTACAGAAATTCTAGAATTCATAAAAAATATTTTATAGTTAACACCCAAGTCATCATATCTGGAATATGAATTAACGGTTAGTTGATCGAAACATACATAAAAATATTTAACAGAATTAGACAATATCTAAAAATGACATGTATGGAAATTAATGGAAATGCATATCATGCAATTCCTGAACTGCGAAAACTTCGTTTTTTGGCATGTTCCGAGCACTGTGAAAATCAAGATTTTGGAGGAATTAATTTTGAATAAAAATGAAAATCACGATCTTAACACTGAAAAGCCAAATATCCTAACTAAACAAGATAAAAAAGTAATTAATAATGTGATAAGGGATTTCGGCCGTTTAATAATCTTATGGATTTTAAATAAGAAACGACTCTATGGAAATGCCATAATCAATAAAATAAACAATTTTTATCCGGATAAAGATAAAAAAATAACAGGATCCAGCAGAATTTATCCCATGCTCCATGATTTAGAAGATAATGGATTAATAGAAGGCACATGGGAAAATAGAGGAAGACAACAAATAAAATATTACGAAATCACTGATAAAGGTCGTGAAGAAATTTTAAGGGTTAAAAAAATATTTAAATATTATGTGGACGATGAATTAATAGATTTCATGAATGAATTTTGGAATTCTGATTAAGTCAATACTTAGTTATTTTACTTATTGGATTAATTATCCAATAAATTAATTCTAATTTATTTTTTTATTTTTATTTAAATCCTTAACAATAACCGAAACATTTATATATTATTTCAACAAACTCATGACTATGTCAAAATTAGACAATGTCTATAATTATTAATGTCTTGAATTGACATACATGGGTGTGGTTTAATCATTTATTTTTGATTGTACCGCCTCCCCATTCATATATGTCTTATTTAGATAATGTCTAAAACTGACTTAAAATTAGAATAAAAAAAATACGAGGTAATTAAATGAACGAAAAAAATGCGTTAATGGGTATTTTAGGAATAATACTCGGTATTGTAGTAATAGCCTTCCCATATATAAGCATATTAACTTTCAGCGTCGTGGCGGGAATCGGAATACTAATTTTAGGTATGTGGTTCCTTGTACTGACATTTGAAGTATGGGAAGATAGTAAAGCAACTAGTATAGCTTATTTAATTCTTGGAATAATAGCCATAGTGACTGGAATAGGAATGATGGGAAATATAGAGGCCTTTAGCTTCTTAGCAAGCTTTATAATATATCTTGCAGGATTCTGGATGATATTCGCCGGTACTTTAGCTATATTTAATGGAATAACTACATATGAAAGAGGATGGGGTGCTATAGGTATCATTTTAGGTATTACATACTTAATAGTAGGAATATACGCACTAAACCCATACTACCTGGCATTATTAATCGGAATATTCCTAATATTAGACGGAATCAGATTATTCTTTGTAAAAACACCTGAAGAAGAAATAGAAGAGCTAGAAGAAGAAATAAAGAAAGATTTAGAGAAGAAGTCAGAAAAAAAGTCCTAAAAAAAAATATTCTGACTAATTACATTTTTAAAGGAGGAATAAATCATGAATAGTGAAATTTAAGGGAAAATGTATGAAATGAGGAGTAAAACTATAGAGACTGAAGGAATAATCAATGAAATTACAGAAAATGTATTGGATTATTCCATAACTCAAAAACCATTAACAGACATTATTGAAACCCATGATGCTTTAATAATAAGAATAGATCTTCCAGGTTTAAAAAAAGAAGATTTAAAAGTCGATATTGGGGAAGACAATCATATATAAAAGCAAAATTTCCAGAAGAAAACGAAATTGGAGATATCAGTTACATTCAAAAAGAACGAAATCATGGACCCATCAACAAATCAATACCACTTCCACATAATGTAAAACCTGAAGAAGCCACAGGATATTTCACAAACTCCATATTAACTGTTAAGATCCCTAAGAAACATAAAGAAAGCCATAATCAGGTAATTAAGAATTTATAGTAACCTATCTGTCAGAAAGTCATACTAGATCAAAACACAATTGAAGGTGAATAATTATGAAAATATTTGATCAATTAAAAGGAAAAGAAGTAATCGATGATAAAGGAAATAAATACGGAAATATAAGTGATGTAGAATGGAACCCCGAAGCTAATAAGGTTGAATTTCTAATTGTAACTGAAAGAAGAGGACCTTCAGCAGCAATTGGAATGGGAGCAAAAAGAATAATACCATACGAAAAAATTCACTCCATAGGAGACAAAGTACTCCTTAAAGAGCAATGAAGCTAAGTAAGGAGGAATAATACATGAAAAACGAATTTAAAGGAAAAACAGATGAAATAGCTAAAGAAATTCAAGTAAAAATCAATTTAGTTAAAGAAGATGCTACTAAAAGGAAGGAAGAAATAACTAAGGAAACTGAAAAGAGAATCAATGAAATTAAAGAAAATGTCGCAAAAAACAGAGAAAACACTACTACAGAAGAAAGAGAAGAAAAAGCTAAAGAGTGTATAATGAAAAGTCGGAAATATAAGCGATGTATAATGGAACCCCGAAACCAATAAGGTTGAATTTCTAATTGTAACTGGAGGAGCAGGACCTTCAACAGCGATTGGAATGGGAGCAAAAAGAATAATACCATACGAAAAAATTCACTCCGCAGGAGCAAAGTACTACTAAAAGAATGAAGCCAATTAGGAGGAGTAATTCATGAAAGACCAATTTAAAGGAAAAAAAGATGAAATAGCTAAAGAAACTCAAGTGAAAATCAATTCAGTTAAAGAAAATGCTGCTAAAAAGAAGGAAGAAATAGACAAAGAAACTGAAAAAAGAATCAATAAAATGAAAGAAAATGCTACAGAAAAGAGAGAAAAGGATGCAAGAAAAAGAGAAAAAATAGCTAATGAAACTAAAGAGAACATAAACAAAATTAAAGAAGACACAACAAAAAAGAAGGAAGAAATAGACAAAGAAACTGAAAAGAGAATAAAAGAAATGAAAGAAAATGCTGCAGAAAAGAGAGAAGCGATAGACAAAGAAATTGAAAAGAGAACTAATGAAATGAAAGAAAATAACACGAAAAGGAAGGAAGAAATAGCTAAAGAAACTGAAAAAAAAATCAATAAAATCAAAGAAGACTCCGAAAGAAAGGGAGAAGAAATAAGAGCTAAAGGTGAAAATAACCTTAATAAAATTAAAGAAAACGCTGCAAGAAAAAGAGAAGAGATAGTTAAGAGAACTGAAGCGAAAATCAATAAAATTAAAGAAAATGTTCCGAAAAAGAAAGAACCCACTCCAGATAATGAGAAGGTGCATATTATGAAAATTGAAGATTTAAAAGGAAAAGAAATTATAGATGCAAATGGAAACAAAGTTGGAGAAGTAAGCGATTTAGAATGGAATTTTGAAAGCAACAACGTTGTATCTTTAATAGCTACAGAAGGAGGAGCAGCTAAAATTGGAATTGGAAAAAAAATAACTGTATCCTATGAAGATGTAAAAACAATTGGAGAAAAAATACTTTTAAAAAAGCTTTAAAAAAATAAAATTCCCCATCTACCTTTTTATTTTCAAACCTATTACTTATTCAAATAAGTTCATTATTATGATTTATTCTTGGAAGGTTGATAAATACGACGTATTTTAGAACCAAAAAAAATGGAGTTTGAAGGTAAAAACAGCAGACAAATAAAGTGTTTATTGCCATCAAAAATCGAGATTTTTTCATGGTTTTTCTTGAATCCCAAAATGAAATTTTGGAGGAATAAATATTGACTCAAACAGAAAATATTCTAAACTTAGAATCACCAGATATCCTGACTGAAATGGATAAAAAAGTAATTAATAGCTTTGTAAGGGACTTCGGAAGTTTAATTATTTTATGGATTTTAAATAAGAAACGACTCTATGGAAATGCCATAATCAATAAAATAAACAAGTTCTACCCCAATAAGGATAGAAAAATAAGAGGATCCTGCAGAATTTACCCCATGCTCCATGATTTAGAAGATAATGGATTAATTGAAGGCATATGGGAAACTAGAGGAAGACAACAAATAAAATATTACGAAATCACTGCCAAAGGCCGTAACGAACTTTTAATAGTACAAAAAAATTTTAAAACTGAAATTAAAAATGCTGAAGAAGCTCTTAAGGAATGTGAAGAGAAATACAAAACTCTTTTTGAATTCAATCCTAATTACACTATACTTGTAGGTCGTAATGGTGTCCTATTGGATGTTAATGTGGCAACAGAGCAAATGATTAACATATCCAAAGATGAATTGATCGGGAAAAGTTTTTCTGAATTAGCAATTTTCCCTAAAGAGGATTTAGACTTGCATGGTGAAATGTTTTCACGTATATTAACTCAAAAAAATGTAGCTCCTTATAGATCCAGAGTCATTGCTAAAGATGGTAAAATTCGGTGGGTTCTAAATCAAACTACTGCTATAATGAAGGATGATAAACTTAATTATGTGTTAGTGATTGGTAGGGATATTACCGAATATAAAAAAGCGGAAGATAAGCTAAAAGAGAATGCAGAGCGGTTCAGTGCTGTTGCTGAATCAGCTGTGGATGCTATTGTCACTACTGATGCAAACGGAACTATCATCTTCTTCAATCCTAGTCTAACAAAAATCTTTGGATATAAAAAGGAGGAAATGAAAGGGAAACCCCTAACCATCCTAATGCCAGAAAGATTCAAAAAACAATATCTAGACGAACTCCAAAAATTCAAAAAACACGGCAAACATAGACTTATGGGTAAAATAGTAACCACCACTGGATTAAAGAAAGACAAAAAAGAATTCTCCTTTGAAATGTCACTTACAACCTGGAAATCAAAAGGAAAACCCTACTTCACATCTATTATCCGCGATTTAACAGAAAGACAAAAAGCCGATGAACAGATAAAAAAATCTCTCCAAGAAAAAGAAGTTCTTCTCAGGGAGATACATCATCGTGTAAAGAATAATATGCAGATTATCTCCAGTTTATTGAATCTACAGATACAGTATGAGATTTTAGATGAAACAGTAGGTGTTTTAAAGGAGAGCCATGGCCGGGTGAAGAGTATGGTCATGATTCATGAAAAGCTCTACCAGTCGGATAGTTTCTCTAAAATTAATTTTAAGGAGTTCCTCCCAAATCTGGTTTCTGATATATTCTATTCTTATGGAATCAAAACGGGTACTATTGGCCGGGAACTGGATATTGAGGATGTTAACATTGGTATCGATACTGCCATACCTTTAGGGCTAATTATTAATGAGTTGGTGACCAACAGTGTTAAACACGCCTTTCCTCAATCTGAAGGAACCATAAATATCAAACTCAAATCCCTCCCTGAACAAATGGTACTCATCATCTCTGATGATGGAATAGGACTACCAAAAAACCTTAATATTGAAAAAACAAATACTCTTGGTCTTCAACTGGTGAATAGTTTAGTTAAGCAGATTGATGGTGAAGTTGAAATTTGTAGAAACAATGGAACAGAATTTAAAATTACTTTTAAAGAATTAAATTACAAAGAAAGGGTATAAAATTCTTTTTGGTAATTATATTTTATGATGATATTCAAAAAGAAACTAAAACTAATAATACCAAAGGATTTTTCATGATTATCCTAGCATATCGTATTATTCCACAACTCAAAAGCCCTTTGACAGAATCATAGAAACCGGTGCTGCTTTAATAATAAAATAGATCTTCCAGGTTTAAATAATGAAAATTTAAAAGTTGATATTGGAGAAAATAACATATACATAAACGCAAAATTTCAGAAGAAAACACAGCTAAAAATATCAATTACATCCAAAAAGAATGAAACAATGGTACTATCATGAAAATAATACCCCTACCACCTAACATGAAATTTGAAGACACTACAGCAAATTTTACTAACTCCATATTAACTATCACAATCTCAAAAAACAAAAAGAAAGCTATAGACTGGATATTAACAGTTAATCAATTCAAAACTCAAATAGAAGGTTTATATTATGAAAATAATTGATGAATTAATAGTAAAAGAGATATCAATGCAAAAGGAAACAAAGTTGGAAATACAAACGATGCAAACTGGAATCCAGAAAGTATCCGGGTTAAATCTATAATTGTTACTCAAGGAAGAGCAGCCAAAATTGGACTAGGAAAAAAATTATTATCTCGAGGAAATAATATGACCAAAAAAGAAAATACTATTAGCTTCGAATCACCAGATATTTTGACAAAACACGAAAAAAAAGTAATTAATAGTTTTGTAAGGGACTTCGGAAGTTTAATTATTTTATGGATTTTAAATAAGAAACGACTCTATGGAAATGCCATAATCAATAAAATAAACAAGTTTTACCCCGATAAAGATAAAAGAATAACAGGATCCAGTAAAATTTATCCAACTCTCCATGATTTAGAAGATAATGGATTAATAGAAGGTTCTTGGGAAACTAGGGGTAGACAGCAGATAAAATATTATGAGATTACTGATAAGGGCCGTGAAGAACTTTTAAGGGTAAAAAAAATATTTAAACAAGTTTTAAATTATGAATTTAAAGATTTCATATATGAGATGATTTTAGCAGATTAATAAGGTGGATTACATGGTATTTAACATCCATTTAAAATTTGAACTTATAAACTGCCTTTTCTTTAAGCCCTAAGCTCCATAAACCAATCTGGAAAAATATCATTTAAGATATGTTATCATTGAATTTCATAAGGCGCATATATTTGGTTTAATGTGAAAGAATTTGTTGGGTTTATTCTTATTTTACAATAGATTCATAACCTGTGATTGGTTACTTCTATACGATTCTTTAAGATTAATTTAATCTAAATTTATCTAAATTTTATTTTTAGGGACATTAGTCTTAAATAAAAACCGAAAAATTTATATGTCAAATATGTACTATGTTTAAATTAGATAATGTCTAATAATGACATAAATGTATCCAGTTTCAAAGTTAAAAAAATTATGATGTAAGGAAGTAATCCAAATGAATACTGATATATTATTTGAGCCAATTCAAATTGGCAACATGGAATTAAAAAACAGAATTGCTATGTCACCAATGAATATGGGCTATACCGGACCGGAAGGCTACGCAAGTGAGCAAACTAATGCATGGTATGCGACTAGGGCAAGAGGAGGCTTTGGTCTTATTATCATTGAATGTGTGGTAGCAAACCCTTATTCATGGCGTGGAAGCGATTCACTTAATCCTCTTTTATGCGACAGCCAGAAAAAATACCGTTATTTGAGCCAACTAGCTGATGTAGTTCATTCATATAAAGGTACGAAAGTCTTTATGCAACTTTCTCCGGGATGGGGGCGGCAGGGCCATCCGGATATGATACATGAAAATATTGCTTCTGGTGCTCCTTCAGCCATTCCAATGGAAATGGATTTGCGTAATCTGAACCATGGCTGGGCTAAACAAATAAAACGACTTGGTATACCGTTAATTGATGAAATTGGCGGTGTAGAAAAACTTCAAAGCCTTAATGATGAAGAATATGAGAGTGTTAAAGATATGGCCTTTAGCTACTTGAAAAAGAATGCTCCTGAATTCTTCAATATAGTTAAAGGGCATACTCCACGGGAACTAACTATTACAGAAATAGAGAAGATGGAGGAATTCATGGTGAATCAGGCCTGTAATGCTTATAATCTAGGCTTTGATGGCGTAGAACTCCACACACCACACGGATATCTTTTGCATCAATTCTTGTCACCACGTTCCAATCGTCGTACTGACATCTATGGTGGAAGCACTGAAAATCGTGCACGTGTGGTTACAAACATCATCGAACGTATCCGAAAAAAAATTGGTCCAGAAAAAGTACTGGGTTGCCGTCTTTCCGGCGATGAATTGGTTCCAGGTGGTTTAGAACACAACGAAGTTTGTAAACTGGTTAAAATCTTTACTGATGCCGGAGCAAATTATTTTAACGTATCACAGGGTTCTTATGAAAATCCGGGAGCGGCATTTGCACCTG
>Ga0074193_1002342_pt1 | contig 17501 bp, 15 predicted proteins | sample EPASupsiteHSE605_FD_64523 | JGI IMG/M metagenome (GOLD analysis project Ga0074193, IMG submission 64523) | Bioremediated contaminated groundwater from EPA Superfund site, New Mexico - Sample HSE6-05 | ecosystem: Environmental > Aquatic > Deep subsurface > Groundwater > Contaminated ... | reverse complement strand
TATCACTGCTAAATCTGCATGCAAATATATCTTAGAAAACAACACACTGATTGAACCTGATGCTGCGACTATTGAAGCCGTAAAAGCAGAGATCGTTAAGCCTCTCGAAATCTTCGAAGCAAACAAAAACTTCAGCACAGATCCTGAAGTTAACCCTAACTACATTATGCCTAAACAATTCATGTTCCGCTTACAAAAGCTTATGGACGAGTATGTTGGTGGCGCTAACGTATTCTTCAACATGAACTCAGCTTCATTGACTCGTGCATCAGAACTGTTCGAGTTCCTTAAAGAGGACTCACAAAAATTAGCTGCTAGAGATCTCTATGAACTGTTGAGAGCTTGGGAAAATAAACACAGATTATGGCAAGCTGAATCTCACCTTCGCGCCGTAACCTTCCGTGAAGAAACACGTTGGCCTGGATACTACTTCAGAACAGATAAGCCAACTCTTGACGAAGAGAATTGGCACTGCTTTGTTAACATGAAGTGGGATCCTAACACAAATGAATGGTCAGTCTTCAAAAAGCCTGTCATTGATATGTTTGGCGTTGAGTAAGACTAAGTTAAATTAGTTGTCGAATAGATCATTATTATGATTTATTCTAAGACTGATTGCAAAAGGGGATGGGTGCAAATTTTCGGAATTTGTCGGAATTTGTATTCATCCCATATTTATTTAGCACAAATCTAAATTCTTCCTTTAAGATTTTGTGGTAATCAGTTATAATTTAAAACTATGAACTAACTTTTTAATTCAACTTAATTTAAAGGAGGAAACAATATATGGACCAAGTAGAGGAACTCATGCAAAAGAGCATTGAACTGGGTAAAGCGATTGCTCAAACAGATGTGTACAAAGACTTTAAGCAGGCAGAATATGATCTTTTTCAAAATGCTGAAGCCCGTAAGTTAGTAGAAAATCTGCAAAAAATGAAGCAGGAACATCGTGGAAAGATGATGGCTGGTATAGAGTTATCTCAAGAAGAACAAGAAGAAATTAAAGAATTGGAACAAACATGTATACGGAATCGTCAAGTATTGGCTTCTAACCAGGCTAACACAAATTTCCAGGAGTTTATGGAACAAATATCTTCAAATATCAAAAATGGGATTAAAAGTATTGATAAATAATAAAGCCCAATGAATACAAGCACCGACCCTTTTTCAGTTACAATTGGTTCGATGGGTAAAATTGGTGAGATATAAAATTTACTTATTCAAAAAACTATTGGCAATACATGCACGCGGTGGCTTAAGTCCTATTCGTGTCTATGTATTGCCATTTTGCATTTACAATACTAATTGGCAATAGGATATATTGATTGCAATAATATTGACTTGATATATTATCAATGCTAATCTACGTTTAAGGAACTTTTAAGTATTTATTAAGGATCGTTTGTGCAATTTTTTACGTGTAATCCATGGCTTAATTGATTAGTAAATATTGCTAAGGATATCATATATGAATTTAGGACAGGAGGTGGAGCGGGATTATTTGCTCAGGACTTCGAAGAAAGAAGCCGTTCTTTTATTAATATGGCAGCGAAGTAGCCAAGGGAAATTAATCAGTCAATTCATGAGACAATTAGTGAAAAAAATCTTTTTTAATTAATGCTTTTGAGATTGGAGGAAGGGATATTTTTTTTACTTGTAAAATTGCTTGAAATTAAGGATTTAAATCATGATGCAAAAATATTCTGATGGTCAAAGTGAAGAAATATTTAAGTTTTGTAATTGAAAGGTGGGAGCCCTTTTGTATCTAACACGGTTTAAATATATTCCCTTAATAGGGACAATTGGAAACTATAAGAAAGAATATTTTAGTAAGGACTTAATTGCGGCATTAACGGTTGCTGTTGTAGTTATTCCTCAGTCTATGGCCTATGCTCTGATAGCAGGCGTTAATCCTGTTTATGGTTTGTATACTGCTATAGTATCAACGATTATTGCATCAGCATTTGGAAGTTCTAATCATATCATTGCAGGACCGACCAATGCCATTGCTCTACTCGTGGCAGGTAGCATGGGAAGTTATATGGGACAAGATAACGCTTATGCAATGCTCTTTTTGATGACGTTTATGGTGGGTATCTTACAAATACTTTTTGGTGTCATTAAGCTGGGTAAGGTAATCAATTTTGTATCTCATTCTGTAGTTATCGGTTTTACTGCTGGTGCGGGCGTTTTAATCGGTCTCGGACAACTTAGCACATTACTGAGTATATCCATTAAAAATTCAGCACATATGTCCACCATGCAAAAGTTTTATTATGTTATAACTCATCTAAGTGAAACCAACTATTATGCTCTTGGACTTGGGGTTATGACAATGGCGATAATTATAATTTGCAAAAGAATCAATAAGAAACTCCCTGGTGCATTGATCGGAATTGTAATCCCAATTATTTTTATCATTATCTTTTCCTTGGAGCAGAAGGGTGTAAAATTAACAGGCTTTATTCCTTCTTCATTACCACCATTTAAGATGATACAATTCGACATTACTGCAATGCAGAATCTTTTCGGAGGGGTTATAGCAATTGCAATTATTGGACTAGTTGAAGCGATAGCAATTGCTAAATCTATAGCCACTACCTCACGCCAAAAAATTGATGCAAACCAAGAATTTATCGCTCAAGGTATTGCAAATGCAGGCGCTTCCTTCTTCCAGTGTTTTGCTGGCTCAGGTTCATTTACACGTTCTGCTATCAATTTTCAAAGCGGAGCAGTTACCAGAATTGCCGGTATGCTTTCAGGTGTAATAGTTGCAATAGTCCTACTGTTTTTTGCACCATATGCCAAGTATATACCTAATCCATGCCTTGCTGGCGTGATCTTGGTTATTGCCTATAACATGGTTGATAAAAAAGAAATAAAGCATATAGTAAAAGCAGGTAAGTTCAAATCTGATTCTCTTGCAATGTGGGCAACATGTATTGCAACAATCTTAATGCCTCACCTTGATGTTGCAATTTATACGGGTATCGCTCTTTCTATTGCCTTGTACCTGAAAGATACAAATAAGGCACCGATGAAACTTCTAGTTCCATCGCAAGTCAAAAATGGCCAAATCCTTGAAAAAGAAGTTAAATCTATTAAAGAAAAATTAGATGTATTAATAATTCAGCTTGAAGGAAATCTCTTCTTTGGCTCTGCAGAGGACCTTCAAACCAAACTTGATGACTTAGTCGATAAATCTAAGGTGTTCATACTGAGAATGAAGTATGTCGCTACTATAGATTTAACAGCACTAGGTGCTTTGAAAGTATTTATTAGGACTGTAAAAGAATCCGATGGAATCATTATCTTTAGCGGCGTGAAGTCGGAGTTTAATTCATTACTTATGAGTTCGAATGTTACTTCCGATATTGGAGAGGACAACATTTTTATGTCAGAGAATGAAATTTTTGCTTCTTCAACTAATGCCTTAGAGAGGGCAAGAACAGTATTAAGCTGTGATCTTAGTGATACTAAAGAGAAATCTGCGGCGTGCACTCTGTTAGAATCTGAGACTAATACTAATGCGGGTACCAGTGTTCAAAAAAAGAGCAGCGCTTCTTTATGAGCAGAGAGTTATTTGAATAATGAAGGGGGTATATGGCTTGAGTGAATCTAAATTTAACGTACTTCTCTATTCCGATGGGTCTCAGCAGGCTTTTTCAGCTGCTGTTTATTCTGCCAATCTGCTAAAGAAAATGCCGAATATGAATCTAACTATTGTGCAGGTTCAAGAAAGCGATGAAGGTTCTATAGGGACAGAGTATAGTTGGATTGATACCTGGCCTGTTAGCCCTACTGTGGAATGGATGAAGCGCGTAATTGAAACTGATTATAACGTAAAACACTTGTATAATGATATACTTACCACAACCAATGGAATATTTACTGAAAGAGTAAAGGATGTTAAACACCATGTAATATATTGTAATCCTAGTATAACCGACACAGTTGACGCACTTCTTGAGTATGCAGAGGAAAAACATTTTAAATTGATAATTATGGGCACTCGGGGTCTTACTACGTTAAAAGGTTTGATTTTTGGTTGTTTAGCACACAACGTACTCAACAGGTCTCCAATCCCAGTGTTGTTAATTAAGAAGCTGCCTCAAGATTTTATTGATAGTTATTGCTCGAACTAATTACTGAGGTTTGATGAGTAAGGCATCATTGTGAGCTAGCTTTAGAGTGTGTATATTTGTCTTGTGCTAAAAGGGTTCATTCGCTGAAACAATTGGCCCCGTTGAGAAATTGTCTCTTCGGGGCTTTATGTATTTTTTCATCTCTATGAAATAACAGATCATAACCTATTTTACATGCCACTGGTGGTCTGATCATATTCAAGTTTACTCATACTAAGCAAATACTAATGCTGATTTTCAGGTAAGAACAATTATCACCTGTTTTATATAATAAGCTCTAGCTTTCACATTCATCGAACCGTTTCGTATATTTAGTAACCATTCAGATGGAAAGGTGGGATCAGATTGTCCGGTATAATACTCAATGAAGATATGCCATTGGTTGACAAAATGAAGAGGGAGTCTATAGAGAAGACCTATCCGATTTGGCTATTATTTAATCCAAAACATCCGGCTGTTCGCCACTATATTTGGACACCTGTATTAGCAGAAATACAGGACAAAGTATATAGGGAACTTCGTACAAGGATAGACACCTCAAAAATATATATTAGGAATGCTGTTAACGATAGTAGAATAGTTCCTAATACCCTAAATTGGTGGGATACCAAAGTAGCTTCAGAGATACAACAGTTTAGGGATATAGCTCTAGAGCATGAACCAAAGATTCTAATTTCCTTTGGTGCTTTTCCATTTGAGTTTTTGAGACGTGTTTATGAGATAAAACCTGAAAAAGGGCCAAAGTCTTGGGGGACTACTAATTTAGGAGATGAATTTGGAAAATCAATGGAGAACTTTAACATACGCCAAACCAATATAATTCCCTTGCTTCGCCGAGTAGTTGCAAGTGATAAGTTTATAGATGATCCCTATTATTCTGAAAGTTATTTTCACTACGTTGGAACAAAGATAGCTGATAAGATGATTGAGAATAAGGATAAGCTTAATATATGGATGGATTAAACATCTAAAGTAGTCTTGATTAAGTAATTATAATGTTTAGGCTCCGATAAATTAACAAATTTTGTCGGAGCGTTTTTATAATTACCTTACAGTTCATAATAACCTAAACGGATTATGAAGAAATTGATTTGATCCAAACAAAACTAACATAATGATAATTAGCAATTGTTGGACAAGAAGAGTTATTAGTATACATTAGAAATGCCTAAGATCTAATTATTTGATAGGGATGATTATCTCAAATTTTATAGATAAATCTACATTTAAGATTAAAAGCTCCTACTTCGGAGTTTAAATTCGTTCTCTTTACAGAACTTTCTTGTTTGACCCTTAAAAGGAGTTACATTGACAGTTCAATATTCTAGCATGGCTCATTAAGTATATTAATTATGAGCATATTGATTTCCTCTAGACACAGTAATGCCACAATGATAATCTTTAATTGTGATAAAAAACACAATGAGACTAAAGGGGGTAGGCAATATACTGAATAGCTGCTCGTAAGATCTTAAGTGCTTCTTACAATATACTTTATAAAGCAGCCTTGAAAGGCCGCTAAGAAATTTGATCGTAGTATAAAATCAAAACTGTAAGAATTTCAGGAAACCCGTCTAAATAACCGAGTGAATTCTTTAATAGACTGATTCAAGCGTCTAGATGGTCTGCAAAAATTCTTTCATAGGTTGTTGGCAGTACAAAAAATGAAAGGTGGGGTTGATTTGTCCTGCTTAACTTTAAATGATACTCTATCTGATGGTGAGAATACAAAAAGAGAATTAGGGGAAAGAACTTATCCGATATGGCTGTTAATAAATCCAAAATACCCTGCAGTTCGTCATGATATTTGGAGACCTGTATTAGATGAGATCCAGGACAGGGTATTTAGGGAATTGCATACAAGAATAGATACTTCAAATATATATATTAGGAGTGCTGTAAGTGATGGAGGAATAGTTCCTAATACCCTAAATTGGTGGGGCAAGGAAGTAGCTAAGGAGATCGAATTTTACCGAGAGATTGCTCTTATTCATAAGCCAAAAATGCTAATTTCTTTTGGCGCCTTTCCTTTTGAATTTGCACGGCGTGTCTACGAAGTCAAACCAGAAAAAGGCCCTAAGGCTTGGAGCTCATCTATTTTAAAGCATGAATTTGAAAATTCAATTGAGAACTTCGATATAAATCAAACCAACAGAATACCTTTACTACGCCGAGTGATTGCTACTGATAAGTTCATAGAATCAAGCAATTTTTTGTCTCGGTCTGACAGGGAGACTTATTTTCAACATGTAGGCTCGAAAATTGCTGAAAAAATAATCGAGAACAAGGATCATCTGGATATCTGGATTAAGTGAACTCATTCAGCTAAGATGTTTGTTACTCACTTTCCGTTTAAATGAAGGAAGTGTTTTTATTGAATAAGATACTAGTCATTGATGATGAAGAGCATCTGTGTTGGGCTCTCGAGAAAGGCCTCCGTCAGGAAGGATATCAGGTGATAACTTCCACGCGGGGGAAAGAAGGCCTGGAACGAATTCAGAATGAAACACCTTCCTTGGTTATTCTTGATCTCAAAATGCCTGAAATGGATGGGTTAGAAGTATTAGTTAAGGCAAAAGACATCATTCCAAAGCTTCCTGTAATTATGATAACTGCCCACGGCTCAATAGACACTGCCATTGAAGCAATGAAACTGGGGGCAATAGACTATATTGCCAAACCATTTGACCTTGACGAGCTCAAGATAGTTGTAAAACAGGCCTTAATGGTAAGCCGTTTACGGGAAGAAGTTGTTTTTTTACGCGCTGAATTGAACAAAAAACACGGCAGAATTTTAGGCAACAGTCCGGCAATTCAAGAAGTTAATACTCTTGTTGAAAGGGTTGCTGATAGTAATGCCACAGTATTAATTACCGGAGAAAGCGGGACTGGCAAAGAGGTTGCTGCGCTATCCATTCACAATCTAAGCTATCGCCGGGAAAAATCTTATGTGCCTATTAACTGTGCAGCACTACCAGAGTCTTTACTGGAAAGTGAATTGTTTGGTCATGAAAAGGGAGCCTTCACAGGTGCTGTGGTCAGAAAATTAGGTCGTTTTGAATTGGCTGATCAGGGAACACTTTTCTTAGATGAGGTTACTGAAATGCCTCTGTCTATGCAAGTTAAATTACTAAGAGTTCTTCAGGAGAGGCAGTTTGAAAGGGTAGGAGGAACCGAAAGTATTAAAATCAATGTAAGGATTATTGCTGCAACTAATCGCGACCCTCTGGATTGTGTTAAACGAGGCACTTTTCGGGAGGATTTGTACTACAGATTAAATGTATTGCCGATTCACATTCCCCCCTTAAGACAAAGATCAGAAGATATATCCCTATTGACTATGCACTTTCTTCAAAAATTTAACCCTTCTCAGGAACAAATGATCTCTCCAGATGCTATGGGATTATTGATGAATTATGAGTGGCCTGGGAATATTCGAGAGTTACAGAACGTGATTGAAAGGTCTGTTATCCTCTCTCAGGGAAATGAGATTAAGATACAGCATTTACCAAAGGAAATACAAAAGGTTGAAAACAGAAAAAACGAGACAGATAAGGGTTTGATTCTTAATTTCCCCGACAAGGGGATATCCTTTGATGAGGTCGAAAGAGAACTGATTCTTAAGGCTCTTGAGAAAAGTAGAGGGAATCAGACTAAAGCGGCTCAACTTCTAGGCCTTACTCGGTCCGCGCTTCTTTATAGGGCTCAAAAGTACAAACTTAAACTATAAACTTGAATAAATTCACAACGTGCTTGGGAAAAGTCTACAACAGGTTTATATCTGAAGGAGGGAGATCATGAACGAAACCTCTAAGTGTAGCCAATGTATTAATAAGGAGTTGTGCCATATTCGCTCTAATCTTAACAGGATAATAAATGAAGTAATAAAAAGTTCAGAAGCTGAAGTGCAACAATTGTCACCCAAAGAGATAGACTACATGATTTTTACGGACATTTCGATAATCCCAACTCGTTGTGAAAATTATAAATGCCGTAGGGAGTCGCCTGATGAACCGGAGCGTTTATTCACATTTAGAAGAACAATGGCAACTGCTGCTGTATAATAAACCTGTATTATTATGCTAAGGTCTCTTGTCGCATAGACAAGAGAAGGTAATTTGCTGCCAGTTTATTATGTGCAAGCGACACCCCCTTAGAGATATCACTATCTTTTAGGGGGATTATAATTGTCACGTTCTGTCAGTTAATCATAACAAAACGTTCCTTAGTATACTTGGACAGATCTCTTTTCAGTCTTATAACTCACGTTTCTGACAAAGGAGCTTGCTTCGTCTAGAGCCTTCCCGGATGTGGCAAATACCTCATCGTCTTCCATAAAAATATTCTCTTTCCCAACATGATCAATAATGTGCATTTTATTTAACATACGTAAAATTTTAGGTGTAACTCCAGATAGAATAACTCTCTTTTCTTCCTCCAAAGCGCGGTTTATAAAGCCCTCGATAACTTCCAAAGCAGTAATATCGATTATTGAAACACCTTTGAAACGAATAAGGAAAACTTTTGAGTTTGAGTAAGAGTCTCTTAACTTTTTGTCTAGATCGGCAGAGGAACCAAAATACAAATTTCCTTCTAGCTGAACAATTGAGATAGATGTATCCTGACCGGTGGCGATCTGTTCCACAAATCGCCCGTCATTCCCTCTGATCGGTTCAAGGGTTCTGACAATTGCGACCCCGGAATCTTTGATGTATAGAAATAATGAGATTGCAACTCCAGCATAAATAGCTTGCTCCAAATGAGGTGCAAAGACGGTAGTTAGCATGGTTACGAGCAATACTATGGCATCATTTCGGTTGGTTGTTATCACTTTTGCCAAAGCTTTTTTTTCAATCATGGAGTAGGCAACTACCATGATAACCCCAGCCAAACTTGCATTTGGGATATACCTTGCAAATGGTGCGAAAAAGATCAAAACTAAGAGAATTATTAAACCTACTAGTACTCCAGTTAACCTAGTTTTCCCTCCGTTTTGATAAGTAATGGCAGAGCGTGTGAAGGAACCAGAGCCCGCTATACTGCTAAAGAAAGCTCCTACAAAATTCGCCATACCTTGGCCAATAAATTCCTGATTTGGATCTATCTTTTGATGTGTTTTGGATGCAATGGCCTTGGAGATGGATACTGCTTCAACCAGACCAATAATAGCTATGACAGCTGCGCCTGTTGTTAAATCGCCGATAGCAGAGAGATTGAAATTGGGCATACTTAACGGTGGGATGGCTTGAGGTATTTGCCCTACAACCTTTACTCCGTATTTCTCCAAACCTAAAATCATAACTAAAATTACTGAGAAGATAACACTTAATAACGCTCCAGGCAAGTTTTTATTAATTCTTTTAAGGAGTATTATTACTGAGATGGTAAAGATACCGATACCAAAGGAGTGATAATTAATTTTATCGATACTTTGAAAACAGGCTATAACTTTACCAATACTTGAAAGGTGACCATTTGGTAGTATAACACCCATTAAGTTATTAAGTTGCCCCATAGCGATGATAATACCTGCTCCAGCGGTAAAGCCAACTATCACTGCGTGGGAAACATAGTTTACTAGGGAGCCTAGTCTTAGTAAACCCATTGTAAGCTGGATAGCCCCCACTAAAAAGGTTAGAAGAAATAAGTTCGCAAAGAAGTGATTACTCCCTGCAAAGGGTATCATGTAGGACGCTATCAAGAGACAGATAGCGTTAGTAGGCCCAGTAGCTAACTGATTGGAACTACCAAAAGATGATGCGATGATGGTTAACACGATACCAGAGTATAAACCGTAAGCTGGGTGAACACCGGCGATCATTGCATAAGCCATAGTTTGTGGTAAAGCGACTACGGCAACTGTTAATGCAGCAATTAGATCAAATTTAAAATCCTTTTTGTCATAATTAATTAAGGTATCAAGAATTGGGATAAATTTAATGATGTTCATGATTATTGCCCCCAAACAGTTAAAATTTAACTATTGTAGTCTTGTTTCTAAGTTGAAATTAATTCTTGTGAAACATAGTACGTTTTAACGCGAAACGATCTACAATTACTTAACGCTTCCACAATAACATCGCATCCATTTCATTGTGAATAATACAAGAATAAAACTTATAAATACATACCTTTCATTTTTCTAAAGTGCACTCAAATAACTATTATTGCAATTATCATGCCAAACATCTTAACTACTTTTAAGGTAGTTTTGTATTTTTTCAGACATAAAATCTGCCCTATAATTAAATAATTCATGTTCATAAGTAAGTAAACAGGATATATTTAAGCTGTTTATAAAGGTCTTTTCCCTTGTTTGTTTTTGAACAGTTACAATTGGATTGCCTGAATTCGTGCTATAGTCAATTATTGACTCCGTAATAATTGACTAAACCGCTGGATTTTTGAATGAAAGTATACAACGAAAAGTTATACTTTCTGCCCTGGAAAATAGATTTTTCATTTATCAGTGGTTCCGCGCAGCGGCATGGGGGTCTGACTAGTAGGATTTGAAAGGCGACTCGAAATTAATAAATCAATTCGAGTCGCCTTTCTTAATACGGATTTCAAATTCTTTTCAGGAAGACATTCATGTTATTTAGTAATTTAGCATTCGTCTAGAATTTGTTCATCACAATGCCAAAGCCAATGACCGAAGAAAACTAAAAAACTCCAAAAAGATTTCAAAGGTGCCATATTTAATCATCCTTTCTAAAAAAAGTATTTTCACTCTCCTAAATGTTGTTTATTCAATCCATATTTTCAGACTATCCTTGTTTTCAATTATCTTCTCCGCAATCTTAGATGCAACATCATGATAATAATTATTATTGCTTTCCTCCCAACCTTTAATGTTCTTACCGGTCTTCGTTATTTGACGGATTAAGGGAATACAATTTGTTCGGTTTATATCAAAGTTCGCAATTGATCGTTCAAATTCATCTCCTAAGTTACTAGTACTCCAATACTTAGGCCCATTTTTAGGTTTAATATCGAAGACACGCCTCACAAACTCATTTGTAATAGTTCCAAAAGTAATTAGAAGTTTAGGTTGATATTCAAGAACACTATCTCTTAACTTCATACTACTTTGAGCTACATCGGCTTCGATTTTGGTATTAGGAACTCTAACGATATCGCTAACAGCATTCTTTATAAAGATTTTTCTACTATTAATTCTGGCATGAAGTTTACGATATACCTTGTCCTGAATCTCATACATTATAGGATCCCAAATATTAAAAATATCGGCAGGATATTTGGGATTTACTAAGATCCAAATTGGAAAAGATCTATCTCCGGATTCTTTCCTCATTCTATTAACAAATGTATAATTATCGAGCAATAAGCTGGACAAACGAATCCCACCTTCAGTGCTAATTGTTCAGATTTGCTATAGACGCAATAATGTCATAATGTTATTCTTTGCTTGTATGGGAAAGAAGTTGTAACCTTCTATTGTGGAATTGGTCTGACTGTTACTTGCTTTTGAAGTTTTTCTTTGTTTAGAGAGTGGAATTTCCTCATCACTTCCACTATAAGTTTGCTCGTCTCAATTTCATTATGAATATTACAAGAATCAAACGATTCTTGTACCCATACGATGAATTGATTAGTCGTCATAAAATATTACCTCCTTGTAAGATAGATATAGGGTTGATGGTTTAAAACCAACCCGAACGTTCCTTGATAATTTACTCCATATAGTTCAGATGAATCAGTTGACACGCTGGTCTCAATTACTAAATATCGTGCTATAATCACTTTTGTCAGAGAGATAGATGTGCGTACCTCCTGGATCCCTCTTTTGAGGTCTTATCCGTAATATAGCGTGTTACTCCACAAGAATGATTCGATGTTTAGCTGGTTGGGTCACTGTTTAGTGTTACCCGTTTCAAATGCAAGGTTGTTTGACATTCTTCCTTAGTGGATGCTCTGATTCATTCTATTTGAAAGGTTGGGTTCCCTTGTCTCAGTTTCTTAACGATTTCGTGGTCGGAATCGATGTTTCCTCCGAATTCTCGATTGTTGCTATGCTAGCACCCACCGGCGAACTTATCCGTAAACCGTTTAGGATTGATCACAATCCTGCAGGCTTTCATAAACTGCTCGATATTCTGAAAAAAGAAGAAGAGCGGTTAAATCGAAAGCCCATCTACTTCGTAGAATCTACGGGTATCTTTCATTTACCACTCTTCTTCTTCTTGAAATCGAATGACCTCAAGGGTTTTGTGCTGAACCCCTTGTGTGTCCATTCTACCAAGAACTTCGACTTAAGAAAAGTAAAAAATGATAATAAAGATGCTGAAGCAATCGCTAGGCTTGCTAAATACCAAGATATTAAAGTTTCCATGATGCCTGAACCACAAATTCTTGCCCTTCGTATGATGACAAGAGAGTATTACGCCGTTTCGGATATGCTCACTGAGATGAAGAATAGACTTTGTACGGATCTCTACTTGCTCTTTCCTGGGTTCCTTGACGTGTTCTCTGGTCCCTTTGGAAAGACGGCTTTAGCGGTTCTTGGAAGCTATCCTTCTCCTAGAGCTCTTCGTGAAGCGGACACCGATGTCCTCACTCGTTTAATCTCTAAAACCAGTCGTAAGAGTTCCGAGTGGGCCTCTAATAAGGTAGCGCTACTTCGTAACTGTGCTCAACTTGCTTCTTCTATGCCCCATGAATTCTCCTTGCTTGATATAAAGATTAAGTTTCATATTGATGGGATCGAACATATGCAGGCGAGCTTAAAGGGTCTTGAGGCACAGATTAAAACAATGATTGGGTCTAAGGAGTTTCCCGCTGAAGCACGACGAAATATTGAGCTTCTTGACGAAATACCTGGGATTGGATTTTTGACTGCCGCCACGCTTATCGCTGAGATTGGGGACTTCAGTCTTTTCAACTCCCCTAAAGCTCTCACGGCCTTCTTTGGTCTTGATCCTTCTGTCAATCAGTCTGGTAAATTCAATGGGGACCGAAACAAGATCTCTAAACGTGGCACACGAATCGGGAGAAGGATTCTTTTTACAGTCGCTATGGCTTCCATTAGAACCACTCGGAATGGCAAGGAGATCAACCCTGTTCTAAGAGAGTTCTACACCTCAAAATGCGTCAGCAAGAAGAAAAAGGTGGCTCTTGTGGCCGTCATGCACAAACTTCTTCATTACATCTTTGCCGTTCTTCGTGACCAAAAGCCCTTTGAGATTAGAAGACCTGATGATCATCAAACTTGGAGGATAACAAAGCCTCAACCGGCTGCTGCTTAAAGGAATAAGTTTGATACGACAGCCATTCGGATCGTATCAAGGGTGATTCGAGGGATACCGGAGGGCGTTAGACCGAGGATATGCTCGCCATCATCCCATTGACGCGTGCACAACCCCCAAACGCTTAAAGACTGCAAAGTCTCTTTTACCCCAGAGAGTTACCTCAGCTTAAAAGAGAGTTTGCTTGGCTAGCGCCGAGCGTCCCGTTTCCTCTAGGTTGGGTCTTCCGAAAATTAACAGTTAGGTCATTGTTCGGATTTTTCAATGGCTTAGTTTGTAATACCCTATTTTCGGAATCGAAAAACAAAAGAAATTATCAAACAAACCCTTGACTTTTATTAGCTGGTCTATGTTTTAATATACTCAGAACCTACGAACCTTTGGTTTTGACGAATGAATTTAATGATACTACCTTTCAATTTCTAAAGTGTAACTTAAGTAGTTATTTATGCAATTATCATGCCATAAATTTTATCTGTTTTTTAGATAGTTTTGTTTGAATTCAGTCATATAAAACTGCAATTGAATAAATACTTAGGTATTCTCCATTGTTTGTTTTTAAACAGCCATCAATGAATTGTCTGAATTCGGACTTAGGGAGGCTTAGACATGTTAAAAAATAGATCCTTCGCTTCACAAATAATGTTTACTGTTTCAGCCATTCTATTGATCCCCATCTTAGTGATGATGTATGACATATTTTTTTCTGGGGCAAAGGATGAAATGATATTAAAAACAAAGGAAGAGCGATTAGGGACTATGGTTAACGCCACTGTGCAGGGTTTAACTGAAGTTCTGGATCATTCGAATCTAGAATACAACGTTCCCCTCTCTAAAAAGGATATAACTATAATCGCCAATGCCTTTGATATAATTGCCAAACCATTGGCTGATAGTAACCCTGGAGTACGCTTGGGTTTGTACATTCCTGAAACTAATGATCTGTACGTCAATGGTTTCCTACATCAATACCGGCCTCAAACACTCGAGGAAATAAAAGCAAGAGAGGATCGAATATTAGACGAAGCTTCCTCAGGGCTAACAGCGGTTAAGGCTACAAATGCACCTCTTTCCCGTATCGCTGGTTCACTAGGAAATCAAGCATTTGAATATTTAATGCCGGTGATGCAGAATGGAAAACTAATTGCCATAGCTTGGGCAGACGAACAGGTTCATCCGGTCTTTGCTCAAAGCAGGCAATTTAGTCTAATCACTCGATACCTGACGCTTTTAGGACTGATATTTGGCTTAGGGACTGCTCTTTTTGTCATTAATAACTTGGCCACTGAGGTGCAAGTGATCAAAAATGGAATCTTGAGTATGCAGGAAGATAGTGAAAAAAGGATTTCTTCCATGCCAGGGGAAATCGGAGAAGTTGTCCAAGCCATTAACAATATGGCCGATAACCTAAAAGAAAAGAAACGACTTGAAGAAGAATTAATGCGCTCCGAAAGACTAGTAGCGTTAGGTCGCCTTGTTACAGGAGTCGCACATGAGTTAAGAAATCCCTTAGCGATTGTTAAAGCGACTGTCCAAGTTTTGGAGGGAGAGTTTAAAACAGTGCAAGGGTTAAAGGAATATACCAAAGTGATTTGTGATCAAGTTGATCGAGGCAATCTTGTTATCAAAGAGTTGTTGGATTTCGGTCGTCCTAGCAAACCAATCGTTAGTCCAACCGAGTTGAATTGTTTATTGGAATCTGTTCTTACCTTTACCTACCCAATGTTACGGCAAAATAAAATTGAGTTGGAGAAGAGGTTTGAACCTAACCTTCCTTTGGTAAACATCGATACGGATCGAATGAAACAGGTTTTTGTCAATCTAATAATAAACTCTGTCCAAGCAATGCAAGGTGGAGGTAAACTTATCATTAAATCCATCGTCAAAGAAGAGACCATCGAAGTAAATTTTATTGATTCGGGTACTGGGATCGAGGCTAATGATCTTACACGTATTTTTGATCCGTTTTACACGACAAGGGATGATGGGGCTGGGTTAGGACTCTCTATAAGTTATCAAATCATACACATGCATATAGGCAATATTTGGGTTGCTGAAACTTCCTCCAGAGGGACTACTATGGCCGTGAGTATACCTAAATCAAACGTACTTCCAACAAAAGATGCTTCGATTAACTATGATCTATAATAAGATTGCATATAAGGCTGTGTTAAAATAATGAGGACTAAGCATTGAACTCCAATTGTTAATTGAAAAACTCCGAAGAGAAACAATTTTTTCTCTTCGGAGTTTTTTTATAATAGATCTGATTGATTAAGAAAGATTTGGACGGAGATATTTATAGCCCATATTTATTGCAATTGAGAAGATTTAATATGGAGACTCTTAGCTAGTAGGCCCATTTTTGCTAAAAAAGGAGGCTAAGGAACAGCAATATTAATAAGTCTAGAGGATTACTACTGAAATATCTGATGAACCTTTGCCTTGGCAATAGTGTAAATCGATTAAGAGCATTTTGATTTGCTATAGACGCAATACTAACACAATGATACTCTTTTCTTGTGAGTATAGTCACATAAAAAAAGAGAAGGGGGGATTAATCATAATCATTAGAACCTCTTAAGAAATTTCTAACCTTTTATGGATGGATAGGCTTTTAGTGATTGGAGGGATGTATGAACAAAATAAAGTATGGAAGTGTTATAGACCAAAACATTTTAGTTTATAAAAAAAGCAGCCTCGAAAGGCCGCTAAGAAATTTAATCGTAGTGGTATTATAACACAAAAATGAAGAAAAGTGTGGGACAGTGCTAAGTAATTTTTGTTCTAGGTGGTTGTTAGTTAATGACCATAATCCTGTACAAGTAGCACCTATAAAATGAGAGAGGGGTGTGTTAAAAATGAGTGGTAATAATGTAAAACGAATTTTCTTTATTTTGCTTGGTATAGCAATATTTTTAGTATTCTTTTATGCTCCACAGTTTGGACCTGCGGTCGATCCTTCCGGTAAATCCTTTGAGTTAAGCCAACAAGCTAAAGCAGCGATAGGTTTGTTCTTTCTAGCAGGTATTTGGTGGGTATTTGAGGTAACTCCCATCGGTGTTACCAGTATAGCTATCGGTGTTATTCAAGCTTTATTCCTAATACGTCCAGCTAAGGATGCATTTAGGGACTTTATGGATCCCACGGTATTGTTTATTTTAGGATCTTTACTCATAGGTTTAGCTTTCACCAAGGCTGGAATAACTAAAAGAATCGCCTATAAGATGCTAGATATTGTGGGTGAAGATACCAGAAAGATTTTATTAGGGGTATTTGTTATAACGGCCTTATTAACCCATATCATGGCTCATACCGCCGTAGCAGCTACTATGTTTCCAATTTTAGTGACAATTTTAGCCTTGTATAATGGTGATAATTCTGACGGGAAACCAACGAAGTTTGGTAAGGCTTTGTTCATAGGAATGGCCTACACTGCAGGTGCAGGTAGTATATGTACCCTTCTAGGTGGTGCCCGTAACCCTGCAGCGGTAGGTTTCTATAAAGAGTTTACCGGTGTTGATGTTTCATTTATTGACTTTTCCATCCACATGGCTCCCTTTGGATGGGCAACAGTATTTCTTATTTGGGCATTGTTAATGGTTATATATAAGCCTGAAAAAACTAAGATCCCTGGCTTACGTCAAACAGCCCGAGCTGAGTATGCAAAGCTTGGTCCCATTAGCAAAAATGAAATTTTTGTAGGTATTGTAGTCTTCTTTGCTCTTGCCATGCTTGTGATGCAGGCCACTATTCCGGCCTTAAAGACAATGGATCGTGCAGTTCCGTTGCTGATCGCAGGAATACTATTCTTCCTCGCCAATGTATTGACGGTTGAGGATCTGGAAAAGAGAATCCCTTGGAACCTCGTCTTATTATTTTCCGGTGCTATGAGTATTGGCTTCTGCCTATGGCAGACAGGTGCCGCTCAATGGATCGCAATCAAGTGGTTAGGAATGTTAGCTGGTGCACCTTGGTTAGTCTTTGTGTTAGCCGTTTGCTTCTTGGTTATGATTATGACTAACTTCATTATGAATGTAGCAGCTATTGCTATTACCCTGCCTGTGGCTCTCGTTATGGGCCAGTATCT
>Ga0074193_1002337_pt1 | contig 17539 bp, 14 predicted proteins | sample EPASupsiteHSE605_FD_64523 | JGI IMG/M metagenome (GOLD analysis project Ga0074193, IMG submission 64523) | Bioremediated contaminated groundwater from EPA Superfund site, New Mexico - Sample HSE6-05 | ecosystem: Environmental > Aquatic > Deep subsurface > Groundwater > Contaminated ... | reverse complement strand
TCATATCTATCCTTAAGCCCTGTTTGGCATAGTTCTTTAAAGTATTCACTTTTAGTGTAACCTTCAGGAACTTTGAATTCAGGTAAGTGGACCGTGTTAAAATCCAGTTCTACATTGCATCTTTCTGCTATTTTATTTGTATTTTCCAAAGCTTCCTCTGGAAAAAGCTTAGACATCTCATCATATGATTTTAAATAAAATTCATCTGAAGGGAATCTCATTCTATCTTCATTAATAGTTTTTTGCATTTGAATACACAATAAAACATCATGAAATTTAGAATCTTCCTTATTTATATAATGTATATCATTAGTTGCAACAAGTGGTATTCCAAGTTCCGCATTCATTTTCAAAAGACCTTTGTTTATAACCTGTTGCTCTTGCATACCATGATCTTGCATTTCAAGGAAAAAATTATTTTCTCCAAATATATCTTTATACATTAAAGCTGTTCGTACAGCTTCCTGATAGTTATTTTCCAGTATGTGGCTTTGAACTTCTCCTGCTATACATGCACTTAAAGCTATAATACCTTTGCTGTTTTTTCTTAACATTTCATAGTCTACTCTTGGTTTATAATAAAATCCATCTACAAAACCAGCTGAACATATCTTTAAAAGGTTCTTGTAACCTTCATAATTTTCTGCAAGCAAAATAAGATGATATTGGCCTTTGTCCTTTTGAGGGTCTTTATCAGTCATTTTTCTCGGTGAAACATAAGCCTCAAATCCTAAAATAGGTTTAATGCCTTCTTTCTTAGCTTGCTTAAAAAATTCAACAACACCATACATTGATCCATGATCTGTTATTGCTAATGAATCCATATTAAGTTCTTTTGCTCTTTTTACAAGTTCCGTAATTCTACAAGCTCCATCGAGGAGACTGAATTCCGTATGGACGTGTAAATGAGTAAATTTTTTGTTTGTCATAAGTATCTCTCCTAATGGAGTTATTTTACCATTAATTATTAAATAATTCAATAATTCAAAATATATTTTAATTCATTAATAAATTCAAATACAAATTTCATTAATAATTTATATATTAAAATATAACAAGAGGACGATTTTGATTTACTTATCAATCAATTCCGTCCTCAAAATTTTCAACTTATCCACAACAAACCGCAATTTATAAAACGTTATACACAATTAAACCAATTATTCCAGAGATTATCATAACATGTATTGGATTTGCTTTGAACTTTCTGAGAAAAAACAAACCTAATGCTACAAGTATAACAGAAACGAAATTAATATCACTTAAACTCATGTTTGTTATTGTAACACCTTCTGTTTTAAATAATGCTAATGATAATATTGAAATGCCTGCTGAAGCGATAAGTGAAACAACAGCTGGCCTAAGTCCTTTTAAAATACCTTGTATAGTTGATATATTTTTATATTTATAATAAAAATATGCTAATGTCAAAACTATAATGCATGATGGTGTAATACATCCTACAGTTGCAATGACAGCACCTAACAGTCCTCCGACCCTAGTTCCTACAAAAGTTGCAGCATTTAATGCTATAGGCCCAGGCGTCATTTGAGATATTGTAATAAGGTCAGCAAAGTCTGCTAAGCTTAACCAATTATGTACATCAATAACTTGATTTTCTATAAGAGGTAAAGCAGCATATCCGCCGCCGATACTAAATAACCCGATTTGAAAAAAACTTACAAAAATTTGTAAATAAATCATTATTTAATCTCCCTCTCATATTTATCTAATATATATTTATAATAAATTGCTCCAAAAATTCCACATATAATAATGATCAACGCAGCATTAACATTAAATACAACTGCTGCGATAAAAGATAAAAACATAATTAATATTGATATTCTATTTTTCCCTTTAAATATATCACTTGCCATTTTTATAATTACATCTATTATAACAGCTGCGACGCCTGCTCTCATTCCAAGTAAAACTGCATTGACTGCTTGATTGCTTTTAAATGCAACATAAAATTTTGAAATAACTGTAATAATTATTAATGGTGGTAAAACTGTACCTAAAATTGATACCAAAGAACCCAGCACTCCTGCTAACCTATACCCCACCATAATTGAAGCATTTACTGCAATAGGACCAGGAGCTGATTGTGATATAGCAACAAGATTAATCATTTCTTCTTCTTCAATCCAATTTAATTCTTCTACAAATTTTTTACGCATGAGCGGTACTATAACATATCCTCCTCCAATAGTAAAAGCACTTAATGAAAAAGTAGATATGAATAACTTCCAATAAAACTTAATGTCTTTTTCCATTTTAGCATCCTTATAATTTTTAGTTAATAAATTTAAGGTTCTTTCTATTTAACAAGTCAAACAAAAAGAACCGTCCCCATTATTGGACTTTATTTATTTTACTTTTTCTAAAATTTTAACTATATCTTTTGGTTTTAATACTTTTCCAAAGGATACAACTTTTTCATCAATTACAAGTGCAGGAGTTTGCATTACACCATATGCTATAATGTCTTTTATTTCTTCCACTTTAACAACTTCTGCTTCAATACCTGTTTCTTTTAATGCAACTTCCGTATTTTCCTTTAAAGCAACACAATTTTTGCAACCTGAACCTAAAATTTTAATTATCATAACTCACATCTCCTTTTATATTATTTACATAAAAATATATCCAAAAGCATTAAAGCTATAACCAATTATAATTATTCCTACAGTTACAATACCTGCAAAAATTACTAATAATTTAGTTTTAACAACTTTTTTAAGTAAAATCATCGATGGCAGTGAAAGTGCAGTTACTCCCATCATAAATGATAATGCTGTTCCAAGTCCAACTCCCTTTAATACTAAAGCTTCCGCAATAGGCAATGTTCCAAAAATATCTGCATACATTGGTACACCAACAAGTGTTGCAATTAAAACTGAATACCACTTATCTTGACCTAATATCGCAGTAATTATTGATTCTGGAATCCAATTGTGAATTGCAGCACCAATGCCAACACCTATTAAAATATAAAGCCATACTTTCTTTATTATATCCAAAACTTGGTCTTTTGCAAAGTCTATTCTTTCTTTTTTTGTTAATTCTTCTTGTTCCATGTCTAAAATCTTATTTCCATATACAAATGGCTCAACATATTTTTCAAGTTTTAATTTACTTATTAAAGTTCCTCCAATAACTGCAAGTATTAACCCTACCACTACATAAGCTATTGCAATTTTCCAATTAAATATACTAGCAAGCAAAAGAACTGATGCTAAGTCAACTAAAGGTGAAGATATTAAGAATGAGAATGTAACGCCAATTGGCAATCCTGCACTTGTAAATCCAATGAATAAAGGTATTGAGGAGCAAGAACAAAATGGTGTTACAGTTCCAAGCAAAGCTCCAAGGATATTTGCTGAAATTCCGGTAAATCTTCCTAATATTTTCTTAGTTCTCTCAGGTGGAAAGTAGCTTTGTATATATGAAATAATAAATATCAACACTGATAACAGTATGAATATTTTAATTACATCATAAATAAAAAAGTGAACACTTCCTCCTAGTCTATCTTGTACATTCAATCCAAATATATTTTCTACTAAAAATTTTACTAAACTGCTAAGCCAATCCATTTTTAACAATTGATTATTTAACCACTGAAATATAAACAATTTATTTCCTCCTTTATTTTAATTATTTTAACCTATACTATCAAAAAGTTCTCTTATAACTTCTAAATTATCTCTATTAATAGAATATTTCATCCAAACTCCATCTTTTCTGCCTTCTACAAGGCCGCTGTCACAAAGTGTTTTCATGTGATATGAAAGAGTTGGTTGCGTAATGTTGAACTTTTCTAAAATATTGCAGGCACAAAGTTCACCTTGAGATAACATATCAAATATTTTTATTCTTGTTTCATCAGAAAGTGCTTTCATAAATAAAGCATACTTACCATAATCTTTTTCCATTTTCCACCTCTATATAATTTTGAATCTATTTATATTTTAACTCGAGTATTATGTAATTAAATAGACGCTTATCTATATCTAGTATATTCCAAACATAGATAAGTGTCAATATGTTTTTTAAATAATTATTATTGCAAATTTATATTTAATTTTAACCCTATCCTTTATATCCATTACAATTAGGTAGTTTTAGACAGGATGTCCGCATAATTCATTGAATCAAAAAAATGCCATGAGTATAAATGTTAAACTCATGCCATTTTTTACTTACATAAGTGGAGCAAAAACTTTGAGAAATAATCTACATAGTTTAAAATACCATCTTATTTTTTTACATTGCTCCAATGTAATCTCTTGACATTTTGCAAAAGTCTCAATTGAATCTTTTTTTACTTCCAGCACACTTTTAGTATTGTACATCCAAACGCCACATTCAAAGTGCAGATACAAACTTCTATAATCTAAATTAATTGTTCCAACTACAGCATAAACATCATCAACTACAAAAGTTTTCGAATGAATGAAACCTGGCGTATATTCATAAATAGAAACTCCACTTTCTAACAACTCTTCATAATTGGAACGAGAAACAGCATGTACATACCATTTATCAGGAATGTGTGGAGTTATTATTCTAACATCCACGCCTCGTTTAGCAGCCATGCATAATGAAGACATCATTTTATTATCAATAATCAAGTATGGCGTACTTATATAAACATAATTTTCTGCTTGGTTAATTAAATTCAAATAAACAGATTCACTTACATCTTCTTCATCAAGGGGGCTATCATTAAATGGTTGAACAAAACCATCTGATTTACGTTCATCACTTTCCTGTTCAAAAGGTTCTGGCTTAAATAACTCGTAATTTTCATCGGTCTTTCTTAGAAAACTCCAAGTTGAAAGAAACATTACAGTCAAACTCCATACTGCATCACCTTTAATAGCTATTGATGAATCCTTCCAATGTCCATACTTTTCATGTTCATTTATATATTCATCCGCTAGGTTTATACCGCCTGTATATCCAATGCGACCATCTATTACAGCAATTTTACGGTGGTCACGATTATTAAGCCTTATAGATAATATAGGTACAAATGGATTGAACACACAGCATTTAATTCCCATATTTTCAAGAGTCTTCTCATAACCAAGCGGTAATGTAAACAAACATCCTACATCATCGTAAATCACACGAACATCTACACCTTGTTTAGATTTTTCCACAAGTATTTCTAATATAGAATTCCACATAATGCCTTCTTCTACAATAAAATATTCTAGGAAAATATAACTTTCTGCTTTTTTTAATTCTTCAAGCATATGCTCAAATACCTTTTCACCGGGTGAAATATATTTTGTAATTGTATTAGTATAAACCGGGCAAGAAGAATACTTTTCAATATATTTTGCTTGATTTGCAGCATTTTTACTTTCATCATTTATTTGTTTTATTATTTCTTTATTTTGTATGAGAGAGTTTTCCATTTTTAAACTCATTTTCTTCATTTTCTCCTTATTTCTTTTGCTAGAATGGTTTCCACCAAACATCAAATAAAATAAGCCTCCAAAAATAGGAAAAACTAATATAGGAATAATCCAAGCAATTTTGTATGTAGGGTTACTCTTACCATTTAAAATTCCAAATACAGCCAAAACACTTATTAAAGTACAAGTTGCATAGAAATAAACAAAATAATTACTAAATTTCCATATAAAAATAATTAAGGTAATAGCTTGAATGAAAATAGCAGTACTAACTAAAACGACCCTGCTGAACAAAATTCTTATAAGTTTTTGCATCATGTTGTTCCTTTCTATAATACTTAATACATTGTATCAAATAACATTTATATTGTAAATATTATTCTCATGTTGGAAATTAGCAATAAAAAATAAAGCAAAATTACATTATAGAGTAATTTTGCTTTATTGTGAATACAACAAGGTTCCCGGGACAATCAGCAATTTTTGATTGCGTTGATGGGTGGGGTTCTTATTAAATTATATATTATTATAAAGATGTTTGTAATATTTTATCTTTTTGTGTAACACTGTGTTTCTTAATAAACCATACATAAACAACACAACATACTGCTGCACATACATAAGATAACATGTAGCTAGTTGGTTCCATTCCAAGTCTTAACTCTAATCCTAATCCAATTGGAGCATGGAATATAAAACTCAATACTACAAAGAAATAGAAAGTACCAGGTATTAATGAAATTAAATAGTTCTTACCATGAATATATAAATAAACTGTTATCATACCTAATGCAAATGTTGCTATAAACTGATTTGTAAATGCAAAGTATCTCCATAAGATATTGAATCCTTCATTGTTTGATTTAGCATAATATAATATTAATATAGCTGGTATAAATATAGCTGCAGTAACTGCAACTCTTTTTTTATAATCTTGTTGGTCAATGTTAAATTGTTCTGCGATCATAAGTCTTAATGATCTGAAAGCAGTGTCTCCTGATGTAATAGGAAGTACAATAACTCCAAGTACAGCAAATAATCCACCGATATTTCCTAAGAATTCTCTTGATACTTTACCTATCATTAATGTAGCTCCAGTTGCAGGATCTACTCCTCTACCAAACAATATCATAGCGCCTGCTGCCCAGCACATAGCGATAAATCCTTCAATTAACATCATGTTAAAGAATGTAGTTTTTCCTTCTCTTTCACTAGTTACAGCTCTACCAATTAATGTAGCTTGTGTTGAGTGGAAACCTGACATAATGCCGCAAGCAACAGTAATAAAGAATACTGGTACAAATGGAAGATCTTTAGGATGTTGACCAAAAATGTTTGTTGCAAAAGATAAGTTAGTAAGATTTGCTCCACCATCCATTAATATTCCTACGAATATTCCTACTGCTGAAAATATAAGAATAGCTCCAAATATAGGATATATTCTTCCGATGATTGCATCTAATGGGAATAATGTTGCTATTAAGTAATATATAAAAATTCCTGCATAAACGATCCAAGTAGTTGGGTTAGCAAATGCTGCCTCTTGCCCAATAACTTCAGTTACTATTAAATCTCCAGGTGTATATACGAAAACTGCTCCAACTAAAAGCATTAATATCCATACAACTACATTGTATACATTAAACACTTTGCCGCCTAAGTATTTTTTAATCATCTTAGGCATTTGAGCTCCGCCTTCTCTTATAGATATCATACCGCTGAAATAGTCATGCATTGATCCAGCAAGAACGCAACCAAGTGGTATAGTTATAAAAGCTACAGGTCCGAATAAAATACCTTGAATAGGCCCTAAAATAGGTCCAGTACCTGCTATGTTTAATAATTCAATTAAGCTGTTTTTCCATTTTTTCATTGCTACGAAGTCTACTCCATCAGCTTTTGAAATTGCTGGAGTAGGTCTGTCATCAGGACCAAAAATGTTTTCGCAGAATTTTCCATAGAAATATCCGCCGATAATAAGTATTGCTAATCCGATAATAAAAGTTACCATAATAAAACCTCCTAATTAATAATAGTAAAAATTTGAACAGAATAAAATGGATATCTGATTACATTAACTCTAAAAGGACTTTCTTAGATATGCCACTTTATTTTAAAAATGCAATCGTTTTCAATGACTTTTTCCAATACAGAGCTCTTGTTTGTCCCACCTTCTTTTAATGAATTATTATCCTTACAATTGCATTGTATCACCACGAATAAAAGTAGTCAATAAAAAGATGGTTAAATATTGATTTTTTTTCAGTTTGACTAAACTAATTTTTGATAATCATTTGATATTGCAATTCTATTATTTTTTTCAAACTTAATATATTATTATTTGTAAATTAATTGCTAAATTATTAACATTTGTTTTATTTTACTAATTAATTTCTTGTATTATTTTGCATAAATTTTCTTTTAACAATTTTTTCTTTATTGAAAAATATCACGTGTCATTGGTTTGCTTAATTTTACATAAACACTTAGGTTGTTTTTATTATTGCATGTTGCTAAAAATACATCTGATAACTTTGTAATTCCTTGTTCATTGAGTTGCTTATAAAGCCATTTTTCGTCATTTCCTGTGTATTCTAAATTATCAGCAAGAATTTGTCCATCTATTATTACATTAACTGAAGGCTTTTCTTCCGATATGTTTAATTTTAAATCATTAGGAGTAACAGGACGCTCAGTTGATATTGGCATAAAACTAATTTTTCCATTTGGTTCTAATATAGCTGTTTGCAAATTATCAATGTTAAAATAACCACTATTTCTGCACTGGGTTAAAAACTCACTAATATCAAGTCTTGCTTTTTTTAAATTTTTATCATTAAGCTTACCATTTTCTAAAATTATAAGTGACTTACCATATAAAAATCTTCTAATTTTAATTGATTTTAAATTTAGATATGAAATTAATATAGAAAGCAATGCATATACTGTCATAGCAATTAAGGGTTTCATAAAATCATTTTCAAGAGCTGTAGCCATTTCAGCAGCAATAGAACCAATTGTAATTGCCGTTATAAAATCAAACATGCTTAACTGAGACATTTCCCTTTTACCCATAATTTTTGTTAATATAAATAAAGCAGCTGCAGAACCTAATGAAGCAAAAAAAACATTTAATAATTCCATAAAAATCTCCTTTTGAATTTATATATTCCTATTAGCTTTACAAAGAAGATTAATAATATGCGCATATTTATATATTTTTTTAGTTTGCATCATTATAATGTTGCAATTTTTCTCGACAAAAAAAGGACTGCTTTTTAAAAGCAATCCTGTATATTTATATTACATTAAAACATTTTTTAAAATTTCATTTTTTCTACTTTTAGCTGATTTTACTATATACCACGCATAAAGCGCTGTACATATTAAACCTAATATATAAGAGAGCATATAGCTACTTGGATCCATTCCAAGTCTTTGTTCTAAACCAAAACCTATTGGAGCATGGAAGATGTAGCTTGATATCACAAATGTGTAGAACATACCTGGAAGCAATGATAACCAGTAGTTTTTCTTATTAATAGATAAATACACTGTAATCATCGCAAGTGCAAATATTGCAATTGTCTGATTTGTCCAAGCGAAATATCTCCACAATATGTTGAATCCATTAGCATTAATTTTCGCAAATACTAATATTATAATCGCTGGTATAAATATGCCTAATGTAACTGCAATTCTATTTTTATATTTAGTTTGGTCAATTCCAAATCTCTCTGAGATCATAAGTCTTAATCCTCTAAATGCTGTATCTCCTGATGTTATAGGAAGTACAATTACTCCAAGGATTGCAAAGATTGCCCCAATGCTTCCTAAAAATTCTCTAGAAATAATACCTATCATTAAAGTTGCATCAGTATTGATAGCTTGGCCTCTATTAAATAATACCATTGCTCCTGCAGCCCATACCATTGCAATGAATCCTTCTAATAACATCATGTCAAAGAATGTAGTTTTTCCTTCTTTTTCACTCTTAACAGTTCTAGAAATTAGAGTAACTTGTGTTGAATGGAATCCTGACATTATACCACAAGCAACAGTGATAAAGAATATTGGTATAAAAGGTATTTTGCTTGGATGTTGTGCAAATATATTAGAAGCTAATGATAGATTTGTAAGGCTTGCTCCACCATCCATTAGTATTCCTATGAAAACTCCAATAGCTGAAAAAATTAATATTGCTCCAAATATAGGATATACTCTACCGATTATTGCATCGATTGGGAATAATGTTGCTGCTAAATAATAAAGGAATATGCAACCATATACTATCCATAATGTTGGATTTGTAGCAGCAGTTGACTGACCCATTATTTCAGAAACTATTAAGTTCCCAGGTGTGTAAATGAAAACTACTCCAACTAAAATCATTAAAATCCAAACTATAATATTGTATACTTTGTGAACTCCTTCACCTAAATATTTTTGTATCAATTTAGGCATTTGTGCTCCACCATTTCTCATTGATATCATACCGCTGAAATAGTCGTGCAACCCTCCAGCTAATACGCAACCAAGAGGTATAGTTATAAATGCAATAGGTCCAAATAAGATACCTTGTATAGGTCCTAATATAGGTCCTGTGCCTGCAATGTTCAACAAATTAACTAAACTGTTCTTCCAAGTTTTCATTGTTACAAAGTCAACACCGTCAGCTTTTGTAATAGCAGGTGTGGATCTGTCATCCGGACCAAAGACTTTATCGCAATATTTTCCATAAATAATTCCACCAATAATTAGTATTACTAGTCCAATAATAAATGTTGTCATTTTAATCTCCTTTTCTTTAATATAATTTATAATCCAGTAAATAGATTATGTATATTTTTTAAACTGCTCTTTATCTATTTAAGAAGCAATGTTTAAGTTATAAATCATATATTATATACGTTTTTTGTATAAAATAATGCATAAAGAATTATTATGCTTAATTTCTATATATCGTTCTTTATATAGAGTATTTTTATAATTACTAGTTTCCGTGATGAATGAACTTTAGAATCTCAGTTTTTTAATGATATTTATGGTTTTTGTTCAGCATTACCAAATACATTGTGTCATTAATGACTGCAAAAGGAATTATACTCCTTTAAAAAATGCTTGTCAATATTATTTCAAAAATATATATTCTATTTTTATCCATTTTATGCAAGTATATTCAAATAGAAAAGCTGAAAAATCATGCGATCTTCCAGCTTATTATTGTGAATACAACAAGGTTCCCGGGGCCCTTTTTCACAAGTTACTTTTAAATTGAAATTTTCTGTTATTTAAGTCCCATCTTTTGTCTTTTCTTAATAATGTGATCTTCAATATCCTTTGCAGCTTGAACAGGATCATCCCCTAAAGCAACTTTTCCGCCAGTTAATCCTTCTACATCTTCTGTAAGAAGTTTTACAAGAGCTGGAGCTCCAGTTATGAATGGTGTAGGAGACAGATGTGTATATGCACCATATGCCACTGCAAACAAACCATCTATTGTAGCTTTTTGTTCCATCCATTCTGGTGCAGTTACAGCAATTGGCAAATCAGAGATATCTGCATCTAAATGGTCTGCCAAAGCAGTTACTAACATAGAAATTCTGCCTGTGTCTGTACAAGTACCAAAACTTAATACCGGAGGAATTCCTAAGGCTTTACATACTCCTTTTAATCCTTCTCCAGCCATTTCAATTGCATCAAGATTACACATTCCAGCTACTTCTAAGCCATGATTACCACAGCCTCCAGCAACAACAAGAATGTCTCTTTTTATTAACTCTTTAGTAATGTTTACTGTATTCCAGTCTTGAGGACCATTTCTTAAAGTTGAGCAGTTTGCCAAAGCAACAACACCTTTTATTTGTCCACTTACAATTACATCAACAAGCACGTTCAAATCATTTCCAATTGCTTTTAAAACTGCTTCCGTAGAAAATCCTGCTATAGCTTTCATCTTATGATTTGGAACCATAGGTTTAATTTTTCCATGTCTTTTTTTGAAGTTTTCTATAGCAATATTTATACAGTTTTCTGCCATTTCATCAGCTTTTGCTGGATAGTATGGCATTTCATGTTCTGTTCCTGGCACAGCAATTATTGTGCTGACACTTACTAAAGCAACTTGATACTTTTCAGCATATTGGTCAATGGCTGGCGGTGAACAGTTTTCTTCCATTACAAGAGCGTCTACAGTTCCTGTTGCTAGGAATGGTTCAATTGACAACCAGTTTCCCATTAATCCAACAAAAACATCATCTACTTCAAATCTTTGTAATAGCTCTTGACCAGTTTCAATTGAACCTACTATGTGTATTCCTTTTGCACCAGCTTTTTTTGCCATTTCTTGATATTCTTGTTTCTTTGCCTTTTGTAAAGTTGCAACTCCTACCCAAGGTTGATGACCATTAAAAGCTATATTTACATAATCAGGATCCATAATTCCCATATCCACATCAACTTCATGAGGCATTGGAGTACCAAATAAAATATCCTGTGTCATTTCCAATCCAATTTGTGCAGTGTATATTGTTGATAATCCTAGGCGCAAAGCTTTTTTTGCTAATGATACATAATCTCCATCAACATTTGTTAAACAGCTTGCTATGCTGTTTTCAACTTCATGTTGCACGCCAGAAGGATATATATGCAATTCCCTCCACAGTGGTTTTCTCTTTTTAGGTGCAAAAGCTTCTACCATGATGCTTTCACAATCAGGATTTACTTTCATTTCTTTATCAAGAAGTTCAGCTAATTGAATAGCCATTTGATTAATATCTTGATTAGCTTTTATTCCTGTTTTTTCACACATCCATTTTAATTTGTCAACATCTGTAATTTTAAAGGGAGTTTTTCCTTCACCAGTTGCCTTTAAAGTTCTAAATGCTTCATAAGCATGATGAGCATAAGTAGCTGCTCCCATTATGTTTCTCATAAGTAAGTTTCTCATTGCCATAGCATCTGGACCAATACCACATACACCTTTATCAGCTCCAGCTTTTTCACTTATTCTGCAAGGTCCTTGTGTACATAATTGACAACTTAATCCTTGTAAACAAAAAGTACAGCGTATTTTTTCCTGCGCATCCCATCTTGAAAACACACTTGAAAGGCCATCTTCTTTTATTCTTATAAGCATTTCTTCTACAGAATCGTGATAACTTACACGATCTTTTGGTTTCTCTAAAACAGTCATTTATATCCTCCAAATTTATCAATATTTTAATAAATATTTTAATAAATACTTTAATTTAGTATGTCTATTTTAAAAAATAAAATGCAAATAAAAAACAATGATTAAATTTAAAATTAAATCATTGAAGTTTATTGAAAATAGTATATCATTTAAATTGAAGGTAAAAATAAACTGAAAAGGTACGTGGAGAATATTATGCATTATATTGTATTTGATTTAGAATTTAATCAAGACATTTCATCTTTACAAAATCCTGAAATGAAAATATTTCAATGCCCTTTTGAAATAATTCAAATTGGAGCAATAAAATTAGATTTAGAATTTAATATTGTTGATACTTTCAACAGTTTTGTAAAGCCGACCATATATGGGAAAATAAATCCATTCATCACAAATCTTACTGGCATTACAACAGAAAGACTTTTATCAGAAAATACTTTTCCAAGTGTTTATAGTGAGTATATTAAATTTATAGATGAAACTGATTCAATATTTTGTACTTGGGGAATGTCAGATTTATCAGTATTATTTAAAAATATTGATTATCATAATTTAAATAGTAAGCTTATTACTAAGCATTTTATTAATTTGCAGCCCTATGTTTCTAAATATTTAGACCTTCCTTCAAAAAACTTGTTACAGCTTAAACTTGCTGCTGAAGAATTAAATATTCCGCTTAAACATGAATTTCATGATGCACTTAATGATGCTTACTACACCGCTGAAATTTTCAAAAAAATTCATACTTCTTACATGCAGCCACAGCTCTATGACCCATCTTATATAAAAATAAGAACAAAACAAATAAAAAAAGAGCCAGATTTTCTAAGACTTGTGCAGCAATTTGAAAAAATGTATGCTCGCAATATGTCTGAGGAAGAGCAAGATATGATTAAGCTTGCTTATAAAATGGGAAAAACCGGACAATTTTTAAAATAAATAAGAACCCCCACCCATCAACGAAATCAAAGATTGCTGATGGGTCCCGGGAACCTTGTTGTATTAATTGTTTTGCTAGAGAGCATTTAGTTTTAAATTGTAATTAATTCATATTCTTTATTACCAAGATTTAGCTTTACTGCATGGTCAATTGCTACTTTCCAATCTGTTTCTGGACTAACAGCAGTAAAATGATCATGATGATTATGTGAATTCTTTTCTAAAATACTTCCTGCTGTTGCAGGTTGGCGATTTACAGCATCTGCACATGCAACATCCAATGCAACGGGATCAAAGGATGCAAACATACCAACATTTGGTACTATTGGCACATCATTTTCACTATGACAATCACAATATGGAGATACATCAATTACTAAACTCACATGAAAATGAGGACGACCACGAAGTACAGCTGCAGAGTATTCTGCAATTTTTTTATTTAAAATATCATTTGATTCATCAGATGCAGCTCTTACAGCATCTTTTGTGCACATTCCTATACAACGACCACATCCAACACATTTATCATGGTCAATTGTTGCTTTTAAATTTGTTATTGTAATTGCATTATGAGCACAAATTTTAGTACATATGCCGCAACCTATGCATTTTTTTTGTGAAATGTTAGGTTTGCCACTGCTGTGCATTTCCATTTTGCCTCCACGAGAACCACAACCCATACCTATGTTTTTCAAAGCACCGCCAAAACCAGTCGATTCATGCCCTTTAAAATGATTTAAAGATATAAAAATATCTGCATCCATTATAGCATGACCAATTTTTGCTTCTTTTACATATTCACCATCTTCAACAGGAACTAAAACTTCATCAGTACCTTTCAATCCATCACCAATAAGTATGTGACATCCAGTTGAAAATGGAGAAAAGCCATTAACATAAGCAGAATCAAGATGATCAAGAGCATTCTTTCTACCGCCAACATATAAAGTGTTGCAATCCGTTAAAAATGGTTGACCTCCCAACTCTTTCACAATATCTACGACAGTTTTCGCATAATTAGGACGTAAATAAGCAAGATTTCCCGGTTCGCCAAAGTGAATTTTAATTGCTGTATATTTTTTATTGAAATCTATTTGATCAATCCCTGCAGTTTTAATAAGGCGACTTAATTTCTGCGGTAAATTTTCTCTTGATGTTGTATGCATATTTGTAAAATAAACTTTCGATCTTTCCATTTTAATCCTCCAATATTTTATAACTTTTATTCTTCTGTTATTTTATTTCTTTCACCCTACCGACAATTCCGCTTTCAAGCATAACTTTGATACCATGATGATGTTCTGGAGAATTGGTTAAAATTCTTTTTACTACACCTTCAGTAAGTTTACCACTTCGTTGATCTTGTTTTTGAACGACCATAACAGTTATTCCTACTCTAATATCATTTCTTCTAGTTCCATCCATAGACATCATTCCTTTCATTGAGGCAACTTATAAAGATATAAGTTATAATTTAATTCTAACAAACATAGTATCTTTCAATGCTCAATATATTGAATATATTATATATAAAGCCTTATTTTGTCAAAGAAAACTTTCATATTAGATTATATTTGATTTTAAAAACTTTAATTTTGTTTCTGATGTAAGTATCCCTAAAAATATAATTATGCAACCAAAAAACATTATTTTAGTAAAAGGGTCATGAATGAACATCACTGATAACAAAGTTCCAAAAACAGATTCGAGGCTCAGTATCACGGAAGTTTTCATTTCTGATATATATTTCTGACAAATTATTTGTAACCCATATGCTATTATTGTGCCAAATACTGTCATATAAATTATTGTAAGTATTCCTATCATTGGAAATTCCGTTGGCAATGGTTCTAAAATCAAAGACACTACAAGTCCTATTATTCCAGCTACAATAGTTTGTAAAAATGTCAATATCATAGGATCCATTTGCTTTATTAAATAACCTATTACTACAATGTGCATTGCATATAAAAACGAGCTGAATATTGTAATCATATCTCCTTTATTAAAACCGCTAGGTCCATTGAAAGTCAACAGCCAAATACCAGCAATGGTTAAAATTGCAGCCACAAAATTATACATATCAGGTTTTTTCTTATAAAATATCCAATATAAAAAAGGTATCATAATTACATATAAAGCTGCCAGAAATGATTGTTTTGCCGGTGTGGTATACTGAAGTCCAACAACCTCAATAAGATAAGCAAAATAAAAAACAGATCCACAAATAATTCCACCAAACAATTGTTTTTTGGTAATTGTAAATATTTTTTTGTTTAAAAAAATTCCAAGTATAATTCCACCTAGCAAATACTTAGACATAGTAAGAAACAATGGTGAATAGTAATTAAGTCCTATTTTCCCAATTGGGAAGGTACTGCCCCATAAAAGCGCTGTCACAATAAGCCCAAATTCATAAAAACCTTCTTTCTTATTTTCTTTTAAAGATGTATTATCCAATAAAAACACTCCTCTTATAAATTTATTTATTTAGTATGTATTTTTTTATTGGAATACACCTCCTTTTTTTATTCCAATGCCTATTCGCGAAGATTTGTTCTTAATACATAAAATTTCACAATGATTTTCTTAAGTCTCTGAAAATTTAATTACTCCTGCATTTTTGTATAATGCTATATCTTTAGCTTTTTGAGCACAATCTTAAACCATATATACAAAATTATTCCTTTAAATATTGAGGATGTACTTATGCTCCACCAAACTCCATCTATTCCAAGTAGTGGAATGCTACTTAATAACATAGCTAATGGTATTCTAAGTCCTGTAAAAATTATACTTACCCAAGACGGAGTTAATGTATTACCTAGTCCTGAAAAAGCTCCTGCTGTAGTTATTTCTATGCACATAAATAGTTGAGAATATCCTAAAATCTTAAGATATACAGCTCCTTTGGAAACAATTCCTGCTTCTGGTATAAATGCTGAGAAAACTTTATCTCCTGAAAATACTAGAAGTATGGTAGCAAAAATTCCTACCATTATTGCCATACTCATTGCTACTTTATATCCCTTTAAGATTCTATCCCACTTATTAGCTCCATAATTTTGTCCAATAAAAGCAGTTAATGCCGTAGCAAAGCCTTCTGCAGTCATCCAAGATATAGATTCTATTTGCGAACCAACTTTTTGAACTGCAATTGCTGTTGGACCCCATGCTGAGATAATTCTACCTATTATCATAGCAAAAAATGCAAACATACAATTTTGAAGTGCAGTTGGAATCCCTAGCTTACATATCTTATTCATATTATTTTTATCTATATACTTTTTATTTTTTAATGTTAAACTATATCCATTTCTTATAAATGCTATTATAAATATAAATGTAACTATTGCTTGAGCTCCTACAGTTGCCAATGCAGCTCCTATAACTCCAAGTCTTGGAAATCCCAATAATCCAAATATCAATATTGGATCAAATATTATATTAATAATCAAACCAACTGTATTTATAAAAAATGGAATCTTGCTACTACCGGAAGCATTAAAAATACCACTAAATAATGGATTTAAGAAACTAAATATCATTCCAAAAGAAACTATTACCAAATATTCTATGGACATATTTATTATATTTGCTTCTCCTAGCTTAAAGAATCCTATTAACTGTTTTCTAAATATAATTAATAAACACATATATATTATTGCTGTTATTATATTTATAAATAAACCATTATAAATAAATTTATTTTTTTCCTTAATATCGTCTTTTCCTATGGATTGAGATACTCCTATTTCCGTACCTATTTTAGATATAAATACAAGAGAACTTCCAAACCAAGTAAAAAAACCAGCTGTTCCTACAGCTGCAACTGCATCACTACCAATTCTTCCTACCCACATCATATCGACAAGATTATACGCCATTTGTATAAATGATGTACCTAGTATTGGAATTGATAACTTTAATAATGTATTTACTATATTTCCTGAAACTAAATTTACTG
>Ga0074193_1002336_pt1 | contig 17543 bp, 17 predicted proteins | sample EPASupsiteHSE605_FD_64523 | JGI IMG/M metagenome (GOLD analysis project Ga0074193, IMG submission 64523) | Bioremediated contaminated groundwater from EPA Superfund site, New Mexico - Sample HSE6-05 | ecosystem: Environmental > Aquatic > Deep subsurface > Groundwater > Contaminated ... | reverse complement strand
GTGCTATTTCTTGGAATGCGTACAGATGTTTATAAGATTTATCAGGCCATGGATGTATTAGTTCTGCCATCTCACTATGAGGGACTCCCAGTTGTTGGAGTTGAAGCACAGGCTTCTGGCTTGCCTTGTGTACTATCTACATCAATGACAGCAGAGACAAAAATGACAAAGCGTACAGTGATGGTCAGCTTAGAAAAAGGTGCAGCTGAATGGGCACAGATTGTTCTTGATTGCGAAAAAATTGAGCGTACTAATACTTCTAAAGAAATCAGACAAGTTGGTTTTGATATCGCTAAAGAAGGAAAGAAACTGGAGAAGTTTTACTCACAGAAACTGGGGGAAGTGAATGCTTGTTATTAAATTATGGTTGCATATTATTTGTTTTGACAGAAAATATTTCTAAAAATTGTATATGGTAATAAATTGCAAATGGGGGGTGTTACCTTTCGTAAAAATTTTAGCTTAATGATTGCCAACGAAGGCATTGTTAAAATTGGCGACAATGTTTTTTTCAACAATGACTGTTCGATAAATGCCAATCAAGAAGTAATAATTGGTGATGGTTGCTTATTTGTGAAAATGTAAAAATTTATGACCATAATTATCGGTTTAGAGAAGATAAGCCGATAAAAGAGCAGGGATTTAAAAATGTGTTGTCCATATTGGAAATCATTGTTGGATTAGTAGCGGCGTTATTATCTTGAAAGATACGTATATCGGGGACGATTGCGTAATTGGAGCTGGTTGTGTTATTTCAGGCAAGGTTCTTGCCGGAACAATTGTCAAGACAGACAGAACATTACTATTAAAATGTATGGAACGGAGAGAAAACTATGCCACTGATCTCGGTAATAATGGGGGTATATAATTGTAAAGATAAAGATTTACTTCGCGAGAGTATTGATTCGATTCTCGATCAATCATTTGGTGATTTTGAATTTTTGATTTGTGATGACGGTTCAACAGATGATACGTTACAACGACTTAATGAGATAGCAAGTAATGATCAAAGAATAAAAATTCTTTCCTATAGTGAAAACAGAGGCTTAGCGGGCGCTCTTAATTTTTGTATCGAAAATGCAAGTGGCAAGTTTATTGCGCGGCAAGATGACGATGATATTTCCTATCCAGATAGATTCAAGGTAGAACTTAAATATCTACAGGAACATCCAGAGATCGAATTTGTTGGATGTATTGCAGATGTATATGATAACAATGGAATTTGGGGTGAATATACACTCCCTGAAAACCCTGAGAAAAAGCATTTTCTTTGGAACAGCCCTTTTTTACATCCGAGTGTACTTATTCGTAAAAATGCGTTTGAACAAGCTGGTTGTTATAAAATTTCTTGGGAGACGCGAAGGGCCGAAGACTATGATTTATTCATGCGTTTCTATTCAAATGGTATAAGGGGATATAACATTCAGCAAAAGTTATATAAGTATAAAATAGAAAATGGTACTCAAAAATACCGTAAAATGAAAGATCGCACACAGGAAGCTGTGGTTCGTGCAAAAGGCTTTAAAGCAATGGGATATGGAATAGAGTCCATACCATATATTCTAAAGCCGATTATAATCGGTCTAATTCCGCAGAGTATATTTAGGAAGATAAGAAAGCAGCAGTTTTGATTGTCATCTCTAGCTATTGGTTTTTTCTTGCAAAGGGAGGTAATTTAATGCCATTAATTAGTGTTATTATTCCGGCTTATAATGTCGATAAATATGTTGAAAGATGTGTTCATAGTATTCTTGGTCAGACACTCCAGGATTTTGAAATTTTGCTAATTGATGATGGTGCAAACGACAATACTTCTGTGATTTGTGATCAGCTTGCTGAGGAAGACAAACGAGTAAGAGTATATCATAAATCTAATGGTGGTTTATCAGATGCAAGAAATTATGGACTGGATCGAATGAAAGGCAGATACGTTACCTTTATTGATAGTGATGATTATGTTTCTAATGATTATCTAGAATACCTGTATCAGTTGATATCCGAAGAGAATGATATTCAGGTTTCAATGCTTCTGGGACAGTCTATTACAAATAATGAAGAACCCAAAGAAAGCATTAATGTCAAAGAAGAGATTTGGAGCTCTAAGCAGGCAGTTAAAATGATGCTACTGAGAAATAATGCTACACATACAAGCTGGGGAAAGCTGTTTCAGGCTCAGTTGTGGGATCAAGTGCGTTTTCCTGTTGGACTGAATTATGAGGACTATGCTACAACATACCGGGTTTTTTCCGGAGCATGGAAAGTTGCAAGCAGTAACGCGCAAAAATATTATTATATCCAGCAGACCGACTCTATTATGCATCAGAAATGCTCGGAAAAAACATTATCTGTGTTAGATGTTTCTGATCATGAGACGGATTACATCATTCGAGTGTGGCCGGATATTAGGATTGAAGCGTTGGAACTCCAGACTGCGACCTATTTGAAAAACATGCAGGCAATTCTGAATTGTAATCCACGCTCCTTTCTTGATTATCAAAAGAGAATACAAACAAAAGTTAAAAAAAATGCCTGGGCAATCTTAACCGCTAATCAGGTTCCGTTAAAAGAGAAAGCAAAAATAATAGCATTGTTTTTAGGTCGAAAATTTTTCTTGTGGTTTTATAATGCATTCGATGGAAGTATTAAAGTCATAGGAAATTAGGAGATATAATTATATGTTTTCAACAATTTCACAAAAAAAAATGAATAAAAAAACAAGTATGAATGGGATTTCATTTTTGTTTGTATTATTAGTTTTGTTTTCATTAATCTCATCTTTTACGATTGTTTCGTTTACCGGAGTTGAACTAAAACCGTTTTATATTGTGCTACTTTTGTGTTTACTGCTAGTTTTGAATAAAAAAAGAGTTGTTAAGCTTCCAGCTATAATTGTGCTGTTTATTGCCTTTGTTGAGGCGAATGCTGGAATTAATGGTTTTCAATGGGGAATTGACAGACTATCTGTAAACTATATTTTAGGAGTCATTATTATTTCGATTTTTTGTACTATGGGAAGAACATTCAGTCTTGATCAATGGTCCAAGATATTCAGATTAGCAGCAATTGGTGTTATGATAGCAGTGTACATTAATTCAGTTATGCAATGGGATAAATTTATTTTTTACTTTTCTAATACTTCTTGGATGGGGCATCCGTATATTAATACCTTGATAACAGGAGGTGTTAATTTGGAAGCAACTTGGATAGCTATACTTTCACCGGTATTTTACAATCATAGGCTTAAATGGCCATATCTATGTTCAAGCTTGCTGATTTCCGCACTTTATGCAAGCCGCGTAGGAATTATGTTGAACGCAATATGTGCAATTTTATTTTTATTTAAAAGTGATGAAAAAAATAGATATAGATATCTAAAGATTATTGTTTCTGCAGTTTTGGTTTCACTAATAATTTTTGTCTTCGTCGATTTAGGATTGCTAAGTCTAGTTATAACGAGATTTCTTGACATTGGCAATGATAATGGTTCCATTGGCAGATTGACAATATGGAGCTATGTCGCGCAGATAATATCAGAATACCCATTTGGAGTAGGTATAGGTAATAGTATGTTGGCAGTAGAGAAAGTATCAGGAATAACTTTTGGTGAGAATAATCTGCATAATTTACCACTTCAGATGTTTTGTGAACTTGGTTGGTTGGGAGGAGTATTCTTTTTGGGATTACTTTTTTATTTCATTGCAAAAGAGAAAAAAAATATTTTTAACAATCCATTTGTCGCTATGCTTATTCTCTATTTTATCATTAGTTTAGTCCAGTTGAGAGGTGGAGAGTCCATTTTTTTCTGTATTTTAGGCGTATATATTTGTCTTAGAAAACGGAGTGGAGTTGTTGGTGTGAATTATGATTGATACTATATCGAAGTTAAAAGAATACTTAGCAAGTGAAAAAAAACTTTACTTAGGCAAAAGTATATTACAGCAGATAAAACATATGATTCTCGGAACTGAGGAATATCATCTTTGGAAATACGTTAGATATCTTCGCATGATGGAGTATCATCACAATACAAAACATGTGTTGAGATATCTATATTTTCAGAGGAAAAAAAATAATCAAGGTAATAAAGTTGGCATCTCAACCTGGATGAATAATTTTGGGCAGAATGTACATTTTTGGCATGGCACGAACTTTGTTAATGGAGAAGCGAAAATTGGATATAACTGCCAGTTGCACGGAATGAACTGTATTGGTAATAAGGGCGATTTTGATTTGGATGCACCGACGATTGGAAATAATGTGGATATTGGAGTAGGTGCAAAGATTATTGGCAAAATATATATTGCAGATGATGTTAAAATTGGAGCAAATGCTGTGGTAACTAAGTCTTGCTATGACAAAGGTGCTGTGCTGGTTGGAGTCCCAGCAAGAAAGATCAAATGACATTATAAAGGAGATAAGCTATGCAGAAACGTATATTAGTGCTTTGTAGCTCTTCTTATCAGATACTAGTTGCAATCAGAATTATGTATGAATATTATGCGAACAACATCATTGATTTGCTATTAACAGATACAATTGCTGATGTCAAAAATGTCTATCATAAAGCAAAGCGAGAGTCGATTTTTCGTCATACTTATTTGTGGAAAATAAAAGGTAAGTTTAATTTTGATCGAAGTCAGCGCCTTTTACATGCTGTTCAAGGGTGGAGAGCATCAGAAAAGTTGTTAGCAGCCTATGAAATGAAGGATAAGCAATACGATGTGTTCTTGTATGCAAATAATTCTCCAATCGCCATGCATTTAGGAAATGTGTTGAAGCATAAGAATCCTAATCTTGCTGTTGAGTTGTTTGAAGATGGATTTAGTACATATTCTACTTATATGGGAGACTTCTTGAAAAAGTCCAACTTAAGAACTCGATTGCTAGCCGGATTCTTTATGCATACATCTGTGGTTTATGTGTTTAATCCGCAGATGATAGAATGGAATTCAACGTTTGAATTGAAGAAAATTTGTCATGATTTTGAGGGTGAAATTTTAGGGTTGATTAATCGTCTTTTCAGCTATGAACGGCTACAGGATAACTATAATAAGAAAGTTATCTTCTTTGAAGAGTCTTATGCGGCGGACGGCAAAACAGTTGATGATGTCGAGATTGTGGAAGTAATTGCTGATGTTGTCGGAAAAGAGAATGTTTTCGTTAAAATCCATCCGAGAAATCCTACAAATCGTTTTTCTGCAAAAGGGTATGTTACAAATATAAATATCAGTATTCCGTGGGAGGTTATCGTGCTAAATGAGCCTTTTGAACAGACTGTTTTAGTTACGCTGGCTTCTAACGCAGCAATGAACCCATATTTTTTGTTTGGAAAAAGAATCCCGGTAATTTTATTATTCCGTTGTACAAAAACACCGGAAGCACTGTATGCTCCAATTGTTTCTTTTGATGAAAAAATCTGTTCAAAGTATCCAGATATCTTTACCATCCCGAAAAATTGTGAGCAGATGAAGAGTAAACTAAAAGAATATATTTGAAGAGGAGGGTTATGATGAAAACCGTTGCTATCGTTCCGATGAAACTTACTAATCGCAGACTTCCCCAGAAGAATACCAAAAGCTTTACTAACGGTAAACCGCTTTGTTACTATATTCTGTCCACTCTTTTAACTGTGGATGGTGTAGATGATGTGTATGTTTACTGCAGCAATTCAGATATTCAGGAGTTTATTCCTGAAGGTGTAAAATATCTGCGCCGCTCAACCTCTTTGGATCAGGATACTACAAAGATAAACGAGGTTCTACAGTGCTTTGTTGCCGAGGTTCCTGCAGATGTATATGTTATGACTCATACAACTGCACCCTTCATTTCTAAGGAGTCTATTGAAAAGGGACTTCAGGCTGTGCTGAGCGGCGAATATGATTCCTCTTTTTCTGCCAAGAAGTTGCAGGATTTCTTATGGAAAGATGGTGTGCCGTTTAATTATGAGCTGAATAATATCCCACGCACTCAGGATTTGCCAGCTTTGTACGAGGAGACTAGTGGCTTCTACATTTATAAGAACGAAGTTATGACAAAACTGAATCGGCGAATTGGTGAAAAACCGTATATCGTTGAAGTAGGTGAAATTGAAAGCATTGACATTGATGAGGCAGAAGATTTTATGATTGCTGATGCGATTTACAATCATATTTTCAGAAAAGCCGACTATGAGGTGATTAATTAGATGAATAGAGTACATGTTCTGGATTGTACATTAAGAGATGGTGGTTATTGTAATCAGTGGAACTTTGGATTCGAGAATACAAAGAAAATCACAACTGGTTTAATTGAGGCCAATATTGATATTATTGAATGCGGCTTTTTAACCAACAGAGTTGTCTATGACCCAGAAGTTACAAAGTTTACTACCGTTGAAGAACTGGCTGCTGTGATTCCTGTAAACCGAAATGCCAAGATTTTTGTTGCGATGATGAATTACGGTGATTACAATATCGAAGATCTGCCGGAGTATGATGGTTCTTCTATCGAAGGGATTCGTGTGGCTTTTCATAAGAAAAATCTTGTTGATGCTCTTGAAGTGTGCAAACAAATCAAAGCAAAGGGATACAAGGTTTTCATTCAGGCGATGGTGTCTCTTTGTTATGCTGACGATGAGTTCCTTGATCTCATTCGCCGCGTAAATGAATTTCAGCCGTATGCGTTTTATATTGTTGATAGCTTTGGTATGATGAAGGGAAAAGATTTAATTCGTCTCTTTTATATGGTCGAGCACAATCTGATTGAGAATATTTGGATTGGTTTCCATTCTCATAATAATATGCAGTTGGCTTATTCAAATGCTCAGAGCCTTGTAAATGTCCAGACTAATCGAAACTTGATTATTGATTCTTCAATTTATGGTATGGGGCGAGGAGCTGGAAACCTTAACACAGAGCTGTTTGTTGACTATCTGAACGAGAATGCTGGAACTAGCTATAAGCTAAAGCCTCTGCTGGCCATTATTGATGAAATACTTAATGATTTCTACCAGAGAAACTATTGGGGTTATTCTCTGCCAAATTATCTGTCAGCTTCTCATAATGCCCATCCGAACTATGCAGATTATCTTGATGATAAAAAGACTTTCACTGTTGAAGATATGAATGAAATCTTCGATATGATGGATGATGAGAAGAAAGTTTCTTATGACAAGGCCTATATCGAAGAACTCTACTTCCAGTATATGGAAACTGGAAAAGTTCAGGATAAACATAAGGCTGAGTTAAAGGATACTCTTTTTGGTAAAAAGGTATTGTTGATTGCACCGGGAAAAAGTTCTGCTGAAGAACAGGAGAAGATTGCTGCCTTTGCTGCAAAAGAAGAAGTGGTCGTAATCAGTGTAAATTTCGATTATCAGGGTGCAGATACGGATTTTATTTTCTTGAGTAACTTGAGAAGATTCAGAGATTTGGATAAAACAAAACGTGGAAAGTGCATTGTTACATCAAATATCCCGGCAGATAATGTGTATTTACAGACGAGATACCGTGATTTATTAAATAATGAAGAAGCAGTTAAGGACAATGCAGGACTTATGGCAATTAGATTCTTAATGGCATACGGAATAAAAGATATTTTTTTGGCGGGGTTTGATGGTTATTCCCACGATGTTGGAAAGAATTATGGTGATAGTCAAATGTCGTTTATTACAAGGAATAATGTTCTTGATGCTATGAATGAAGGTATGATTGGTATGCTTAAAAAATATGCAGAAAAGGTTAAAATCAATTTTTTAACTGCACCTAAACATGTTGTTATTTAAATTTGATTTGCATGAGGAGATAAGATGATGAAAGTTCTGTCATTTGGCGAAATTCTGCTGAGATTAGCGGCCCCTGGTTATACAAAATTGTTTCAGAAGGATAGTTTGGACTCTACGTTCTGCGGTGGAGAAGCTAATGTGGCAGTGTCGTTATCTATCTTCGGTTTGGATTCCGCTTTTCTAACCAAGCTTCCGGATAACGATATTGGAACTGCTGCAGTAAATTCTATGCGTTATTTCGGTGTGGACACAAGCAAGATTGTATATGGTAAAGGCCGCATGGGACTCTACTATCTTGAAAAAGGGGCCTCGCAGCGTCCTTCAAAGGTAATCTATGATCGAGAGTACTCTGCAATTGCTATGGCAGATAAGAGTGACTTTAATTGGAATTCTATTTTTGAAGGCGTTGAGTGGTTTCACTGGACGGGTATCAATCCTGCGCTGTCGGATGGATTAGCTGATATTTGCCTTGAGGCTTGTATTGAAGCAAAAAGGCGTGGAATTACAGTATCTTGCGATTTGAATTATCGTAAAAACCTATGGAGCAGTGAAAAGGCTCAGAAGGTTATGACAAAACTAATGCTTTATGTGGATGTATGCGTTGCAAACGAAGAAGATGCTGATAAAGTATTAGGTATCCAGCCGGAGAATAGCGATGTTGAGTCTGGAAAATTGAATAAAACTGGTTATGAGTCCGTTGCAAGAGAAATCTGTGACAGATTTGGATGTAAGTATGTGGCTATCACACTACGGGAAAGCTACTCCGCCAGTGTTAACGGCTGGAGTGCAATGCTTTATGATAGTGGAAAGAAACAGTCTTACTTCTCAAGGAAATATGATATTCAGATTGTTGACCGCGTCGGCGGTGGTGATAGCTTTACAGCAGGAATCATCTATGGTCTGATTACAGGAAAAGAAAATAAGGATGCGATTGAGTTTGCAACTGCTGCAAGTTGCTTAAAGCATACAATGGAAGGAGACTACAATCGTACTACAGTAGAAGATATTGAGAATCTGATAAAAAGTGGCGGTAATGGAAGAATTCAAAGATAATCTAGGAGGACAGAAATGGGAATTAAACAAAAATTAAAGGAAAATAAGCTAGTGATGTTTACGTATAGAGCTTACCAAGCATATAAAGCTAAAGAGACTAATGTCGCATCATTAACGATTAGAAAGTATGAAAATCCTTATTACCTCATAAAGTCAGGGAATTTGGTTTCCGGATTTTTTGCGGAATACCGTAGGTTGATAGATGCGTTGGCATATGCACAACTCTATAATTTTAAGCCATATGTTCTTTATAACAAAGAGTATTTATATTCTGAAGAAGATGGTTTCATGGGTACAAATAATCCATATGAATACTATTTTGAACAACTGTATCCAGAGTTTGATGAAGAAACAGATAATTATATGAAATATAAAGAGGCTGACCGTGATTATATCTATATAGGGATAAATAAAGGTGCAGGAAATTACAATATAAAGGGTGCTGATTTAGAGATGTATATTGATAGATCTGCGGATATTGTAAAGAAATATATTCACTATAATGCTGAAACAACACAGTATCTCGAATCAAATATTTGTCAACTTCTTATGAATAAAAAAACATTAGGTGTACATGCCAGAGGAGGAGAGTGGCGAATAATGACTATTAAGAATCATCCTAATGCGATTCCGTTAGAAGAACATATCAAACAGGCACAAGAAATTATGGCCGAGTATGGCTTTGAACAGATATTCCTCGCATCTGATGAAAATGATGCCATTACTTCATTTAAAGAGGCTTTCGGAGATAAAGTAGTTTTTTATCAAGATACAGTTAGAGGAGAAAGTGGAGAGTGTCTTGCTTTTTCAACTAATGAACGTAAACATCATAAGTACAAAATGGGAATGGAAGTTTTGAGAGATGCTGAAACTTTGGTACATTGTCAGGGACTAATAGCTGGTTTATCAAATATAAGCACTTATGTTCAAATTAAGAAAAAAGTATTCGGTGAAAGGTTTGAAATTCTGCTGATTGACAACAAAGGTATCAATACTGGAGGATTGGAAGCCAAAGAAGCGCAGGTGAAATTGACCGATAAAAATATATATAGTAAAGGTTTGAAGAGGGCAGTAATTCATAAGAATGAATAAATATAGTGGCAAGAATGTCGAAAATAAATCACTGAAGCTGAATATGGTACTAAATGCGGTAAAAGGCATTATGTCGGTCATATTTCCATTAATATCATTTCCATATGTTACTAGAGTGCTAGGGGTGGAAGGAATTGGCCAGTTTAATTTTTCATATTCAGTCATTTCTTATTTTTTACTTATTGCAGCATTAGGAATTTCAGCATATGCAAGACGAGAGGGTAGTGCAATAAGAAAAGATAAAGCAAAATTATCTGCATTTGCAAGTCAGATGTTTTCGTTGAACCTTATTACAACAGTAATTGCCTATGTCTTACTATTTGGATTATTGGCTGTCAGTACGAGCATAAGGAGCTATTCTAATCTTATTTTAATACTGTCAGTCATGATAATTCTTACAACATTTGGTGTTGAGTGGGTATACATGATTTTTGAAGATTATATGTATATCACTGTACGAAGCATTTTTTTTCAAGCATTATCATTGGCCTTACTTTTGATATTTGTAAAGTCCGGTGACGATCTGGTTAGGTATACATGGATTACAGTTATATCAATTGCCGGTTCTAGCATCTTAAATTTTATACATTCATTTAAGTACCTTAATTTGCGGTTTACGCTGAAGATAAATGCAAAAAAACATTTTCCTCCAATATTAGTTTTTTGGGCATCCACACTTGCAGTAACAATATATGTTAATTCGGATGTGACGATTCTGGGATTGTTAAGCGGAGATACAACGGTAGGCATTTATAGCGTTTCAGTAAAAGTCTACAACGTTGTTAAGATTATATTAGCGTCAGTAATTGTTGTTACTATACCGCGTTTAAGTGCTTATGCAGCCGAAAACCAGATGGAAAAATTTATAGAAACTGCACAGGATGTTTATAAGACCATAATAACGGTTACCTTGCCAGCGGTAGTTGGTGTTTGCATCTTCTGTAAAGAAATAGTGTATGTGCTTTCCGGAGTTGAATATTTTGATGCATATAGTTCTCTGTTTTTGCTTTCAATTTCATTAATATGTTATATGTTAGCGTATTTCTGGGGGCAATGCATTTTAGTTCCACTTCATAAAGAAAAGATTTCTTTACTCGCAGCGGTGATAAGTGCAGTTGTAAATCTTGGATTGAATTTTGTATTAATACCACTGTGGGATCAAGATGCAGCCGCATTTACAACAATCCTTGGTGAAGGTACAGCGATGATTATTTGTATGCATTATTCGAGAAAAATTATAAAGTTACCAAGCGTTACATCGACGGTATGGAAATCTTGCGTGGGATGTGCAGCAGTAGCAGTTGTAACGCTACTGTGTCAAAGAATTATCGAAAGCATGCTGTTGCGTTTAGCAGTTGGTATTTTAATTTCGGTGCTTGTCTATTTTGCAATACAAATAGTGCTGAAAAACGATGCAACATATTTTGTTATAAAAAAGATTAAGAAAAAATAGTCTAGGAGGACATGAATATGAACATAGCAGTATTAGGTGCTGGTGTTTCAGGTCTTACAGCTGCAAGGCTTTTGTCGGAAAAGGGTCATAAAGTCATTGTTTACGAGAAGAATGATACGCCTGGTGGATTGGCAAGAACCAGATTTACAGATGGTTACTTATATGATCCGTATGGAGGACATATTTTTAATTCAAAACACAAAGAAGTAGTTGACTGGGTATTTTCTTTGTTGCCAAAAGAAAATTGGAAGTATACAGAGCGAAATGCCAAGATCTTTATTAACGGTAGATACGTTTCTTATCCATTCGAGTTATCACTTTGTGAATTGGATATTGATGATGCGGTTGAATGCGTTCATGATTTTATCCTTTCACAGGTTGGACCTGAACCAGATAATTTTAAAGATTGGTTAACATGGAATTTTGGAAAGGCAATTGCTGATTATTACATGATTCCATATAACAAAAAAATATGGGCATATCCACTTGAAGAAATGGAAACACAGTGGATGCAAGGTAAAATGCCGCTTCCTTCTAAGAAAGAGATGATACGCTCTATGTTGTTGAAGAATCCGAAGGAACGAAAAATGCCTCATTCTGCGTTTTATTATCCGCTTCATGGTGGAATTCAAACCATGGTCAATGCGATTGCTGAAGGTTTGAATATTAAGTGTGGGTACAAGATTGAAAATGTCAGGAAAGTTGGTGATAAGTGGCAGGTTAATTCAGAGGAACCTGTGGATCTAGTAATCAGTACAATTCCTCTGCCTGAGTTACCTGCAGTGATGGAATTGCCGACGAATATATCCGCTAACATTGTAGATTTGAAGTTCAACAGTTTAACAACAATTATGTTTGACTGTGATGAAACAGGTATTACATGGCTCTATGTTCCTTCACATGACTATAGATCACACAGAGTAGGATATCAGAGCACGTTAACGCCAAATGCTACACCGGATAAAGGTAAGGGGCTCGCAGCGTTGGAGATTATTGGATCACAATTAGATGTGGATGAAAATTTTGCTAAAAAGACCGACATTCTTCCAATTGAGTTGGGATTCAATAGAGTGATTGATCATGAATTTACAAAGTATGCTTATGTTATTCATGATAAAAATTATCGTTTAAATGTAGATAGTATTTTGAATTATTTTTCAAAGGATTCTTCTTTCAAGTTATTAGGAAGATGGGGAACCTGGAATTATAAGAATATGGATCTTTGTATGTTGGATGCTATGGAAATAGTAAAAGGGATTGATTAACGGAGGTAAACGATGAAAAGCAAACATGTAATGGAGAAGAATGATAAGATTTATGTTGCTGGGCACAATGGTCTTGTAGGTTCTGCAATTGTCAGAAAGCTTCATAAGGAAGGTTTTACAAATATTATTACTAGGTCTCGTTTAAAGCTGGATTTATGTAATCAGGCTGAAGTAAATGAATTCTTTGCAACAGAGAAGCCGGATTATGTGTTTATGTGTGCCGCAAAAGTAGGCGGCATTCAGGCAAATAAAGAAGCACTTGATCAGTTTATGTATATTAATACGATGATTGAGTTTAATACGATCATGGCGGCATATAATAACGGTGTGAAAAAGTTTTGCTTTATGGGTAGTGGCTGCATATATCCTAGAGAGTGCCCGCAACCGATTAAGGAAGAGTATCTGCTTACATCCCCTTTAGAGATTACTAATGAGGGATATGCTATCGCGAAGATTTCTGGTCTGAAGCTTTGTGAATATTTGAATACACATCATCCTGATAAGGCTGATTTTATATCTGTTATGCCTTGTAATCTTTATGGTCCTGGAGATAACTATCATCCTGAGCATTCCCATGTTATCCCTGCACTCCTTAGAAAATTTCATGATGCTAAGATTACAGGTAATAACCAAGTTGTTATGTGGGGCACTGGTTCTGCAATGAGAGAGTTCCTTCATATTGATGATATTGCAGATGCCAGTTTTTTCTTGATGCAGAATTATTCTGGTGATCCTGGTGAAGTGGATAATACTCTAGGGCAGTCTTGGGTAAATATTGGATGTGGATTTGATCTTACGATGAAAGAGCTTGGAGGCAAAATTGCTCAGATTGTTGGATTTGAAGGCGAAATCGTATATGACCATATTCATCCAGACGGAACCCCCCGCAAGCTGTTAGATTCTTCTAAGTTATTTGGCCTTGGATGGAGGCCATCTATTTCCTTTGAAGAAGGTCTGCTGCAGACATATGAGGATTATAAAATCAATAAGGACAATTATAGAAAATAAGGAAAGGAAACAGGAATCCTGTTTTTATAGGCGAATGAGTAAATTGGATGAGCGATTATATAAACATATCGATTTATTAATAAACAGATATCCACAACTAAAAGATATAGAGGATGAAATAATTGAGGCTTATTTGATTATGGAAGAAAGCTATGAGAAAGGCGGAAAGCTACTTATAGCCGGTAATGGGGGATCAGCATCAGATTCTGAGCACATTGTTGGAGAACTAATGAAAGGCTTCAAAATGGCTCGCAGACTACAGGACGATTTTGCATCTGAACTGAAGACTGTAAACCTGGAATTGGGAACAGTTTTGGCAGAAAATTTACAGGGGGCATTACCTGCAATTGCGCTAGATGGTCATCCAGCATTAACAACTGCATATATGAATGACTGTGATCCATTGCTTTGTTTTGCTCAACAGGTAAATGGATATGGAAAGTCAGAGGACGTTTTTCTGGGTATTTCAACAAGTGGTAATAGTAAGAATTTATTATATGCGGCAACAGTCGCCAGAGCCAAGGGTATGAAGGTTATTGGCTTGACTGGAGAAAAGAATAGTAAGCTTTCTGATTTTACCGATGCCTGTGTTAAAGCACCACAAACTGAAACATATATGATTCAAGAATTACATTTGCCAATTTATCACTGTTGGTGCCTAATGTTAGAAGACAAATTTTTTGGGAGAGAGAATATATGATTATTACAAAAACCCCATTCAGAATGTCATTTTTTGGTGGTGGCACCGATATGACGGAATTTTTCAACGAGCATGGTGGTGCAGTGCTTTCTACAACTTTTGACAAATACTGCTATGTAAATGTTAGGCACTTGCCAAGATTTTTTGATTATAAGAATCAAATAACTTATTCAAAAATCGAAAGAGTAGCTTCTTTAGAAGATATTGAGCATCCTGCGGTAAGAGAAGCTATGAAGTATCTTGATATGTATGAGTTAATTATGCAGTATGATGCCGATCTTCCTGCAAGAACTGGGTTGGGAACAAGCTCTTCATTTGCCGTTGGCATGTTAAATGCCTTTTATTCATTAAAAGGTAAATATGTTGACAAAAAAAAACTTGCTGATGACGCAATCTATCTTGAAAGAGTGCTTTGTAATGAAGCAGGTGGTATCCAGGATCAGATTGCAGCATCTTTTGGTGGCTTAAATAGAATTGATTTTTCGGCAGATGGCTATAAAGTTTCACCAATTATCATTTCACCCGAAAGAAAAGCAGAGCTTAACAGAAATTTGATGTTGTTCTTTACAGGTTTTGCACGATTCTCAACTGAAATTCAGTCTGATACAAAGAGTCATATACACGACAAGACAAAGCAACTTCTTGAAATGAAAGGACTTGTAGATGAGGGTGAAAAGGTTCTTGTTGATAAGCATACTGACTTAAATGAGTTCGGAAAGCTCTTAGATTACACTTGGAAATTGAAACGACAGACTGGATCAAAAATCAGCACGAATGCTATTGACGATTTATACGCAAAAGCTATGGATGCAGGCGCTACGGGAGGCAAACTTCTTGGCGCTGGTGGCGGCGGATTTTTGTTGTTCTATGTTGAGAAAAATAAACAAGATTCAGTAAAAATGGCCATGTCGGATTTGCTGCAAATACCTTTCAACTTTGAAAATTCAGGAACTCAAGTAATTTACTATTCACCGGAACAGTTCCCACCGATTGTATAAAAAGGAGGATTTAATATTATGGCTAAAAAAGCATTGATTACTGGTGTTACCGGTATGGTTGGTTCTCATCTGTGTGATTTCTTACTGGAGGAAACTGACTGGGAAGTTTATGGCGTCTGCCGTTGGAGAAGTCCATTGGATAATGTGAGCCATTTGCTTGATAGAGTAAATGCGAAGGACAGACTCTTTTTTAAATATGCAGACCTTAATGATGAGATGTCTCTTATCAAGGTGGCGAGAGAAATTAAACCTGATTATGTTTTCCATCTTGCTGCACAGAGCTATCCTCAGACAAGCTTTACAGCACCTATTGATACACTTAATACAAATATTCTTGGTACGTGTCGTCTCCTTGAGGCTATTCATTTAGTAATGGTAGATAATGAGAATTATAAACCTGTCATTCATGTATGCGCTTCTTCAGAAGTATTCGGAAAGATTCCTGAAGCTAAGAAGCCGGAAACAGGTATTAATGAGGAGTGCCCGTTCCATCCTGCATCTCCGTATGCAATCTCTAAGGTTGGAACAGATCTTCTCGGCCGATATTATGCAGAGGCATATGGCTTGACTGTGATGACAACACGTATGTTTACTCATACTGGTCCTCGTCGTGGAGATGTGTTCCATGAGTCTACTTTTGCTAAGCAGATTGCAATGATTGAAGCAGGAATTATTGAGCCTAAGGTAATGGTTGGTAATCTTAAATCTCTTCGTACATATGCAGATGTTCGTGATGCTGTACGTGCATATTACATGCTTGTTACAGTGAATCCAGTAGCAGGTGAGTACTACAATGTCGGTGGTTCTTATACTTCCGAAGTAGGAGATACTTTAAATACACTTATTTCTTATTCTACAATGAAGGATAAAATTGAAGTTGTAACTGATCCAGAGAGACTTCGCCCGATTGATGCCGATCTTCAGGTTCCCGACTGCCGCAAATTTCAGGCACATACTGGTTGGGAGCCAGAAATCCCATTTGAGAAGACCATGCATGATCTTCTTGATTATTGGAGAGAAAGAGTTGGCAAGGGCGAGAAGTTCTTAACAAGATAATAATACGGTGTGATTTTATATAGCATTGATGTTTATGCCAAAAATATTTCAAGGTTAAATGTACCATATAGTTCATGCAATATTTCAATAGACATAGGCATCAAGGCTACCATTTTGAGAGGATTATTTTATAATGTTGATTAAATATATGGATGTGGACTTTAAGTTCGAAAACGAAAATGGTGTGCTTGTACAACTTGTGCACGATGGATGGAAACAGGTCAATGTAATCACATCAGTCGCTGGAAAAAAACGTGGCGGACATTATCACAAGTATAATAACGAGGCGTTTTATGTTGTCTCTGGAAGTTTTAATCTGTATGTGTGGAAAGATGATGTGAAAGAGGAATATCTGATGAAACCAGGTACATGGTTTATGGTTAATCCTTTTGTATTTCATACATTTGAGTATCTGGAAGATACGGTTTTGGTTTCTGTGTATAGCAATGGTGTGGAACTTTCTGATACAGAAAAAGATATTTGGACGGAATAATAGAAGAAGTTTCCTGTATAGATAATTACATACTTCGACGCTAAGTAATGCGGGAGAGCAAAAGATTATGAAAACAATAATAATGGCCGGAGGCAAAGGAACACGAATTCAATCCATCGCCTCCGATATACCAAAACCAATGATACCAATCGCTGGTACGCCAGTCCTGGAACATGAGATTAAAACATTAGCATCTCAAGGCTTTACAGATATTATTATTACTATAAGCTACCTCGGAAGCATTATTATGGACTATTTCGGGGACGGAAGAAAGTTCGGAGTAAGGATAGAATATTATAATGAGGAGCAGCCATTAGGTAATGCGGGTGCACTGTTTAAGTTGGAGGATCAGCTGACTGAGCCGTTTCTTCTTCTTAACGCAGATGCTATTTTCGATGTGGATTTCAATAGGATGGTTGCATTTCACAAGGAGCATGGCGGCTTAGTGACGTTGTTCATACATCCGAATAGCCATCCATACGATAGCGGACTTCTTATTTTAGAAAAGGATTTGTCTGTGAAACAGTGGCTCGCAAAAGAAGATGAACGTCCGGTTTACTATAAGAATCGAGTGAATGCTGGATTGCATGTTATTGATCCGTCAGTACTTAATATGGTGGATGTGGACGCCGAGAAGATTGGAACAGTTGATGAGTCCACAGG
>Ga0074193_1002335_pt1 | contig 17551 bp, 15 predicted proteins | sample EPASupsiteHSE605_FD_64523 | JGI IMG/M metagenome (GOLD analysis project Ga0074193, IMG submission 64523) | Bioremediated contaminated groundwater from EPA Superfund site, New Mexico - Sample HSE6-05 | ecosystem: Environmental > Aquatic > Deep subsurface > Groundwater > Contaminated ... | reverse complement strand
CAAGTACAACAACATCACACAGAGGATCAGCATTTCTGATCAATTCTTATACACAAAATCATTTGATTTCATTATCAATGGTTACAGCATCATCATGTGGAACTCTTAGCAAAGGAACAGGAACATTGTATATCTATTATGGTCAACAGAAAGGTGATGGATTGAACATTTCTTATTGCTCATCATCATTGGGATCAGGATCTTATTTCACTCCATATTTTGCTGCAATCTATGAATTCAACAATTTTGTTAATTGCACATCTTCTTCATCTTATTGTATTTATTGCCAATTGTTTCAACCATCAAGCTACTCATTTGATATTACAAGATCAAATTTCTTGAATAACGAAGCAGCTAATTATGTTTTCCAAATCCATTGTTCGACAAATTACAAATATTCTATAAGGTATTCGGTAATCCTTGAAAATATAGGAATACTGATCTATCAGAGCGCTAACTATTATCAGAACATTCAATATTGTTACATTGTTCATTCTGGAACTTTCACACAAAATGGCTATATTGTATTTGATTTATGCATGACAACACAAAGTACATCAGTTTTGACACCAACATATGCTCTCAGTCATTATTCAACATATCTTTGTGCAATACCAAATGAACAAGGATCATTGGAAGTACCATGTCAAACAATTCCTGAAGAACTAATTCCTCCTGAATGTCCTCCAATTCCATCAACTTGCAATGTTCCAACTGAAGCTGCAGCTCAATTCATTGGTCTCATATCGACTGTCATACACATTATTTCTTCTTCTTACATGATTCTTCTATAAGAGGACTTAATATTGAAAATAATAAATTCATTCTATTAAGCACTAACATATATTTTAGATCTACAAACAGGACATTTTTCATTTAAAGTTAACCAAGAATATATACAACTTGCATGAAATGTGTGGGCGCATGGTAAAGCAATAGCTACGTTTCCTTCAACAACGTTTTCAAAACAAATTGGACATATTTGAGCATCTCCTTGATAATCAAATGGAATAACTTGATTTATTGCATTACCAAATGATTTGTTGGAGCAAATATTTGGTTCAAATCTAATTCCAGTCCCTTCATCAGAATCAGCATCATTAATTTTTTGCAACTCAGATTCAAAACACTGCTCACAATATTGGCCATCATAAATCGGCCCAAAAACACCACAGTTGGTACACAAACCTTCTTCTCCTGGGTCGGAATTACTCATAATGGCGGGCCTTGACGATTATTTTAAATGTTGTTCTTGTTCATCACATACTGTGTCTGTGAATCCATTTCTCTTAATGTTAGTAATTTTAATAGTACAATTTATAATACCAAAAATCTTCCAGTTTTTGTGGAAGTTTGGGATCCATGGTGTCAGCACTGCAAATCTCTTGCTCCTATTTGGAAATTAATATCCAATTCCAGTGAATTCTCTGAGAAAATGCTATTTGCAGATATAAATTGCTTGGAACACAAAAAATTATGTGAGATATTTACTGGAAAGGAAACCCCAAGGTTTTTTTGGGTTAAAACCGGGTCAAAGGAACCAAAAAGATTCTCAGGACATCATTCTGTAGAAAATCTTATCAAATTTATCCGAAAGCAGTTGCTTCCACAATTTATTCCCATTGTAAGCCTAGATAATATCACAAAATTTGTTGAATCTGAGCCAAATACAGCTCATTTCTTATTTAATATCTCAATTCATGATTATTCGCATCTATCAGTCGCATCTAATGTATCAAAGGAACTCCAACATCTCCCAATTAATGTTTACCTATATCTTGATGAAAAAAAACATGAACCATCATTGCATGTATTCTCTTCCCATCAATTTACCGAACATTTTAATGGATTATGGACTCATGGTCCACTTTCCATTTTTATGAAACATAGGTCATTGCCATTTCTCTCAGTTTTTAACCAGGCAACTAAACACTATATCGATTTAGAAAAAATACCCCTTGCAGTGTTTGTACACCCAGATTCCGGATTTATCCAAAACTTTAATAACTTAGCATTAGATATTCACAAGCTTATTCTCACATCGCAGACCAAATGCTTATACGACAAGTGGATTTGTAATTATGTTAATAGGAAACCCGGAGTGAATGGTTATATCACTATACTTGATAGAAATAATAGAAAATACTGGACAATCGATGCAAACATCTCCAGAAACACAGCAATTAAATGGACCCTCGAAGTTCTAAATAACTCAATCAAATTTGGAGGTCCAGGTCCAGGATGGTTTGGTGATTTCTTTGGGTTTTGGTATGAACAGCGTGGTGCTGGAGGAATAGGGTATTATATATTGTACATTCCTGTTGTTTCAATGATATTAGTCTTGGTTTTATCAATGACTATGGTTATGGGCAATATCTCTATGAAGAGGCAGAGGAGGAGGCACAACGATTAGTAATGTAGACGTTAAATCTATGACAACAATCCCTCCAATATATTTATCTCCTCGTCAAATTCATGAGAAGAGACAAGATATAATCCGTAAATACTCATTTAAGAACAATTTTTCAAACAATTCTTCGAATATTATTTCGCCAAGGAGAAAAATGATCAAGAATATGCAAGCTCTCACTGTTGAATCCGATGTTATGGATAAAATTTATCAAATTAAGAACACAGCTATTGTTAGGAGACCCAGACCTGTGTATAAGCTGCTAAGAAATGAGATTAAGGAAGCCAACATGAGAATCCAAAAAATTAAGAATGGATATCCATTAGTAGAAGCAATTCATACCGATTTTAAAGATCATCAATATGATTCAAATCCTCAAATCACTGCTCCAAGACAAAATGGGATACCGATCACAACACACCCTGAGTATTATTTTCCTGATGGAGTAGGAGGAAATTCACTGGGAGACAAGGCTTATAATCAATTAGAAGGCCTTAAATATCGGATTTTTGAAGAAGATAGAGCTCGAATAAATAATGATATTGCCGAGTTAAATCTAAGAAATCGGCGCAGAGAAAAGGCATTAAAAGAAGAATATCAAGTATATGTGAATCACGGACTAACAGAAGCAAGGCTATTTTCAAAAAGATCAGCCAGGTTAAGCTCGCTGAAAACCCAAAAAGTTGAGGGGTGGTGGGCACAATTTCTCTCTTCATTCAATCCACAAACTGTAACACCTGAAGAGATAAAGGGTATTGAGATCATTTCCAAAACACCATTGAATGAGCCTTCGTTGTACGATTTAGCATGTTCAATTAAAGGTTCCCCAAATAAGATTCTTACAATGAAAAAACTCCTTCTTAAAGCAAACGAAATTGGTAAATTCTCATCATCATATTGGATATCAGAAACATTCAAATGTATTTAAATAGATCTTTAGCAACAACCAATTTTGTTTGATCCTTCCACAGCAGAAAGTTTTGGTGCTTGGGCAGCAGTTGATGAAACCTTCTTCTTTCTGTGGATATCTGAAGCCACTTTATAGAATGCTTCTTTAATATTCGACCCAGAAAGAGCAGATGTTTCCATATACTTAATATTATTAAGTCTGGCAAAATCTTCTGCTTCTGCAAGAGTTACTTGCCTTGAACTGGCTAAATCAGATTTATTGCCTATAAGCATTACACATACATCAGGTTCGCATAAAGAACGGATATCCTTCAACCATGCACTAACTTCATCGAAAGTGGATCTGGCTTTAAGATCAAAAACTAAAAGAACACCAATGGCATTGCGGAAATATGCGCGAATGATTGATCTGAATCTTTCTTGTCCTGCTGTATCCCAAATACGGAGAACAATCTTTTCGTTATCAATCTCAACTGGAACACAGTCAAATTCAACACCAATAGTGCTAACCATGTCCTCATTAAACTCATTATCAACTAACCTCCTTAGAATTGATGTTTTCCCTACGCAACTGGATCCTACCAAAATAAACTTATACTCGACAAGACTCTGATCTGTCATTTAGAAATGTGGGGACCGTTTCACAGTTTTATGAAAAAGTGGTATAACGATATCATCTGATCGATTATTTTGTAAATGGCTAATACGATTATTATTTACATTATGGTTTATGGAGTTTATTGCGTTTAAGTATGAAAAGAGTCTTCCAAAGGGATCGATTGTTATCAACCGAGATGGCGTTTGGGTGATTTCTTCAGATTATCAAAGTATAATGTGGTATGGAGGTTTAGATCCAATTGAATTTTCCATTAGTTGCCTGAATATTAGGCCTAGAGTTGACATTATTTTTGATGTATCTTTTTTTGATGAAAGTATGACGCTATTTATATATTGCAAGTGTGGAGATCAGCCTACAATTTTTTTTCTTGGGAAGAATAGCTATAGCCTAATTCTCAATTCTTTCTCATTTCATCAGCATGTTCTAGGTGCATTTTCTCCCTTTAAAAATGTTTTTGCGGTTTTATCGAAAGAAGGCGTGTCTCTTCATTCTTCCAATTACCAGACTTACAGCTCAATCCGGGCCAAAATTACTGGAGTCATCATTGAATCACCGTATTTTCTATACTGTACGTCTACTTTCACACATGTAATGACATTTTCTACTGATAATCATCCCATTACACTTTGTCGTTTGAATACCATCGAAATGGGGTATCCTCTCTCTGTCTACCCAACGTCTAACTATTTATTTATCATTCTACACGATGATACTAGTTATCCATCTATTAAGAGAATACCTATTAGCAATAACTTTGGGTTTAATGATATTATATCTGTATCAAGCATATTGCCAAATAGACCTGATATAAATGAAATTAGGTTTTCCACTTACGATAATGCGATACTGGCATATCACTATCCATCAAAAACGGTATCATTAGTTGATATATCTTTTCAAACTCCTGAAATAATTGCAAAGCCAATTAAAGCAGAATCATTAATATCCAAAGATAGCTACTCTCAATCATGCTTTCATGTGTTTGGAAAGAATTATCTCTTAGTTAATGGAAAGGTTTTTTCATTTATTATAAATTATGAATTAATTTCATCTCCAAGTATTGAAACCATCTCTGCGATATTTAGGAGAAAAAATGGAGTTCATGTTGCATCTAGAATGTTAGGAGATGTATTGTTTAAGAATCATGATTTTCAAACTATAATTAATATAATTGAAATTATAGGACCATCAACAACTTCACTATGCCCTCAAATCAGATTTATAGATATAATTTTTTTTTGCGGAATCACAGACCCTCATTTATTAGTGTTAGCAATCCTAAGGTATATATCTATCATTAAAGAGAATGTAAGTGAATATACTATGAACAGATTGATAGATATGATGACAAATAATTCATGTATTAACAACGTGAATGATATCATTACGCTCTACAAAATACCATTCACCAAGAATTGCTGGACAAGGATCATTCGTAGATGTAGAGATACCATCCCCATTGATTCAGAATGGGGGAACAATATAAATGAATTAGCACAAATATGTATCGAAGAACGGATAAAAGCCAAAGCCAGACAATTCCTAATCAAGGCAATGATTGAAGAACCCAACAATACTGAGACAAGCAACACTATAAATATGTACAACAAAGCTTTTCCTGAAGACCCGATTTATTAATAAATGTTTCTTAACGTCATTTTTCCAAATGAATTCTACAAATGATATTATTAATCTAAACAGTTCTTTAAAAAATAGCAGATCGATATTCGAAGAAGGAATTGAAAATAGTACATTATATGAGTCATTTAAGCAAAAAACGGATGCTCTTAGGAGAGCAGAGGAAGAATTAATTAGTGCTCAGGCAAAACTCATGCTCAAAGAGAATGAATGCGAATTATTGCAAGTAGAGTTTAAATCTAGGGAGAAAGAAATGGAAAACCAATTAAAAGACTCAAGAAAGAGAGAAGAACAATTGATATCCGAAATTGCCCATTTGAAGTCTAATTTAAATGGAAAAACAGCAGAGTGTTTGATGAATAACACCGAAGAATACGAAAAAGAGATTAAAAAAAGGGATGAGATAATCAACAAACTTAGAAAAGAAAACCTTGGGGTATCAGCGCTTTCAAATGGAGATCAGACTGATTCTCCTATTAATATTGCGAAAGGATTTGATGAAACAAAGAATAGAATTGCTCTTTGTTCTCTTTTGGGAATTAATAGGTCTAATTCTAAATCAGAATGGAGGAGCATCAGGAAAGAAGTGCAAAAGATGAAGAAAAACAATTACAATGAGATTTCACAATTGCAAAATATTCAAATAGAGAATGAGAATATGAAACAGAAAGTTTTTAAGCTCGAGGAAACGCTCCAAAGCATGAAGAAAAGGGAAAACACCTTTATCGATTCAATGCGTCACTCTTCTGATACCGAGATCATCGAATACAATGATAAGAATGATGAAATACAAAGTATTAGAATTAGAATTATGAGCGTTTTTGCAAATTATCAAAAGGGACTTTATACAAGATTATTATCTTTGCATTCGGCAGCAACAAACATTGAGTATGTATCATTGAGACCCTCACTTCTTGCCACAATATTTTTATGTCGATGGAAGAATATTTATAGAGGAAAGTATCCAATATATGATTCATTATCTTTGAGTTCATATTCATCCAATTCCAGTATTACTATTAGTGGAATTGTTTCAAATATTGAAAAAGTTTTCCAAAGCCTTTCACAAGACTTATGTCACGTTAAAGAACAGCTATCTCTTTCTGAATCAAAACGTATCAATCTTAAAGAGAAGTTTTTAACCATGAAATCTTCGAAAAAATCGGTTCAGGTGAAGAAAAGGGAGACAATGATTGAGACACTCAAAGATAGAATGGTCCAACTTCAAGATGAAATTGTTAACTGTGTTCCTAAAGATGAATTTGATACGATATCAACGAGCTTGATAGATCATCAAATAATGCTTGAGAAGTTTGAAATACAGGTTAAAGAACTGAACGAGATGTTAAATGAAAAAGAGATGATTATTGAAGATCTGAAAAAGGAAAATTCGCTTTTGAATGTTCGTAGCTCTAATATGTGTTCTGAAATCGAATATCATAAGAAACAGAATCATGAGGCATTGAATGAACTGGATGTGATGAAACTAAAAGTTCATGAGAAAACCAAAGAAATTGTATTTTTAGAGAAAAGAATTAAATAGTGTATGTTAAGATTTTTACTTAAACTGAAATGCTTTGAACATATTTTGGGTAAGAGAAATAGACTGCATGAATATGGCATTTTCTTCTTTGGCATCAAATGGTCTCTTCATATTTAATACAGCCCATGAACCAAATGGATCTCGGAATAATGTGAACCATACAAGAGAATTATTCAGCTTACTTCTTGGAAATGCAAAATTCATAAGCTCTTGTGTCCCATTCGATGTAAGAATAACTAACGGGGTTGAAGCAGGATCATTTAAGTTGATCAGATTTGTGAGAGATCCCAAAATAATATTCTTCGATTTAACTCCTTCTTCAATCATTGGCTGGGTTCCAGCGATAGAAAAGACAATATACATGATATCATCTGGTATTGATGACAAATTAATGTTAAAACTGGTTGGAGACAATTCTATTGCTCCCTCTAATAACCGTTTTGTATTTCCTAACGATGTTTCTTTTGGCGCAAAGGCATAATCAAGTGCACAAACAGCAAACTTGTGCTCTTTTATATTAACTAATTGTCCACTAATAATTGAGGTTCTTGGCGATCCAATAAAACTGAAAACCTTATCTAATGATATCGGAACACATAAGGGGAAAGAGGGATACTTTTTGGCTTGGAGAGCTCCCATATGACCAAACAATTGTAAAATAAATGGAGCAGCAAAGTGAGCTGTCTGAGGAGTAATAGTATAGTCTAGATGTGATTCATTCGGGAACTGGAAATCAGTGACACTAAAGGAGATAGAGTTTGAATCAGGGAATGTAGCTGTTGCAGCAACCACCATTGTTGCTTCTTTTGTAACTTTAATTGGAATTCTCATAACAGGTGTCAAAGACAAAAATTTGAATTCTTTCCCCTCAAGTTGAATAACATCTCCTTTAACATTTTGTTTGGCTTTCTCTTGAGAAACCCATATGGTTATATTCCCTGTTGAAAAGTACTTAGAAATTGGCTCAAAGTTGGGTGTTGATAATACCACAAACAAGTTCCCATATTTTGCAGCTGTTAGTTCGCTCGCTTCAAGTCGAATAACCTCAGAAAATGACATTATTGAAAAACATGGATGAACTCCTGAATGAACTGCACCATTAATAAGCCTATTATCATTATTTAGTACATGGTATGCACCAGTTGAGGGAATAAAGGCAATTATGGAAAGGTTATATGGTATCAAATATGGAACGCCTCTAACTTTAGAAAAGGGAGGATTAATATCAATGCTATTATCAGGATCAAAGGATAAATACATTGGGGCCTTAATGGGTGCGACACCTCGAGAGGGAAGAGCTTTGGGAGAATCTGGTTGGACACTCACAGCAATCCTAAGACGAGGATTATTACCACCCTTAGGGATATCTTTGGTTAACGACAAGTCAACTTGTGTATTCATCTCAAAATAAGTCATATCATATATTGCATGAGCAATTTTGGTATTTTTGGAAATAGAATCATGATCATAAACTTCAAAAATCAATTTACATCCTCTTAAACCAGGGAAAATAAAACTCTCATTCCAAACAGGATTAAGGTTGGCGTCAATAACTTTTGTTCGTGCAACATAGGATTTTAATGCACCAATAGAATAAACCTTGACATAGGGATCAGATGTACCACCTCTATCAGCAATTGGAAGATCATGACCAGAAATAATGGAAAGCTTAATCGTCATCAGAATGGGGGTTTTTATCAAATTGGAGACCGACATGTTATCTAAAATCTTGTTTTTATATCGTTAGAGTTTGTGAGAAAAAAGATATTTGAAAAGATGTTGTTTGTAATTACTCTTTCTGCAACAAGATTGATTTTGGAAGTGTGTATAAATTCATCAATTAGCGTTGGAAGGTCGTATCTGAATGTCAAAGCACTTAATATACATGATTGCATATTTGAAAGGATTGAAGAATGGAATGGTGATGGAGGGGTGGTGTGTTGCAATGAAGTCAATTGTAGTTTAATTATATCAATGTCATCATTTGTTACATGTAAAGCAAAAGGGAATGGAGGGGCGGTTTTCTTTTATGCCCAGACGTCTGAGGAGATAAGGTTGGATAAGATTTGTGCAACAAAATGCCATATTAGTGGATCAGTAAAATATGGGCAATTTTGTTATGTACAATCAGCCCAATATGAGGTCATTGAACGCAATTATCGCTTTCTTTCAATTTCATATTGTTCAAATTTGACCTCTATGACAACATCTTATCCCCTTTATTTGAATAAGGGACGAAATAAATTAATTTCCTCAAATTCATCTAATAACCGGGCAATGGATGGTTCAGGATTTCTTTTTCAAGTCAACACAGCTTTTAACTGCCAATACTGTACTTTTGTAAATGATTATTCAACAAATTCAATATGTTTGTATTGTATTGGAGGCGAAAATGATCACAATATCAATTATGTAAATCTAATATGCAATTATTCTCCAGGAAGTGGTGTTATTTCTGCTATAGATAATGTTTTGATCATAAGTCATTGTGTTTTTGTTAATAATTCTGGACGCCTACTATACTGCAAAGGGGGGAAACTATATATTGATGATACAATAATTGGACACCAAGGATCAATGACAACCACATCAAGTAAAGGTTCAATCAGTATTGGGCAAAACTGTTCAATGACACACTACTCTACATACAATCAAATGCATTATCAAAACGCAATATGTAAAGCTGATAACCCATATTATGAAATTGAAGTAACTTTTACAATAACAAGATACCAAAAAGCAACATTCTCCCCTGTTCTATTCTGGATATTGTCCTTGTAAAGTGTCATTTTTCGATTAGATTTTATGAAAACTGAGATTTGCAGATATAACGGCGCACTGTTAGAGTGCTGGCACGAAGGTATATTAGTTGTTTGTATTTTATGTGTGCTGCTAATATTATTTTATCTTACTAGGTTTTTTAAAACATTAGCATCATCTAAAAATGGACAATGGAGAGATTATTTGCCTTCTATTGTATTTTGGATATGCTCTATAATTAATCCTACGTTATTATTAATACAAATGATGTTTCACAATATTTGGGATAAACCAATTGAGTATTTTTTATTCACAATCGTTCAACCACTGAGCATGTTTATGCCATATACTGTTATATCGCATGTGATGGTTGATTTAGGCGCCAAACTTAATCCAGGGGCTTCTAATGATACAAAACAAAAAGTTGTGAATTATGCATCTTATTTTTTGGCAGTATGCTTTGTGATTCAAACAATTATCTGTTTTTTAATCGGAAAAAGAAAATATGTTTTGTTGCTAATTACCGATATTTGCACAGTTTTGATTTATTTGGTTTCTTTTACTGTTTTTGTTGTAATATCTGTTTTAATGATTATTTCTTTCTATGATTATGGTATATCAGAGCTTCCTCGCCGATTCTTTTCAATTCTCTTTGTTGGGCTTAACATTATTGCTCTGTTGAATATTTGTTATATTGTCTCTCAAGCAATATGGGTTTTCTCAATGGATATTAGTAACATTAACTATCCATTAAGTCTCTACACCAAGCCATCAACCACTCTTTTGATCCACTCGTTGCTAAATATATTTGGTGTGCTTCTTCCCTCATTTTTGCTTTCTATTGGGATATTATATCTTAATTCAACACCACAAAACTCATCATATTTCGCACCTACCAAGTAAAACATTTGTTTTCATATCATCTTTTATTCATTAAAGAATATTGCACCATGGCTTCTTTGGTGGCTTTGGAGCAGGTTCAGTTGGGAACTTCTTAATTACTTCATTAACAGCAGCCATAATAGCTTTGTCAACATTATAACCTGTTTTTGCAGAGGTTTCAAGATAAATAGCATGAATTTTGTCAGCCAGTTCTTGACCATCTGCCGTATCAACGTGCCTCTCAGGAAGATCGACTTTGTTTGCGCAAAGAATGCATGGAACATTATCATTCTCGTTTAATTCCTTAATGCGCACAATGTCATCGTAAATTCTTCCGATTGAATCAAAAGATGCTCTATCCGCAATCGAATAAACAAGAATAAAACAATCGCGCTGCTTAATAGTAGCATTCTGCAATACAGAATTATTTTCCATACCAGCTGTATCTAAAATATCTACAACATACGACTTCCCCTCAATATTGATCGTCTTCTGGTAGTTGTCAGATATTGTAGGTTCATAATCGTCTAAAAATATATCGCGAATGAATCTAATAGAGAGACATGACTTACCAACAGCACCAATCCCTAATACCGTGATTTTAATCGATGTCATTTATTATCTTTTGATTTCACAAAAAGCAGCGGATCAACGGTTTCCCTAACAAATTTCAATTGTCAAGTATGACGGTTTTTGATGAATTTATTGAGGGAAACCGCAGGAAAATGCCATCAGGAGTTATTTCTTCTTTGGAGGGGAGAACCGTGGAGTAAACCAGGTGACGATACATTATCGGCTAACGGCTTTGATGTAAGGACGTTCTGGGGGGAGGATATCTGGGTTTTCAGCTGTTTGATTTCTTTCTTTTTCTGTGCAAGCAGATTTTTGTAGTATTGTTTTCTCTGGCTTTTCTTTTTGTCGATGTAAACTTCTATATCTTTCCACAGCTCTGGTTCGTTGAATGAGAAATCTGGGAAAACGTCTGTAATTTGCTTCATTAAGCTGTCTTTGGCGGTATCGTTTTGGTGGCTGAAGAATCTCTCGATTTCCTCTGGATCCAAATCGCCAGTGTAGCCAATAGCGTTGAGAGATTCCATGATTTCGCTGGTGATTGATTCGATTTTTTGCGATTTTTTTTCTTGTTTCTCTATCGAATCCTTCAAGAATTTTGCAATTACCGACTTAGGCGCTTTGGTATTAGAGTTTTGTATATTTGTAATACAATTCCGCAACCTATTGTTCATTTTAACCCGAGTTTTCTCGAATAATAAAACATCTTTTCGTACTTTTTCAATCTCAGAAGCCAGTGAACGCTTGAAATCAAACAAATCATCAACAGTATGCTCATATTGTGATTCGAGTTTGTTGAAAAAAGCCATCTTATTCCTGCACTTCTCTGTTTCCTTTCTGCTTTTTTGATTATACAACTCAATTGATTCGACCATTTTCCCTATTTCTTGCTCAATATTGTTTGTATCCTGTTCAACGTTTCGAATCTCTATTCTATGTTTCGATTTCATACTATTCAATTGTTTCTCATAGTTATTTATCAGAATGTGCATATCGCTATTTCGTTCAATTTGTTTTCGAATTCTCATCTCTTTTTCATCGGTAGCTGAATCCCTCAAAACAGCTATAATCGATTCAGTAATTTGAGTTATAATTTTTTCATCACATTTCATACCAAGACTCATTGTTTGAAATATTTTTGATACACTATTTCTCAGATTGGACTCAAAGTCTGTGCTAATCAGACTTTCATCCATTAATCTAAACGGTCACCAAACTTTACTAATCGTTTTCTACTGTTTTGTAAAATAACCGACTAATTTAATGAATAAAGTCAGTCTTCAGGTTCCGGTTCTTGCGAAAGATGATTTCGAGCCTTTTTGTGTAATGAAGGCAGTAAAAACTTTATCATATTTGGAATCTGTTGTAGATAGCGTTTTCAACACTATTTCGACAAGAATACAAGATGAACAAGGAAAAGTTTCTAATTTAACAGGTAGAATAACAGCGGCACAGGATGCTATGGTTAAATTGAATGATCCAAGCAAAGTTGTTACAATATTTACTCCTTTGAAATTTGTAGGTCCCGAGACTCCTCCTCCTTATCGTCCAATTTCTCAATATATTCCGAGCAAATCTCCTGATCAAGTTAATGGAAAATCCATATTAATTACAGAAGCACTGAAAAATGTCAATTATGATGAAGATGAGTCTTTCGTTTTTAATACACAACCTATTGTTCACAAAGAACAATTAAGGAGTAATGGTCTTGGTAAATCACCAGAATATATCAACTCCACATCATCATTGTTATTATTCCACACAAATGAAAATCCCTATCGCGATATCATTGGTATTGATAATTTAGAAGGAAAATTAGGAAGATCTCACGAAGAAGAAACAATTAATTCTATACCTGATGCACCTGGATCAATACAAAACATCGATTTTCTACCAGATATTGATGTTAGTGGATTCATGTTTCCATCACAGTTGGGCGATACACCAGATTTGGATCTTCCAAGTGCTATTCCTGGTCTTGGAAACATAGCAGATCTTGGATTTGATATTGACGTGTCAGGATTTGACTTCGCTCCTTCAAATATGTTTGGATCAATGGTAAGTGGGCTAAATCAACCATCAATGTCTGTTTCAAATTCAGCGCCTCCACCCCCACCACCATCAACAGTTTCATCTGTTACACCAGTAACAGGAGGCTCAGTTCCTCCACCTCCACCCCCTCCACCCCCCGCACCCCCAGCCCCTGTTATTGGAGGCTCAGTTCCTCCACCTCCACCTCCACCACCACCTCCTCCTCCACCACCCGCAGGTTCATCAGGCGTTGCCCCAGCCAGTGGATCGAAACCAAATGCCCCTGCAACTGCTAATGATTTAACTGTCAATGAACAAACAACAAGAGCAAGCTTCCTTGATTTAATTAAAGATCCTCCAATTAAACTCAGGCCAGTTAAAAAAGATCCTCCTGCATCGGCGAAACCACCTCCTGCTTCATTTGCAGATCCTATGTCTGAATTAATGGATAGAATTAAAAGACGTGGTGAAGCAATGGCAGGAAAAGATATTTCTGAAAGGAAAATTGTTATGGGTGAAAAGCCTGCACCAAATACTACACAAAACACTACTCCTGCAAAAGATAATGGACCAAAGATTGTTGAGACACCAAATGGGGCTTTTGTTATTCCTGCTCATAACTCTGACTATGATGAGGAAGAGAGTAGCAGCTCATCCGATTGGGATGCATAAACACTTTTCATAACAAACATTTTTTAGAATAAATAATTCTCAAAATGCCTCGAGAATTGTTTGAAGAGTTCTTGTCCAGATGAGCTATTATCTCTTATAGCAATTCTGAACTGCTTCAGGGAATTAACAAAAGAATTGTACATCTCGTTATGTGATTTTTTGAATTCAAGAGCATCCATAATCACATTTAAAACAGCTTCTAATGCATCCCTGGATCCTTTTCCACTTTTAGTTATCCAACATCCCCGTGCTATTCTAGAAGTGTGAGTCTTTTGTATGGATAGTAATGAATCAAGACTACATGGATTTTTAAGAAAATTTGTGATATCTCCAAGAGCTCTTTCTAAAACATTGATATGGAAATATGACAAGACCAATCTTAAAAATTGTGACATCAGAAAAACCAATTTTATATATTGTTTCTCTTTCTTAAATGTTTGTCGAAAGGTCATCAATTTATACTCTAAAGTTTTAAGTTTCAGCATCATCCCGGATACTTGCTTATATGTTGAAAGATCTTCATTATTAAACAAAACAGAGTGCGGATTTGCAACATTATAGACAAAGCCCCACCCTTCATCTGTTAACCTGACTTCTACACCATCAACAGTATTTTTAGAATACTCATGAAACAAAGTTCTCAGATTAGACTTTTTTGTTTCATTACTTGCCATAATGAAAGACAACGCAAAATCGCCCTTTTCTAAAAACAAATAATTATGAATATCAAAATACATTTTTTCAAGCTTATTATTCTTTAACAACAATGATAAAATCATAGAATTATTAATATTATAAGATGACTCAATCAAATCAGCTCTATTGTAATCTCGAATGTAATTATTTGTGACAAAAGTATTAAAAAAACACTGTATTTTTCCCGAATAAAAAACCATTTCAATCTGCTTTGAAGAAAGAGATGCTGGAATGTTACTCTCAACAATAAAAAACTTTTTTTTCCACCATTCAGAGCATTGAAATACACCAACATCAGATGATATAAAAAACTCATTAAAAGGGTCTTCTAACAGCCCTTTTAAGGCCCATTCCATAATCATATCATTAAGTACTTCTGTTACACTACTATAAATACCATCTGATACCGAAATGACCACTGGATCACCATGGTTGTGGTAACTAATCAGTGAATTGAGCAATTCACCACCTTTTTTCCTATAAATACTGCTTAACACTAAATAAGCTGATTTTAGAACATCTGTAGTATTGGAATCCAAAAAGTATTTTGGTAAAGCCGTTCGATAGTCTGCTTTCATTAATTTAAACTGAGACAAAATCTTGTTATGCATATCAATAATAGACTGCACATATGCATATGCTTTCTGATAAAAAAGGGACTCTGATGGTTTCATTTCTTCAATATACTTAACCAATGTACCTATTTGAGATACTGTTTGAATGAAAGAGTGCCACTTCTCATCAATGTATCCATTATATTCAAATCTCTTACTAGCTGCACTCCATTTGAATCGTTCTCCATTAATTCCTTGCATAACTAACAAAAAATCATCAGAATATAAATGATTTTCGTCAATATCAGATATCATTAAAATGGGTTTATCCCTAATTAACAAATCATAAAGAATTAAAAACTTTTCAGGGTTTTTCATTAACTTATACATCATTTTAATTATCATTAGTATTTTTTCAACATTATCTCCGTTTCCATTCATTTGCATATCCGAGATCCATTGAGAAATTATAATTCCACTCGAAATCCCTCCATTATCGACATTATAATCTCTAAAATAGTCGTAATATTTCTCAGCACATATTTCATTATGGCAAAACTTTCTTACAAGCCTGCTTATTAAAAAAGGAGCTGATTTAAAAAAACTTTCATCCATTTTAGATTCGAAACTTTCCTTGAAAAGAAGCTCATTGTTTGGATATCAAGGTCAATAGATATTTGATTAGTTTTACACTCATATCTCGGAAAAAAATAGATAGAAATATATCAAGTCATTATCACAAACTTGGTTTCTAAACCATTCCTCAACAAAAAGGCTTATTAATTCATATAATCACATAGTATAATCAATCAGAAAAGAATTTCTTTTGTATCTAAAACCCAAAACACTAATTTACTAAAGGGCGGGGTAGAATCACCAAGTGGTGGGGTGGGGATGAGCAATAAATTTCTATTCTTCTGATTTTTCTCTCAGAAGGATATACGCTTGTAGATGCTCTTGTGGTACTAGTTATGGTGGTCTTTTTGGGCATCGTATAGGTTTGAACATGAATCAAGTGGAGTATCTATCCATATCCTATTTCTCTGATTCCCGTTCTGGGTATTGTACGATTTATTTATTATCAGGTCATCAGAGAGTTGATAGAACAAATAGTTCAATGAATAAAGCTGTTCGGTACCCAATAATTTTTTTCTATTTACCAACCACATTGTCCAGTTCATTTTGTACTCACTAGAACAACAAGATACTGGAGAGTAGATGTATATACATCTATTGGTAGGTATACATTTAGTGTTATTTTCGAATATTATTCATAACAACAGTCAACCTCTTGGAGTTGTATTTGTAACTGGAGAGGGTTATACAAAGATGATGTATTGCATTTTCCAAAATAATCAAAACACTCTGTTTAAAATAGATTCAGGGATTCTTTAAGTGTCTCATTCTTTGATAGACCACTCAGTAATTACTTTGACAAACATAATTACATATCAATTACATTTCTATGATGATCATTATTGTTTACCGAATTTCCTTTGCCCAAAATGCCTTAAATCCCATTGAATACTCCTCATCAATCAATGTTCCCAATTCATACTCCATTTCAAACTCATAATCCAGAAAGAACAAATCAAAGATCGTTTTCTGTAGATTTATTTGAAATAACATCATCAAATTCAAATGATCAATCAAACAATGATCTTTAAAAAATAATTCTAATTCATTTCTCATATTTTCAACTGTTGAGTTGTCAATGATCATCATAGTTTTCATATCATACCAAATCGGAGCTCAGAATAAGAATTACAGCAAGCCATCATTAGAAATCGGAAAAAAAAGAATAAAGATACACTAAGAATGAGAATAATAATCATTCTCCAAGTTTGTATAAAAACTGATATGGGTAAAGATACCATTACGAATTATGTTATATGATGAACGGAAATAGAATTTTGTAGGGAAAAACTATAATTAGTAGTGAGGGAGTGGACGTTAGAGGAGGAGGGTGGTTATTTAATTCGGTTTAATTCGTAGGGACCTCTCGCCACGTCAACTATTGCAACCAATCCATGGACACCCCCTCATGGTTCTCCACACCCGATGAGTCAGCGGCATACTTCCTCACCAAGATTCGCAGACATCTGTGTTGCGCATAACCCGGATACGCTGTGGGTGCAGGCATACACACACTGTGTGTGCACGATCCGCATACACCCACATAAAACGCCTAGGTTCATGTCAATCAATATACTATATGTAACTTATGAGTGTCAAAAGTCGTGCACTTTTTTAGTCGTACAGTAAAG
>Ga0074193_1002334_pt1 | contig 17558 bp, 15 predicted proteins | sample EPASupsiteHSE605_FD_64523 | JGI IMG/M metagenome (GOLD analysis project Ga0074193, IMG submission 64523) | Bioremediated contaminated groundwater from EPA Superfund site, New Mexico - Sample HSE6-05 | ecosystem: Environmental > Aquatic > Deep subsurface > Groundwater > Contaminated ... | reverse complement strand
CCTTACCCTAGCAAGTTATCTGAACTGGATTTTCAGAGGTTCTCACATTGTCCCAGAAGCTTTGCACCCCATCATTACTGATGACGCACATTCTGGTAGGGTTACCCCAAATGGAAAGGGTAGCATTAAAGCAATTCATGGCATAACTTCTTGTCGCACAAAATGAAAGTACGTTCAATTCAATCTCTGCTATGTTCAACCAGCTTCCATGTTTTGGAGTGTACACAAACTCAAATCTATCCCATAGTGCCTTCGCCTTTGCTGGTGGAAATACTTCATAGAGAGATCCGGGAACATGCGTGTTTAGATTGTCCATTACCAGTGTAATTTTATCTGCGTTTTCCTGTTGAAGTGCAATTTCTTCCATAAAATAGGCCCAGTCTCTCTTGGTTTTTCTTTCAGTAATTTTTACCATTCGTTTTCCTGTCAAAGGTTCACAGGCAAGGAATATATTGCACATCCCACAACGTTTAATTCATAATCATGCCTGGCTGGTTTCCCGGGTGAACAGGGGACAGGAACTCTGGTTTCTGCAATCAGTTGTCTTGGAGATTCGTCCATACATACGACAGGATTTCGTGGATCAAATGGACGCTTATAAACATCCAGAACCATTTCCATATTTGCAACAAAGCTACTGTTTTGTTCCGGGGGAATTATCCATTCTTTCCTTTGCCAGGGTTTGATTTCGTTTTTTTAAAGTACGGCGAACTGTTTAATGAGAAACATTATCGATATAGCCAAGCTCTACAGCTTGATCAGCTAACAATCTCAAAGACCATCTTGCAAACCTTCAGGGGGTTCACTGCAACTAAGGGCGACTAAGTGGGCTTCAAAATCACCATCAACTTTTTTAGCATAAATGCGATCTTTTTTTTCCCCGTTGAGGGCAACTTCAAAACCTTCTTCAACAAATCGCTTCTTAACGCGGTCAATTTTTCTCATACTAATATTCAGGATACGTGAGATTTCTTCATTGGTTGAATGGTTAACATTCCATTCGCCTTTATCACAATTAAGTAAGATCAGAGCATTGAGGATTTTTTGTGAGTTGTGTTTACCCTTTGAGGTAAGTTCAAAAAGAGCTTCACGTTCATCTTTGGTAAGTATCACAGTGTATATATTCATAAGGAATCATCTAGGATTCTTTATGAGTATCATAAGATATAATTTTTACGACATTTTGTGGTTGACGCGACACTAGAGGGTATAGAAATACTCAATATTTTATTAATATGATCTATCTAAAAATAGGGAAGTTAGATTTCAAACTACCCATCTGAAATGACGAAGAGCCTTTTTAAGACACGCTCTTAGACTACAGTGCTCTTATCTGCGAATTTTTCCTTTACTTGGTGAATGGGAAACTCTCATTAAAGTCTGAGCTGAAAGATATTAAAGAATAAAATAATTTAGTTAGTTTTTGGAAAAAATTATAACATGAAATAGAGAAAAAGTAAAGCCAAAAATAGAAAAATAACTTGTTGAAATCGGTTTCTATTCCTTTTTTGGCTTTTTTAGAAAATTTAATATTACCAGCATCTCCAGAATACTATCAAAATAATGTTAGTTCAATGAGATAAATATTTATAGTAAGTATAACTTAGTATATACTGAGGTATAACTAAAAGAAATTAAAAGAGGTAAAAGAAAATAATATGAAAATTCGAGTAGTTAGTTCAAGAGAAGAAATCTTTACATTAAATCCTAATGAGCGTATTGTTCACCTGGCATTCAGACCTTCGAACAAGGACATTTTCGGACTGGTTGAAACCTGCCCGAAAATTGAGGTAATTCAGTTACCGAAATCTTACATGCGTACAGTTTCAAAGTCCATCGAAATGTTCCTTAAGATGCAGAGAGTCCAGCTTCTCGAAGGAGATGTCTGGGGTCACAGAAAGGATATAAACGAATATTACACCATTCCGTCCTCAGTGATTGAAAGAATAAAGGAAATGAAAATAGAAGGTAAATCCGCTGAGGATATCGAGGCAAGTGTTTCAAGGGAAAGAAAGCTGAACCCTGGAATGGTCGCTTATATCATGACCAAAGAAGCTCCTGCTTAAAATCAAGCAGGATAAGATATGTCATTGGGAGCTTTACTGGAGATTAGAACGCACAGAAATAGGTACATCTCTCGTTATCTAATCTCCAGCTTAACTATTCTATTCAGATTTATCCTTATTTTGAAACAGACTGTTACCTTAAGTTAATAATCGTGTGCGCCCGAAATTCGCAGGCAAGCCGACAATTGGTAGTCCTTTCTTATTTGGTTGATATTATTTACAAAAGCTCCAAATTCCATCTCTCGGCCTTTTTGTTCCGTGCCTTGGTGAGCTAGGACAGATTTTTCTTTGATTCATGAAAACGCAAGCACCCGTTACACTGGAATTAATCATGAAAACATCAACCATATAGTGATGGATGACCAACACTAACAACCACGGCTTATTCGGAAAAAGAGCAGGAAGGGGAATTTCACCCCAGTGGACTGTGAAATTAACCTCTTGCTGACACTTCTTTGCTCTCTTTTTCAATCATTATTTTTAACAAAGCAGCGGCCACATCTAAAGAAGTGTACTCTTCCTCAATAAGTTTTTCAACTAAATTGCTATATTCTCCCAGATGCCCTACATCAATAACCTCTTTAACATTCTCTAAAAGCATATTTGTTCTGATTTCTTCAACGTCACTGATCAAAGGAACTCTTTGAGCTTTAATTTTAGTTTTTGTAAACCTCTGTATCTGCCTTATTCGATATGCTTCCTTGCCGATCACAAAGGTGAATGCAAGCCCGGCTTTTCCCGCCCTGGCTGTTCTTCCGATTCTATGTACGTAATACTCATCATCGGTAGGTATATCGTAGTTGAAAACAGCCTCCACGTCTCCTACATCGATTCCTCTGGCTGCCACGTCAGTTGCCACTAAAACCTCAATATCTCTCTTTCTGAATCTGGACATGACAATATCTCTTTGTTTCTGCTGCATATCCCCATGCAAGCCATCAGCCATGTATCCTCTTGTCAGCAGGTCTTCAACCAGTTCATCTACACGCTTTTTCGTATTACAAAATACCATCGATAATTTCAAGTTGTAATAGTCAATTAAACGGGCAAGAGCCTCAGTTTTCGCCTGCTGTTTGACTTCAAAATAAAACTGTTCTACATTGGGAACGGTTACTTCCTTATGTACCAGTTTTATCAACTGTGGATTTATCTGATATTTTTTTGTCAAATCCAGAATAGCTTTAGGCATGGTTGCAGAGAAAAGAACGGTTTGCCTTTTCTCAGGGATGTTCTTCATAATAGTCTCGATGTCTTCTCTAAACCCCATATCCAGCATTTCATCTGCTTCATCCAGTATGATTACTTTTACGCTCTCCATTTTCAAAGTACGGCGGTCCATATGGTCCATAACGCGCCCAGGGGTCCCGGTAATGATTTGTACCCCTTTCTTTAACGCTTTAATCTGGCGGTCTATAGGCTGCCCACCGTAAATGGGTAAGATCTCAATACCCTTTTTGTATTTCGAAATTTTTTTGAGCTCTCCTGCTACCTGAATTGCCAGCTCTCTTGTGGGACATAGAATTACAGCCTGTAATTCCTTATTTTTAGGGTCCGTACCCTCTAAAACCGGAATTCCGAACGCTGCAGTTTTCCCTGTCCCTGTTGGCGCCTGCCCAATTACATCTCTTCCTTGCAACATATAAGGAATGGACTGAGCCTGAATTGTGGTTGTTTCTTCAAAGCCCATATCCTCGATTGCCATTTCTATTTCTTTGGATAAATTTAAATCTTTAAACTCTGAACCTGCCGTGCTTAATCTCCTCCTTTAATCTCATGTTGTTGCCTTGAACCCGCCAGACCCTGTCACCGTGAATAGAAGTATGTTACTGAACTGATTTATTCATAATTTTGAGACTTCCTTCCGTACCGTCTTGCAGATTTGCGGATACCATAACGAAACGCGGGAAAAAAGAAGTAAAAAAACCTGCAATTAGCAGGTGAAGCCTGTCTTTTATTTTCATTTACCTCTCCCCCAAGCAAGTTATTAACCGTTTAACCATCGAACCTTAATAGAAATACTCATTATCAGGAGTATAATTTAACCAATAATATAATGATGAATATCATAACAAACGATATAACAGTTTATAAGGTGCTTATTTCCTGAATTTTGATACTTGAGAACTTATTTCAACATATTATAATTATAATATGAGTTGCCCAACACATTCTAATTATAATATGAGTTGTCCAACACATTCTAATTATAATATGAGTTATATAATATGGGTTGTGCTGTTGCCCGCTTTGCAGGCAATTTTTTCATTTCTGGCAATGCTCTACTCCACAAAACTGTTTATATTCCTTTATGATACTCTTCAATTTTCCATGCTTTTTCTGCTGATTCTTTCCATTTCTTCCTGAATGGGGGAAATTAACGAAAAATATACTCATTAAATAGATATTTATGAAAATATATTATATAATATATAGTATTGAATAATATAAATTTCTAATTAATATTTCTTTACATATTATATCTTAGAGATAATAATCTACTTATGATACAATTTGAAATCACTGTCATCGGCATATAGACCAGAGGCACATAAAAAAGGACATAGTTTACTAACTATTTTTCCTGAAGTAAATCAGGATAATTAATTGGTGTAATAATGTTCATGCAGTGCATCTGCCGATAAAAAATGGACTGAAAAATCGACAGGCAAAATTGTATCGAAAGTAAAATCACATCAAACAGAACAAAAGTTTGGAGAGTGTAAGTTAATGGGAAAACAAATATTTGACAGAATAAAAAAGATACTGTGTATTTTCACGTTAGTCTTTTTTGTAATGTCAATGACGGTGGCGTCAGTAAGCGCAGCTTCTTCGGAAAAAGATACAAAAACATGGAACAATGAGAAAGCTCAATGGAACAAAGAGAAAACTAAATGGAACAAAGAGAAAACTAAATGGAACAATGAGAAAACTAAATGGAACAAAGAAAAAACTCAATGGGACAAAGAGAAGAAATACGGCGACAATTATAAAAACTGGCTAAAAAAATACAATAGCTGGTTAAGCAAACACAAGACATGGCAACAGAAACAGAAGACATGGGAAACCAATTATATGAAATGGCAGAAACTCCACGGAAACTAAGGACAAAGACAAAAATAAGAAAACCCATTAATAAACAATAATAAAACGAATAATGAGGAAAGGCGAGGTTCCAACATTTTTCACAAAATTCCAGAACATTCGTATACTTGCACTCTAAATCACATTTTCCTCTCTGTGTAAAACGGAAGGGTTATTCACCCTCGGAATCAGAAATTACTCTTTTCTACTTCCATAAGCCCTATCTGGCTGCTTGTAGTAATTCTCAAGGCATTTATGCTCGAGAAAATGATGAATTAAGAAAAACTGTTAGAAAAAATATAAATTTGATCTAGCAGAACTCTCTACAAACATTATTGCATCTCAATGCTGAGTACTTTAAGTCAGAGTACACTTATAATCCCCACGAAAAACACAATAAGAAGGTCGTCTCCGTGAAGCATTGAGAAATGGAACAGGGCTCTTAGCGCCGGGACGTACAGAATGATTAAACGTTATTCTCATGATTACAAACACGAAAAGGATCATATCAGAGCATATTTACTTCTCCTATGAACAGAAAATGAAACCTACCCTTAAAATTCTTTCTGTTAACAGTTCTTTTTGTAAATAATACACTTAAATCCATTGTATAAAGTAAATGAAGCAAAAAAGGATTTTTTAAGAAATATGGAGTATTTACTTAAAGGATCTGCTGAATATAGGAAAAATTATGCTCTCAAAAAAATATAGTCTCTAACCCAAGCTGCTTTTTCAAGCACATAAGATTCTTCTGATATGGTGTTATGCGCTTAAACTTAAAAGCATGAATTACAGGTTCTAGTTTTAAAAATCACAATCATTCCGACTTGTTTCAAAATCACAGTCATCCGACTTAGCAGATTCATGGAATTAGGCTTATGCGCTTAAATTTTGGGAATTCAGGCTCTAACCCATAAGAAAAAAATACGTAGTCATCGATTCGAAAAAAGACGATTTATCAGAAACTTGTCCTTTATAGCTGAAAAGATGACTATGGTATTATTTCCTTTCATTTCAGTATTTTTTCAGGCTCAATGGTTATTATTAACAACCACAGCCACCGCAGCCACCGCAGCCGCCACAGCCACCACAGCCACCGCAGCCGCCAAAGCCGCCAAAGCCGCCAAAGCCGCCAAAGCCGCCAAAGCCGCCGAAACATCCGCCGAACATAATGTTTACCTCCATGATTTACCGTATTCTTTTCACACTTTACTCTTTCTTTCAGGCTCAGTGGTTATTATTAACAACCACAGCCACCGCAGCCACCGCAGCCGCCACAGCCACCACAGCCACAGCCACAGCCACAGCCACGGCCAAAGCCGCCAAAGCCGCCAAAGCCGCCAAAGCCGCCGAAACATCCGCCGAACATAATGTTTACCCCCATAATTTACCGTATTCTTTTCACACTTGCTTTGCATATTGGAGAAGATAAATTTCCTGAGATTATGATCAAGCTCTTTATCAACCCCCCAAAGTTTGTATACTCATGGCAATTATTTCAGAAGTTATTCTGGTTATCCACTTTCATTTGGAGAAGAACAGTTTTAATTTTAATTGCCAGAGAGTATAAATATATATATAATCCTATGTTATTTAAAATCACTAGAATAACTTCTCCTTACAATTAATAGACCTTGAAAATCTGGGTAAATCTCTAGCTGATACTGCAGGTTTACTTTTTCATTTAATGTGCAAATTTTAATCTCTTAAACCTTCCAGTAACATCAGAAGTTTTAGTCTGCAATTTAGGAATTAAGGAAAAAAAACCTTTTTTTAGCTCAAATAAGCCCTATATACTGACTAAATCCAATTATATACCTTAAAAGAAGATAATTTTATTAAAAAATGAGCATAACTTCTTTTATTTATGTGTAATATAACTTCAGTCTTTTTCTTTAATTTCTCTATGCTACTATGCAGTTGTCAAGGCTTTCTTTGCAATCTGAGGTTTTGCCAAAGTTGACGAAAAGACGTTAAAAGCAAAAAAATGATCTATAATTGCTTATTTAACTAAAAAATTACATTTAATGCCTTTAAAATATCACCGCTAAATACAGCTGAATACGGAATCCGGTGGTGATAACTTAATTAATGTTATATCCGTTCAAAGAATTAGCATTTAATATAATCTTTTTCTATAAATCGCATAAAATTATAAATATTAATTATGTGTTGAATATTCAAATAGGGCTTTTTTTCTTTATTATAGGATTAAAAATCTCTTTAATTAGAATTATTGACATAAAACTGCATTAAATTGATTTTAAACTGTCTTAAACAAATTTTTTTACAAAATAGGCATTACTACCAAATATTACTGAAAAATAAGGAATATTACTGAAAAATAAGGAATATTGTGGAAAATGATGGAACCTCATCTCTTTCCTTTTCCTGCCTAGATACCGTACATGTGTTCGAGTATTGTATATCTCCATCTCCGGAAACCATCCTAAAAACCCTGATAGATCTTTATTTTTCAGACAAACCGTTATTCCGTTTGTTATAATAGTTAACATTCAATTGCTGCATTGGCAGATTGTCAGGACTGACTAATCAGTTTTTCATTTACCCTGTTAATCAGTGCTTTCTTTTTACCCTTATAGATTTGAGATTACTTGTGTCGGAATAATGGATGTCAAGCAGAACGATAAAGTGATATGAACTTTTACCTGCGCCGTATTGAGTAAATATCTGGCATTTTTGCCGGTGCTGCTAATCATCTGATGATACAATTTGAAAATATCCTCACCGACATACAGACCATAACATAAAGGAAGAGGAATTTACCAATACGCATACTTTCCAAAAAATAAACGTGGATGATTCGTTGTTAAAATAATAGTTACGCAGCGAATCTGCCGACGGGAAGCAGATTGAAAAACCAAGAGCCTTAAAATTGTATCAAACTGAGCAAAATTGGAGAGTACATATACTCATCCAGCTTCAGAATTTGGAATTTTTACCTCAAATTGCAAAGCAATAACCCAATATAATTCTGAAAACCAAACCTGTATGAGTATAAATGGGAAAACAAATATTTGGCAGAATAAAAAAGGACACTTTATATCTCACTCTAGTGTATCGATTCCAAAACAGATACATAATTTGGAAATAAATACAGTTTCGAACGCAACGTTCACATCAAAGTTACTAGACGTTCTATTACCACAGAAAGTACAGGTGGACACGGAAAAACCCAATCAAGACACGAAAACCACGGAAAACACGGAAAGCACGGAAGAACTGTGCCCATGCTTTCTTAATTCCGTGTCTTCCGTGCTTTCCGTGGTTCAAATATTCGTTTGAGACTAGCTGAGAAATGTATGATGCATTCACCCCTCCTTGATATAAATTCATACACTTATTTTTTGACATATTTTGGAATCGATGCACTAGCCTTTTTGTAATATCAGTGACAGGCGTGTCAGTAAGTGCAATTGGTGCACCAACAAATGCAACTCCTTTTAATCAAGAGAAAAACGGGTTGGAAACAAAGAGAAATTAAGTCAGGGAAACAGAAGCCCGATAAAAGAAATAAAAGTCACGGTGATGGTGATAGGAAGATCATGACCATGGCTGTAGACCTCAGGACAGCTACTACCTATACTGGCAATGGACAACCGGAACAACTGCAAAAGTTATAACCATGAATAATAATCCATAACAAACCTGAACCATGAATGATAATCTACACCAAACCTGAATTTTCATTTGCTCATATGCTTCTTTTTCTTCCGTGTTTCTCTGATTTCCAACACACTTTTTTATAACATCAGAAGTTATTCTATCTTCCAGAGATCCAATATAATTCCCACTACTCCACAATATTCCTCAAACCGGTTTTTAATCTCAGAGTATTCTCTGAATTGCTTTGGCGTGATGCATTTTGTAATCTGCATTATTCTTGAAGGGGATTAATTTGGCTCAGTTTCGACAAAAAGACGCACGTGCACACTATCAATACCAATTACATCAAACTCAAAATATTATCTTTCATAAATTTCATCGTATAAATTTCTCAAATAGTTGATGATGTCATCATCTAAAAAAAGTTTTTTTACAATACTTCGTCCAAAAAACTATGCGATACCTTATTTTATGGACACAGTTTGCATCCTTTAGTTCCATTTTACAGTATAAAAATAGCCAAAAATATAAATCAGTTAGTTAATTATGAATTAGATAGTTTGAAGGACTCAGTACCAAAATCCAGTGATGAGCGTAAAATTAAAAATCACTAGATTTTGTAATTGGTTACAATCCTTGTGATTGTACATCTTGGTTGAAGTCTTTGATATCGAATGTTAATTTTGATTGGAGATTGAATTCTTCTTACGAATTCAGATTCTCAATCGAGAAATGCAAAAATCACTAGATTTTGGAACAGAGTCAGTTTGAAGCTTTATATTATTGTTTCCTCAATTCAACTGCTTAATTCATTCACTTAAATTGCTAATAATTCAGCTTTGTAGAAAACCTATCTAAATAAGCTGCAAGAAGATGAAAACGCATTAGTAAAAAATATCAGAATATTCAGTTCAACCCACTTTCCGCAGATGTCTTCAAAAAACCGGTATTTTTCTTCCATCATAAAAACACACATACAACACTGGCAAATTATTCAACGAACGTAATACAGAAATAAGATTTGGTGATATTAAATTCGGTAAATAACTGGTGTTCAGAAAAGATCAAAATTACAGAGACATCTGCGGAAAGGCAGGTTCAACTAAATGGATACTTTATTTCGGAGATTTCCACAGAGCCAATAGTCCCCTTTTTAATTTCACTTAAACTCATCGCATAAGGTGAATGAAATAAAAAAGAACTTTTTTCAGAAATTTAAAATATTCATTTAAATAAATTACTTTTATAAAAAACATGCCCTCATAGGAAAACAGTAGCTTCTAACTCATAAGAAAATAAAATACATAGTCATCAATTCAAGAAAAGATGATTTTCAGGAATTTGAGCTTCATACCTTGAAAAGATGACTATGATGTTATTTCCTTTCATACTCAGTTTAGACTGGTAGTTATGGCTCAGTAGTTAGCAGTCCCAGCCACCACCGCAGCCACCGCCGCAGCCACCACCGCAGCCACCGCCGCAGCCACGACGTCCCCACCAGCTTTTACGTCCCCACCAGTTATTGCCACAGCCACCGCCGCAGCCACCACCGCAGCCACCAAAGCCGCCGCCAAAGCCGCCAAAGCCGCCACAGCCGCATCCACCAAATTTAAAGCGGTTGAAACCGCCGAATCCGAATCCCATTGTATTTACCCCCATGAATTTACTGTATACTTTTCATACTCGCTTTGTATAAATGAAGGACTCAGTAGTTAGCAGTCCCAGCCACCACCGCAGCCACCACCGCAGCCACCACCGCAGCCACCGCCGCAGCCACGACGTCCCCACCTACGTCCCCACCAGTTGCCACCGCCGCAGCTGCTGCCACAGCCGCCGCCACAGCCGCCAAAGCCGCCGCCAAAGCCGCCAAAGCCGCCAAAGCCGCAACCTTTAAACCTGTTGAAACCTCCGAAACCTCCGAATCCACCAAATCCACCCATGTATTTTACCTCCATGATTTACTGTATTCTTTTGTGTTCTTTTTATATTTTTTTTTACTGTATTCTTTCCATACTTGTTTTACATGTTGGAGAAGTTATACTTTTTTAAAATTAGAGTATGCAATTCTCTAATCAAATTTTTTATCAACTCCCCAAATCCACAGTTACTCCTGGCAATCGCGTTTAGAAACTACTCTGGTTACTACTTTCGTTTGGAGAGGACAGATTTAATTTTAATTGCCAGAAAGTACAATTAAATATATAATTACAAATTATATAAAATTGCTAGAATAACTTTTTCTTAATATTAATAGTCCTTGAAAAACTAGGTAAACCCAGCGCTAAAAAAGCAAGCTTACTTTTATATTTAATTAACAAACTTAAATTTTTTAAATCGCCCACTAAAATCAGGAGTTTTAACCTGTAATTCAATATTTAAGCAAAAATAAGACCTCTATAATATAAATATGCTCTATTTTCTAATTAGAGACAATTTAGGGGTTCAAAATATATGCATTTCGCTGAAAAAAATTGTATTACTCTTTTTATTTCTAAACTTCATGACTTCGGTCTTTTTCGTTATAACCAATTATTCCCATAAAAGGCTATATTCAATAGGCAAGTTTTCGATTCGGCCCATGAATAAAAATTTGAGAATGGTCAATGCACTGCACCCAAATACCCTGAACAGAAATCTTTCGCCTTCTTTCGCCTTTAAACATATGAGGAGCATAGTTGCTAACTCATATGAAATAAAATATATAGCCATCAATTCAAGATGAGACAATTCATCAGAAATTGCCTCCCTAGCCTTGAAAAAACGGCTACTATACTGTTTTATTTCATACTCTAGTAGTTCTTTCAGGCTTAGCTGTTAACGGCTATTAGGCTCAGCTGTTAATGGCTTTAATTAACACCAGCCGCCGCCCCAGCCGCCGCCCCAGCCGCCGCCCCAGCCGCCCCAGCCGCCACAGCCGCAGCCGCAGCGCCGGAAAAATCTTCCACAACCGCATCCAAACATTATATTTACCTCCATGATATTACTGTATACTTTTATTTACTTTTTTTTACTGTGTTATTTATTGTTTTCTTTTCATACTCTCTCTACAGAACGGAGAAGATGAACTTTTTGAGTTTAGATTGTGTAATTCTCTAACCAAACTCTTTATCACCCCCTCTGACCTGTTTTATGCTCACGGCAATATTTTTAGGAGTTATTCTGGTATCGATTTTCATCTGGAGTGGAACAAATTTAGTTCTAATTGCCAGTGAGTATAAATAGATATATAATAATGAATTATATAAAAATACTAGAATAATTTCTCCTTATTATTATTAGGCTTTGAAAATTTGGGTAAAATACTTCGCCAAAAAGCGGATTTACTTTTAAATTTAATTTACGATTTCTAATGTTCTAAATCTCTCAACAAGATCAGGATTTTTTAGTCTATAATCACAAGTTAGGTAAAAAATAAGGCTCTTTTAATAAAAATAAGATATATTCTCGAATCAAATCTGATCGAAAGTTCTAAAGACTGCTGATTTTGCTGAAAAAAAAGGAATAACCCTTTATATTTAAAGATTAAGTGACCTTGCTCTTTTTTTATAAGCAAAATCTCCTTACAAAAGGTGATTATTCAACAGGCATGCCTTCTAGTTCATCCCTTGAATAAGAAATTTGAAGACTTGTCAACTCATTGTATCCGGATTAATCTGAATAGGAATCTTTCACTTTCAAATCTCCAATATCCCGATTAATTCCTTCGCCCATTTTAACTTCTTTTTCTTAATCGGATTAACTTCGGGATCTTCAAAATCAAATCCTGCCAGCCTGACATTTTTAGCTCCGAACTCCTTTGCCACAAAAACGCAACGGTCTCCGTCACTGAACCCGCCGAAGTTATACACCTTATCAAAAGGCCGGGCCTGGGTAGTTGCAATAAAGCGTTTGAAACGGGGAACGTATTTTTCAAGCTTATCGATATTGTCCCCGTGTGCATGGATCAGGACTATTGAACCCTGTTCACAGGCAAGAATTTCTTTTTCGATATCAGCCTCAGAATTACCGTCGAGATCAGTACAGATTATCTCAGGTACGCGGCCGGTATCCATTAAAACTGCTGCGGCTCCGTCGGCTGCAATTATCACAAAAGCAGAAAGATCAATTTCCGAAAGCTCGCTCCTGAGTTTTGGGGCATTTCCGCAGACAAGGACAGGCTTTCCGTAAATTGCAGTTTTGAGTTCGGAAAGGCTGTTAGTGTTTTTTTCAGTCAGCATGCAGGAGAGGAATCGGGCTGCCTCTTCATCACCTGCACGGTCGAACCCGAAATCTTCAAGGATTCGTTCGTAAATCGGCTCCCAGGCAGCAAAGTCCATATCAATCACTCCTTTTCCCGTTTTTAATTTTTAAACTCTTATATCTTATCGAATTCGTTTTTCAGAGTTGTTTTTCAGAGTTGTTTTTCAGAGCTTATTTCTTTGCAATCCCCATCTTCATGGCAATGCCTTCGACGTCCCAGTCCTTTACAAGAGCTCCGGAAACCTCGATGTCGCTGCCGAGGTCAAGGATATCGGCTCTGACTTCTTCTGCAATCAGGCTCTTCAGAGTTTCAACGAGCTTCAAGACCTTTGCGTCTTCGATCCAGACAGAGGCTCGGATGTTTTCATCCACCACAAGGTCAAGTTCCTTTCTCATGTCCTGGAGCCTGCGGATGACTTCTCTTGTATATCCTTCAGCTTCGAGCTCAGGAGTGAGGTTTGCATCCACATAGACAATGCCGGCATCAGATTCGGCACTGGCTGTGCCTGCAGGTAGGGTTTCTTTGAAGTTTGCCATTCCGGGAATGACTTTGACAGTTGTTCCGTCTGCAAGGGCAAGTTCGAATTCTCCGGCCTCAGTAAAGGCTTTCTTTAAGTCAGTGCCGTCAACCTTCTGCAGGGCAGGGATAACTTTTCCTGCGTCCTTCTTAAAGACCGGGCCTATCTTGCCCGGATCAGGAATCACTTCAAGCCCGAGTTCGTCCCAGCTCTCACCCACACCTGTCAGGACAATTGCCTTGGAATTTGTCTGGTCCATAAGGACTGAGCGCAGCCTCTCGACAGCCTTTGCTACGTCTTCACTTTCAGGGGACACAACTATTCTGGATACAGGCCACCTGAGTTTCCTTCCTGCTTTCTGGCGAGCATTTGAGGCTGCTTCCACTATGGAACGGGCAGTGTCCATGGCTGCTTCAAGCTCAGGGTCAAGATAGACTTCATCGACCTTCGGCCAATCACACATGTGGACAGATTCCGGAGCATTCGGATCTACGTTTCTGATAAGGTTCTGGTACATCTCTTCAGCCAGGTAGGGCATGAAGGGAGAGATCAATTTTGTAAGGGTCACGTAGACATCGTAAAGCACGCAATACGCCGCAAGCTTATCAGGGTCCTCAGCTTCGGTCCAGGTTCTCGGGCGGATAAGCTGGATATACCAGCGGGAGAGGTCTTCCAGAGTAAATTCCAGAATCTCGCGAACTGCTTTATGCAGCAGATACCCGCTCATGGCTTCGTCTACTGCTTTGACAACGGACTGAGCTCTTGAAAGAATCCACCTGTCTTCCTCACGGAGAGCATCTTTTACGGAATCAAGCTTGACCTTCACGGGGTCGAAATTATCAAGGGCCATATAGGGCAGCGGGAACCTGAAGACGTTCCAGAGGATATTGATTGAGCGGTGGATAGTCTCTACTTCTTCAAGGTTGAACTTCAGGTCTTCCCAGGGAGCGCTTGAGGAAAGTACGTAGGCACGCAGGGTATCGGCCCCGAACCTCTCGATAATGTCCAGAGGAGAGACAACGTTTCCGAGGCTCTTGGACATCTTCTTTCCACCTGCGTCCAGTGTGAAACCGTGCATGAGCACACTCTTATAAGGTGCCCGCCCGAAGCCCACCATGCTTGCTCCAAGCTGGGAATAGAACCAGCCGCGGGTCTGGTCATGTCCTTCGGTTATGAAATCAGCAGGCCACCATTCGTCAAACTGCTCGCGTGTTTGCGGGAATTTAAGGGTTGCCCAGGAAGCAACAGCCGAATCAAACCAGACATCAAAGACATCTTCAACACGCTTTTTCTCCCCACCGCATTCACAGGGGATCGTAACTTTGTCTACATAGGGGCGGTGAAGCTCTATATCGCCGCCTGCTCCTGATTTTTCCAGCAACTCGGCTTTTGTCCCTATTACCTCAAGCTTTCCGCACTTACGGCATTTCCAGACAGGAATCGGAATTCCCCAGTAGCGCTGCCTGGAGATGCACCAGTCCCGAGCACCTTCAACCCAGGTTCTGAATCTGGCTGAGCCTGCCCAGTCAGGGTACCAATCCACGGCATCGATTTCTTCAAGCATTTTTTCCTTTATCTCGGTAACTTTGAGGAACCACTGTTCGGTTGCAAGATAGATAATAGGGGTCTTACAGCGCCAGCAGTGCCCGTACCTGTGGGTGATTGTCCCTTCGGCAAGAAGCCTGTTGCGTTCTTTCAAATCTTCAATGACAATGGGATTTGCTTCCCTGACATTCTTTCCCGCGTATTCCCCTGCTTCGTCCGTATAGGCGCCATTCGAATCTACAGGACAAAGAATCGGAAGCTTGTATTTCACACCAAGGTTAAAGTCGTCCATACCGTGCCCGGGTGCAATGTGCACACAGCCTGTATTTTCTACGGTTACGAAGTCGGCAAGATAAACCCCGTGCTTTATCCTGTTCTGGACAGGGATTAAATCCCCCAGAGGGCTTTCGTACTCAAGTTTCGTGAGCTCTTCCCCGAGCATCGTCTCAAGGACTTCGTAGTCAACATATCTGCCCTGCTTGAGGACGTTTTTTATCAGATCTGTGGCAGCAATAAGGATTTCTTCCGAACCGTCCTGCCTGATTGCCCTGAATTTCGAATATTCGAAGGCAGGGTGCACAGCTACAGCTACGTTTGCCGGAATTGTCCAGGGAGTAGTTGTCCAGATGACAATGAAGGTGTTTTCCTCACCTTTGATCTTGAATTTCACATAAATCGAAGGGTCTGTCCTCTCGGAATATTCAACCTCGGAATCTGCAATTGCAGTTTCACAACGCGGGCACCAGTTGACCGAACGCTTGCCAACATCAAGGAGGTCTTTTTCATGAGCCTGCTTGAGGGTCCACCAGGCAGCTTCGATGTAATCGTCTTTTAAGGTCATGTAAGGATCTGCCCACTGCAGCCAGACTCCAAGCCTCTGGAACTGCTCGGTCATTGCCTGTTTCTGGGTAATGGCAAACTCCTTGCATTTCTCTATGAAATTCTCTACCCCAAAGCTCTCTATATCCTTTTTGGACTTGAAGCCGAGAATGCCTTCGACCTTGACTTCAATTGGCAGGCCGTGCATATCCCATCCAGGACGCTCAAGAATATAGCGGTTGTTCATGGAATAATAGCGAAGAATGGAATCTTTGATGATCTTGTTCCAGGCAGTCCCCAGATGGATATGTCCGGTAGTGTATGGGGGGCCGTCAACAAAAAAAAGTCTTTTTCCGGTCTTGCGGCGCTCCCGTGTCTTCAGGTACGCATCGCTGTCTTCCCAGAACTGCGTTACTTTTTTTTCGATTTTTTCTGCATCATATTTGGCAGTGATTTCTTTTATCATATGGGAGTCTCCCTGATGAAGGATTAGCTATAATGAAAGCTATATAGTGAACTATAGTGAAAATGCGGTCAGTGCAAGCCCTATCCTGCAGCTGCCCGGTAATTGCTAATAATAAAATGTTTCCCGGTAGAATGGAAGAATTAAAGACAAACTCCACCACCGGCCGCTTATATGTACGAAAGCTCAACAAATATCTGACGAACACAATATCCGTATCGGGAAAGCAAGCCTGTGCCTTCCCGAAAGAAAAACGGATCTTCCGCACGCCAATCAATTTATTCAGTAATTACTGTACTTAATTTAAGCTTTGTTGTAACAAAACAGAAAAATCATTCCTGTGTTTTCTAAAACACGATTGTCCGCAATTATAGTAAACTCATGAATTAATTACATTCGTAAAAACAGTTTATAGTTTATACGAACTACACATTGCATTTAAATTATTAAAGTTTTATAGTTATCGAAAAACGCGGGCAGGGAAGACTCAATCAGGACACAGGAACCACGGAAGACACGGAAGACTCTGTGCCCGTAATTCCTTTTTTCCGTGTTTTCCGTGCTTTCCGTGGTTCTTTTTTCGTTTATATGTCAAGGAATTTCGAGATGAGAATATAAATTCATATTTCTTAACTTATATCGTGTCAATTTTTAATGTGAGAACTATAATCGGTTAATTATTATTCCTGTGAAACCTGAATGATGTCCTTCTGTCTTTCCTGTCCCGCGTCCCGACGAGGCTGAAACCCATCAGCTTAGAACACATAAAAACGAAAACATGGGACACGGAAAAGCTGTAACTTAGAAAAATTAATCCGCTTGAGTGAAAAGAAACTTTACTTATCCCATAAGTTAGTCCGCTTGAGCGGAGCAAGATTCTAAACCATAAGCTAGTCCGCTTGAGCGAAGCACGATTCTAAGCCATAAATTAGTCCTCTTGAGCGCAGCGAAAAGGACAGCGCACTGCAGAGCCGCAACTCTGCCGAAAAGGACCGCAGGCTCCCGAATCGCAATTCGGGCGACAATTCGGTATTCCTTAATTCGGGTCTCCTGAATTGACTATAATATATTTTGTAACTATTCAGGTATCTTGTTAAGGTTACCAATTTTTCCTCTTTCCGAGGAAAAATTGGATATAAAATGAATTATTTTTCTCTTTTATGCAACGTGAAGAGATTCTTGCTCTGTGTGCTTCAAACC
>Ga0074193_1002332_pt1 | contig 17570 bp, 13 predicted proteins | sample EPASupsiteHSE605_FD_64523 | JGI IMG/M metagenome (GOLD analysis project Ga0074193, IMG submission 64523) | Bioremediated contaminated groundwater from EPA Superfund site, New Mexico - Sample HSE6-05 | ecosystem: Environmental > Aquatic > Deep subsurface > Groundwater > Contaminated ... | reverse complement strand
TTAGCAAATTTGCCGCGAACATTTTCGGTGAGTCTACGCCAAATAGCCTAAAATATTGCTATTTAAATAACGCCAATTATTGAATTTTCAAGGTGCATAGAGTTTATTGATGTGCGAAGTTTGAGTTTTTCATCTAAAGCTTTGCAATCCGGGCAACTTTTTTTCCCTTCTTTTACAAACTTTACACACATCCAAATATTTTTTTCGTGTTTTGTACCACTATGCCATGTTCTTCTAATCGCTGTACTACCGCAAAACCCACATTTTATCATGCTACTAAATGCATGTTTTTTACTATATTTGTCTGTTCTACCTTTGCCATTTGTATTTGGTACAATAAAAGTACAGCAAATAGTCACGAAAAAGTGCAGCAGTATAGCTGGAAAAAACCCATTGCCAGCACCCTCTAAATAACATAACCTAAGGTTGTCGACACCATAGGGGATGATAGAAAGGATGCTAACAATGGATCATATTAATTATATCACAACCATACGTCAATTTGCGGGACTATCACTACGGGAAATTGCCAGGCGAACAGGATTTAATTTTAGAACAGTAAAAAAATACGTCGACATGGACAATTGGAACCTAGAATTTAAGAATCCTAAGATCAAAAAAACTGATTTAGACTTAGTAAAGCCAATTATTGATGAATGGCTAGAAAATGACCTCAAAGTTCCGAGGAAACAACGCCATACTGCCGTTCGTGTGTACAGCAGGTTGCAGTCAGAGTACCCCGAACAACTTAAAGTAAAGGAGCGCACAATCTCACGGTATGTTTCTTTGAAAAAGAAAGCATTATACAAGAGTGATTCTGATTGCGCTATTTATGGGAATCATCCATTTGGAGAAGCTCAATTGGATTTCGGTGAAGTATATTATTACAACAAAGATGACGTGCTTAAGAAATCGTATGAGCTAGTCATATCCTTCCCCGCCAGTAATGGAGCGTATGTGCAGCTGTGCCACTCGCAAAACCAAGAATGCTTGCTAGAGGCAATGCAAAATATATTTGAGTATATGGACGGAGTACCGACGCGGATTTTATTTGATAATATGTCATCGGCTGTTGCCAAAGTTCTTCCTGAGAAGAAGCGAAAGTTAGTAGATCAGTTTTCGAGATTCACCCTGCATCACCGATATAAAGCAGACTTTTGCAATGTCGCTAGTGGGAATGAAAAGGGCCATGTTGAGGGTAAAGTAGGCTACCAAAGAAGAAATTATATGGTTCCCATCCCTAAAATCACAGATTTTGTGGAGTACAATAAAAATTTGTTGTTAGTTTGTGATAAAGATATGCAACGCGAACATTACCAGAAACAAAACCTAATCAGCGCCTTGTTCTTTCAAGATCGGCAAGCCTTCTTGAAGCTACCAACCCAAAAGTTCAAAGTATGCCAGCTTATTAAAGCGAAAACGGACAAATACAGTTTTATAATGATTGATAAGAATCGCTACTCCACGAAACCACCCTTTGTAAGTTGCGAAGTGTGGATTGAATTGACGGCTAAACATATTCGTGTGCTTGATGAAAAATATATCGGGATCGCCATTCATGAACGAAAATATGAAAAGCTCGAATCACCAGTAATTGATTGGCTTGCTTACCTTCCTGCAGTATCTAAAAAACCCAATGCGTTCAGATATACTGAGTTTTTCAAAACCTTGCCAAATATTTGGCAGGATTACTTTAATCAAAATGATTATGAACAGAGCAAACGAATGCTATCCGTTCTATCTCCTTTGATTATGAGCGGCAACATTGATGATGCAACGCGTGCAATTGAATTAGCACTAGCAAATGGAACGAATGACGCTGATAGCTTCTTAACTTGCTACAGAAGTCTTACTGAACCATTGATCCCTATTGCTGATGTTGTGACTAAAGCTACGCCTGATCAAGTTGTATATGTACAAGATTTCTCAGCTTATGAGGATCTCATGAATATACATCTAGCGAGGTGTAACTAAATGGAGGCTTTGTTAGCAGAATATTGTAAAAAACTACATCTTGGTAGCAATATCGTATCCAGCGCTAAATCTTTATCAATAGAAAACAACATCGCTTTTCTAACAGAACTCTTTAAAATCGAACTCGATAATCGGGAAATAAAACGTAAAAATACATACATCAAGCAAGCTAATTTTGATATCAAAAAAACTTTTGAAAATTACAGTTTTGAAGGGATTCAGATTCCTAGTACCATTACAGCTAGCGACATCATGGGAGCCGAGTTTATTTGCAAGAAAGAAAATTTGATTCTATATGGACCGGTGGGAACAGGGAAAACCCACATGGCGATTGCTACGGGCATTTGCGCATGTAATAAAAGCATTAAAGTAAAATTTTTCAGGACTGCAGCACTGGTCAATGAACTGGTAGATGCAAAGAAAAATGGAACGCTTCGAAGATTCATGAAATCACTTGAAAAATGTGACTTACTCATATGTGATGAGTGGGGATATGTCCCTGTTGATAGTGAAGGAGCAAAACTTCTTTTTCAAGTGATTGCAGATTGTTACGAGCGAAAGAGTCTCATTATTACAACCAACCTTGAATTTGGCAAATGGAATGGCATCTTCTATGATGAAAAAATAACTGCCGCAATCATTGACCGCGTGGTTCATCACAGTCACTTAATTGTATTCGATAGACCTAGCTACCGCGTAGAATATTCAACAATTCGATCTGATGAAAGGAAGAAAACAATATGATAGTAACCCCTAAATATATAAAAAATCTACGGGAAAAGTCATTTATGAACATATCCGCAGAGAATGAACAACTTATCCTTGAAAAGTTTGGATCAGCTATTGAAATTGACGATGATGGCCATCAACACACTTATACTGAGCAAGACATTATTGAGCAAATACGAAAAATGATTCACTAATCTTAAGACTCACTCATGGAGCACTTCTTGCATTGCATATAATGTTAAAATTGGAAATTAACCATAGAGAGGGTGCTGCACTTTTTAATGACATTTTGATGTATTTTTACTTGACGAAATACAGCCATTGTGCTTACTACTTCTTATGTGTAATATCTTTTGAGCTTCTTCAAATAGTTCATCTGTTATTATTGGCTCATGATGATCGTGTATATAGTATTTTTCTTCTTCTCCCATATTATCTAATCTTCTATGTGTTAACGGGTCTACTGTAAATGTTTTTCCCAGCAACATGTCGCCCTTGTATTTTTCATTTTTTATTATTGCTCTTACGGTTCCTTCACCCCATTTGGTGTTACCTCTTGGAGTTTTATAATTTAACGCTGTTAGTTCTTTTGCTATCACAAAAGAGCCTGCCCCTTCTATATAACGCCTAAAAATATATCGTACTATTTCGGCTTCTTCCTCATTTACTGTAAACGTTTTGTCTATCGGGTTATATTCATAACCTAAACATCCGCTAAACCCTACTGTCTCACCTCTTTTCATTTTCATTTTTAATCCCATTTTTATATTTGAAGATATTGATTCGCTTTCCTGTTGTGCTAACGAACTTAATATGACTAGCAGCATTTCCCCATTCATTGCTAATGTATTGATATTTTCTTTTTCAAACTGTATTGCTACGTTATGTTGTTTTAGTAATCGTACATATTTCAAAGTATCTAATGTGTTGCGAGCAAACCTTGAAATTGATTTCGTGATTATTAAGTCAATTTTCCCACCAACCGCGTCATTAATCATTCTTTGAAACTCTGTTCGTTTTTCTGTTTGCGTTCCACTTATACCTTCATCAGCATATATATCAACCAATTCCCACTCCAGGTTTGATTCTACCAAATTTTTGTAATGTGTTACCTGCGAATTGTAGCTCAAAAGCTGTTCCTCAGAATCGGTACTAACTCTACAATAGGCAGCAACCCTCATCCGCTCAAACTTTTTAGCTGTACTGCGATTAATTCTATTTGTATTTGCCTGAATTATTTCTATGTTAGCTATGTTCATCGCCTCCATTTGTGCTCTTAACCAATACTAGTATTGGATAATAAAGACGGCAATATTCACTAAACCGAAAGCTTTGAATCATTTACTTTATGTTTTTTTGTCAGAAAATTCTTGATGGTTATATGTTCTTTTTTACTAATTAAATTTTTAGCTAACAATTGGTTTAGTAACGCTATTTTTATAGTATATATGATGGTTGTACTTTCTTCCGGCAAAAAAATCACCACCCTAATTTGAATTGGATGGTGATATTTATGCGGAATACATTTTGTCCCATTACATTTATTTAATGCTCTTTCATAATATATTTTAACAAACAACATGCTTTGCCGATGATTTAAATTCACATTAACTTTTCCAAAATGATAGAGTCTCTGGGAAAAAACACCCCTTGCGTACTCTTTACTATGTGATGGCTTAGAGGTTGATGTAATCAAATTTGTTATGCCAATTGAAGAAAATAAATATTGTTACGTGAACTGAAATTGTACAAATATGGTATGATTATAGAGAAATGGTATATTAGAAAATACTTCTCATAGTTAATAAATAATATCTTTATCCATTTTATTATAAAAAAAGAAGGTATAAAATGATTAATAAATTGTCCAACGAGCAATATTCTGCTGAAGTTTTTCTCGAAAGATTAGAAAGCTTAGTTAAAAACTATCTTCCAGAAGATTTTGCTCCTAAAATAGCTTGGATTATAGATGAAAGTCTTAAAGATCAAAATTTATGTGCAAAATTTCCACCCCATTATTTGATACACGCAATAGAAGCCAACTGCGTTTACCATAGAAAACATCCCCAAGATCAATTAAATGATAAAAAGCTCAGAAAAGTTATAAATCATTATATAGGTTGTTTTGATCCACTTGCTAAACATTTTTTAGTGGAAAATGATGATGGATTCTTCCCATTCTTCATTAATATGGCACGACAACAATTCTACTTACAGGCCACTATAGGTCGTAATGATATCGCTCGCTCCACAATTCTTTTCGGCCAAGGTAATTATAAACACTCTGAGATTCTATTTGTTCAAAAATTTGGCTTGAATTATTTTCAATGGATTAAGCTAGGTTTTTGTATTTATGCATACGTTACCAATCACAATCCGGCTTATATTTCTCCACAATACTTTTTAACTGCTCTGCAAAAAATAGTACCAGATGAAGTTATTGCCCCCTTCTTCGACTTATTATCAACTACCCCACAGGCTGTACGTGAAACTTACCTGCAAACCAGAAAACAGCTTGGCTCTAAAATCGGTCTATATTATGATACATACATCCAAAGCCCGTTTCTAGAAAAACCACTTTTGAAACTAAAAGAAGATTTATATCTTGTAATTCACAAGGAGCTTTTAGCTCGAAAAGCACTTGAAGGCGTTTTTGATTTATTTAAAACAGAAGGTATCTTTGGCAAGGAATTTGGTAAAACATTTGAAAGTTATATAGAAAAAATTCTGCTAGAGTTCATTCCAACTCAACAAATATTTACGGAAAATAATCTTCGTAAGTATACTAACGAAAAGGTCTGTGATTTTTTAGTTAACAGCGACGATTATATATTATTAGTTGAATGTAAAGGAACAGAATATAGCGCTATAACCGCTAGCGTTAATGCACTTCAACGAGATAATTCTACTAGGAAAATATCTAGAGGAATTATCCAAATGATTTCCACAGCTAACCAAATAAAAAACAACCTTTTTTTCGACTTACTCGGAGATATTAGCAACAAAAAAATTATAGCTACAGTTATAACATTTAAACATATCTACTTTACTAATTTAGACTGGTACAGGGAAAATGTAATTTACCCCCATATAGATAGAGAAACACTTAACCATATTGAGAAACTCTTTGCTTTCCATCCTCAAATTCTTTCAGTGGATGAACTAGAAAAAATACTTGTCCATTCATCCACTGATGGCATGAGCATCTATAAAATATTTGAAGAAAAATTATCACAATCTATTGCTAGTACAGGCGGTGAATGGGGAAATTATTTGCAACCTATTGATGTCAAGATTCCTCTGCTTGAGAAAGGTTATGAGGCTTTTTTTGATAAAGTAATTAAAGAAGCTACGTAAAGTTCTCCTGCATTGTCCAAATACATTTATTTAATGGCATTTCATAATGATTCTTAACATGCTTTACCGATGATTCCAATTAGAATTAACTTCTGCCAACATAATGTCATCTACGAACAACAAAAGCCAACCGTTTTATCTTGAAATATCTGCCGGATTTTACTTTATTTTTTTACTTTTATGGACACGGCACCAATGAGATGTTAGCGCATAACCTTTTTATTTAGGGAAATACATTATCTCGATTCCAAATTGTGCTCCATCCTTGCGCTTCGTTCAATCGTATTTTAGAAATATAACCTTTCCGAGTACTTTCATCAAAATCCGCTTGAATTATACAATCAATTCCTTTAGTCAGTCCTAGAGCCGTTTCCCGATCTACGCTATTATCTCTCTCTATCAACGCTACTAGCTTTTCTTCAAAATCCCGCCGCAAATATTCACTATTACGATTATATATTGTTAAGCATCCCTTTCTACTCAAAAATACCTTGAGAACAATCGGCAAAATATTCTCTCCTGTTAAATGACCAATATTAAATATAATTCTATCTTTTTTTAAGACTTTTGCCTCCCGAATCGCATCTTCTATTTCATCCTTGGTAACCTTTGAGCGATCTAAATTAATACAATTGCATGAAGTAATTGCGATTTTGGGTCTGTCTTCAACTAGAACAGCCGAGTCTGCCCGATTAAATAAAGAACATATTCCAGAAGCAATTTCATAAATGTTACAATTCTTCGTTCCAATCAGCAATATGTTCTTTTTTGCCTGTATAAGATTATACAAATCATCAATGCAAGATTTTTCTATAAACCCTTTTCGAACACAGTCAGAAATACTAATATCCTCCTGTTTTTTTGCTATATGAATTACACCACTTACGACTAAATCTTTTAATAATATCGACATTTCTCCATTATATAAGGTGATAATATAATGGTTGCTTGGTGGTTGTCCTTGCGAGAAAAACATTACTAACTTCTTGAAATCATAATAATCCCCGATATTGTCATCTTCCCGCTCATCCTCTTTTCTGATTATTACCAAACCAGTTTCAAATACATCAATTGCCCTTACCTCTTTATCTTCAATAAGTATTCCAAGGACTCCAATGCCAGTAATATAATATTTAATAACATTGATGATGGTGACTATAACTGCTTCGTTCCCAACTTCGTTCCCATTCTGACTGAACCATTCTCTTATATCAGCTTCTAATAGAGCAGGACTTGTAAGATCATTAATCTTTTTTTCTTCTTCATATATTTGAGCCAGTCCAAGAAAAGTTTTATACCTAACAACAGCTCTCTGAATTGGACTTTTTACCTTACCAAACCTTGTTAAAACAATATTAAATAATTCTTCTTTGCTGTCAAGTGTAAGTTCATGTCCATTTTTCAAGAATGTGAAGGTATAGCTAGATTGCTGCTTTACAGGATGTTTTGCTACATATTCTTGTGTATCTAACCAATAAATTCTTCTTTCATTAGAATCTATAACAAAAAGGAAAACTGTTATCCCTAAATTTTGCCAAATAAGAACAGTTTTTGTATCTACTTGAGTTGAACAACTATCAATAGAAAAATAAGAATCTCCAGTTTTTATTTGTCCCGCAAATAGAATTCCAACTGGATAATCATACCGTTTATTGTCAATCGCATACTCTTTATTTTGAATTTCAAAGTAGGCATCTATTCCTATTTTATCAACTTTAGTATCATACTGCTTAATGGAAAAGTTATTTTGCAAGAACTCTGCTAAAAGTGTACGTCCATTATGCTCTTTCTCTAAATTTTCACCTTTGGAAAGCTTCTCCGCTAAAGGATTGCTAAAATCCATATCTCTCCTCCCCGTACGACATTTTATTCATTATACTTTTATCTTCCCATAAATATGTAAAATTCCTGCAAAATATATAAAATGCAGGAAGAGTTACATGTTCAAACGATATTTTAAAAACGGTTAATTCGCAGAATCCACTATGCTGAATATAACCTTTCCTCTTCAGCTAGCCATACACTAAGAATTTTGTCTAATATCTGACTTATCCTCTATTGGAGGCAAGTATCACTTGTCATTGCCATTTTTATTTAAATCTTCTTTTTTTCTATGTATTTTACTTTATTCGATGACATAACTGCTTCTGAATTTTCATCAGCCAATTCTTGTTTATCTTCTATTCTGATATAATCATCCCCAAACAAACTTGGAATTGACTTGCTTATCGTATCTATTCTCGATTGACTAAGGTGTTCCACTATTTTACTTAATTCAGTAATTTTCGATTGATTATCACTCTCTAACCATTTGCTCATTCCATGATTTTGATACATTGCTCTTATTTCAGCAACTCTCGATTGATCAAGTTCTTCTATCATTTTACTTATTTCAGTAATTTTCGATTGATTATCACTCTCTAGCCATTTGCTCATTCCATGATTTTGATACAATGATCTTATTTCAGCAGCTCTCGATTGATCAAAGTCTCTTAGCACTTTACTTAATTCACCATTTCTCGATTGATTAATATAATTAAACGAATTTTTGTTATGTTGATCCATTAGCGCAACATTATATTTTCTTATATTTTCACAAACTTCTGCCTCATAATCATTCTCTTCTTCATTATTTAAAATTACACGTTCAAGTTCTTTTACCTCATCTATAGCATCTTGTTCAATACTCTCATCTATATATTTCTTAGCATATTCAAGAAAAGTATGAGTTGAATATATATAGAACGAATTTTTTTTAATTTTTTTAACTTCTGCAATAAGTTCTGGTCTTGGACTAATCGTTTTTCCCATTTCCTTCAAAAACCAATCTTCTTTAACATCACCAGTAATAAGAAATATCGGCACCTCTACCGACTCAATCTTTCTTAAAACTTCCTTCCAGAATATAAAATCACCATACTTATCATTCCCCTTCTTATCTTTTGCATCTGCAAAACCAGGAGGAATCTTTTCTGAATATCGTTTCTCGCCCTCTTGATATATACTTGTAAGTTCTTCAGGAGAAAATTCACTTCCAACTTTACCACTAAAAATAGAGGCTAATTTTTCTTTTAGTGGGTTCTCAGTTAACATAGATGTCATATCATCGTGTTTTTGAGCTAGCTCTTTATTAAGTTCACTAAATACCCTTTGGATTTCTTCATATGATTTTTTATTTAAAAAAGGATGTCCACGCTTAGAAGTAAATATCTCTAGTAAATCCGAAACATTTTTACTTGCCGCTGTATATGATTTGGCTTCTTTGCTTATCACAGTATACAAGTTTTTATGATATTCCAATGCAGCTTGATATGGTATCCAAATTCTATCTGATAATTTTTCAAATATCTTAATTAATGCCTCAGAAGTTTCATCTGAATATCTATAAATATCAAGTAAAACATTAGTATCAAAAATAAATAATCCATTTTCCCACATGCTATCAAATTCTTCTTTACTGGGCTTATAATATCCAGGAAATAAATCTTTCAAAATGACTTCCCTCCCTCGTCTATCCCATGTCCCAAAATCTTCATCTTTGAAGTTTACCAAGCTGCCTAACAATGTAATTATCAATAAAGAATGATGTCGCTCTGCTTGGCCTGCGTATCTTCTCGTTCTGCATCTCGAATCCATTTTTCAGCCATGCTTTTAAGAATATCTGCTGTTTTATGCCAGCGCATTTTAACCAGCTCAGCATATTCTTGATATTGTTTTGCCAATTCACGTTCTTGATGACCACCTTCAAATATTCCCCGAGATGTTACACCTCTCATATTGTATTTACCTAATACAAAGCCATGCTCCATATCAGAAGATATTTTGGATTCAATCACATTACGGATGATTTTATGCGGCCACCCTCCATCATCAGGATCATTTGGAGAATGTGCCAATACCTCTCCGATTTTAATTTCCGCCACGGTGTGGAGATCCATTTCCTGCGCCTTCACTCGTACCGAATCAATCCATTCAATAAGAAAAGTCTCATCAATTGTCTTGTCTTCCTGTACACCTGGAATCCGATCCATTCCCTGTAATAAGGTATACGACATGCTAGCCCAAGCTTGTTCCTCCTGCGATAATTCACCCCGATCAATATCTTTCTTACTTGCAGGTAGATACACTTTAGAGAGAACTTCTACAAAAAACGGTGCATCCTCTGCCATATATTGATGCAAAGCAAGGCCATTGCAATCCCCTAATGATAGTAACGGCAATACACTAAACTCACATTTCATAACTTGTTGTTTTAGGATATCCGTCTGCTTGCGCAGCTTATCTAAATAGTGTTTTATACTGTAAGCATCTACGCCCAACGTATTTACTTTCCCTGAATTAAGCCTATGGAAAACCTCTTCCACAGCCGCATCAAATACCTTTAATAGTAACTCTGTTGAAACAGCTTCATCTCCGTAAGCAATTTTCTTAAAAATTTCAGATGCACGACCCGCTTCAATCAATCTGCTAATCTGATACAGCTGGTCATCGGAATCTACCACCAATTGGTAAACCGGCTTATGTAGCCAGTATTCGACTACAACTTCTTCACCTAATTCCTCTGCGAAATTCCATATTTTTCGTTCATCTGGCAACCAGCACAGCATCACAGCTAATATATTTTTCGGAGCTTCAGCCATACTCCGTATTACCTCCTGCCACTTATCTTGAAAAAGCTGATAGGAGTAAGATGAAATCTGTCCTGCAAAGTTAATACCGTTTTTTCCATGTTCAATTGCCTGATTTACAAGATTATAAACTATATTGATATCATTAATTTCCGACACTACTATTGAAGCAACTGCTCCTGGATATTCACTGTTCATTCCTAAATTAACAATCCCATCCAATCCGCATTCATCTAGAATATTTTTTATTGCCTCTTTCCTCAATTCATCAACCTTAATTTTTCTAAGATTAATATCCTCTTCAGCATCTGAGATATCTGGTAGCCACTCCTCAAACAACCAGCGACTTCTTGCAACCATATCTACTGGAAGTAACAAAGAAAGCACCGTCTCAATATTCTCAATTAAGTCTGTCGCCAAGGCCCATGCCGCATTCTGAAATGAGCGTTGATGGGAGATATAATCACGTGTCATATTCCAAAACAGATACCTTTGCTCTTGAGCCAATTTTCCCTGCGCTATAGTCATCAAATATTTAATAACTCTTTCTACTTGCTCATTATTAAAACTTCCCAGTACATCCAGTAAAATTTTCCATCTTTTCACATCATAGCCGACACACTCAATTGCACGATCTATAATTTCCGCCAGATATTTGTTCTGTCCCTTGCGAGTTAATGAATCTGTCGCTAAATCACCAAAATCCTTCCACCGTGGTTTAGGACTTATTGAAGCCGACGCCCCCGCTCTCGGCAACAACTTTTCCAATAAACTCCACCCTACTTCAGGATCAGTAGCTAAAACGGAATCAATCGCCAATAATCGTTGATCATTATTAGCATTCGTTCCAGGATGCCACCATAAAAAAATCCCTCTCAAGCTATTAATGGGTCGATTTGATAGACGCCCACCCGGATCGATACTTGCAAGTTTAGCCAATATAGATGTTACACGTTGCAAATAATCTGGACTCCAAGCCAGCATTTCCAACGCCCATAAAACACCAGTATGCATAGATCCGCCACCCAAGAATCCGCTACCCTCTACAAATAAATTTTTAATATCTTCACGTTTCGCCTCAAGCATACGCTCAAGGCTATCTAACAAAGGGCGGGGAGCAGCCTCCATCAATATGGTATATTGATCGCGAATGCTAGCAAGAACGCGCCAATCATTATCCAAGCCTGGTATAGACCGCACTACTTCTTCAGCGTAATCTCTAGGAGATGGCATCCCTGGTAACGGACTGCCAGATGGACATTCGGCAATCATTAATAAAGATTCAGATAGTCCACTTCTTAACCAAGCCGAAGTACCTTTTTTCCCCCCCATCATGTCACTCATCATCCATTCATCGGGGGGTAATTCAACTTTTGGGTCTATTTTCTCAAATACTTCAATGAATACCTGCTTAAATCGTTCAAATTGGTATCGTGTAATATACCTGGCTCCCAACTGAAAAGCATCAACAGGTGCTGTCACAACCCACATTTCATTGATTTTTTTCAAAGGTGGCTCATCCACCAAAAGAAATGTCTGTAATTTCTGCTCAAGACTTGCATAGTCTGCCACGTCTGCCAGTTTGCACAATACAATTTGATCCGCTTCGACACGCTCGTTCCATCTGCCAGCCATCAATGCAGGGATTAGCTGGTCAATTTGTGGTTGTTCTGACCAAGCAGGTCGAACATAATTGGCCGCAGGCAATAATCTTTGAAAAATAGTCACACTTAATCCGCATTCCCGCGCTCTTTGTTGTGCCTCCTCGTCGCTCATATTCATTGCCTTTAATCCATCAATAAACAATTGACGCTCTGGGCGTGGCAACACTATTACATCACGATTTGTACGAGAATTATTCCCTTCCGCAATAATCACATGATTGCCAGCCTTGGACAACACTTTTGAGACTTGACCATTCGCTTGTTTCAAAATAATAATATGATTGTGCAAGTTTCGTAGCCGACCCGCAACAATCTCATTTTCAGCAATAATAACGCGGGCACAAATTTTTTCTCGATCTTCACTAACAGGAAGCCTCCGAAATGTAGCCAGAACAAACCCCCAAGCCTCACGGGGGGAATTCCCTCGCACTGTAAATATGCAGTTTTCACCACTCAAATATGTAATCAAATCCCTTTCTTGTTCCAGACGCCCAGAGACAACTACATCTTCAATTAATGCTGGATCACTATAACCACTCCACTCTTCCCAAGCTTGATCTATAGACTGCAGACCTTCTCCGATAACTATCGACATTTCAGCTGCCAGATCTAAGCTTACGACTGGTGATTCCTTCAGCCAATCTTCCAAATCAACTCCATCGATTACGACAATATCTTTCCATACAGCCACTTTCTTTCGTTCATCAATCCAGTCATTTTTGTTTTCCCAAACCAGTGGTGTAACAAACACGAATGTGACTTCTTTCTTACTCACCGACCCCTTTGCTGTTTTAATTAAATCTTCACCCTGCGTACGCTTACTGTAATCACCATTAGCCTTTGTAGCATAAGCCGAATTTGTTCCCATTTCCCATACTGAAAACCCCTCAGGTACAAATCGAGTTTCTTCCTTATTAATTACAACTCCATCAAAACCAGGCACCCAGCTTGCATCTCCAGATGGCATACGTAAATATTGCACTGTATCAGTGGCATTGATAAGACTTTTTATTACATGAGGCAGTCTACTATTTGCAGTTACCGTACTAGCCCACTGTTTTAGATGACTTGTTTCAATTATCCGCATAGTCCACATACCCTTCGCCCAAAATTTGAATCAGTTCAGTCTGTTTGATCACTCGGCTACTTGTATTTTCAACAAGATAAATGTAATTCATTTTCTTGCTCATTCATCTAATATTCCATACTTTTATACGAATTCCTCTACATTTCTTGTATTTGTTTACACTTCGTGCACTTGTGTAACCCCTCCACAAAAAATCCCAAACCGAATTCTACTCAGACACAATACCTCTAAAATTAATCAATAAACACTTTTTCATCTAACTCACAACTAAGTATAGTATTTTTTATGATTGTACATATACACGGAAGCGATACTCGCACCGCAACCCTGTTTATGACAAAGAAATAACCTTGACATCTAGTGTCAAGGCTTCTTTTTGTACGCACTTGCGTATATCTCGCGTATAGTCAAACGTACGCCATATGTATATCACCCAACGACCAAATCACAGAACTGTTTAAATAACATCATTGCCAATCCTATGAAAATTCCCACTGCTGCTAGATAACTACCATTTGTAACTAATCTAGCTATCTTACCATTGCCAAACGCGGATAATATCATTGAACCTGCCATACCGACAATACCAACTGCAAATATGGCAATCACTCCATACAAATATGTTTTTGCATCAGGAGATGCGGCAACAATTAAATCACGTAACCCATTGGCATGAGCATCGCTTATCGCCCCTAATAAAACCATCATTACTATAAACATTTTACACATTTCAAATCCTCCCTCGCTTGATTGATAAAGTCGTCATTTATAGTGATCATATTGTCACCTGGTAACTTGAAAACCTTATCTGTAATATGATATTCTTTACCCATTCCAGTCACGGTATTTATCACCGCATAAGTCGATGTATTGTAGTCAAATGATATACGCTCCCAACTCTTGCGTTTGCTGTCAAGCCACATTCTAGCCCAGTTTATTGCTATACGTCGCAGCGGTTCTTTGTGGACAACCGTGTAATAAAAGTATGGTGAGGTTTGCGTACTGCGTTTGATCTTACCTCTTTGAACCAATGCCGTTAATCTCCGTTGCGCTACTCTAGCGGATGGGAAGATCAATAGTTGTATTTGCGTTGCATCCAGTACGCCCCACTGCGTTAATAGCTCTATTAAGCGGTTGTCCCTTTATAGCATTGTCGTCTGAAATTTATCAATCTGCTGCACCTCCTCGGGGTCTAAGTAAGGTGTTTGTATCTCTATCAACTCTCTGCCGTTACGCCAAATTGCTCTACCTGGTATACAAGGAAGGTTTGCGCCCTGGCTTGAGTCTAAAATAATACGACTGTCTATGTTAGATATGACCTGATAACATAAACGGCCTGCAAAATTCGCCTTTGCATCACCGAATGACTTGCTGGTAAATATTTTTGACGATGGTCGTTGTGTGGCAGCCAAAATGCAAATACCTACAGACCTGCACAATCGAAGCAACGTTTCCAAATCTGCTTGCGCATCCTTATCCTTTAGTTCGGCGAGTTCATCAATAATTAGCACGATATATTGCAACTTGGCTTTGCATCTAGCATTGTACTTAGCGATATTTACAAAACCAGCTTGCTTTAACAGTAGTTGTCGTTTACGCATTTCAGCTACCAATCGTTCAAGTGCCTGACAAGCAGTATCGTTATCCGTCACTAATACGACTTTATGTTCAAGATAACTATATTCGCTCATTTTTAAATCGATCAGCACAACCATCGGCGCGGCTGGCAGGTTAAAAAGAGAATTGACTACCACATGGATGGCATTTGATTTCCCGCCCCCTGTAGTGCCACCAATGAGCATATGAGGCAGCGATGCAAGATCAATAATCTCTAAGCCTCTCTTGCTATAACCTATCGGAATTGGCAATACACCTTTGAGCGGATAGTTAGCATCATATGTAAAGCAATCCCCCAACATATCCGTATTGATCTCTAATATGACCATTTTACCTGATTGGTTAATATCCACCTGAATCTTATTGCCACCAGCAGCATCCTTGAAATAATCTTGCTTCGAGTAAAAGTCTTTAAAACTAACCCCTGCTGGCAATGCAATTGTAAAAGTATAACCATTTGCAGTTTTCTTTTTAGCGTGAATTTGTGGTCTGCGATTATCTGGCCAGAGTGCTTCAATAGTTTCCATGACTGCTAGAGGTATTTCCATGTTTAGCATCGGCATGATAATTGACCGTATATCATTCTTTATTTCTGCAAAAACATTATCCACGGCATCCCCTCCTAACATTTCTTTTCATTTTTTTGATTTCTCGACGTGCCTGCTCCCTTACCCACCCTGAGAAATTACCAAGACTGCTGATAAATTCCCACACATCAGGATCATTAATATAGGCTAGTTTTTGATTTGCCATGTTATCACCACCTATATGGATTTATATATAGATATACATATACTCCAAAATATATGACTAAGATGTATGTCGCTAGACAAAAATAAAAGAGCCGCAGTTAGCGACTCGCCAAATCCTCCACCTTGCATTCCAATATCTCAGCAATTTGCAAGATTAAATCAAGTGTGATATCTACCTTGCCTTTTTCATATCTACTTAACTCCCCTTGGTTAAGAGGTTTCCCGACTTTATTAACTAGCTTTTCAGCCAATTGCTTTTGTGTCATATGTTTTTCCATGCGACGTTCGCGAATAAAAACCTTTAACATAATCCCACCCACATATTCATAGTATGTAGATGTTTTCTATTTTTTACCATAAAATTCCTGCTTCTGAAAAAGAAAGCATCATATAAAATAGTAACCTGTAGAGGCTGTGGTTATGTTGGTATGTGGTCAGGTCAATATACGGTTTGAGCTGTCCACATATCAATATATCCACGGCCCAATTCTTTCCATACCTTTTTCTATAGTTTTTTCCTTTTTCTTCGTAGCCTTCTGCAAAAATTGATTTGCACCTTCTTTTATTATCTGATACATACTCTGATTAGTTTTACTTTCTTTTAAATCAGCCTTATTAAAATCATCTGAAGTTATTTTTTTTGCAAAATCCTTCACTTGGTTTTTAATTTTTTCTTTATCATCCGTGTAAATCTTAACCTCAAGCCTCGCGCGAGAAATATCAACATAAAAAGCATTTCGGGTATTCATTTGTCCTTGGCTAGAATCTAAATGAATGAACGCTCTGTCTACGGTTATACCCTGCGCCCGATGTCCAGTCATCGCATAACCATAATCAATTTTTCCATATTGATCTAAATTAATCTCCACTTTCTTTTTGCCCGACTGAAAGGTAATAACCTTATCCTTAATACCTTCAACGATTGCGGTCTGGCCATTTTTTACACCGACTTTATTATCATTCTGTAAAAAAATCACCTTATCACCTACTGAAAATTCCTTGTTCACTTTGCGCCCTGATGGATCTTGTATCTGAAAGCTCATTCCAGACGGAAGCAGGTTATTTTTTTTAAGTTCTTCTCGTATCTGGTCATTAATGCTGCGTCGATCTTTATTGGCGGCCGTTAAAACAATCGTTTCTTTTTGCTGCTCTGCTGTTAACTTCATATAGTCATTGACAATTGCTTGTAATCTTTGTTTTGGCTTGCTAATTTCTTGGATATTTTTATCAATTAAATGAAAAGATTTATTAATATCACCGCTAACAGCTTCCCTGACACTTTGTAATAGTTCAGCATCTTTTTGCCTTCGTATATCCTCAATCACAACGGCATCAATCTTATTAGTCTGTACCATGTTACCAAAAGCATTTCCCACTCCAACTGGTAACAGTTGCTTATCATCACCAACCAAAATAACTTTTGCCGCTTTTGCTTTTGCCGCTTCCATCAGATTCCGCATGGCTAAATTATCAATCATCGATGCTTCATCCACTACCCAAACCTCTTTCGCAGTGTTTTTCTGTAGTCCTGCAAAATTCCATACCGTCTTATTCTGTAGATCTTCATCTGATTGTCTATTACCCGCTTCTTTTTCTAGCATATTTAAATGACTATGTAACGTCGCACTCGGTATGTTAGCATCGGTCTGTAAACCATCCGCCGCCTTGCCAGTGTAGCATGCTCCTCTTACGACATACCCCTCATTTTCAAGTACCTGCCTTGCATAATCAAGCATATACGTTTTACCTGTACCAGCAAGAC